>Ga0181525_10002557_pt1 | contig 14801 bp, 13 predicted proteins | sample PEATcosm2014_Bin_48_FD_121100 | JGI IMG/M metagenome (GOLD analysis project Ga0181525, IMG submission 121100) | Peatland microbial communities from MTU Mesocosm Facility, Houghton, MI, USA - PEATcosm2014_Bin06_10_metaG | ecosystem: Environmental > Terrestrial > Soil > Wetlands > Peat | place...
ATGTATTTGCATTTGATGCAATTGTCGTTGACGATATAGGTCATCTGCACACTCTAACGGGCTTTTTTGAAGCCTTGCTCCTATCGCATGGGTCAGGTGCACGCAAGCAAAGTGCACCGACCAGGCGGACCTAGCTTCCGGTAGCACGGTCCGCCTATTCGATATCCTCATATAGCGACGCTGCAGCCGGCGCCGGACCCCGGCGCTCGACAATGCCCGTCACTTTGAGCATCCGCACTCCCCGATCCAGCGCAACTGTAATCACGTCGCCGGCGCGCACCATACGGCCAGGGCCATCGATGCGGGTGCCGTTGATCCGAACGTAGCCGGAACCCGCCAGCAACGCTGCCGCTTCGCGCGTACGCACCACGCGGGCATGCCATAACCACCGGTCGATGCGCTGGCGCTCTTGCTCAGCCGGCATTCAACGCCGCTCCTTGGCATCGGCCTCGAGCTGGGCCTTCAGCGCCGCGAGTTTGGCGAAAGGGGAATTCGGATCGGGCGCCTTCTCGCGCCGCTCGAAGCGCTTGACCGGCGGCCGGTCGCGCTCGCGCTGTGGACGATCGGCACGATGGTCCGGCCTGCGGCGATTACGGAAATGACGGGCTTCTTGGGAATGCGGCACCGCCGGCGCGGTCTGCTCGGGAGATGGCGCTGACGTGGGCTCCACAGCCGGAACTGCCGCCACCGCGGCTTCTTCCCTGCGCTGCGGCGCCGTGTGCTTGACCGACTCTTTGCTGGCTTCGCGACGCCGGGGGCGATGCCGGCGGCCCTCCGGATGCCCGGTTCGGCCCGGTCGCCAGACTTCAACCAAGTCTGACTGTTCGGCGGCAGGCGCCGCCACCGCGCCGGCGGCACCCGCGTCCACTGCTAGAACAGATTCAGCGCGGTCGTTCTCGGCCTCTGCAGGGCCTTCAACACGAAGTGCAATTTCTTCGGGCACCGGCGCGGCCTGCGGGTGTTGCTCGGCTTCCGGCGCAGACACTGCGGCTTCGGCAGCGACCTCCGGCAGGCCGCCATTGATGCTGGCGGGCTCAGTCGCGGCGGGCGGCAGCTGGGTCCGCGGTTCGGCCAGCGGTCCAGCTTGCGGTTCTTGCGGTTTCGGCCGCCGCTCCATGCGGTAGCCGAGCGAGCGCAGGATCGAGGCAAAATCCTCGCCCGACGCGCCGGTCAGCGACGTCATGCCGTTGACGATCGTGAACCCGCCGCCGGGAAACGCACCTGGCGGCTTTGGTCCGGCAGCGCCTTCGCGCCAGGATAGCGCGGGGCGGATCAGATCGGAAAGCCGTTCCAGAATATCGACGCGCACGGCGCGCTCGCCGCACACCCGATAGCCGGCGGTGCGATATAGCGCGGCGTCGATGGCACGATCGACCGGGATCGAGGTCCGGCCGCTGCCGGCAAGATGCAACAGATCGTCGAGGCCTTTGCTCTCCGGCCCCTCATGCCGCAGCGCCCATAGCTGGGTCGCGAGCTTGCGCGGCGCGGGCTTTAGCAGAACCGGCAGATAGATGTGGTAGGCGCCGAAGCGCACGCCGTATTTGCGCAACGACGCGCGCGCCGGCTGCTCCAAGCCCTTCACTTCGTCGGCAACGCGTTGGCGGTCGAGCACACCGAGCGCCTCGACCAGTTGAAAGGCGACCCCGCGGGCGATGCCGGTGACGTCGGCGGCCGCCGCCAGTTCTGCCAACGGCCCGAGCAGTTTTTCGATGTGGGATTTGACGAAACTATTGAGCCGCGCCTCCACGGCATCGCGCGGCGCGCCGGTCAATTGCTCGTCCGCGACCACGCGTACACGCGGGTGCAAGGCCTCCTCGCCGGCGTAAAGCTTGCCGACCGCGGCTCCGGTCCAGCGCAGCGTGCCATCGGCGGCAAGCACGAATTGCTCGTCGGGTGCTTCGGCAAGGCGCGTGGCCCGCGCGGAGATCTCGCCGGCGAGCGCCTTCTGCGCCGCATTCTGCAGCGCTTTGGCCTCCGAGCCGCCCGACGATGCGTCCGGCACAAAGACGAATCCATCGAGCCGGCCGATCAGGTGGCCCTCAACCACGACCTCGCCGGTCTTGTTGAAGTCTGGTTCAAGCGCCGCGTTTTCCCGCAATCGCCGCATCAACACGCTGGTGCGGCGATCGACAAAGCGCTCAGTCAGACGCTCGTGCAAAGCATCCGAGAGCCGATCTTCCACGGCGCGCGTGACGCCTTGCCAGTGCTCTGGATCGGCGAGCCAATCCGGACGGTTCGCGGCGAAGGTCCAAGTGCGGATGTGGGCGATGCGCGCCGACAGCGTATCGATGTCGCCATCGGTGCGATCCGCCAGCGCGACCTGATAGGCGAACCAATCGGTTTTGATCACGCCATCGCGCTGTATGAAGCCGTACACCGTGACCGCGAGTTCGGCGTGGTTTGCGGGCGCGATCTTGCGGTAATCGGGAAGCTGGCAGACGTCCCACAGCCGTTCGACGTCGGCGGGCGTCCGGGTCAGGGCGCGGACGTCGTCGTCGCGCGCGGCATGATCGAGGACGAGAATGTCTTCGGCGACCGGCGCGCGCGCCAGCGCGTTTTCCGTCGGCGCCGCCGCGAGCGTAGCCTGCAAGGCGCCGACCGAGGAGAATTCGAGATCGCTATTGCGCCATTGCACGAGCTTTATCGGCTCGAAGGTGTGCGATTCCAGCGCCTGGATCAATTCGGGCTCAAACGGCGGGCATCGCCCGCTGGTGCCAAACGTGCCGTCGCGGGTGGCGCGTCCGGCGCGGCCGGCGATCTGGGCGAGTTCGGCAGGATTGAGCTTGCGGAATTGATAGCCGTCGAATTTGCGGTCGGAGGCAAACGCGATGTGATCGACGTCGAGATTGAGCCCCATGCCGATCGCGTCGGTGGCGACCAAGTAGTCGACTTGGCCGGATTGATAGAGCTCGACCTGAGCATTGCGCGTGCGCGGCGACAACGCACCAAGCACCACAGCGGCGCCACCGCGCTGGCGGCGGATCAATTCCGCGATGGCATAGACCTCGTCGGCCGAGAACGCGACGATGGCGGAGCGGCGCGGCAGCCGCGTCAGCTTCTTCTCGCCGGAAAAAGTGAGCTGCGACAGCCGCGGACGGCTGACGATACTGGCGCCGGGCAATAACCGCTCGACGATCGGCTTCATGGTGGCGGCGCCGAGCACCAGCGTCTCCTCGCGTCCGCGCCGGTGCAGCATGCGATCGGTGAAAACGTGGCCGCGCTCGAAGTCGGCGGCGAGCTGGATCTCGTCGATGGCGAGGAAGGCGACATCAAGGTCGCGCGGCATCGCCTCGACGGTGGCGACCCAGAAACGCGGATTTGGCGGCTTGATCTTCTCCTCGCCGGTGATCAGCGCCACGGCGTCGGCGCCGACGCGTTCCACCGCGCGGTTAAAGACCTCACGCGCCAGGAGCCGCAGCGGCAGGCCGATCAGGCCGGACGAATGCGCCAGCATCCGCTCGATGGCGAGATGAGTCTTCCCGGTATTGGTGGGGCCCAGTACGGCCGTGACCCCGGCGCCACGGGCACGCAGTTCACGGTTGGCAGGCGGCGAGAACGAAATCGGCATCTAAAACCCGGCATATACGCACCCTCCCTGTCCTCCACGCTTGCGGCGGAGGCGGGTGGGAGATTGTTTTCTGTATCACAACGTGACGCTGGAAAGGCCTGTGCTTAACATGTGGAACGAGTCTGGAACGAATCGCGGCCGAATCGGCGACTCTGGACCTGTTCGAGTTCGTTCACCACGATATATGGCGGAAAACAGATCATTGGATACCAGATCGGGTGGAATCGCCGATTTTGGACGGTCGCTTTGACGCCAAACGCGTTAACGAGTCGCACGATCACGATTCCACTGTGAGTCAAGGGCTATCGAGCTGTGGATAACGGGGGTATCCCGCGGCAAGCGGCGCCGGGCAACGCAGCTCTGGCGATGCTCATTCCGTTTTGGCAACCGTATGCGGCGGCGGGGTGACAGAGACGAATTCGGTCGCCTGCAGCACGCCCATTCCGAGCGGCGTCGGCATCGAGAAGCGGAACGGCACCACCATGCGCGTGCCGGAGATCGGCGCCAGCCACACCTCCGCGTCGCGCAAGTCGACCAGATATCTGATCGCGGGACGATCCGGCACATAGCCGGAAATCGGCGTGAAATAGACCGCGCATACCGGCGACGGTCCCGCGTAACCGCGATCCGCCTTGACGGTTTCCATGCGCTTGAATTCGCTGTGCAGATCGTAACGGACACGGCCGTCGAACACCGCGACTTTGCGATTGCAGGCTTCCGGCGAAACCGGGTCGCCGGCACCGGCGACATGATTGAGCATCGAGGTCATTGGATCGAACACGCCGCGGCGGTCGGTGTCGGTTACGGGAATGCGGTCGGGGGCGGGCGGCAGCGGCGGCTCGACCGCGTAGTCCGTCACACTGCCCCCGGTAAGCGCTATGCGGACGTCATCGACTTTGCGGTCATAATTGATGGTCGCGGCATAGCTCGTCGGCACCGGCTGGCCGCCGACGACATTGCCGTGCGCGGCGCTCGTGCCGCGCGCCCCGGTAAAGAACCGTACCAGGCCCGTCGTCGTGCCGCTCGCGGCCGCTGTGTATTGGTCGTCGGAAACTTCGACAATCCAATTGCCGCGGCCGATCGGAATGCCGGAAATGGTGACGACATACTCGGCCTCTAGCCGCCCCTGGCTGGCAGGTGCCTGGTGGGGCTGCTCGCCGCCCGCTTTGGCCTCCGGAGCCAAGGAAGCCGAGAAAGCCATGTGGCCTATCGTGGGACCGATGACGAAAAACGCCGCTGCGAACGCGGCGGCGCCGGCACGGGCGATCGATTTCGGCGATACGAGAATGGGCAACGGTTTTCCTCGAATCTCGGACACTAAACCCAGTCAGAACCGGGTCAATTGTTTTGTCGGAGAATGCGTCGTTTGTGTGGTTCCAGACCTGCTTGACGCTCAAGACTGCCGCGCTTATAGGTCCGCGCCATCTTCCCTATATCGTCCGTCTGCCGGCGCTCGAAGCACGGGAATGATGCAGCATTTCGGCCTAAAATCCGAATAGGGATTCTACACCATGTCATGGCGTTGCGAGCTGACCGGAAAGACGCGCCAAATCGGTAACCGCGTCAGCCATTCCAACCGCAAAACCAAGCGGCGGTTTCTGCCCAATCTTCTCAATGTCACGCTGTTGTCGGATTCGCTCGGCCGTTCGTTCCGTTTGCGGATTTCGGCCAACGCGTTGAAGACCGTCGATCATCGCGGTGGTTTCGACGCGTTCCTGCTTGCGGCCAAGGATGCCGAACTGTCGCCCCGTGTGCTTGAGCTCAAGCGCCAGATCGTCAAGAAGCGCGCCGCGGCCGCCTAGACCATCGCAGTCCCGCCGTGTCCGATCCTTGGGTCGCGGACCTGGTGCGCTCCGGGCGACTTCGCGTTGCTCTGTTCCTTCCCCAATACAACAAGGATGCGGCATCCGGCGAGTTGACAGGCGTCGGAACGGGTTTGATCGCGATCGAGATCACCCATGTTCTCGCGGCGCGCCTGGGCATTGCGGCGGCGCTGATCGAGCTGCCGACACCTAAAGCGGCTGTCGCCAGCCTGAAAGACGGCGGCTGCGACGTAGCATTTCTGGGAATCGAGTCGTCGCGCGCCGTCGAGGTGAGCTTTTCCGCTCCGGTTTTCCAATTCGATTACACCTATCTCGTGCCGGCCGGATCTTCGATTTACCGCGCCGCCGACGCCGACGTTTCGGGCCTTCGCGTCGCCGTCGTGGACAGTCACGCCTCGGCGCTCGCGCTGCGCCGAGTGGCTACCCATGCCGAACTAGTGGGCGTCGAGCTTCCGGACGATGCGTTCAGGCTGCTGCGCGCCGGCGAGGTGGATGCGTTCGCAATGCCGCGGGAGCACCTTATCGACTATGCGCGCGAGCTCTCCGGCTCGCGGGTGCTCACCGACAATTACGGCATCAACCGCGTGGCCATGGCGGTGCGCAAAGATCGCGGCGAATGGCTCGCCTTTCTCAACGACTTCATCGAAGACGCCAAAGCGTCCGGTCTCATTCAACGCGTCATCGACAACGGCGCTTTGCACGGTTTCGAGATAGCCGCGCGATAAGCGGAATATCTATTGCGTGGAGACCTTTTGCAGCACCGGCAGCCAGGTTTGTTGCTGCTTGGCGACGAAAGCCAGGACCTGATCGGGCGTCATGGGATGCGTGTAGCTGCCGGTCGTGGCGAGCTTGGTCTTGATATCCGGATCGCTGAGCGCTTTGGCCAGGTCCGCGCTCGCCTTGCCGATGACCGGCTCAGGCGTACCGACCGGCGCCAGCAGAACGACCCATCCGGCCGCGGCAAAACCCGGAATCGTCTCCGCCACCGTCGGCAAATCGGGAAATTCGGGCAGGCGCTGTGGCGAAGCAACCGCGATGAGTTTCACTTGTCCGGCTTTGACCGCACCGATGATGCCGGAATAGCCCTCGACGATCAGCGAGACGCGGCCGGCGGCAACGTCACCCAGCGCGGCAGCGGGGCCGTGCGTATAAGGCACCGGAAGCAGCTTAATGCCGGCCTGCTCCTGGAGCAATTCGCCGGTCAGATGGGTCATCCTGCCGATGCCGGATATTGCGATCGAAGTCGTCCCCGGCGCCCTTTTGGCGCGATCGATGAGTTGCGGCAGCGTCGTAATGCCGAGCGCAGGATCGGCAGCGATAAACATCGGCTGTTCGGCGATGAACCCGATCGGCAGGAAATCGCGGGGCAGCATCAACGGCAGATTCGGCGCCACCGTCGGCAGCGCAACGAAGGTCGAGAGCGAAGGCGTGAACAGCGTATAGCCATCCGCGACGGCGTCGGCGGCGGCGCGGGCAGCGATGCTGCCGTTGGCGCCGGGATGATTGATCAGCACCACTTGCTGCCGCCAAAGAGTGTTGAGCCCTTCGGCGGCAAAGCGGACGGCGACATCGGGGCTGGAACCGGCCGCGGCATCCGAGATAAACGTCACCGGCTTGTCCGGATAACCCGCGTCCTGGGCATGCGCGATGGAAAGCCCAAACAGCGCAAGGATGCCGACGGCGGCGATGCGCAAACCGTTTCGGCGTCCGTTCATGTTATCCCCCACAGTCACTTTTTGTTTCTTTGCAGCCGCCGGGATCCGATCTTAACCGATCAATCCGACATTTCCCTGATCGATTTCGAACCTGCGGCTACGCCTTCATCCGGCGCGGCCGCGTGGAGCGTGCCGGTTGCTCGACCGCCTTTTCCTCGAACAATTCGGCGAGTTTTTCCGTCATGACGCCGCCGAGCTCTTCGGCATCGACGATGGTCACCGCGCGCCGGTAATAGCGCGTCACGTCGTGGCCGATACCTATGGCAATCAATTCCACCGGCGAGCGGGTTTCGATCTCCTCGATGATCCAGCGCAGGTGCCGCTCCAGATAATTGCCGGGATTGACCGACAGCGTGGAATCATCGACCGGCGCGCCGTCGGAAATCATCATGAGAATCTTTCGCGACTCCGACCGCGCCAATAGCCGCTTGTGCGCCCAATCGAGCGCCTCACCATCGATATTTTCCTTGAGCAGGCCCTCGCGCATCATCAGGCCGAGATTTTTGCGGGCGCGGCGCCACGGCGCGTCGGCTGCTTTGTAGATGATATGGCGCAGATCGTTGAGTCGTCCGGGATTGGGCGGCTTGCCTTGGGCGAGCCAGGATTCCCGCGACTGGCCGCCTTTCCAGGCCCGCGTGGTGAAACCGAGAATCTCGACCTTGACGCCGCAACGCTCCAGCGTGCGCGCCAGAATGTCGGCGCAGGTTGCCGCCACCGTGATCGGGCGGCCGCGCATCGAGCCGGAATTGTCGAGCAGCAGCGTCACCACCGTATCGCGGAAATCGGTGTCCTTTTCGCGCTTGAACGACAGCGGGTGCATCGGATCGACGATGACACGGGACAGCCGCGCCGGATCGAGCAGGCCTTCCTCAAGATCGAATTCCCAGGCCCGGTTCTGCTGCGCCAGCAAAAGCCGCTGCAGCTTATTGGCAAGCCGCGCCACCACGCCCTGCAAATGCGAAAGCTGCTTGTCGAGATAACCGCGCAGCCGGTCGAGCTCTTCCGGCTCGCACAATTCCTCGGCGCCGACGGTCTCGTCGAATTTGGCGGTGAACGGCCGATAATCCGGGCCGCGCGGCTCGTTGCGTTGATTGCGCGGCCGCCACGGCTCGGCGGCGGTCTCCGAATCGCCCATCTCGGCGTCGTCGGCCATTTCGGCGGCCGGCGCGTCGACGGCTTCCGAAGCGCTGTCGGGCAATTCGTCGGCCGAGGCCTCGGCCTCGGTGCTCATCTGCTCGCTTTCGGCGGCGTCGGAGGCTTCGCCATCCTCGCCCGATTCATCCTTGTCGTTCTGTTCGTCGCCCTCTTCGCCGTCTTCTTCGTCGGATTCACTCGATCGATCCTCGCCCATGTCGAGGCTATCGAGCAGATCGTGCACGACGTCGCCGAAGCGGCGCTGATCGTCGAGCACGCGTTCGAGGCGATCGAGGTTGCGGCCGGCGCGCTCCTCGATCAGCGGCCGCCATAGTTCGACAAGCTTGCGCGCGGTGGCCGGTGGCGTCTCGCCGGTCAGCCGCTCGCGCACCATCATGGCGAGCGCGTCTTCGATCGGTGCATCGGCGCGGTCGGTGATCTCGTCGAACTTGCCGCGATGGAAGCGGTCGTCGAGCATGGCGGCGAGATTCTTCGCAACCCCGCCCATGCGGCGGGAGCCGATGGCCTCGACGCGGGCCTGCTCGACGGCTTCGAACACGGCGCGGGCCTGCTGGCCGCCCGGCGCAAGCTTGCGGTGCACCGCAGGATCGTGACAGGCCAGACGCAGCGCGATGGAATCGGCGTGGCCGCGCACGATCGCGGCTTCGCGCTCATTGAGCCGGCGCGGCGGCTCCGGCAGCCGCGCCTTGCCGCCAACCAGGCCCGGACGCTCGGACGCGAAGCTCACTTCGAGATCGCCCTTGCCGGCAATGGCGCGCATGCAAACGCCGACGGCGCGCTTGAACGGCTCGGTCGGCGCTTCCTTCGCGGTGCTCTTCGGCTTGATGTTGGAGTTCATGTCGGCGCCTTCGGCGCGGGCGTGGTCAGCTCAGCGCCACATTGACCGCGCTCTCGGGCAATTCCTGGCCGAAGCAGCGCTGATAGAACTCCGCGACCAGCGGCCGCTCCAGTTCGTCGCATTTGTTGACGAAGGTCAGCCGGAAAGCAAAGCCGACGTCGCCGAAGATTTCGGCATTCTCGGACCAGATGATCACCGTGCGCGGACTCATCACCGTAGAAATGTCGCCATTCATGAAGGCGTTGCGCGTCAGATCGGCGACGCGCACCATCTTGCCGACAATGTCGCGGCCTTCGGCGTTGCGGTAATGCTTCGCCTTGGCCAGCACGATATCGACCTCGTTGTCGTGCGGCAGGTAATTGAGCGTGGTGACGATCGACCAGCGGTCCATCTGGCCCTGGTTGATCTGCTGGGTGCCGTGATAAAGGCCGGACGTGTCGCCGAGGCCGACCGTATTGGCGGTGGCGAACAGGCGGAATGCCGGATGCGGCTTGATCACCTTGTTCTGATCGAGCAGCGTCAACCGGCCCGACGATTCCAGAACGCGCTGGATAACGAACATCACGTCCGGGCGGCCGGCGTCGTATTCGTCGAAGCACAGCGCGATGTTGTTCTGCAGCGCCCATGGCAGAATGCCGTCACGGAATTCGGTGACCTGCATGCCCTCGCGGATGACGATGGCATCCTTGCCGATGAGATCGACGCGGCTGATATGGCTGTCGAGGTTGACCCGCACGCATGGCCAGTTGAGCCGCGCCGCCACCTGCTCGATATGGGTCGATTTGCCGGTGCCGTGATAGCCGGTCACGATGACCCGGCGATTGCGCGCGAACCCGGCGAGAATGGCGAGCGTGGTCGGCTTGTCAAACCGATAGTCCGGATCGACGTCGGGGACGTGCTCATCCGGCTCGGAAAAGGCCGGCACTTCCAAATCGCTGTCGATTCCGAACAATTGCCGGATCGAAACTTTCATGTCCGGCAGGCCGGATCCGCTATCAGTTGCGAGGCTCATTGCTCCTCCGTAACCCCGGTTATCCGAGGCGCGACTAGGCTGTCACCGGCGGTCGGATTTCGCGGTACATCTAGCAGAAAGGCCCGAGGCGGCGAAAGCCACCCTGAAGCTCAGCAGAACCCCACCGTCTTCAGGTAATTGTAGGCCTGGATAATCTCCCGCAGCCGGTCCTCGGAACCGCGGTCACCACCATTGGCGTCGGGATGGTGCCGTTTTACCAACATCTTGAATCTGGCCTTGATATCGGCGCGTTTGGCGTCAGCTTCAAGGCCGAGTGCATCGAGCGCCCGGCGCTGCGCGTTGAGGATCTTGCGGCCCTCCGGCGCGGTTTTCGCGTGGCCGGCGCGGCGGGCGCCCATCTCGCCGAACAGCGAGAACGGATCGTCGGCGGGAAACTCGGCTTCGCGAAATCGCCCGCGGCTGCGCTTGGCGGCCGGCTTGCCGCCGAGCGAGCCCATTTTCCACGTCGGACGGTGCCCGGTGATCGACTCTTTTTGATATTGCGCGACCGCGTCCTCGCTCATGCCGGCGAAAAAATTGTACGAGTTGTTATATTCGCGCACGTGTTCGAGGCAGAACCGCCAATACTCGCTGGCGCGCAACCGGCCCTTCGGCGCGCGGTGAGTGGCCGGCGCATTGCAGCGCGGCCACTGGCATGGCGGCAGCTCCGCGCGCAGCCTGCGGTCTTGGTCAGGTTTGACCCGGATTCGGTCAAACAGCGGTGAGTTCGATTTCATCGGTGCAATTATGCAGGTTTGTCGACGGCAGCTTCAAGACTTGACAGAATACTATTCAACGCGTCGCCATTGTCGTCCGTAATGTCATCCAATCGCTAAGGCGCGCGCCCATGGGAATGCAGGACATCATCACGACAAAATTGCTCGCGGCTTTCGCGCCGGAAAGCCTCCATGTCGAAGATGAATCGCATTTGCACGAGGGCCACGCCGGACACCGTCCCGGCGGCGAATCACATTTCCGACTCTATATCGTATCGGAAGCGTTCCGCGGGAAGAGCCGCCTCGAACGCCACCGCCTGATTAACGCGGCACTGGCGAGCGAGCTGAAGAGCCGCGTGCACGCGCTGGCGATCCATGCCCAGGCACCGGGGGAAAGCGCTTGATCCGCGCTATTGACCGGCGACTTGCGCCTGCGGTGTTGCGGCCTCTTTGAGCAACCCCGCCAGATCGAGCCGGTGGGTGAACATCGAAAGCTCGCCGCCGGCGGCGCGCGGCCAATGTTCCCTTGGCCGGTCCCAATAAAGCTCAACGCCGTTATCGTCCGGATCGCGCAGATAGAGCGCTTCGCTCACCCCGTGATCGGATGCGCCTTCGAGCGGAATCTTGGCTTCGATGAGCCGGCGCAAGGCATCGGCGAGTTGCGCCCGCGTCGGATAGAGGATGGCGAGGTGATAGAGCCCGGTGGTGCCGAGCGGCGGCGGCGAGCCGCCGCGGCTCTCCCAGGTATTGAGCCCGATGTGATGGTGATAGCCGCCGGCGGAAATGAACGCCACCTGCTGGCCCACGCGCTGCGTCACCTCGAAACCGAGGACACCGCAATAGAACGCCAGCGCGCGATCTATATCGGCGACCTTGAGGTGCACATGGCCGATACGAACGCCCGGATTGATCGGTACGGTGGTCATCTTTTCTCGCCTGTTCAGCCGGCCTTGGCGGTTATTTTGCGCGCCAGCGGCGCGACGCGCAACGCGGTGATGCGGTTGCGGTTTTTACGCAGAACCTGGAAGCGGAAGCCGTGAAAGATGAAGCTCTGTCCCGGCTCCGGGATCGAGCGCGATTCATGAATGACGACACCGGCGATCGTGGTGGCTTCGGCATCGGGAATGTTCCAATCCATCACCCGGTTGAGATCGCGCACCGGCACCGCACCGTCGACATTGACCGAGCCGTCCGGCAGCGCGCGCACGCCGGGAACCGCGATGTCGTGCTCGTCGCTGATGTCGCCGACGATTTCCTCGACGATGTCTTCCAGCGTCACCAAGCCTTCGAGCTCGCCATATTCGTCGACCACCAGCGCAAACGGCGTCTTGCGGTGGCGAAACGCCTTGAGCTGCTCGTAGAGCGGCGTGGTGTCGGGCACGAACCAGGGCGGTTTCGCCAGCGTCTTGATATCGAGCTTGGTCGGGTCGCCGTCCACCGCGTGCAAGGCGCGCCAGACTTCCTTGGCGTTGAGCACGCCGATGACGTTATCGGGCGACCCGCGCCACAGCGGTATCCGCGTCACTCCGGCAGCCAGCACCGCGTCGATCAGATCGTGCGGCGGCTCTTCGGCGTCGAGCATGACCATTTTCGTGCGGTGAACCATCACCTCGGAGACCGTGAGCTCGCGCAGATCGAGCAGGCCGCCCATCATGTCGCGGTCGAGCTTTTCCACGACGCCGGCGCGATGCATCAGATCGACGGTGCCGCGCAATTCGTCACGCGGCGACAGGATCGACTGAATCTTGCCGACCGGCATGCCGACGCCGCTCAGGATGAGCCGCACCAGCCACTCGACGGCGCGCAGCATTGGCGAGAACCAGCGCACCGTGCTTTGCACGGGCTCCGCTACCGCAAGCGCCATGCGGTCGGGTATGTTGAACGCCGCGGTCTTAGGCAGCACTTCGGCGACCACAAAGATGAGGACGGTCATCACCAAGGTGGCATAGAGCACACCGGTCTTACCGAAGAAGCTGAGCAGCAAACCGGTCGCCAAAGTGGACGCCGCGATATTGGTCAAGTTGTTAGCGAACAGGATTGCGCCGAGCATCCGCTCGCGCGTCGCCAACAACCGATTGACAATGCCGGCGTCGCGGTTGCCCTGTTTTTCCAGGCGATTCATGGCGGCGCGCGAGGACGCCGTCAGCGCCGTCTCGCTTGCCGAGTAGAACGCCGATATCAACAGGCAGATCACGACCGCCGCGACGGTTAGCCAGTCCACGAAAGTCATCGTTCGGCAAGCTTCTCGCTGAGAAACGTACGCACCTCGCGCGGATCGACACCGGCCTCGACGAAGGCCGCGCCGATGCCGCGCACCAGGATGAATGTAAGCATTCCGCGCTTCACTTTCTTGTCCTGCGCGATCAGTTCCATCAATTGGTCAACGGAAGGTAGCGGCCCCGGAATATCCTTAAGTCGCGTCGGCAGGCCGGTTTCCGCCAGATGCCGAACGACCCGCGCGGCGTCGGCCTTCGGCACCAGCCCTTGCCGCCGCGCCGAGAACTCGAAAGCGAGTGCCATGCCGGCCGAGATCGCCTCGCCGTGCAAGAGCCGGTCTGAGAAGCCACAGGCCGCTTCCAGCGCGTGACCGAATGTATGGCCGAGATTGAGCAAGGCGCGGTCGCCGGTTTCGCGTTCGTCGCGCGCGACGATGGCGGCCTTGGCGCGGCAGCTCACCGCGATAGCGTGCTCGCGCGCAGAACTTCCGGAGGATTTACCGCCGGAGAAGATTTCCCGCCAATTGGCTTCGAGCCACGAGAAAAAGCCGGCATCGCCGAGCAGGCCGTATTTGACGAGCTCGGCGTAACCGGCCCGGAATTGGCGCTCCGGCAGCGTATCGAGGAGCACGGTGTCGGCGAGAACCAGGATCGGCTGATGGAAGGCGCCGATCAGATTCTTGCCGTGAGCGGAATCGATCGCGGTCTTGCCCCCGACGGATGAATCGACCTGGGCCAGCAACGTGGTCGGGACTTGCACGTAATCGAGCCCGCGCCGCACCACCGCTGCCGCGAAACCGGCAAGATCGCCGATGACGCCGCCGCCGAGCGCGATGACGAGATCGCCGCGCTCGATATGCGATGCGATGATGGCCTCGCAGACCTGTTCGAGGACGCTGTAGCTTTTCGAGGCCTCGCCGGCCGGCACGATCGTCCGGCTCGCCGCCACACCGGCGTGCGCCAGGGCCGCTTCGGCAGCGCCCAGCGCGTGACGCGCCACGTTCTCGTCGGTCACGATAAAGGTCTTGGCGCCCGGACGCTGCGCCGCGATACGCGCGCCGAGCGTGGAGAGAATCCCGCGCCCGATGACGATGTCGTAGCTGCGCGCGCCGAGCGCAACGGCGACCGTGACGGCGTCGCTGCGAACCGGCGCCGTCATGGTCTATCTCCTGCGCCGCCTTGCTGTTGCGGCGGCGCGGCGAGGAACGCGGCGATTGCTGCCATGATTTCGCTGACGATCGCATCGTGCGGAACTTCGCGCGACTGCACGGTGAGATCGGCCTGCGCGTAGAACGGTTCGCGCTGCGCCAGCAATTGACGCAATGTCGCCGCCGGATCGGCGGTCTGCAACAGCGGCCGCTCGCTTTTGCGCTTGTTGATCCGGCGCATCAGCACGTCGAATTCGGCTTTGAGCCAGATCGAAACGCCTTTGACCTTGATGGCCGCCTGCGTCGCGGCGTTCATCACGGCGCCGCCGCCGGTCGCCAGAACTTGGGGACCGTCTTCAAGCAACCGCGCGATCACGCGCGCTTCGCCGCCGCGGAAATCGGCTTCGCCGTGCCGTGCGAAGATGTCCGCAATACTCATGCCGGCGGCTTTCTCGATTTCGGTATCGGCGTCGACGAACGGCACGCCCAAGCGCGTGCCGAGCCGCCGGCCGATCGACGATTTGCCTACCCCCATCATGCCGACGAGCACGATCGAGCGGCGGCCGAGCAGCGGCAGGATCGCGCCTGCCAAAACCGGCCGGCCGGTTTC
>Ga0181525_10002558_pt1 | contig 14798 bp, 9 predicted proteins | sample PEATcosm2014_Bin_48_FD_121100 | JGI IMG/M metagenome (GOLD analysis project Ga0181525, IMG submission 121100) | Peatland microbial communities from MTU Mesocosm Facility, Houghton, MI, USA - PEATcosm2014_Bin06_10_metaG | ecosystem: Environmental > Terrestrial > Soil > Wetlands > Peat | place...
GTGTTCGAAACAACCCCCAGCGGCACGCTGACGACGCTGCACTTCTTCACCGGGCCGGATGGCGCTCTCCCCTATACCGCTTTGCTTCTGGGAGCCGACGGAAATTTCTACGGGACCACCTCGGCCGGGGGCGCCAACTGCGCTTCATCCTTCGGCTGCGGCACGCTCTTCAAGATCACACCGGGCGGCGATTTGACGACGCTATATAGCTTTTGTTCCCTGGCCGGCTGTGCGGACGGCAACGACCCGGCCGGCGGCCTGATCCAAGCCACCGACGGGAGTTTCTACGGGACTACATTTTCCGGCGGGTCCAAGAGCTGCAGTCTTAGCAGCGGCGGCTGCGGAACGATCTTTCGGTTCGTACCGGGCGGCATGTTGACCACCGTGCACAGCTTCGGCGGGTCCCCTGAGGGCTTAACCCCCGCGGCCGGGCTGGTTCGCGGCGCCGACGGGAATCTCTACGGGACCACTCTCTCGGGCGGCGCCAGCGGTTATGGCACCATCTTCAGGTTCATCCAAAGCAGCCAAACGGTGAATACGATGCATAGCTTTTGCAGCCAGCCCGGGTGCGCGGATGGGGCGGTTCCCGCGGGCACGTTGATCGAAGCCACGGACAGGAGCCTCTACGGGGCCACATCAAAGGGCGGCAGTGCGGCCTGCCATCTTGGGTGCGGCACGCTCTTCAAGATCACGACCCGCGGCGGATTCACGACCCTGCATAGCTTTGTTGGGACCGACGGCTCCGCCCCCTTGGGCGGGCTGATAGAAGCCACTGATGGGAACTTGTTCGGAACAACGGTGCAGGGCGGGTCCGACTCGTGTGCGCTTGGCTGTGGCACGGTCTTCGAAATCACCTTTGGCGGCGATTTGACGACGCTTTACAGCTTCAGTTCAGCTTCCGAGGCCGCCGACGTCAGGGCCCCATTAATGCAAGCCACGAATGGGACCTTTTACGGAACGAGTTTCGTTGGGGGCAGCAATGGAGTGGGCACCGTATTTAGCCTGTCTTCCGGGCTTGGTCCGTTCGTTAAAGCGGTGCCCCACGCTGGTGCGCCGGGCGCGGCCGTTCGGATCCTGGGGAGCGCGCTCACGGGTACAAGCAGCGTTTCATTCAACGGCACGGGGGCGGAATTTACCGTCGTATCGGATACCGAGATCGTGACTACCGTTCCGGCTGCCGCTACCAGTGGCGGCATTCAGGTGGCGGCGCCGGGCGGCGCGCTCTTCGGCGGGCCTTTCGTGGTGCTGCCATAAGACAGGTGCGGGCCAGGCCGCCTAGCGCGGCCAGCGGACTATGGGCCACTGGGTCTCCGCTTCGATGGCCAGCAGGCGGTTGTATTTCGCGAGGCGCTCGGACTGGGTGATGGAGCCGGGCTTAAACTGATCGGCGCGCCAGCCGACGGCTAAGTCGGCGGCCCAATTGTCTTCGGTTTCGCCGCTGCGCACGCTGACGGTCACCTGCCATCCCGCGGCGGTGGCCAGGCGGGAGGCTTCGGCCGCTTCGGTGAGCGTTCCGATCTGGTTGGGCTTCAGCAGCAGCGTATTGCAGGCGCGGGCGTCGATGGCGCGCTGGATGCGTTGGGGATTCGTGCAGAGCAAATCGTCGCCCACCACCAGCGCGTGCTTGGCCAGCGCGAGACGGAGGGTGGGCCACCAATCCCAATCGTCTTCGGCGAGGCCGTCTTCGACGCTCACGATGGGATAGCGCTCCACCCAGCGAACCAATCGGGCGATCATGCCCGCGCTGTCTAATTGAACGCCATCGAGATAGTAGTGGCCTTTGGAATAGAAGTGGCTGGCGGCCACATCGAGAGCCAGCATCACGTCGGAGCCGGGTTTGTAACCGGCGGCTTTTATGGCCACCATGGCGGTCTCAATGAGCTCTTCGGCGCTCTCACAGGGCGGCGCGAGTCCGCCTTCGTCGGCGGTGAGCAGGCGCATGTGGTAGCGTTTCAGGATGATGGCGGCGGCAGCCTGGTAGATGTCGTAAGCCATGGCCAGCGACTCGTCGATGGTGGTGGGGCGGGCAGGCACGATGAGCACATCCTGGATGGCGACCTGGCGGCCCGCATGTAAGCCGCCGCTGAAGAGATTGATGGTGAGGCGCGGCAGGGTGTCGGGTGTGCATCCCATCATGCCGGCGAAATGCCGATAGAGGGGCAAGCCAAGCTCCAGCGCGGTGGCGCGGGCGAATGCGACCGAGACGGCCAGGATGGCGTTCGCGCCGAGGCGGGATTTGTTCGGCGTGCCATCGAGCGAGACGAGCGCGCTATCCAGCTCGGATTGATCGGCGAAGCTGGCGCCCGCGAGCGCCGCATGGATTTCTCCGTTGACGTGCGCGACGGCATTGCGGCAACCGAGACCTCCATAGCGCTGGGGATCGCGATCGCGAAGCTCGAGCGCCTCGGCCGCGCCGGTGGACGCACCCGAGGGCACCGAAGCGGAGGCTTGCGCGCCGCCCGCCAAAGTGCAGGTGGCGCTGACGGTCGGGCGGCCGCGGCTGTCCAGGATTTCGGCGGCGGTCAGACGCTCGATGGTTGGCATAATTGCTCCTCGAAAACTGAAATCAGGTCGGCGATGGCGGCCGGCGGGGACGGGATGATGCGCAGCACGGCATCGCGCTGGCGGCAGCGCTCGGCAGGCGATAGGTACTCGAGCGGCGAACGGCCTACCGTGCGTGCGAGCAGGCAGGCCAGGGTGTGGCGCACCACGCGCGGCTCGAGATCCGCCGCCCAAGCCGGCGCGGCCAACGCTTCCAGATAGGCACGCCAGTACTCCAGCGCGGCGGAGGCGAATTCGCGCCGCAGGGCAGGGAAGTGATGGGCCTTCGAGAGGAAGTGGGTGAGCGAGAAGCCCAGATCGAAGGCCGGATCGCCGAAGTGAATCACTTCGTGATCGAGCAGGACCAGGCGGCCATCGTGAACCAGAATGTTTTTGGGACTGTAATCGCCGTGCACCAGGGTGATGCGGATGGCCAGCGTATCGCGGATGAGGCAGTTCAGAAAATTCGCGGCGGCCGGGGCCTGCTGCGCGGAGTATCCATAATAAGGCTCCAGGCGGAGCGATTCGAAGAAGGCGCGATCGCCGAAGGCTTCCGCCAGATCCGCGCGGCCATGGGCATCGCGGTGAATAGCCGCCAGCAGCGCGGCGAACTGGCGGAAATGGCCGATCGAAATATCGCCGTCAAGCAGCAGCGTTTTCCAGTTGGCGTGCGGGTGCGGGACAGCCTGCATGGCCAGCAGGTAGCGTTCGCGATCCTCAAATAGAAATGGCGTGATGGATCCGGGCGGGGCCAGGCGCTCCAACCATTGCAGGCCCAGGGCTTCGCGGTGCATGCGCGCGGGCGAACTGAACCAATCCACAGGGACGCGCAGCTTCGAGAGTGCCTGTTTCAAGACCCAGGCTTCGCCCGATTCGCGCTCGACCCACACGGTGCGATTGGAAACCCCGCCCGGCAGAGTGGCTATGCGAGGCTGCTCGCTGGGCGCGATACGGCCGGTGCGCCGCAGGTAATCGAGCAGCGCCGTGGGGTCTTCGATATCGAGTGCGTCAGGCAACGGCGGCATCCGTCTTTATGTCATTTATGTCGATGGCGGCGTAGGCGCAACCCACCACCACCAGGAACATGGTGAGCACTTCGCTATCGCCCAGGTTGTATTCGAAGATGCCGGCGATCATGGTGGCGACGACCACGGCCACAGCGCCGTGCAGCACGAACTTCAAATCCCCGCGGCCGGGCGGGAGACGCCAGAGACGGCGCAGGCAATCCCAGAGGATCTGGCCGAGCATCCAGAGCATGAGCAGCATAGTGGGAATGCCGCGCTCGGCCGCGTATTGCAGGTAAATGTTGTGCAGGTGGCCGTAAAAGCCGTCCGGCAGCGGGCGCGGGATATCCGGCGGCACGTAGCGGTCGAATTGGAGCTTGATCTCCTCGGGGCCGAGGCCGAACCAGGGATGGGCGCGGATCATTTCGAGTCCGGTGCGCCAAGTGACGATGCGGTGCTGGTTGGAATCGAGTTTGCCGGGCTTGAGCATGGAGGTGAAGCGCTCGCGGATGGAGGCTGGGGAGAGGAAGGCGATCAGCAGCAGGACGACGGGGAGCGCGAGCGCCAGGGCGCGCTTCCAAAACCAGATCAGATAGATGCCGGCGGCGGCGCTGGCCAGCCAGATGCTGCGGGTGAAGCCGAGGAGCAGCGCCGTGGCCATGATGAAGGCACACAGCAGCCACAGCCAGGCGCGCTTGCGGGCGAGGCCGGCGAAGAAGAGAAACGCGGTGGTCATCAGCAATGCGAACATTTCTTGGCCGCCGAAGGTCATCCAGTGGCTGGTGAAGCCGGTGATGCGCTCGGCGATGTAGTATTCGTAAAAGCCGCGGCCCTGCGCGTGGGCTTCCTGCACTTTCTGGCCGAACTGGACGAGGCCGCGCAGCGCGGTGATGGTGCCTGCGCCCGCCCAGGAGAGGAACAGCCAGCGGATGGTGCGCATGTCGCGGAGGGTGGAGAAGACTACCAGAAGGGTGGTGAATACGAAGATTTTGCGGACTTGGGGCAGTCCGGCGGCGGGATCGGGCGAGAGGGCCAGGGAGATCAGCGTGCCCAACAGGAACAGGCCCAGCGGGAGCCAGATGCGCGGCAGGCGCATGCGCCCGCCGGAGAGCAGCAGCGAAGCCAGCGCCAGGGCCAGGAGGATCTGCGACGCGGCGATGGAAAACAGGATAGCTACGGCCGAGCCGAACGTGAGCCAGCGCGCGAGGCGGAAGAGGAGGGGTTCGGGGGATTCCATTGAATCTTCAGTATAAGTGGGGGACAGCCGCGATAGACTGTGGGAATGAGACACTTCGCCGTGATTTGGATTTGTGGGATTAGTGTGGGCTTCGCCGCTCAAATCGCTCCGCCGAAGGTTCCCGAAAACTTGAAGGTTCCCGAGACCGAAATGGTTCTCCTGAAGGCTTTGGGGAAGGGCAAGCAGATCTACGTTTGCAGGGGAGATGCGTGGGTGCTCGACAGGCCGCAGGCGGACTTGATTGATGCCAACGGCCAGACCATTGGGAAGCACTACAAGGGTCCGGTCTGGGAAGCGGCGGATGGCAGCAAGGTGGGCGGGCAGGTCCAGCAGCGGGCCAACGCGCTCAGCGCCGGCGCGATTCCGTGGCTGCTGCTTAAGGCTACCTCGCATGAAGGGAGCGGGACCCTCGGGCGCGTCACTTACATTCAGCGCGCGGACACCGAGGGCGGCTTGGCTCCAGCCACGGGTTGCGACAAATCTCATGCGGGCGCCGAAGCGGCGGTCGAATATCGGGCCACGTACTTCTTTTACGTTCCGCGGCCGTGACCGGTGTTTCGAGGGAATTGGGCATTTATCTCTGGGGCATATCGGGTCACCGAACCACATAGCTCGACTCGTTTCGGTGCTTTTCCCGACGCGCCAACGGTTTTTGCCGACATCCTAAGCGAGGAGAGCGATGTACAATCAACGCGTCGGGGAATCTGGTATCCTTCCTTATCGGATTTATGCCGAGGATTTTCATCAGCTACAAGCGAAACAACGATCCCGATGTCCGTCTCGCGCGGTTGCTGAGGGACCATTTTGCGCGCAAGGGCCACGACGTCTTTATGGACACCGAAATCGCAATCGGAGCAGACTGGTCCAGAGTCATCGGCGATGAGTTGGAGAAAGCCGATTTCCTGGTCGCCTTGCTATCGTCCGAAGCCGTGACCAGCGAGATGATTGCCGCCGAAATCGCGAGGGCGCGGACGCTAAGAAAGGCGAGAGGAAAGCCAGTAATACTTCCCGTCCGGGTGGCCAATGAAGCGGCGTTTCCCTACGATTTGGCCGGCTACCTGGACCGGCTACAGACGGCCTTCTGGAGAAGCGGCAATGACGATCTGCCCCTCGCGCGGCAGCTGCTCGCGGCGGTCGCCAGGCGCCGCGGTGCGGCGCGGCCGTCTAAGGCTGGAAGGAGTCCCGCAGCGCGGGGCTCACAGGGAACTGCGCCGCTTGCAGCCGGGGACCCGGTTGCACCCCTGCCTGGGTTCGACCCGCGATGGCTAGACGCCTTGGACAATTCGGGCGGAGCCGTGCGGCTTACATCGCCGTTCTACATGAAGCGCGAAATCGACGGGAAGGCGTGCGCGGCGATCCTGAAAGACGGAGTTACCGTGCGTATTGAGGGCGCCCGTCAGACCGGTAAGAGCTCGCTGCTGGCGCGGCTGTTTCAGCACGCGCGCGACAAGAAGCTGCCAGCCCTTTACATCGACTTTCAGATTTTCGACCAACGCCAGTTTCGCGACCTCGACACGTTGCTTCTTTATCTGGCGCGGCTGATCGCAGCGAAATTTAAACCGAACCGGCAGCCATCCGCATATTGGGACTCGGCTCTCGGCGCCAAAGATAAGCTGACGCAATTCATCGCCGGTGAGGTCCTCGACCCACTCGACAAGCCGCTTGTCCTTCTGCTCGACGAGGTGGACCGCGTATTTCAGTTTGCCGAATACCGGAGTGATTTCTTCGGCCTGATCCGTTCCTGGCACAACGCTCGGGCAAGAGATCCATTGTGGCAACGCCTGAACTTGGTATTGGCCTACTCGACGGAGGCTCACGAACTTATCCAGGATGGGAACCAGTCGCCGTTTAACGTGGGAGAAGTGTACACAACATCGGACTTCAGCGTAGCCCAGGTCCGCCGCCTCAACGAGGCGCATGGCCGTCCGGTCAAGGAAGGGCAGATGAATACTCTAATGAAGCTGCTGGCCGGGCATCCCTTTCTGATCAGGAAGGCCTTATACGAGATGGTGGCAGCACGGAAGGATTTTCCAAAGCTTCTCGGTTGCGCTCACGACGACGACGGACCGTTCGGAGACCATCTAAGGTATTACATGTGGTGGCTGGGAAACCGGCCGGAGGTTCAGACGGCCCTTAAGGATGCGATCGCGACCGGCGTTTGTGCGTCCGAGCCGCTTTTCCACTCCCTGAGATCGGCTGGGCTCGTAACGGGGCATAGTCGCTCTCAGGTTACGGTGCGCTGCGGACTGTACGCTAAGTATCTGGGTGACAGACTATGAAGGCCCCCCCGAAGACTCCCGAATCGAAGGCTAAAGGCACTCCCGAATTCTACGTTCCGGGCGGAGCGCTGAATCCGGATGCTCCGAGTTACATTCGCCGCGCTGCCGACGAGGAACTTCCGCGGGCGATCTTAGCTGGTGAGTATTGCTATGTGCTCACACCCCGCCAGATGGGGAAGTCCAGCCTTATGTACCGGACTGCGGATGCGCTGACCCGCGAGCATGTCCTCTGCGTGACGATCGATCTCACGGGCATTGGAACCACTGTTACCGAGGAGCAGTGGTATCTCGGCCATCTGTTGCGAATCCGGAAGGATCTAAAGCTGGGCGTCGATTATCTGGCATGGTGGCACGCTAACGACCACCTCGGAGCCGTGCAGCGATTCGGCCTCTTCCTGACCGACGTGGCATTGCGCGAGGTAGGGGACCCAATTGCGATCTTTATCGATGAAATCGACACTACACTGAACCTCGCCTGGAGCGACGATTATTTCGCGGCCATCCGGTCGCTGAACATTCAGAGGGCGAACGATCCGGTTCTGCGACGCCTGCGGTTTGTTCTGCTCGGCGTGGCGTCGCCATCCGATCTAATAAAGGATGCAAGCCGCACCCCCTTTAATATTGGCCGCCGCATCGCCCTGGGCGATTTCGCTCTGGACGAGATGGCGCCGCTCAAGGCGGGCCTTACTACCGATCCCGGCATCGCGGACCGCCTGATGAAGGCGATTGCGCGGTGGACTGGCGGACATCCATTTCTGACCCAGACAGCCTGCCGGCGGGTCGCGGAGTGGGCGCATTCGCCCAAATTCAGGCCCTCGGAGGTGCCCGCGATTGTCGATGACCTCATCCGGGAGTTGTTCATCAGCGAGTCCGGGCGAAACAAGGACCCTAACCTGCAATTTGTCCGCGATCGCATCCTCGAGCACCCGCGCGCGGTTCCTCTATTGGGCCTCTATCGTCAGATCAGGCGAGGCGAGACCATCACGGACGACGAACTCGATCCGCTGCGTGCAGCCTTGAAGCTTAGTGGTCTGATTGTGACCACCGACGGCGGCCTCCTGGAGGTCCGCAACCGGATTTATTCTACAGTTTTCGACGATGTGTGGATCAACGCTTCGCTTGAAAGGAAGGGCGCAGCTTCCGAACCCAAAAAGACTGGAATTAAGGAAGTGCTCAGTCGGATCGTGAGCCCCTTCGTGGCTGAGCGGCAGAAGTTCGATTATGACGTTTTCGTAAGCTATTCTCACCGCGATGGCGGGTTCGCGGAGTATCTTTTGCAAAACCTGGAGTCCTCTGGCCTTAAGTGCTTCGCCGCCAGCAAAGACATTGGCCCTGGCGCGTCATGGATTGAGTCCATCGAATCCGCGCTGACGCAAAGCAGGAACATCCTTGCCGTGTTGTCCCCTGGTTACTTGGCCAGTGACTTCGCGGCGCGCGAACTCGACCTTGCTTTCCGGCTGCGCAGCGACCGGTCGGAGGTACGTCTCATTCCTCTCCTGCTTCGAGACACTGAGATCCCCCCGAACCTTATGAGACTTCACTACATCGACTTCCGGAGGCGGTCCATCTGGGGCAAGTCGATGAAGTCGCTCCTCGAAACGTTGGTTCCAAAGTCGAAGATCCAGTCCACGCCTAGCGCTCCGGCTCCCGCTACGGCGGAGCGCTACAACTCCGCCGTAGTCCGCGAACTGCTGGAGACGGCTTTCGACGAGGAGGATCTGGCCGCGCTCGCTTACGACTACTTCAGGCCGATTTATCCGCAAATGCGGGCCGGAAAACAGAAGAAGGCGATGGTTCAGGAGATTATCGAGTATTTCGATCAAAACGGGAACTACGATGAATTACTGGACGCCATTGCCCAGAAGAGACCCCGCGAGTATCGGAGCTTCGCGCCTCGGCTTGAGAAGCTCGCGGGGTAGCGGAATTTCGCGCCAAGGCTCAGACCCAGGATCACAATCCGGCCAGCCCGGGCCAGAGTTGTGACGTGAAAATGTCCCAGATAACAGGCCTTAAGCGCGCAACGGAGTTCGCGGAACGGCTTGTGACAAATTGCGCGCCGCCGCACCTACGCCGATAGTGGTACCCTCGTTGCTTCGGTGAAAATTCATGCGCTTACCCTGCATCCTAATCTTCGCGGCAGCGGCCGCCCTGGCGCAGACTCCCGAGACGCCGCTCCAATCGCTCCCCTACAGTCCCAGCCTGGACCTGACCGATATGGACACGTCTGTCGAGCCGTGCACCGACTTCTATCATTACTCGTGCGGCGGCTGGTTGAAGAAAAACCCCATCCCGCCCGACCAGGCCAGCTGGAGCGTTTACGCGAAGCTGACGCAGGACAACGAGCGGTTCCTATGGGGCATCCTGGAAGACACCGCCAAGCCGAAGCCGGGGCGTTCGGCGGTGGAGCGCGAAATCGGCGATTTCTTCGCGGCGTGCATGGATGAAGCCGCGGTGGAGAAGGCCGGCGCCGGTCCGCTGCGGGACGAACTGGCGGCCATTGGCGCGCTGAAATCGGTGGCGGATTTCCCGGAGCTGCTGGCGCGCGAGCACCTCACCCAGAACTACGGCATGCTGTTCAGCTTCGGGGCCAGCCAGGATTTCGCGGATTCGTCGCGCGAGATCGCCTTCGCCTTCGCGGGCGGCCTCGGGCTGCCGGACCGGGATTATTACACCAAAACAGACGACAAATCCGAGGAAATTCGCAAGGAATACGTGGCGCATGTGCGGAAGATGCTGGAGCTGGCGGGCGACCCGCCGGCGGAATCCGCGCAGGAGGCGCAGGCCATCATGCGCATCGAGACGGCGCTGGCGAAAGCCTCCCTGACGCGCGTGGAACAGCGCGACCCGTACAAGCTATTTCACAAGATGAACCGCGCGCAGTTGCAGGCGCTGACTCCGGCATTGAACTGGACGCGTTACCTGAAGGCGAGCGGCCTTGGGGAATTGAACGAATACAACGTGACGGAACCCGCGTTCTTCAAGGAGCTGCAGGCGCAACTGGTCTCCACGCCCCTGGCCGATTGGAAGGCGTACATGCGCTGGCACTTGGTACACGCGCGCGCGCCGTATCTTTCCACGCCTTTCGTGCACGCCAATTTCGACTTTTTCGGCAAGTATCTGCACGGCACGCCGGTGGAGCGTCCGCGCTGGAAGCGCTGCGTGGAGTACGTGGATGGCGACCTGGGCGAGGCGCTCGGGAAGGTATTCGTGGAGCGCACATTCGGCCCGGACATGAAGGCGCGCACCCTGACCATGACCAAAGAGATCGAGAAGGCCATGGAGGACGATATCAAACAACTGCCCTGGATGAGCGAACCCACCCGGCAGCAAGCGCTCGAGAAGCTGCACGCGGTGACGAACAAGATCGGCTACCCGGACAAGTGGCGCGATTATAGCTCGATCCGCATCGAGCGCGGAGATTTTGCGGGCAACGTGTATCGCGCGGGGGTTTTTGAAGGGCGCCGCCAGTTGGCCAAGATCGGCAAGCCGGTAGACCGCGGCGAGTGGGGCATGACGCCGCCCACGGTGAACGCCTACTACGATCCGCAGATGAACGACATCAACTTTCCGGCGGGCGTGCTGCAGCCGCCGGTCTTCGATCCCAAGATGGACGATGCGCCCAATTACGGCGACACCGGCGGCACCATCGGGCACGAATTGACGCATGGTTTCGACGACGAAGGGCGGCAGTTCGATGCGCACGGCAACCTGCACGACTGGTGGACCGAGGCGGACGCCAAGGAATTCCAAAAGCGCGCCGATTGCGTGGCCGATCAGTATGGGCAATACACGGTGGTGGACGATATCAAGATCAACAGCCGCCTGACGCTGGGCGAAGACGTGGCCGATCTGGGCGGGGAGTTGCTGGCGTACATGGCGTGGAAGGACGCGACGCGTGACCGGAAGCTGGCGCCCATCAACGGCTTCACCCCGGAGCAGCGATTCTTCATTGGCTTCGCCCAATGGGCCTGCGGCGACGAGCGCGCCGAGAGCAAGCGGGTACACGCCATCACCGATCCGCACTCGCCGGCGGAGTATCGCATTAACGGCGTGGTGTCGAACATGCCGGAGTTCGGTGCCGCTTTCGCCTGCAAGGTGGGCCAGCCGATGGTGCGGGAAAAACCTTGCCGGGTTTGGTGATCTCGAACGCATCTTCCGATACTATCTTTCGATCCAGCGTATGCCAAGGTAGGTTCTAGTACCACAATTCCAGGACTTTTGTTGAGAGTAAGCCATCCCTGTGGTACTGTGCTGTTGAAACTCCTGGTTCCTGTTGAGACCGAACTCCAAAGAGGCGGCGTGTTACCGACCGCGGGCCGCGGAGCCGGGGATTTCAAACGGAGGAAAATAAAATGTCGTTCACGCGAAAAGCTATCGCATCCGCGATTCTTTTGACGCTACTGGCGGTTCTGTCGATGCGCACGCCCACGCGGGCACAAGCGCCGGCGCCAACGTTCGCTAATTTCGAGGAAGCTCAAACCAACCCCGTGCGCCTTTCGGCGGACGGCACGCTGCTGTTTGCCGTAAACACGCCGAACGCGTCGCTTTCGGTGTTCGATGTCACGACACCAGGCAGCCCCACTTTGGTATCCGTAATTCCAGTCGGACTGGGACCCGTTTCGGTCAATCCGCGCACCGACGACGAAGTGTGGGTGGTGAACCAGGTATCCAACAGCGTGAGCATCGTGTCGGTATCGCAGGGCATCGTTACTGCCACCATCCCGGTCAAGGCGGAGCCGATGGATGTGGTCTTCGCGGGTTCCAACGCCTATATCAGCGTCTCGCGCTTCAATGCGATCGCGGTCATCGACGCCACCACGTATGCCCTGGTCAGCATCCTTCCGGTCTACGGCGGCAGCCCGCGCGCACTGGCCGTCAGTCCGGATGGGAGTAAGGTTTATGCCGCCTTTGCGATCGCCGGGAACGCCACCACGATTATCCCGTCGGCTGAGGCGCCCGTGCAGTGCGGCGTGAAAGGCCAGACCACATTTACCGGCTCGCAGTGCGTTCCGGCCTTCAATCCGGCGCTGCCAACTCCGCCGCAAGTGGGGCTGATCGTCTCCGCCACCGACCCAACCTGGAGCTCGGATATCAAATACAAGATGCCGGCCAACGGAGTGGTGGCCATCAATGCTACCGCCACGCCGTCCATCGCCGGTTATTACTCCAACGTGGGCACCATCAACCTGGGGCTGGCGGTGAATCCGGTGAGTGGAGATCTATATGTCGCCAACACGGCGGCCCTGAACACCACCAACTTCGAGCCAAACCTGAATGGCCACTTTGTGAATAACCAGATCACGAGCATTCAAGTCGCCTCCGGGACGGTGACGCCATTCAATCTGAATCCGAATATCGACTACGGCACTTTGCCGAATCCGGCGGCGTTGAGCACGGCGTTGGCGCAACCGGCGGGCGTGGTGGTGGATCCGGGCGGGAGTTTCATGTACGTCGCGGCGTTTGGCACGGACCGGGTCGCGCAAGTCACTACCAACGGCGCGGTGAATTGGTTTGTGGAGCTGAACCCGCTTAGCGTGGGCTCGGCGGCGAGTTCGGTGACTAAACGTGGACCCCGAGGGCTGGCGCTGAACGCGGCGGCCCAGACGCTGTATTCCCTCAACCGGATTTCCGATACTATTTCGGTCATCAACACCAGCACGCAGGCGGTGAGTACCGAAATTCCGGTGGGCGACGATCCCACGCCTACGCTGCTGAAAGCGGGACGTGGATTCTTGTACGATGCCAAGCTTTCCGGCAACGGCACGGGGTCCTGCTCCTCCTGTCACGTGGACGGAGACATGGACCACCTGGCGTGGAACCTGGGCAATCCGGCAGGGAGCATGACCAGCGTGGTGCAGGCCGGACAAACCATAACGTTCCACCCCATGAAGGGGCCCATGACAACGCAGACTTTCCGCGGCCTGCTGAACCTCTCGCCGTATCACTGGCGGGGGGAGATCGCTAACTTTGTGGATCTCAACCCCGACTTCAGCCAGTTGTTGGGTGGCACCCCGCTTTCGACGGGGAACATGGACACCTACGCCTTGTTCGCCAGCAACATCTTGTTCTTGCCGAACCCCAACGAGAACCTGGACCGCACCTTGCCCACCTCGTTTGCCGGTGGAAATCCGGTAAATGGCGAGACGGATTTCATGACGATCCTGGGCACCGGCACGACGACGATGAAAGGGACGTGCAACCAGTGCCATACCTCCAACCCCGGCCCGGGTTCGAACCGGGAGATTCAAACGACGATTCCGCAGCCGGTGAACCCGCAGCCGTTCAAGGTGCCGCAATTGCGGAACGTCTATCAGAAGGAGCTGTTTACCCCAGGCACCGGCCAGACCATCGACGGTTTTGGACTGTCGCCCGACGGCAACTTCCCAGGGCTCGCGGCATTCCTGTCGAGCCCGCTATTCGCGGGCTACGCGGCGCAGCAGATAACCGACATCATTGCGTACAGCCTGTGCTTCGATACGGGAACGGCTCCGGCGGTAGGATTCACCATCACGGTGACGGCGCCAACTCTGACGGCCACCTCGAGCTATTGGACGACGCTGCAGTCGCAGGCCACCGCGGGTAACGTCGATCTGATTGGCAGAGGCACGATTCAGGGCGTGCTCAGCGGGTTGCTGTACCAACCGCAGGCGGGCAACTATATCAGCAACCTTGGCACGGTGTACACGCAAGCCCAATTGCAAGGCTTTATCACGGCGGGCGATACCTTGAGCTTCATGGGCGTGTATCCTGGCACAGGCAGCGCTTCGACCCAGCCCTAGTACCTAATTGCCAAGGTTCACGTAACCACCCCCTTACGGTCGCGGCTCGGAAGTCGTTGCTGAGCCGCGCGCGTAAGCAAGTGGTTCCGTACGCCAATTTTTGCGAGTTGGTACTAGGGGCAGGCCCTCGGCCTGCGCCTCGGCCTGCGCGGGGCCCCTGGCCCCGCCAGGTTCGATACACTGAAATTCTGCGCTGATGGCTGAATTTCAAGCAATCTTATTCGATTTCGACGGCGTGCTGGTAGATAGCGAGCCGGTGCACTGCGAATGCTGGCGCGAGGTGCTGGCGCCGTTGGGCGTTCCCGTGACGTGGGAGGTCTACGCGGCGCACTGCGTGGGGGCGGTGGACAGCAGCATGGTGAAGATTTTCGCCAAACTGGCCGATCCGCCGGCCGATCCGGCCAAGCTTTGGGAGCAGTATCCGCTGAAGAAGCAGCGTTTCCGCGAACGCATGGCCGCTAACGCCCCGTTCGCAGAAGGCGTGGGGGAGTTCTTTCGCGAGCTTTCCGGCGAATACAAGCTGGGCGTGGTTTCCTCCAGCTCGCACGCCGAGATCGAGCCGTACCTGGAGGCGTCGGGTATTCGCCAGTACCTGGGGACAGTGGTCGGCGGCGACGATGTGAAGCGGCATAAGCCGGCGCCCGATCCTTATGTGCTGGCGGGAGAGCGCCTGGGTATCCGGAGCGCGCTGGCGGTGGAAGACTCGCCGCCGGGGATAGAGAGCGCTCGCGCGGCTGGCTTCGCCGCTGTGCGCATCACCGATCCGGCGCGCATGATGGACGTAGTGCGCGCGCGGCTGAACGAATCAGCGGGTGCTTAACAGACCTCCAGGTCTGTCAGGATGGGCCCGCGGCCCACGAATAGCGATGAAAAGCCCTCCAATTTCAATAGCTTACGGTTGGTTTTCGACCGTGCGCGTCCGCCACGGACGCTGTCCTGGTCCCGAACGGCGTCAAAC
>Ga0181525_10002559_pt1 | contig 14797 bp, 16 predicted proteins | sample PEATcosm2014_Bin_48_FD_121100 | JGI IMG/M metagenome (GOLD analysis project Ga0181525, IMG submission 121100) | Peatland microbial communities from MTU Mesocosm Facility, Houghton, MI, USA - PEATcosm2014_Bin06_10_metaG | ecosystem: Environmental > Terrestrial > Soil > Wetlands > Peat | place...
GACCGCGTCAAGGGCCGCTACCCCCCCGCGCCGTAGCCCCCCGCCCCGCCGCACCCCGATCAAGACAATTCAGCCGAACGAGCCGTGGTTCCCCTGCCCCGCCCGAACCTTCCTCCCGCGTGGCATCTCCCAAGGGCGTCCCGCCCCGGCTCGCCGCCTTCCTGCCATCCTGGACGGGTGACCTCACCTGCGAGCAGCTGCGCAGGCTCAGCCTCAGGAGAGTAGTCGAACACCCGGCCGGCGAAGCCGTACTTCTCCACCTTCACCTGGAACCCGGCAGCAGGATGACCAAGGTAATGGCGAGCCCGGCCGCGAGGATCACGGCGGCGATGAGCGCGACGGGCCAGCGGCGGGCCCGGCCACGGGACGGCCGGGCCCGCCCCGCCCGCCCCGGTACCGAGAACTCCAGCACCTCGTGCCCCGGCGGCACCCAGTATTCCGGCCGCGTCTGCGGCTCGTGTGCCGGTGGTGTTTCGCCCGGCGGCCCCCCGTGGCCCGGCCGCGTCTGCGGCTCGTGTGCCGGTGGTGTCTCGGGCGGCACCGCACGTTCCGGTGATCCCGGAGCCTCGTGTTCCTGTGCACGCTCCGGTGGCGTCGCGGCGCCTACCCGCAGCGCCTCGCGGTCCGGCTGTGTTTCCTTGCCGGCCTGGCTTCCAGGTCCCGGTTGCGCGTCCGGGGACACCGCGTGGCCGGGGGAGTCGGAGACGATCGCCGCCCGGCCGCGGCCGCCGAGCGCGGCCAGCAGGTCCCGGATCGCGGGCCGGGCCTCGGGCGCCTTGGCCAGGCAGGCCTCGATCAGCCCGGCCACGCTCCGGTCGGCCAGCCCGGCTAGGTCCGGCGGCTGGCCGGTGATGCGGAACATGACCGTGTAGGCCGGGTCCGCGCCGAACGGCGGCCGGCCCGTCGCCGCGAACGCCAGCACGGCGCCGAGGGAGAACACGTCGCTTGCCTGACCCGCCACCTCGCCGCGGACCTGCTCTGGCGACATATACGCGAACGTGCCTACCACCGCGCCCGCCGTGGTGAGGCCGGCCGTCCCGTCGACCGCGCGGGCTATGCCGAAGTCGATGATGCGCGGGCCGTCGGCGGCCAGGATCACGTTGCCCGGCTTGAGGTCCCTGTGCACCAGGCCGCTGGCATGAATCGCGGCCAGGCCCTCGGCCAGCCCGGCGCCCAGCGCCCGCAGCCCCTCCGCCGGCAGCGGCCCGTTCCGGTCGACATCCTCCTGAACGGAGGGCCCTTCGATGTAGGCGGTGACCATCCACGGTGGGTCGGCGTGCGGATCCGCGTCGACGACCGGGGCGGTGTGGAACCCGCCGACCCGCCGCGCCGCCCTGATCTCCCTGGCGAACCTGGCCCGGAACTGCGCGGACTCGGCGTAGAACGGATGGATCAGCTTGACCGCGACCTTGCGCCCGCCCGGCGAGACTCCGAGGAACACCTGCCCCATCCCGCCCGCGCCCAGCCTGCCCAGCAGCCGGTACCCGCGCACGCTGGCGGGGTCACCGGGCTGGAGCGACTCCATCTTCGCCTCCCCCTGCGAGCTGCGGTCAGGTGTCGATGTTGGGGTTGCCCGCGGGCAGCGGGACCAGCCGGGCTGGCGGTTGCGGCAGCACCACCGCAGAGTTGACGCTCAGGTCGGGCCGGACGTGTACAAGCTCGCCGGAGGCGAGCATGCGCCAGCCGTCCTCGCCGTCCAGTCGCTCGGACGCGAGCACCACTGACGCGGCGTCCTGCAGCGCCGGCACGTGCACGGACGAGGTCGCGCTGCGGACGTGCAGACCGGGGTTCCCGGCACCGCCCTGGCTGGTCTCGCCGTCCGGCGGCCGCTGCAGGATGTGCAGCGCGTGCTGGTCCGGGTAGCGCAGCGCCCACAGCTCGCCAGGCGCGATCACGACCGTGTTCAGGGAGCTGACCGGCAGGTTCGCGGCGATCCAGCCGGCCGCGGCCGCGATGCCGGCGCCGATGTCGCCGCCGTGGGCGTCGATCTCCCTGGTGATCAGCGCGAAGTACCGTTCGGAGTCGGTGTCGCCGAGTACCAGGTCGGCGTAGCTGCCCAGCTGCCGCTCGAGCAGCGGCAGGTCGCCCAGCCCGCCGTTGTGCGCCATGAGGCGGCCATGCATGGTGAACGGATGCGTGTTCTGCATCGTCCTGCCGCCCGCGGTCGCCCACCGGACGTGCGCGACGAAGGCCGAGGACGAGGCCTCCCGCGCCTCGTGGATGAACTCGGGGTCGGTGAAGGCTGGTTCCGGCTGTTTGTCCACCACCGGTTCGTCGGCCGGGTCGAAGAAGCCGATGCCGCTGCCGTCGACGTTGCGGTGGCTCTGCGCCTCCAGTGAGTCCGGCGCGTCCAGCAGCCAGAACGTGGCCCGGACCCGGGCGGTGCCCGAGGTCAGCCCGAACAATCGGCACATGGCGGTCCCTGAGGCATATCGGCTGGGGTAACTCCACGAGGGTACCGGTGGCGCCGCAGGCATGACGGCGACGCGGCCGGGTATGGTGCCGGTGCCCGCTCTGATCAGCACCGCCGAGCCGCACAACGGGAGGTAACAGGATGATCGAGCAGGAAACGCAGACCGGGAGCCCGGCGCTCGAGGAGGCCTCAAGGGAGCTGCAGGCGGCCGAGCATGACGTCCGGGTGGCCTTCGACTGCATCGCCCTCGGCGAGCTCGACCGGGCGCACACGCACGCCCTGACGGCCAGGGTGGCGGCCGACGCGGCGGTGACCGCCCTGGCGGCGGCGCTCGGCCAGCCCGCCGCCGTGCCCGGGGACGAACCGGGCTAGCCAGGACCGATCGGTCCCGGCCCGATTGGTCACTGCACGTCGTGACCGAGGTCGAGTAGCTCCTCGAAGAACCCGCCGATCTGCTGGGCCGGATCGGTGAGGTGCACCTCGAGGATCCAGTGGCAGACCTGGCCGTTGCTGTCGAGCCTGCGCATCGGCCGGTTATTGCCAGGGGCGATGTAGGAGAAGATCTCCTTGCCCTTGATTTTCTCGTGCGGGAACTGCCCGACCAGGTGCCCGGCGATCGTGCCGCCGAAGGTCCAGCCCGCGCCCCGCGCCAGGTCGACCATGTGCGCGAACAACTGCTCGCCGGTGATTTCAGGGTGGGAGCCGAAGAACCGCCGTCCAGCCTCGAACACGACCGGCAGCGTGTCCCGCAGCCGGAGCTTGTCCGGGTCGTCCCCGAGCACGTAGGTACGGCCGAAGTCGGCCTCCCACGCCTCGAAGATCGGCCCGAAATCGCAGAACATGATGTCGTCCACGGCGATGACCCGGTCCGGGGGATTCTCCTTGTAGGGCTGCAGCGTGTTCGGCCCGGCGCGGACGATCCGCTTGTGCCAGTACCTGTCCACCCCGAACATCTGCGCGGCCAGGTCGCGGATGGCGTTGCTGGCGCTGATCTCGCGGACGCCCGCCGCGAGCAGCCCGCGCGCCTGGATAGCGGCGAACAGTTCCCCGGCCTTGGCCTGCGCGTCAAGCAACCGGGCGGCGCGGACGGCCTCGTCCTCGACCACCCCGCCGGGCGGCCGGCCGGGTCGCGTCGCCCGCGCCGATCGGTCCATGCCGGACGTCCCTTAGCCGGCGACCGGGGACTCGAGCGCCCGCAGCAGGGCCTTCATCCACGGGCCGAGGTCGGCCGGCGTCCGGGCGGAGAGGAGGTGACCGTCGACCACGGTGGCCTCGTCTACCCAGTCGGCGCCCGCGTTGACCATGTCGTCGCGGATCGCCGCCACGCTGGTCGCCCGCCGCCCCTTGATGATCTTTGCCGAGATCGGCACCCAGCCCGCGTGGCAGATGAAGGCGATCGGTTTTTGCGCTTCGTCGAACGCCCGCACCAGGTCCAGCACGACCTGCGAGCGGCGCAGCTTGTCAGGCGCGTAGCCGCCGGGGATGACGAGCGCGTCGAAGTCGCCCGCGGCGACCTGGCCGACCGTGGTGTCTACCGGGACCGGCCCGTGCCCCTTCTTCCCCCGGACCGGGTGGTCGTCGAGACCGGCCACGGTCACCGCGACGCCCTCCTCGGCCAGCCGGTACAGCGGGTACAGCAACTCCATGTCCTCGAAGTCATCGGCGGCCAGCATGAGGACCCTGCGCTGGGTGAGCTCCATGAGACCGACCTTACCTGCGGGTCTTTTATCCCGCCTTGACCAGGGCCAGCAGCATGAAGCGGGGGAACCTGAAGCCGGCCGGCAGGATCGTATCCGGTTCCTGCCCGTTGGCCATGGTCGGCAGGTCCGCCAGCCGCGTCACGCTGAGCCTGGCGGCCGCGAACTCCTCGACGTACTCCTCGAGCGTGCGGTGGTAAAAGTAGGCCTTGATCCCGACCTTCCAGAAGGCCCGGTACGGGTCCGCCGTGCCCGAGGCGAAGTAGTCCGCGACGTGCTTGCGGATCACCGCACCGTACGGGTTGTTCAGCGCTACGACCATCCGCCCGCCCGGCTTGAGCACGGCGCCGATGGTGGCGATGAAACCCCGGTAGTCCCGCACGTCGCCCAGGACCAGGTAGCTCGCGACGGCGTCGAACGAGGCCGCCAGGTCGGGCTGCGGGCGGGACAGGTCGGCCACCCGGTAATCGATCTCCTCGGCCCGCTCCAGCCCGCGCGCCGAGGCGATCAGCCGCGGCGAGATGTCGATGCCGGTGACCAGCGCTCCCCGGGCCGCGAGAAACCGGGCCAGGTACCCGTCGCCGCAGCCCGCGTCGAGCACGCGCTGCCCGCTTACATCGCCGAGGAACTCGAGCAGCCGCGGCAAGATGCCCATCGGGTCGCCGTCCACCCCGGCCCGGTCACGCCTTTCCGCCAAGATCCGGTACTCGGCCGCGTAATCGTCGTAGTCGCCGTAATGTCCAGCCGGATCCGCCGTCATCCGCGCCCTCCGATCCGGGGTCCCGTCCCGCTCACCCTAACCGCCTCCGACCCCAAATGCCGCGGGCAAAGGCGGGCCGGGGCGGTATGCCACTGCTCGTCCGGCCGCCGTCGGCGAGGACGGGGCCGGGACCGGGAACCATCGCTCGTCTGGCCGCCGTCGGTGGGACCATGCCGGGACCGGGAACCACTGCTCGTTCGGTAGAAATTTGGTTTTGATCTTTGACGAAAGCTGCGGCGGACCTGGATCACCGCCGCGCGGGAGCAGCCGCCCGGGGGACGACATGGGGCCGGCCGGCGTTTAGTGGGTAGACCTAGGTACACCCGGTGTTCGGGTGTCAGCGTCACTACCGGACCCTGGGGCTGACCGGCAGACTGGATGGAAGGTGACACCCCGGTACGGGAGGCGAGCGATGAGCGCGGGATTCACTCCGGGTGGCCCGGAGGGACGGCCGACCCGCCAGGCCCCGAACGCCCACGTCCCGAGGCCCCCTGCGTCCTGGCCCTCGGGCTCTGCGGTCCCGGCGTCCTGGGCCTCGGCGTCTCCGACCCCGCCGTCTTCGGGCTCGCGGGCTCCTGCCCCGGCCCCCTGGCCTGAGCAGCCTCAGGCCCCGCGCGCTCCGGTTCCTGAGTCTCAGGTCTCGCAGTACCCGCCCTCAGCCTCCTTGGTCTCCCCGACCCCGCAGCACCCGTCCCGGGAGTTCTGGGCATCGCAGTCCCCGATCCCGCAGTCTTCTGCCCCGCAACGCCCCTCCCCAGCCTCGTCGGTCTCCCCGAACCCGCAGTCATCGGTGCCGTGGTCCGAAGTGTGGTCCTGGCTGGGCGGGCGGCTCACCGTGGCGGGGCGCGGGGTGGCGCTGTTCGGGATCGCGGTGTCCGGGCTTGTCCTGCTGGCCGCCCTGGCCGCGGCCGTCGGCCTGCCGCCCGCCCTTGCGCTGCATACGCTCAGCCAGCACGGCAAGCGAGACGCGGTGGCGGCCGCGGTCCTCATCTGGATCTTCGGGTGCGTCGCGGTCGCGCCGCTGCTGCTGCTGTGGATGCGCAGCGTGGCCCGGCTGACCCGCAAGCTGGCGGACCGGTGGTGCGGGGTGCCGATCGCCGAGCCGTACCTGCCGAAGCCCTGGGCCGACGGCGGGAAGCGCGGCCCGCGCCGGTGGCTCCGCTGGCTGCTCGGCGACCCGGCGACCTGGCGGGATCTGCTGTGGGTGACCGTCGACGGAATCGTGGGCTGGCTGTGGCCGTTGCTGCCGGCCGGGCTGCTCGTGCTCGGCTTCATCGCCGTGGTCGCGCCCTACACCTCGGGCGGCCTCCGCGTCCTGATCGTCGCCGCGGCGGCGGGCGCGTTGTGGGCATCTCCCCGGTTGCTGCGCGGCTACGGCTACTTCGCCCGGTCCATGCTCGCCCCGACCAAGGAGGCCGAGCTCGTGCTCCGGGTCCGCCAGCTGGCCGAGACCCGGAGCGAGGCCATCGACACCAGCGCCGCCGAGATCCGCAGGATCGAGCGGGACCTGCACGACGGCGCGCAGGCCCGGCTGGTGGCCATGGGAATGACCCTGGACGCCGCGGGGCAGATCATCGACTCCAACCCCGACGCCGCGCGGGCGCTGCTGTTCGAGGCGCGCGACGCCTCGGTCAAGGCCCTGGCCGAGCTGCGTGACCTGGTTCGCGGCATCCACCCGCCGGTGCTCGCCGACCGGGGCCTGACCGACGCGATCAAGGCCATGGCGCTGGACACCCCGATGCGCATCCACGTGATGAGCGACCTGCACGGCCGCGCATCCGCGCCGGTCGAGTCGGCCGCCTACTTCGCGGTCAGCGAGCTGGTCGCCAACGTGTCCAAGCACGCCGAGGCGCGCCAGACCTGGATCGACATCAGGCACACCGACGGTATGCTGCGGATCGGCGTGACCGACAACGGGCACGGCGGCGCCGACCCGTCCCGCGGCAGCGGGCTGCGCGGGATCGAGCGGCGGCTGGCTTCGTTCGACGGCATCCTCGCGGTCAGCAGCCCGCCCGGCGGACCGACCGCGGTAACCATGGAGATCCCGTGCGAGTTGTCATTGCCGAAGACCTCTTCCTGCTGAGGGACGGCCTGACCCGGATGCTCCAAGCCCACGGGCTGGAGATCGTCGCGGCGGTCGACAACGGGGCCGACCTGCTGACCGCGGTGACCACGGACAAGCCCGACGTGGCCATCGTGGACGTCCGGCTGCCGCCGACCTTCACCGACGAGGGGATCCGGGCCGCACTCGCCGCCCGGCGCGAGGTGCCGGGGCTGCCGGTGCTCGTCTTGTCCCAGTACGTGGAGCAGCTGTACGCGCGCGAGCTGCTGGCCGGCGGCACCGGGGGGATCGGCTACCTGCTCAAGGACCGGGTGTTCGACAGCGCCCAGTTCGTCGACGCGGTCCGCCGGGTCGCCGCCGGGGGCACCGCGATGGATCCGGAGGTGATCGCCCGCTTGCTCGCCCGCAACACCGGCGACGGGGCCATCGCCGCGCTGAGCCCGCGCGAGCGCGAGGTGCTCTCGCTGATGGCCGAGGGCCGGTCCAACGCCGCCATCGCGCAGCGTCTCGTCATCACCGAACGCGCCGTGGCCAAGCACACCGCGTCCATCTTCCTCAAGCTCGACCTGCAGCCCTCCGACGACGACAACCGGCGGGTGCTCGCGGTTCTGGCGTACCTGGGCGGGTTAGCTACCGGGGTTCGGCGCATAACCGGGACGGCGCCGGGCAGGTAGCCGAAAACTCGCGTCTGCCTCCGGGGGAAACCAGTGACCACACAACCGCAGCCCATTGCGCCGCCACCTACGCCTGCCCCCTTGCCCGACGCTTCGCCCGCGGACGAGTTCCGGCCGGTGCCCGAGCCTGTGCAGGCCGCGCCGCAGCCGCCTCACCAGCTGAAGCGCACCAGGACCGGCGGGCTGTGGGTCGCCACGGCGTTCTTCGCCGTGCTCCTGCTGCTACTGCTGATCTTCATCCTGCAAAACGGCACCACGGTGCAGATCAGCTACCTCGGTGCCCACGGTCGGCTGCCGCTCGGCGTGGCCTTGCTGCTGTCCGCGGTATGCGGCGTGCTGCTTGTGGTCCTGGCCGGTGCCGCGCGCATCAGCCAGCTGCGGACTACCGCCCGGCGCCACCGCCGCATCGACGCCCGCCGTACCGCGGCCGTTCCCGGCGCTCCGGCCCCGGCCCCAGCCCCCGGTCCCGACCCCGGCCGCTAACCCAGCCGCCCGCCGGTCCCGACCCCGGCCGCCGGCCGAGCCGCCCGCGTGACGCTGGCGATGCGGCGTGCCGCCTCGCGCAGCTGGTCGGGGGTGTGCACCGCGTACCCGAGCACGAGTCCGGGCGCCCCGGGCCGCTGCCGGTGCCAGGACAGCGGGTGGACGAGTACCCCGGCCCGGTGGATCCGGTCGGCGAGTTCGGCGTCGTCGATTGCGATGTCCCCCTCGCCGAACGTAACCAGCAGATGCAGCCCGGCCGCGACGCCCCGCACCCGGGCCTCAGGCAGGTGCTCGCGCAGCGCGCCGAACAGCGCGTCGCGCCGGGTGCGCTGCCGCTTGCGGACCAGGCGGATGTGCCGCTCGAGCTCGCCGCTCGCGATCAGCTGGGCGAGCACCAGCTGGGGCAGCGCGGGACTGCCCAGGTCGGCGGCGCGCTTGGCCGCCACAAGATCGGCGTGCAGCCGCCGCGGCGGGACCAGCCAGCCCAGCCGGAGGCCCGGCGCCAGCGTCTTGGACGTACTGCCCGTGTAGGCGACCTGGCTGGGCGCCGAAGCCTGCAGGGCCGGCACCGGAGCCCGGTCGTAACGGTACTCGGCGTCATAGTCATCCTCGATGACCAGCGCGTCGGTATCGGCCGCCCAGTCCAGCAACCGGCGGCGTCGCACGGGGGCAAGCGCCACCCCGGTGGGAAACTGATGCGCGGGCGTGAGCATCACCGCCGGCAGGCCGCTGCCTGCCAGGTCGGCCACCCGCAGCCCCTCGTCGTCGACCGGGATCGGCACCGGGCGCAGCCCCCAGTAGGCGAGCTGGTCCCTCGACCCGCGCGACCCCGGGTCCTCCATCGCGATCCGGCCGTCCGTGTTGGCCTTCAGCCACTGGCCGAGCAGCGCCAGTGCCTGCGCTACCCCGGTGACGACGATGATGTCGTCAGGATCCGCCCGCAGCCCGCGGGCGCGCGCGAGCCACCCCGCCAGTTCCCTGCGCAGCAACTCGCTGCCGCGCGGGTCGCCGTACCCCAGGTCGGCCGTGCTCGCCCGGTCGAGCGCCATCCGCTCCGCGCGCAGCCACGCCCCCCGCGGGAACCCAGAAAGGTCGGGCACCCCGGGGGAGAGGTCAAGCTCCGCCTGCGACCGCCATCGCTGCGGAAGCTCCCCCGGCCCCGGCATCCCCCCCGCTCGCACCGGCCCAGGGCTCGCCGTTGGGCTCCCCGCTTCACCAGGCTCAGCGTCATCAACAGAAACCTCTGCCGCCTCAGAGACCTCGGCGTGCGCAGAGACTCTCGGCGGGCGAAGCACTCTTGTGCCGGCCCCCGGTCGCCCGCCGACCAGCCCTTCCTGCGTGAGCCGCTGGTAGGCCTCCACGATCACGCCGCGCGAGACCCCGAGGTCATCGGCCAGCACGCGGGTCGCTGGCAGCGGCGCCCCGACCCGAAGCCGCCCGTCGATGATGGCCCCCCTGATGGCGTCGGCCAGCCAGCCGGTCAGCCCTCGCGCGGGCGCCGACCTCGGGCTCAGCTGCAGGAAGTCCGCCCCGCCACTCGCCTGCATCTCCGCCACTCCCGGTCTCGCCTCCTCAGCGACCCTGACCACATAGACCTCCCGGCCGTCGGCGGCAGCGTTGGCGTGGCTTGGATACAACTGCGCTCACGCTGGGCACTTCCGCCTCATTCCTACCTGTCTCGAACGATCTTGCAGGTAGTGAATGTGACGTTGTGTACCGAAATCGGTATACGGTGGCACATTCACTACCGTCCCGGTCCGGGCAGGCACGCCACTCACGTCTCAGTAGTCTCCAGCGCCTCGTCGGGCGCGCCTTGTGTGCACTCCGCGAGTCCGTCGGCCATTCCATCACTCATTGGTCCACTATAAACACGCCTGATTGGCCCTGTTAAATAGACCATAAGGTTCGTAGCGTTGCCTCGTGTCATCGCTACGCGCTCTCGACGCTCCCGCCCGCACCCTCGTCGGCCCGTGGGGCGTATCGGTGCACACAACCTGGCTCGCGGCGGTGATCTTCGCCGTGCTCGGGCTGACCGGGGAAGGGCCCACGGCCGCCGCGCGCCTCAGCCGCCAGGACTGGCTCGCGGTCGGCTACCTCGCCGTGGCCGTCACCGCGGCGGCGTTCGTACTGTGGTATTCCAGTGTGACCCGCCTGGGGGCCAGCCGGGCCGGCCTGCTCACCGGCATCGCGCCGGTCGCCGCCGCGGCCGTCGGCGTCATCCTCGGCGCCCCGGCGCCCCGGCCGCTGGTCTGGGTAGGCATCGTTGTGCTCGCCGTCGGCCTGGCCCTGGGCCTGCGCGAAAGCCAACCGAATAGCCAGCCGAGTAGCCAACCGAAGGGCTAGCCCGAGGAGGGACACGTGCACTTCCAGCATTCAGGCGACGTCTGGCGCGACTTCCCCGCGCTGGTCCCCGGGGTCTTGTACGTCGAGGGAATCACCCCCGACGTTCCGGCAGGCTCCCGCGCCGACGGCTACACCGCCGTGGCAAAGTCGCGGCTCGCGGAGTCCGCGGAGAGCGAGTTGCCGGAGATCCAGGCCTGGCGGCGCGCCTTCACCAGGATGGGACTCAAGCCGACCCAGTACCGCTGCGCCTCCGAAGCGCTGTTGCGGCGCTTCCGCAAGGAGGGCAGCCTGCCGCTGCTGCACCCGCTTGTCGACCTGTGCAATGCCGTCTCCCTGGCCTTCGCCATCCCGGTCGCCGTACTGGATGTTTCCACGATCACCGGCGGGATCGAGGTGCGGTACGCGACCGGCGCCGAGGAGTACCTGACGTTCGGTGGCGAGCTGGAGCACCCAGGCAACGGCGAGGTGGTCTTCGCGGACGAGGCGGGCCGCGCGCACGCCCGGCGCTGGACGAACCGCCAGAGCGGCCTGTCCGCGGTCCGGGACTCCACCACCGCTGCCCTGGTCGTGGCCGAGGCACTGCATGACTCAGCGGCCCAGGACATAACCCGCCTCACCGCGAACATCGCCGCCGACATCGAGGCCCTCTGGTCCGTCACCCCGTCCGCCGCGGTGCTGTCCGCGTCCGAACCCCGGTTCGCCTTCGCGCCCTAGGACAAGATCCCGCAGGACAAAGGTCAACGACGCCAGGCGACCCAGCCCGCGGCCTCGTCGGACGCCACGATCCGCCAGCCCGTCGGCGCGCCCGGCCAGCTAGCCGAGGCGGGCTGCCCGGCAGGCCAGGCGACCTCGACCACGGTCGCGTCGGTCGGCGGCGTACCCGAATAAGGGTTGAAGAACTCCAGCTGCGCCCACGGTATCTCGTAGGCCAAGCAGCCCAACCGCGACCGCGGTGGCCAGCCACACCCCGGCCTGCGTCCAGTCCTGGGTCAGCACCGCGGGCTCGGCGAAGGCGAACGCCGCGCCGAACCCCGCCGTGGGCACCGATGACCCCGCATACGCCACGACCGCCACGGCAGCCACAAATGTCAAAGGCACCACCGCAGCGGCGCACGCCAGCACCAACCGCCGCGACGCCCGCACCAGCACCACCACCCCGACCAGGAAGAACGCCACCACCATCCCGTCCAGGTAACGCCCGGACGCCCAGGTCTGCGACTGGTCGGGCGGCAGCCCGGCCGGCGCGAGGACGGCGATGGCCAGCGTAACCGCTACCCCAAGACCAGCCATGACCCGCACTTCGAAAGCCGTGCCGCGCCGCACCAGGACAAAGACAGCAAAAATAAACCCGATCCCCGCGACCCCCCACCCGTCCAGCACGAACCGCCACATCTGCCCGGCCGCCTGCTCGCAGATCAGCACCACGCCGTGCACGCTGTGCAGCCTGATCAGCGCCTCGCCACCCAGGCTGCGCGCCCCACTTGGCTACATAGAAGCGGCCAGCCTGCCGTTCAGCATCGACCCGACGCCGAGCGGCAGCGCCAAGGCCACCAGCCCGGCCACAAAACTGCCCCGCCAAGCGCGGCGCCGCCACGCCAAAACCGCCCCCGCCACCAGGTAGGCACCCAGGATCACGAGCCCGCGCGAGTGCACCGCGTCCGCGTACCCGGCCAGCAGCGCGGAGCCGACCGCCGCCGCGTACCGCCCCCGCCGCGACGACGAAACAAGCCAGCTGTGCACGCACAGCAGCCAGCCCAGCACGATCACGGGTAGATCGCGTACTCGGCGTAGAACAACCCGGCCGGCAGCACCGCCGCGACCATCGCGACCCAGAATGCGATACGCCGCTCCAGCCCCATCCGCCGGCCAGCCACAAACCCCAACGGAAACACCAGCGCGCTGAGCAAAGCGTTGATCATCAGCACCGCGCGGTACGCGGTGACCGGATCGCGGGTGAACCCCGCCGGGAAACAAAGCGGGCGAGCACCGTAGCCTGGTGTAGCATCGCGTGTCGCGGCGGTACCGTGCATTCCGCCCGGGGAAAGGAGACGCGCCCGATGCCGGGCACAAGTGACACCCGCATCACCGGCTACGAGCCGCTGCTGTCTCCCGCGGCGCTGCTCGACGAGCTGCCGCTAACCGAACAACCCGCGGCGACCGTCGAGCGCACCCGCGCCGAGGTCCGCGGCGTACTCGACGGTGATGACGACCGGCTGCTCGTCATCGCGGGCCCGTGCTCGGTACACGACCCCAAGGCGGCCCTGGACTACGCGCGCCGCCTGGCCGAACATCGCAACAAGGTCGGCACCGACCTGCTGATCGTGATGCGCGTGTACTTCGAGAAGCCGAGAACGGTAACCGGCTGGAAGGGCCTGATCAACGATCCCGGCATGGACGGCGGCCACGACGTGCACCGTGGCCTGCGCACCGCCCGGCGGCTGCTGCTCGACATCCTCGCCGAAGGCCTGCCGGTCGGCTGCGAGTGGCTGGACCCGATCACGCCGCAGTACATCGCGGACACGGTGACCTGGGGCGCGATCGGCGCGCGGACCACGGAGAGCCAGGTGCACCGCCAGCTCGCCTCCGGCCTGTCGATGCCGGTCGGGTTCAAGAACGGCACCGACGGCGACGTCCAGGTGGCGGTGGACGCGTGCCGGGCGTCGGCCGCCGCGCACACGTTCTTCGGCGTCACCCCGTTCGGCGCCGCCGCGGTGGTCACCACCGCGGGCAACCCGGACACCCACGTGATCCTGCGCGGCGGCCGCTCCGGCCCGAACTACGAGGCCAGCCACGTCGCCAAGGCGCTGGCCATGGTCGCCGACGCCGGCCTGCCAAGACGACTCATGATCGACGCGAGCCACGGCAACAGCGACAAGGACCACCGCCGCCAGCCGCTGGTGGCCGCGGCCATCGCGGACCAGGTGGCGGCCGGCGAGCGCGGCCTGACCGGCGTGATGCTGGAAAGCTTCCTGCGCGAGGGCAGGCAGGAACCAGGCCCCCCGGCCACGCTCCGCTACGGCCAGAGCGTCACAGACGCATGCATGGACATCAAGACCACCACCGCCGTACTAAATAGCCTCGCCGCCGCGGTCCGATCCCGCCGTAATTCTTGATTTATACCGAACGGGCCGTGGTTTCCCGCTCCACGCACAGATGACTCCCACAGCGCGATGAAACCCGGGTCCCACCAGACCCGGGTTTCACCACGTTAACGCCGGATCAGCCGACCGCGGGCAGGTTGGCGATCGCGGCGTCGATCCGCTCCTGCGGCAGCTCGAAGTCGGTCATCTCGCCGGACAGGTACTTCTCGTACGCGACCATGTCGAAGTGCCCGTGGCCGCACAACGCGGTCAGGATCACCTTCGGCTCGCCCGACAACGCGCACTGCTTGGCCTCCTCGATCGCCGCGGCGAGCGCGTGCGTCGGCTCCGGCGCCGGGATGATCCCCTCGGTCCGCGCGAACAGAACGGCCGCCGCGAAGCACTCCCGCTGCGGCTTGGCCACCGCCTCGAACATGCCGAGCTGGTACATGTGCGAGAGCAGCGGCGACATCCCGTGGTAGCGCAGCCCGCCCGCGTGCACCGGGTCCGGGATGAACTCGTGCCCCAGCGTGTGCATCTTCAGCAGCGGCGTGAACCCGGCCGTGTCGCCGAAGTCGTACGCGTACACCCCGCGGGTGAACGACGGGCAGGCCGACGGCTCGACCGCGCGGAACGTCGGGTTGGCCCGCCCGGCCAGCTTCTCCCGCAGGAACGGCAGGAAGAGCCCGGCGAAGTTGGACCCGCCGCCCGTGCACCCGACGATGAGGTCGGGCATGTCCTCGCCGGCCGCCGCGAACTGCTTGATGGCCTCCTGCCCGATCACGGTCTGGTGCATCAGCACGTGGTTGAGCACGCTGCCGAGCGCGTACCGGGTGTCGGCGCTGCTGCCCGCCGCCTCGACCGCCTCGCTGATCGCGATGCCCAGGCTGCCCGGCGAGTCCGGGTCCTCGGCGAGGATCTTCGCGCCCGCGGTGGTGGCGCGCGACGGGCTGGGGTGCACGGTGGCGCCCCAGGTCTGCATCATCGTGCGCCGGTACGGCTTCTGGTCGTAGGAGGCGCGGACCATCCAGACCTCGCAGTCGATGCCGAACTGGGAGGTGGCGAACGCCAGCGCGCTGCCCCACTGCCCGGCCCCGGTCTCGGTGGTGAGCCGCTTGGTGCCCTCCGCCGCGTTGTAATACGCCTGCGGCACCGCCGTGTTCGGCTTGTGCGAGCCGGCCGGCGAGACCCCCTCGTACTTGTAGTAGATCCGGGCCGGCGTGTTCAGCTCCTTCTCCAGCCGCCGCGCCCGGTACAGCGGCGTGGGCCGCCACAGCCGGTACAC
>Ga0181525_10002560_pt1 | contig 14796 bp, 13 predicted proteins | sample PEATcosm2014_Bin_48_FD_121100 | JGI IMG/M metagenome (GOLD analysis project Ga0181525, IMG submission 121100) | Peatland microbial communities from MTU Mesocosm Facility, Houghton, MI, USA - PEATcosm2014_Bin06_10_metaG | ecosystem: Environmental > Terrestrial > Soil > Wetlands > Peat | place...
CCGAGGCCGGCGGCCTGCAATTTCAGCGGGTCAACGACGATGTGATATTCCGGCTCGCGACCGCCGGTGATTTCCACACGCGCCACGCCGGGAATCTGGAGGAAGAGCGGCTTCAATTCGTAATTCGCCGTTTCCCAAAGCGAGGTGATGTCGCGGTTGGAACTCGTCAGGCTGATGCCGATGATGGGAAATGCCGAGAACGTCACGCGCTCGATTTCCGTGGAGGCAGTCGCGGGCAAATCGCTGCGGATTTGCGAGATCCGACCGAGCACATACAATTCCGACTGCTTCATGTCCACGTTCCAGTTGAAGAAAACATTGATTTCCGCCGAGCCGCGTTTCGTGGCGGATTGAACCGTGACTGTGCCGGGAATGTCCTTGAGCGCCTCCTCGATCGGGCGCGTGACCGTCGCCATCATTTCGTCGGCGGGCATGATGCCGTTGTCCACGAGAACAACGACGCGCGGAAAATTTGTCTGCGGAAAAACTGAAGATGGCATCCGCAGCGCGCAGAAAATTCCCGCCATGCACAATGCCGCCGCGATGAACGTGATGGACAGCGCGTGCCTCGTAGCGAACCGGCCCAAAGGCGAAATGGCGTCGGGCTTCATTTGGCGTCTGGCGAATTGGTGGACGTTTCATCGCCTGCGGGATTTTGGATGGTAATTTTTGTTTTTTCCGGCAAGCCGTAGGCACCGACGGTCACGACACTGTCGCCCGCCTTCAAATCCGGCGCGGAAATTTCGACCAGGCCATTTTCGCGCAAACCGATTTGCACCGGCATTTGCGCCGCCTCGTCGCCTTTAACCAGCGCGATGACGCTGCCGCCATTTTCATCCGTCACCACACTTTCGGCGGGCGCGGCGAGGCAATTCGTGTGAACCGCCGTCACAATGCGCAGTGAAACAAATTGTCCGGGCCGCAATCCGCAATCCGCCGGCAACAACGCGCGAACCAAAACCGTGTCGTTGGCCATGTCCACGCTCGGGCTGACGAATAAAAGTTCCGTCGCGACCGGCGGCGTGGTCAAAAGTTCGACGGGACTGCCGGGCTTCAAATCACTTGCTTCCGCCGACGGAATTTCCGCGCTCACGGCGAGCCGGCTCAAGTCCATCACCTCCGCGACTACCGTCGTCAAATCCACCGCCTGGCCGGGCTTGACGTTCACGCGCGCGACCGTGCCGGATAGCGGTGCGGTGACTTGCAGCAACGCCAGTTGCGCCTCGGCGTCCTGCAAGTTTTTCAGCGACGTGTTTTGTTGCGTGTATAATTTCTTCTGCCGCTCCACTTCCTGCTCCGCGTTTTCCGCCGTCGTCGTGCCGGAATTCAATTCCGCCAGCACGTCGCCTTTCGCCACCTGCTGGCCTTCGACGACGTTCACCTTGGTCACAACGCCGGCGGACGGCGAAGCCAGTTGAGCGCTCGCGGCGGGTTGGTCTGCCGTGGCAGGCGCGGGTTCAATCATTCCGTAACCAGAAACGTAACCATGCAGCGTTGCCTCCGTGATCGTGCCTGTTTGAACAGTGACCTTGGTGGCAACAGTTTCGTCCGACGTGGGACTATCATCGGCGTCGGCCAACACACGAATTGCGCCAATCAAAATTATTCCACCGCAAGCTGCGGCCAGAATTGGAATTATATTTTTACGGTTCATGTTTTGAAGGTAATTTGATTTCGCCGGGATTTATTTGAATTTGCTGGATGACAGAATTGGGCAGGGTAAACGGACTATGCAGCGCGTCCTCCAAAACGCCGAGCGCCTCCTGCAACTGGGTTTCGTTTTCTAGCTGCGCAAGCGATGTGCTGTCCAATTCCAATTGTGCATTGAGCGAATCCAGTAGATCCGCCGCGCCAGCTTCAAGCTGCGCCTGCGCGGATTTCTGCTGCTGGCGTTCGGCGGCGAGTATTGCGTCACCAGTTTTCAATTGCTCGCGCGCGACGCCCCAGCCCGCGACCGCGCGGTCAATCTCACCGATGACCTGCGATTGCAATTCGACAAATTTCGCGGCAGCCAGTTTTCTGCGCGCCTCGGCCTCGGCAATCGGCCCTTGATTTTGGTCGAGAATCGGCAAATCCAGCGTCAAGCCGAGGCTCCACTGATTGTCGCCGGCGTTGCCATTGTTCCAGGCGTAGCCCGGACCGAGGTGCAGGTCGGGATATTGTTTGGCGACTTCCAGTTGCAAATCGTCCTCTGCCGCTGCGTAACCGGCGAGCGCGCCGAGAATGTCCGCACGCGTCCGCAACGCGAGGCTGCGCGCGTCCGCCGAAGTCAGCGCCTCCGCGCCGTCGGTCGAAAAATCAAAATTCAAATCCTCGCCGTCCAGCGCGGCTTCGCTCAAACCGAGCGCCTCCGCCAGCCGCGAACGCGCATCGGATTCTTTCGACAGGGCGTCGCTCAAATCGAGCTGGGTTTTGTTCAAGGCGATTTGTGCGGTCGTCAATTCTGGCTGGGATATTTCGCCAGCATCAAAACGCTGTTGCAACAGTTTCACGATCTGCTCCTGCTCAGTAAACTGATGCCGCAACAAATCGGCGCGGCGTCCGGCAATCGTGAAATCCAGCAGGCTCGCGCGGACGCCGCTGCGGATCTGCCACACGGCGGAAACAAAATCCCAGCGCGCGGACTCGGCGACTTTTTCGGCTTCCGCGAAGCGCTTGCCGCGTTTGCCGGCAGTTTCAATCGGCAAATCGAATGTCACCGGCACGAGCCACGGGCTGAAATTGCCGGGGATTTGCGAATCGTAACCGGGGGTCACCGATACGGACGGATTGGGCCGTGCGCCCGCCGTTTTCAAGCCCGCCTGCGCGACAAGCCATTGGTCCCTCGCGACTTCAAGGCTCGGATGAAAATAAAACGCGGCGAGCGTGAGCGACTGCAAATCCCAGTTTGTCTGCGGCCAGGTCTGCAATTCGTGGCCGAGATTTTTTTCGAGGAATTGCTTCAAGCCGGCATCATCGAGCCGGCGCGACTCCAATTGCGCTGCCGATTTTTCCGGCGCAAGCGGCTGCGGCTGAAAATGCGCGCAGCCAGCGAACAGAACGATTCCTAAAATTAGCGGCCAGTTTTTCATGCGGTCTTGGCCGGCGTGTCGAGCGGCAGGCGGACGATGACGGTTGTCAATTTTGACGGCACCGATTCGACTTGAATCGTTCCGCCGTGCGCGGAGACAATCCATTGTGCGATGCTCAAGCCGAGTCCGCAGCCGTCAATGATGCTTTCATGCGCGGGGTCGCCGCGAAAAAAACGGTCGAAGACGCGCGGAAGAATTTCAGGCGAAATGCCCGCGCCGGTGTTGACGATGGTGAATTGAGCCATGTTGCCGGATTTTAGCAGGCTCATAATCACGCCGCCATGCGGCTGGTTGTATTTTACGGCGTTGTCCGCAAGGTTGAGCAGCAACTGGCGCAAACGATGGCGGTCCCCGCGCACGGAAATTTCCTCGCAGGCTGTCAATTCAACTTGGATACCTTGCGGCTCGGCGAGGATTTGAGCGTCGGCAAAATTATCGCGGACGAGTTCGTTCAGGCGCACCGTTTCAAGCTGCAAGGCGACTTGCCCAGCGTCGGCTTTGGCGAGCAGCGTGAGGCCGTCCACGATTTTTGAAAGCCGCCGGACTTCGTCGAGCTGGCTCAACAGCCGGTCGCGTTCAGATTGGGGAAGCGATTCGTCACGCAAAGCGGTTTCAATTTCACCGCACAAAATGGTCAGCGGTGTTTTCAATTCGTGCGAGGCGTGCAGGGTGAATTCGCGGATGCGCTTGAAGGAATCATCAAGCCGCGAGGTCATGGCGTTGAAAACTTCCGTGAGCCGGTCCAGTTCGTCGCCGTTGTTGGTGCGCGGGATTTGTGCGCCGAGATTTTTTGCGTGAATGGTTTTGACGGCATCCGTCAGCTTCGTGACCGGCATGAGCGCGCGGCGCGTGAGCCACCAGCCGCCGAGCAATCCCAAAACGCCGGCGGGCAAGCCGACCTGAAAAATCATTTCACTGGTCTCATCAAGCGCATGCTCCGATGGCTCTTTGCGATGGCTGTGCTGTAATTGCTCGGAAATTTCCTGGAATGTCCCGACGCCCATCACGAGCAACGACACGATCAAAATGCCCGCATACCAGAAGGTTAAGCGCCGACGAATGGTCATGGCGTTTCCTTCAGAACATAGCCGCTGCCGCGGACGGTGTGCAGCAGCTTGGGTTCAAAATTCGCATCAATTTTTTCGCGAAGGCGGCGGACATAAACGTCCACAAGATTCGTGCCGGGATCGAAATTGTAGTCCCAGACTTTTTCGAGAATCATCATGCGCCCGCATAGCCGCCCCGCCGAGCGCATCAGAAATTCCAGCAGACGATATTCGCGCGCAGTAAGTTCAATGTCTGTTTCGCCGCGCCTGGCCTTGTGGGTGACGGTGTCGAGCGTCAAATCCGCCACGCGCAGTCCGGTGGATTTGTTTTCACTGCCGCGCCGCGTGAGCGCGCGCACGCGGGCGACCAATTCGGCGAGTTCAAACGGCTTGGGCAGGTAATCGTCAGCGCCGGCATTGAGTCCCTCGACGCGTTCGTTGACTTCGCCGCGCGCGGACAGGAGCAGCACGGGCGTTGTGTTATTCCGTTCACGCAACTGGCGCAGCACGCTCAAGCCGTCGCGCCCCGGCAACATGATGTCGAGAACGATGGCGTCAAACGGCGTGCTGGCGGCGGCAAGCAGCGCATCCTCGCCATTCGCCATCACGTCCACGGCAAAGCTTTCCGCCTGAAGCGCCTTGCGGACAAACGAGGCGGTTTTCTTTTCGTCTTCAACTACGAGCACACGCATGGATTTATTATTTGCTGAAAGCAAGACTGACGGCGAGAAAACTCACCGCCGGTTTATTCGCTCAAAAAATAGATTAATCCTTGTCGTCTTCCTTCTTTTGTTTTTCGCCCTGACCTTCGGGAGCTTCTTTCTCCGTGGAAACAACGTCGCCGGTGATGGCGTCCACATTGACTTCCGTAATGTCCGTCGTGGCGACATCGAACGACCAGATCAATTTGCCATGTTCTTTTTCCAATTCACTTTCCTTGATCGTGCCGTTCGGCACTTTGGCCAAGGCGGTTTTCTCGGCGGCGTCCTTGCTCACTTTCGCTTCGGCCATGAGCGTGGCCTGTTTGGCTTCTTTGTCATGGTGTTCGCCTTTTTCACAGACGCAGCCGGTCAGGAGACTGGCGCCCAGCGCGGACCAGACTATCATTTTGATTTTCATAATGGTTCGGTTTTTAGCGTGAGATGTTGTTTGTCGAAACTTCAGACCTCAACATTAAACCAAATTGAAATGAACGCTGGGTGAATGGCGGATGACAGTTTTGTCATTTTCAAAACCCTTTGCGCAGCATTACAAAGCTGTAATTTTGAAACTCTGGTTCTTTCAATTACGTCTGGCAGACTGTCCCTGCAAATCAACTCAAACTTTATTATGAAATAATCGCCATCTGTCTTTGGCGAAGCGAACGTAGTCACAGGTGGAGGCCGAAGGCACAACCTTGACGACGCGCAGCGAGCCGTATAATGAGAAGGCGATTCATGCGCAGTCAGGCTATTGAAAGGCGTTAAATACCATGTTGAATCGTGTTGAGTCGCGTTGAAACCATCAACGCATTTCACATGATTTTTCATGCCGCACGGTGCATAGCCGGAAAACTACGATTTTCCGTAGGGGGTGGGGCGTCCTGCTTTTAAGCATCCGATTAGCGAGCAAGCGGGGTGTTACCGCTGGTTACGCCGGTTTCTTACGGAGTGGAAAATTTGGTGTCCGTTTTGGTGTCCGTTTGGACTCCCAAACACCTTAACCTGTTACTGCACACGCAGTTGGAAATGGTGGCTGGGGGCGGAATTGAACCGCCGATTCAAGTCGCAACTGCCGTGGGCACTGTCATTTTCGTTTGCCCGCGCCATCCAGCAACCCGCTTTGGAGATTTGGCAAGGCAAGGAAGCCAACGTGAAAGCCGCGCAGCAAGCTTTGCTTCATCGTGCCAGATGCAACCAGGCTGCGCGCCGTGGCGAATACATTGCCGCGATGGAAAAAACATAACCGTGACACCAAGAAGAGATGCCAAGGATGAAACACCTTTGTATCCGTCTCGATTTGAACCAATCTATCGGTCATGTCCTAACAGATTGTCACTGGCCATTTCCTGACTTCCTTATTTCCATTATGAAATAAAATCAACTAAAACAAGGTCTCATGCGCTCCACAGCAGCCCTCAATTTCGGGACAAAGCTAGATGGTGATTGCGAACCGGCGGATTAAGCGGCAACTCCGCCGGCGATATATTGCTCCATCTGCTCAATCGCGGCGTTCTGTGTGGAGATGATCCAGTTCACAAGGTCGCCGATAGAAATGATGCCGACGACGTATCCGCCCTCGACCACTGGAAGATGGCGCACGCGGTTTTCGGTCATCATCCTCATGCAGTCTTCCACCGAGTCGTCCGGGGAAACCGTGACGCACTTTTTGGAAAGGATTTCAAACACGCTGGTTTCCTTGGAGGTCTTGCCTTGCAACGCCACTTTGCGCGTGTAGTCGCGTTCGGTGAAGATGCCGTCAAGCCGGCCGCCGGTCATGACAAGCAGCGCGCCGATGTTGTGTTCGGCCATTAATTTGATCGCTTCAAAGACGGCCGCCTGTGGCGAGACCGACCAGAGATCGGAAGTCTTTTGATGCAAAATGGAGCTGATTGGATAAGTGGTTTTCATATGCTTTGGACTTGATATGTTTATCCACCTGTTTTGTGTTTCTTGCAAGTAAAAGTTTCTTCCAATTTGGCGGCACAGCGGGAGGGATTTGCTTCCTTTCAAGGCCTGAATCTGGTTTGATGCAGGTTCGCGCCGGATTGTCCGATGCCAACTGTTTACAAAATTATGGAAAATCTCACTACTGTCATACTAAAACATGGCGAAGCGGACCGCATTGTCGCGGGTCATCCGTGGGTTTACGCCGGCGAAATCCTCCGAGTCACCGCCCCCATCGCCGACGGTGAATTGGTTCAGGTCAAAGACCACCGAACGCGGTTGCTGGGAGTGGGCATCTTCAATTCCAAGTCCAAAATCCATGTCCGCATCCTTGCGCCGGACCGCGTGGAATTGAATGAGAAGTTTTTCGAGGAGCGCATTCGCGCCGCGCTCGCGGTCCGAGTGCGACATCTGCCGGGCGCAACGAGTTTTCGAGTCGTGAACGCCGAGAGCGATTTCCTGAGCGGCCTCATCGTGGACAAATATGAGGATGTTTTGGTCCTGCAAATCTCCGCGCTTGGCATGGATCAACGCAAGGCGATGATCATCGCAGCGCTGCAAAAAATCTTTTCGCCGCGCGTAATCATGGAACGCAGCGATGTTTCATCGCGCAAGTTTGAAGGGTTGGCGGAATCCAACGGAACTTTGTTCGGCGAGCAGAATGGGCCGGTCACTGTGAACTTGAACGGCTTGAAATTTGAAACCGACTTGGTCGGCGGGCACAAGACTGGCATGTATCTGGATCAGCAGATGAATTATCAGGCCGTCTCGCAATTCGCGAAGGGCGCGCAGGTTTTGGACTGCTTCAGCTTTCTCGGCGGCTTCGGCTTGCACGCGGCTCGCGCGGGTGCGACGCACGTCCACCTGCTCGACCAGAGCGCGGATGCTATCGAAGCCTCAAAGCGAAATGCGGTGGCTAACGGGCTTGCGGACAAATGTTCGTTTGAGACGATAAATGTTTTCGACTGGCTCAAGGCGAACACCGCCGTCAGGCCGCACGAGCGCGTGATTCCGCGGTTCGATTTAATCATTCTCGACCCGCCGTCGTTCACGCGCAATCGTGCGTCGGTGCCGGATGCGTTGCGCGGCTACAAGGAAATTCATTTGCGCGCGCTGAAGCTGTTGAAAATTGGCGGCACGCTCGCGACGTTTTGCTGCTCGCATCACGTCAACGCGGAATTGTTTCAGGACTCGCTGCTTTCCGCCGCGTTCGACACGCGCCGGATTTTGCGCCGCGTCACGACCTATTCGCAATCGCCGGACCATCCGGTCATTCCGATGATTCCGGAAACAGAATACCTGAAAGGTTTTGCGTTCGAAGTCGTGCGGTAAATTTATTTGGCCAGAAATTCCTCCGCTTTTCCGATGTCTGCAATCGTGCCAGTTTGAAACCATCTGCCGTGATGCGGCAGGCAGAAGAGATGGTCTTTCTTCATCGCTTCACGCCAAAGGATTTTAACGGAGAATTTCCCGTCGGGCACATTTTGCAAAACTCGCGGATGAAGAATTCCAATTCCGGCGATGATGTAAGGTGCTTCTTTTTCGCTCCAGCCGATGGTATTCTCGCGCTTGATGAAAAGATGATCCTCGCCCTTGTCGTATCCGACGGCCTTCGCCTTTGATTGCGCGAGCAAAAGAAAATCCATTTTCGAACCGTCCCAATGATTCGCCAGCCGTTCAAGCGCACTTTCCTTTTCGTCTAGCCAGATGATGTCGCTGTTGATGGTGAAAAACGGCTCGTTGCCAAGAAGCGGCAGCGCTTTTTTCAATCCGCCGCCGGTTTCGAGCGGCTCAACTTCCTCGGAAATTTTGAAGCTCAAACCTTTGAACGCAGACAAATAATCAATCAACTGCTCCTTGTGATGCGAGACGTTGACGACGACTTCCTCAATGCCGTAAGCGAGCAGCCGGTCGAGCGCATACTCGATCATCGGCTTGCCCGCGACCGGGACAAGCGGCTTGGGCATCCGTTCCGTCAACGGCATCAGCCGCGTGCCGTAGCCGGCGGCAAGCACCATCGCCTTTTTAATCTTGCGGCGCATATTGGTTGAACCATTGTTTCACGAAAGTCAGCATGGGATGACGGAGTGCATCCTGCAACAGCCTTCGCACACGCGGCGAATGAAGTTTTTTGTAATCCGGCTTTCCTTCGCGACTCAACTTCTCAAAAACCGCCAGAACGCGCGTGTGCCGCAGCGCCGCCAGAATCGCCAGCGAACTTTCAAAAGCTTTTGGATCGAGGTTTGGAAAATGAGCGATATATCGCGCGAGCATTTTTTCCTTGAGGCCCGGCGGCAAATCGCGGCGCGCATCTTCCAGAAGCGAAACCAGATCGTAAGTGACCGGCCCTTGATAGGCGTCCTGAAAATCCAGAAGGCCGGCCCGGCGGATCCCTTCGCGTCTGGGCAGCAACATGAGATTGGCAATATGATAATCGCGCAACAGCAGCGACACCGGAACTTTATGCGCGAGCGGCAGCACATCAAGCCAGGCAGTTCTGAATGCGGCTTTGCCCGTTTCCATAACTTGATGGCATTCCAGAAACAATTCCACGTCCTCCAGCATTTTTTGCGGATGATACGCGCGCAAATTTTTCGGAATAGCGGTTGGATTTTTATGCAAGGCGATCAAAACGTCCGTGGCCAGTTCAAAAAGCTTTTCCGGTTCAAAATTATTTTCTAACAAGTGTGAAAATGTTTCGTCGCCGAAATCTTCAAGCAGCAGAAAGCCGTTTTCTTTGTCGCGCTCCAGGATCGCCGGGACGCTGAAGCCGATTTGATGAAGATGCGAACTGATTTGAACAAATGGCGTGACGATTTCGTGGACATTCAAGGCATCCATCAGGATTGCCGTTTCGTTTCCTTGTCGCAGACGGAAATATCTGCGCGCCGAAGCGTCGCTGGCAATTGCCCGGACTTCTGCGGCCTCCCATTTTGTGTCTTGCAGGAATTTCGGGGGCCGTTTCATTTGAGCAACTCGCACTGCCAGTTCATCAATTCTGGCGAGTGCTTTTCCCAGTCGCGGGACAAATCGCCAAGCGTCGCCTTGCTCGCGATGAGTGTCGGGTCAATGCCGAGCTTGTGCGCGTGCGCGTTCCGGATTTTTTCCAGTTCGCGGAAGCGGCGGAATTCCGCCGCGTTGGGCCGGTGAGATTTGTGCCGCAAAATTTCGGGATGTTTCTCGACGGGAACAGCCAGCCCGGCCTTGATGGCTTCCATCGCGCTTTCGCGGCGGCGCGGCGACATCTTGGGTGGCAGGATGTTTTCAAACGGCTGGCGCGCGGCGGCGGCGGCGGCGATGTCCACCATCCGCTCGTGGTTCAGCACAAAAAACGGCGGACGACAATAGGCGACCGCCTCATTCTCGCGCCAGCGCCAGAGTTCGCGCAGAACCGCGAGCGCCGGGCGGCTCAAGATGAAGCTGCCCTTCACGCGCCAGACCAGATCGGCATCCATGACTTGATGCTGCGAGCATTCATGGATTAATCGCACGCAGGATTCCTGATGCCACGAGAGCCGGTTTTTCCGCTGGAGCTCAATCTTTAGCTTTTCCGCCAGCGGCTTCAAATAATGCGTGTCATTGCGCGCGTAAATCACCATGCGCTCGGTCAACGGGCGCTGCGCCCAGTCCGCCTTCTGCGAACCTTTGTCCAGTTTCACGCCGAGAAATTTTTCCACGAGAGCGCTCAAGCCAAATTGCAGCTCGCCCAGCAGCCGCGCGGCGAGCATCGTGTCGAAGATTGCCGATGGCGTGAAGCGATGATGTTTTTCCAGCAGGCGCAAATCATAGTCTGCCGCGTGAAAAATCAGTTCGTGCGCATCGAACACCTCAAACAGCGGTTTCAGGTTGATTTCCGCGAGCGGGTCCACCAGCACGTCGCTGCCGGTGATGCTGATTTGGATGAGGCAGACTTTTTCGGGATAGGCGTGTAGGCTGTCGGCCTCGGTGTCGAGAGCGAGCCACGGCGCGGCGCGGAGTTTGGAAAGCAGCGCGGCAAGTTTTTCGTTGGTGTCAATCAAGCCACCATTTTTAACCGCAAAGGCGCGACGGCACAAAAGTTTTTTGGAAAATCTTTGCCAACGACATTTGATTTCCGTTTAATTCCGGCATGGATCTCGCCGTCGCCTTCTCCAACTGCGCGCGGAAGAACGCGCACAAAACCGCCATCTTTTACGGCGAACGGGAAATTCTCTACGCCGAACTTCAGTCGCAGGCGTTGAATCTCGCCGCACATTTGCAGGACAGTTTCGGCGTGAAGCCCGGCGACCGCGTGGCGCTCTGGCTGAAAAACTGTCCGGAGTTTGTCACGGCGGTCTTTGGAATTTTGCAAACAGGCGCGGTCGTCGTGCCGATCAACAATTTTCTCAAACCTGCGGAAGTGAATTACATTCTGGCCAACGGGGACATTGACGTTTTGATTTCAGACGCGGAATTAAGCGCTCATTTTCCAGAATTGTCCGCCGCGCGCCCGCAATTGAAAATTTTCAAGGTCGAGGAATTTGCGGCTGAAATCGCAAATCGCAAATCGCAAATCGCAAATTGCGAGCGCAGCGAAAAAGACCTCGCAGTAATTATTTACACTTCCGGCACCACCGGCAAACCGAAGGGCGTGATGCTCTCGCACGGAAACCTGCTGCACAATGTCAACAGTTGCCGCATTGTGCTGGAATCTGTGCCGGACGATTGCTTCGCGGTGATCCTGCCGATGTTTCACACTTACATGATGACCGTCGGTATTTTCCTGCCGTTCACGATGGGCGGCTCGATTGTGCTGGTAAAATCGCTGCATCCGCCACGCGCGATGTTCCAGGAAATTTTTTCGCGCCGCGCTACAATCCTGACCGCCGTCCCGACTTTTTACCGGATGCTGCTCGGCGCACAAGTTCCCACACCGATGCCCATCCGCATTTTCATCAGCGGCTCCGCGCCGCTGCCGATGCAGACGCTTAAGGAGTTCGAGGAAAAATTCAAAGTGCCGCTCATTGAAGGCTACGGCTTGAGCGAGGCCAGCCCGGTCGTTTCCAAAAATCCGCTGCACGGCGTTCGCAAGGCCGGTTCGATTGGCATTCCAATTGCCAACGTGGAAATGAGCGTGCAGGACGATCTAGGAAAATTGCTCGGCGCGGACGAAACCGGCGAGATTTGCGTGCGCGGCGGAAACGTGATGATGGGTTATTGGAACCAGCCCGAAGAGACAAAAAAAGTTTTCCGCGACGGCTGGCTGCTGACCGGCGACGTGGGCCATCGCGACGCCGACGGCTATTATTACATCACCGACCGCAAGAAGGACATGCTGCTTGTCAACGGCATCAACGTCTATCCGCGCGAGATTGAGGAAGTCATTTATCAATTTCCCGGCGTGAAGGAGGCGGCAGTCATCGGCGTGCCGGACGCGCGGCGCGGCGAGCAGCCATTGGCGTTCCTAGCGGCAGCGGAAGGACAGACGCTCGACGAAAAGGCGCTGCATGAATTCATCCGCAGCAAGCTGGCGGATTACAAAGTGCCCAAACAAATCATCCTGCTGCCCGCGCTGCCGAAAAATGCGACAGGGAAAATCTTGAAGACGGAATTGAGAAAGCAGGCTGTCAAGTAATTGGTTTGTTTTGAGGTGCTTATGATGATTTCCTTTCCGAGTTGCGCTTTGGGTTTGGCTTGGCTATTCTGCTCTCGCCGTTCGGGCATGAAGCGTGGATGGCAAAAGTTTTTATGGCTGAAGGATATTGCGTCAAATGCAAGGCCAAGCGAGAAATCGCCGATGGCGTCGAGGAAACGATGAAGAACGGGCGCAAGGCCATCAAAGGCAAATGCCCCACCTGCGGTACGGTCATGTTCAAGATTTTGGGCGGCAAGGCCGCTCCGGCCACTCCGGCTGCAACGCCATCAACTCCAACCATTCCGCCGACGAGCTAATTATGTCACAACAGCTCGCCTACGTCATCCTCACCCCTTATTCGCTCTACAAATCGCGCAACGGCGGCATCCTGAGCCGACTCATCTCGCGCACGAGCCTGGACCTGGCCGCAATGCGGATGTTTGCGCCCAGCGCCGAGCTGGTGAAGGAATATGCCAACAACATCGTTTCCGCACCGGACAACCACGACCGGAAAATTCAGGAACTGCTCCGGGACTACGTTCTGAAGAATCTTTCGCCCGATCCTAAAACTGGCCGACGACGACGCGTGATGATGATGGTTTTTCGCGGCGACGACGCGGTGCGCAAAGTGCGCGCGGTCGTCGGCAACCTGAGTCCCGACCGTCGCGGGGGCGAAACCATCCGCGACACCTACAGCGATTTGATCATGGACGAAGACGACGGGCATGTCCGTTATTTTGAACCCGCCGTGCTCGCCGCACCGAACGAACTGGAGGCGGAAACGAAATTAAAGCTGTGGGCGCGCTATTCCGACAGCGACGGCGGCGTGTTGGAAAATGTCATTTCCTATCCGCCGGGCGAAAAAGGCGAGCGCACGCTGGTGCTCATCAAGCCGGACAATTTTAATTTTGCGACGGGCCGCCCCGGCAACGTCATTGATTTCTTTTCGCGCACGGGACTTTACGTCGTCGGCGTGAAGGTGCTGCATATGAGCGTGGCGCAGGCGATGGAATTTTACGGGCCGGTTCGCGACGTGTTGCGCACAAAACTCAAGGAAGGCGTCAGCGAGCGCGCGAAGACCGTTTTGGAAAAGGAATTCACCTTCAAGATCCCGCCCGACGAACAAAAGGCTCTTGGCGACATCCTCGGCCCGCTGCACGGCGACAATCAGTTCGACGTGATCATGCGCTTCATGTCCGGCCGCATACCGTCCGAATGCACTTCGGAAGAAGACCGGCAAAAACCCGGCACGCAAAAGTGCATCGCACTGGTTTATGAAGGCGTGGGCGCCGTCCGCAAAATCCGCGACGTGCTCGGCCCGACCGATCCGTCCAAGGCGCCCCCCGGCTCGATCCGCCGCGAATTTGGCTCGAACATCACGGTCAATGCCGCACATGCCAGCGATTCTGTGGAAAACGCACAGCGCGAATTTGCCATCGTCAAGCCAGGCGAAAACAATTTCAAACAGGTGGTCGAGGAGTCTTACGGAAAATTGTAGGCGCTCAATTTCTCCAGCAATCGCGCGTCTGCGGCGGGAAATTCATAACCGCCCAGTTCCTGCCTGTCAATCCACTTGAACGCCGCGCAGCCGAGCGCCTGCGGTTCATCCGACAAAAGTTCGCAAATGAAAAATTTCAGTCGCACGGACTTTTCGGGATAATCGTGGGTGATTTCTTCAAACAGCGCGCCGACTGAGATTTGAATCCCCAACTCCTCGTGGATTTCGCGGACGAGGCATTGCTCGAAAGTTTCGTCGGGTTCAAGCTTGCCGCCGGGAAATTCCCAAAGGCCGCCAAGATGCGACTTCGCGTGGCGCTGAGTGATAAGCAGTTTGATGTCGCGGAAAATGAGCGCGGCGCTGACTTCGACGCAGTTTTTAGTTTTTAATTTTAAGTTTTTAGTTGGAGCGGATGCTGGTTTGCTCATCTCAACTAAAAATTAAGAATTCAAAACTTAAAACTATCTCCCCACGCTCTTGTAAATCCAGCCGAGCTTCTCCATTTCAATCGGGTCGAAGAGATTCCGGCCGTCGAAAAGAATCGGGTGTGTGAGGGATTTTTTGGCGCGGTCCAGGTCAAGTTGTTTGAATTCATCCCATTCGGTCGCCACGACCAGCGCATCGCAGCCTTCGGCCACGGCGTTCATGTCGTCAACGTAAATGACGGAATCCTTCAAAATGGTCTTCGCCTTGTCCATCGCCTTTGGATCGTGGACGCGCAACAAGGCGCCTTCTTTCGACATGCGCTGGCAAAGGTCAATCGCGGGCGAAGAGCGCACGTCATCAGTGTTCTGCTTGAACGCGAGGCCGAGCACGCCGATTTTTTTGTCCTTCAACACCCAGAGCGTGTCGGTGATTTTTTTTACGAAGCGATCCATCTGGTCGGCGTTGATGCGCTGGACTTCCTTGAGCAATTTGAACTCGTAGCCGACCTGCTCGGAAA
>Ga0181525_10002561_pt1 | contig 14793 bp, 11 predicted proteins | sample PEATcosm2014_Bin_48_FD_121100 | JGI IMG/M metagenome (GOLD analysis project Ga0181525, IMG submission 121100) | Peatland microbial communities from MTU Mesocosm Facility, Houghton, MI, USA - PEATcosm2014_Bin06_10_metaG | ecosystem: Environmental > Terrestrial > Soil > Wetlands > Peat | place...
CCGCAATGGGCGGTGCGCAGGCTGGACACGCTGCATGACGCGGGCGCGGTGGAAGCGGTCGCCCGAGCCGGCGATCCAGACGGAGCCGTTTTCCAGGTTCCGGCGGGTGAGAAGATTGAACAACCGTTGCGACTGGAATTGGCATCGGCTGGAAATCGCCAAATCGTTGTGATTCTGGAACGCGGCGCATCGCTTACGCTGGTGGAAGTGCATCACGTGACAGACGATGGCTTTCGCAATCTTTCGCCCGCCATCTTCCTCGAAGAAGGCGCGCAACTGACGCATATCCGCGAAGCGAAAGCTGCGCATGATCTCGTGTCGGTCGAGACGATCTCGGTTTTCCAGGAAAAAGGCTCCGTTTATCGCGCTCGATTCCTTAATGGCGGCGCGAAACTGTCGCGGACCGAGGTGAATATCACACTGGCAGGCGAGGGCGCCGAGGCTGATCTTTCCGGCGTGAGCGTGCTGGGCGGCAAGGCGCATGCCGACATCACCACGCGCATCGATCATGCCGTGCCGAACACGACCAGCCGGCAGCTGTTCAAGAACGTCGCGGGCGGACATTCCCGCGCGATCTATCAGGGCAAGATCACGGTCAGCGAAGGCGCGATCGGCTCCGACAGCCGTCAGACGGCGAAGGCGCTGCTCCTCAGCGCGCACGCGGAAGCCGATCTTAAACCCGAACTCGAAATCTTTGCCGACGACGTCAAATGTGCGCATGGCGCGGCGGTCGGCGATCTCGATACGGACTCGCTCTTCTATCTCCGCTCGCGCGGCATTCCCGAGGGCGAGGCCCGTGGGTTGCTCATTCACGCCTTCCTGCAGGAAGTCGTCGACGGCATCGAAGATGTCGGCATCCGCGGCGCGGCCGTCGAGTTCATCGAGCTTGGTCTTGCCCAGGCCATGAAGGACGCGCCATGACGATGCCGCCGAAGATCGCATCGCTTCGCCCCTTCGATCCGCTGGCCGTGCGCGCCGATTTCGAGATCCTGTCGCGCGAGGTCTACGGGAAGCCGCTCGTCTATCTCGACAACGCGGCTTCGGCGCAGAAGCCCGACATCGTGCTCGATGCGATGCGCGACTTCGCCACCAGCGAATACGCCAATGTCCATCGCGGCGTGCATTTCCTGTCCGGCAAGGCGACCGATCGCTACGAAGCCGCGCGCGAAAGTGTGCGCAAATTCCTCCATGCGGCGTCCGCCGACGAGATCGTCTTCACCAAGGGCGGCACGGAGGCGATGAATCTCGTCTCCTATTCGTACCTATCGCCGCGTATCCAGCCCGGCGACGAGATCGTGCTCACGACCATGGAGCACCACTCGAACATCGTGCCGTGGCATTTCCTGCGCGAACGTCAGGGCGCGGTTCTCAAATGGGTGGATGTGGCCGACGACGGCTCGCTCAGCGCCGACGCGGTCGACGCGGCGATCGGGCCGAAGACGAAGCTCGTCGCGCTCACGCATATGTCCAACGTGCTGGGCACGGTGACGCCGTTGAAAGAGATCATCGCCCGCGCGCACGCCAAAGGCGTCCCCGTGATGGTGGATGGCTGCCAGGGTGCCGTGCACAGCCAAGTCGACGTGCAGGATCTCGACGTCGATTTCTACGCACTGACGGGCCACAAGCTTTACGGCCCGACCGGCATCGGTGCGCTCTATGCGAAGCGCGCGCATCTGAAAGCCATGCGGCCGTTCAATGGCGGCGGCGAGATGATCCGCGAAGTCACGCGCGAGGCGATCTCCTATGCCGACCCGCCGGCGCGATTCGAGGCGGGTACGCCGCCGATCATCGAGGCTGTCGGTCTTGGCGTGGCGCTGGACTATCTCTCGGGCTTCGACCGCGCGGCCATCTCGGCGCATGAGCACGATTTGCTCGATTACGCGACCGCGGCCATCGAAGACCTGAACTGGGTCCGCATCATCGGCCGCGCGCCGGGCAAAGGCGCGATCCTGTCGTTCGAGGCCGAAGGGATGCATGCGCACGACTTAGCCACCATATTGGACAGGGAAGGCGTCGCGGTGCGCGCCGGACATCATTGCGCGCAGGTCCTGATGGAGCGCTTTGACGTGGCGTCGACCACGCGCGCGTCTTTTGCGCTCTACAACACGCGCGATGAAGTGGACCAATTCGTTTCCGCGCTTCACAAGGCGCGAAAGATCTTGGGTTAAGAGAGTGATGGACGAGAATCTTAGAGAGCTTTATCAAGATGTGATCCTCGATCACAGCCGCCATCCGCGCCATTTTGGCAAGCTGGAGGCGGCGAACCACAGCGGCGAGGGACACAACCCGCTTTGTGGCGATCGCGTGAAGGTCTATCTCGCGGTCAACGGCGAGGATCGCATCGCCGATGTGTCGTTCGAAGGCAAAGGCTGTGCGATTTCACAGGCTTCCGCGTCTTTGATGACGGATATGATTAAAGGGCGTACGGTCGCCGAAGCCGAAAAGCTGATGGACGGTTTCCTGCATCTCGTCAAAGGCGAGGACGCAACCGAGATCGCGCCGGACGATCGCGAGCATCTGGACGTCATGGCCGGCGTTTCGGCCTTTCCGATGCGCGTCAAATGCGCCACCCTTGCCTGGCATACGATGAAATCTGCGCTGGAGAGCGGCCCGTCCGCCAAAACCGAATGAACGCCCAACCCAGCATGACCGAAGTGCAGGCCCCGGCGCTCAGCCCGGAGGAGCTCGAGGCGTTCACGCTTAAGCTCGTGAAGGCGCTCAAGACCGTCTATGATCCGGAAATCCCGGTTGATATCTACGAGCTCGGCCTCATCTATAAGGTCGACGTCGCGGACAACAAGGATGTGGCGGTCGAAATGACCCTGACGGCGCCGGGTTGCCCGGTCGCGGGCGAGATGCCCGAGATGGTCAAGACGGCGGTCGAAAGCGTCGAAGGCATCGGGGCGGTCACTGTCAACATGACGTTCGATCCGCCGTGGACGCCCGAGCGGATGAGCGAAGAAGCGAAACTCGAACTGAATATGTTCTGATGGAAGCCACGACCACACAGACGAGACCGAAGCGCGAGCGCCCCAAGGCCATGAAGCTGAGCGAGGCGGCGGCCGCGCGCGTGCGCGACATCCTCGACAAGGCCGAGGGCCGCTATCAGGGCATCCGCGTCGGCGTCACGAATGGCGGCTGCGCCGGCATGAGCTACACGATGGATTATGCCGAGAGCGCCCAGCCGCTCGAGGAAGTCGTCGAGGACAAGGGCGTGAAGATCTTCATCGACCCGAAGGCGATCCTCTTCCTCATCGGCACCGAGATGGATTTCGTGCGCGACAAACTCGCGGCGCGCTTCGTCTTCAACAACCCGAACCAGACGGCCGCCTGCGGCTGCGGGGAGTCGGTCTCGATCACACCGGCGACGGAAGAGTAGTACCCCTCACCCGCAGCTGCGCAGATGTCGCATTCCCCGATCTGCATCCCTCTCCCTCAAGGGGAGAGGGGAATATTGAGCGCTGCACTTACAGAAAAATGCGCTCATCTCCGATTCGGACAGATGCCTATGCCACGCGCAAATTTCCCCTCTCCCCTTGAGGGAGAGGGATGCCAATCCCCGATGTCAAAACCTGGATTGCAGCGGGTGAGGGGTGACCCTCACTAGGGAAGGAGAGTCTGCGCCTCGTCCCACACCCGCTTCACGAAATCTCCTGCCGGCTCGTGTGACGCCATCCAGGCGGATTGTCCGGCCCAGGCCTGGATGCCGCTGAGCTTGTCGGTCTTGGCGGCCTCTGCGCGCATCTTTGCGGTCAGCCCGCGCTGCACGGGATAAGCCGCAGGCTTCGGCGCGTCCGGCGCGTGCGCGGCGCGCACATAATCCGTTGCGATCGAGCGTCCCAATCGCCCGCTGAACGCGCGTGTTGGCCAGGTGTCTTCAGGCACCGTCCTAGCAAGCGCGTCGGTCCAGGCCTTCGACGATTGCGATTCCGGCGCGGGCAGAAACGCCGTGCCGATTTGTACGGCACTCGCGCCGAGTGTGAGCGCGGCAGCAATCCCGCGTCCGTCGGCGATGCCGCCCGTGGCGATGACGGGAATATCGAGGTGATCCGCGAAATGGGGTACAAGCGCCAGAAGACCGATCAATTGCCGTTCGGCGTTCTCGTTTTTGAACGCGCCGCGATGGCCGCCGGCTTCATAGCCTTGCGCGATGATCGCATCCGCACCGGCTGTTTGTGCCGCCCGCGCTTCGGCGAGTGTCGTCGCCGTCGCGAACCAGGCGATGCCGTTGTTCTTGAACTCACGGACCGCGCTTTCGGGAAACAATCCCATGATGGAGGAGACGACGGTCGGACGTGCCGCAACGACGGCGTCGCATTGCGCCGAAAAATCCGGTGGCGTCGCATTGCCGGCATCTTCGGCGACCTCCGGTCCCCATTTGGCGAGGAACGCACGCATCTCCGCTTCGACCTTGGCGTCGCGTACAGGCGGCGGATCGGGAACCCAGAGATTGATCTGGAACGGTCCGTTGCTTTGGGCCCGAAACGCCTTCACCCAATCTGCGATTTGCGCGGGCGTGGACTGGGCCGCGCCGAACGCGCCCATGCCGCCGGCGCTTACGATTGCGGCTGCACGCGGCACAGAGTTGGCGCCCGCCATCGGCGCTTCGAGGATGGGTATGGAAAGACCGTAGCGTGCGCAGAATGAAGCGGCGCGTTCGCGGGCGGTGGGTTTGTTCATGCCGTGCTCACAAGCTGGCTCACCGCAATCATGTAGGGAGTGAGGCGGAGAATCCAGAATCGAAGATCGGCGCGTCCCCCTCACCCGCTTCCGAGCAAGTTTATAGATCGCGTTTGGCATCCCTCTCCCTCAAGGGGAGAGGGGATCACTGTGCCTCGCTCAAATACTTCTGCACGTGCAATGCGCTGCGATTCCCTCTCCCCTTGAGGGAGAGGGACGCGAGTCTCGATCATTAAGTCTGCTCAGAAGCGGGTGAGGGGGCCACTCACCACAGCTTCACGCGCTGGTCCGGCGCCAGATAATAGGCATCGCCTGGCTTGACGTCGAAGGCCGAGTACCAGCCGTCGACGTTGCGGGTCGCACCATCCACGCGGAAATGCGGCGGGCTGTGCGGATTGGAGAGGATCTGCTGGCGCATCTGTGCATCGCGATATTTGCTCCGCCAGATCTGACCGTAGGACAGGAAGAAACGCTGATCGCCGGTGAAGCCGTCGAGCAGAGGCGCATCCTTGCCGTCTTGCGAGATGTGATAGGCCTTGAGCGAAATCGTGATGCCGGACAGATCGCCGATGTTCTCGCCCATGGTCAGCTTGCCGTTCACGTGCAGGCCGGGAAGCCCTTCATAGGAATCGAACTGCGCACCCAGCATCGAGACGCGCGACTCGAAATTCTTGCGGTCCTCATCGGTCCACCAGCTTTCGAGGATGCCGCCGCCCGTATATTTCGAGCCCTGGTCGTCGAAGCCGTGGCTGATCTCGTGACCGATCACTGCGCCGATGCCGCCATAGTTCACCGCGTCGTCGGCGTTGGGATCGAAGAAGGGCGGCTGAAGAATGGCCGCCGGGAAAAAGATCGAGTTGAACGACTGCGTGTAATAGGCGTTGATCGTCGGCGGCGTCATGAACCATTCGTTGCGATCGACCGGCTCATCGATGCGCGCGAGCCGATAGTTCCACTCGAACGCATCGCTCCGCTCGATATCGCCCACGAGATCGTCGCGCTTGATGACGAGCCCGGAATAGTCGCGCCATGTGTCGGGATAGCCGACATGCGGCGTAAACTGATGCAGCTTGTCGAGCGCCTTCTGCCGCGTAGCTTCCGTCATCCAGGAGATGGTGCGGATGTCGGCGTCATAGGCTTTCAGGATGTTCGCGATGAGCTGCTCGACCTTGGCCTTGGACTCCGGCGGGAAATAACGCGCGACATAGATCTTGCCCAGCGGGTGGCCGAGGCGTGAATCGAGGAGATGCACCGCGCGTGTCGTCCGGTCCAGCTGCTGGGACTGTCCGCCCATGATCTTGCCGTAGAATTCGAAGTTGGCGGCGTCGATCGTGGTCGGCAGATAGGCCGACATATTGTGCATGTAATGCGCCGTCAGATAGTCCCGCCACACCGCAACGGGGGTCGCCGCAAAGAGCTTGGCCAGCGCCGGAAAGGCCGTGTTCTCGCGAACGATGACCGTGCGCTCGCCTTTCGGACCCTTGGCCGAGATTCCTTCCGCCTTGAAGAACGCCGCCCAGGGAAAACCCGGCGCGAACTTTTTCAGCGCGGAGATTTTCATCGGATTGTAGGTCTTGTCGGCGTCACGGCGATCCGCGGCCGCCCATTCCGCCTTCGCCATCTCGACTTCGAGGTTGTAGACGGCCGCCGCCCGCGCATCCGCGTTCTTAACACCCGCCAGCGTCAGCATCTGTGCGAGATGGGCGCGATAGGCATCGCGCGTGGTCTGAAGCGCCTTGTCGTCGCGCAGATAATAGTCGCGGTCCGGCATGCCCAGCCCGCTTTGCGCCAGCGTCACGACATAGATGTTCGAATTCTTGGAATCGGGTGCGATGCGATTGGCAAAGAGGCTGTCAGTCCCGCGGTCCGGTGCCGCCATGGCGCGGGCGACAGCGATGCGCGTCTTGAGGTGGTGGAAATAGGAAAGATCGTGTTCGACGGGGGCGAGCCCGCGCGCATCGATCGCCTTGGTATCGGTGAAAGCGTCGAAGAGATCGCGCAGCTTCCTTTCTTCGGGATTGAGAGAATCATAGGGCTTGGCTTCTATGTCCGCGGCGATCTCGCGCATGCGCTTCTCGCTCAGGATCAGAAGATCCTGAAACGAGCCGGTGCTGGTGCGGTCGGCCGGAATTTCTGCGGTCTTAAGCCATGTCCCGTTGGTGTAGAGGAAGAAGTCGTCGCCGGGCTTGACGCTGGTGTCCATACTGGAGAGATCGACTCCCCAGGCCCCGAACGTCGGCTTGGCGGCAGGCGTCTGAGCGGACGCAGGCGCGATCGCCGCGCAGGCGACAAGCGCCGCAAGCGCGAGTTTTCCGGTCTTCATCGGCTTCCCCTTATTTCTCGATTACCACAAATGCACGCGCTGGTCCGGCGGCAGATAATATTTGTCGCCCGGCTTCGCGCCGAACGCCGCGTACCAGGGATCCTGGTTGCGCGTGGCGCCGATCGCGCGGAATTCGGACGGGCTATGCTCGTTGGAAAGCGTCTGCTGACGCAGCGCCGCCTCGCGCATCTTGGTGCGCCAGATCTGACCGAAGGAGAGATAGAAACGCTGGTCGCCGGTGAAGCCGCCGAGCTTCGGTGCGGGCTTGCCGCCCAGCGAGATGTGATAGGCCTTGTACGCGATGGCGACGCCGGCATTGTCGGCGATGTTCTCTCCCAGCGTCACGGCGCCTTTGACGTGCAGGCCCGGGAGCGGCTCGTAGGAATCATACTGTTTCACGAGTGCGGCGGTTTTCGCTTCGAAATTCTTGCGGTCCTCGTCGGTCCACCAGCTCGCCAGCATGCCGTCGCCGTCATATTTCGAGCCCTGGTCGTCGAAGCCGTGGCTGATCTCATGACCGATGACCGCGCCGATGCCGCCATAGTTCACGGCGTCGTCCGCGTTCGGATCGAAGAACGGCGGCTGCAGGATCGCGGCCGGAAAGAAGATTGAGTTGACGGTCGGATCGTAATAGGCGTTCACCGTCGGCGGCGACATGCCCCATTCGGACTTGTCGACGGGCTGGTCGATGCGCCGGAGCTCGCGGTTCCATTCGAAGACGGCGCTCGCCTGGACGTCGCCGATCAGGTCGTCGCGCGAAATCTGGAGCGCCGAATAGTCGCGCCACTTGTCGGGATAACCGATATGCGGCGTGAATTTGTGGAGCTTTTCGAGCGCTTTCTGCCGCGTCGCCGGCGTCATCCAGGGCAGCACGCGGATGTCCGCGTCATAGGCCTTGAGGAGGTTCGCCACGAGCTGTTCGGCGCGCGCTTTCGCCGCCGGCGGGAAATATTTCGCGGTGTACAGCTTGCCGAGCGCCTCGCCCATGGAGTCGTCGATCAGGTGGACGCCGCGTTTGGCGCGCGGGAGTTGCTGCGGGTTGCCGGAAAGCGTCGTCCCGTAGAAGGCGAAGTCCGTGTTGTCGATATTTTCCGGCAGATAGGCCGAAAACGTATGGAGATAGTGGACGGTCAGATAATCGCGCCAAACTTCGACAGGCGTCGCTGCGAAAATCTTCGCCAGTTCCGGAAAGGCCGATTTCTCGCTGACCACCACCTGGCGCTCGCCATGCGGCGATGTCAGGGGAATCGTCGCCGCTGCGAAATACGTCCGCCACGGGAATCCGGGCGCGAATTTCTCCAGCTCCGGAACTGACATGGGATTGTAGGTCTTGGTGGCGTCGCGGCGTTCCTCGTGGGACCACTCCACTTTCGCCATGGCAAGCTCCAGCGCATAGACGGCGGCGGCGCGCTTTTCCGCATCGGACAGGCCCGCCAGCGAGAGCATCGTCGCCAGATATTTCTTGTAGGCGTCGCGCGTCGCATCCATTTCCTGGCCGTCGCGCAGATAGTAGTCGCGGTCCGGCAGACCGAGTCCCGACTGCACGAGATCGATCGCGTAAGCGTTGGGGTCCTTCTGGTCGACGCCGATGCCCACGTTGAACGGTCCGTCTTCGGACAGACGCGGGTCGCCGATCGCGGTTGCGACATCATCGAGCGTCTTGAGATTTGCGATGTACGTCAGATCCTTTTGCGCCGGCGCAAGGCCGCGGCTGTTGATCTGCTTCTGGTCAACGAACGCATCGTAGAAATCGCGCAGTTTCTTTTCTTCGACCGTCAGGCTGTCATAGGGCTTGGATTCAAGCTCGGCGAAAATCTCGCCCATACGGGTTTCGCTCTGGATCCGGAGATCCTGAAAGGAACCGGTGCTCGAGCGATCCGGAGGAATCTGCGCGGTCTTGAGCCACCTGCCGTTCACATACAGGAAGAAATTGTTGCCCGGTTTGACGGAGCGATCCATCGCGGCCGTATCGACGCCCCACGTGCCGAAATGCAGGCTTTCGGAAGATGCCGCGGCAATAACCGCAACAGTGCTGAGGCTTGCGCAGGCCATGGCGGCCAGCGCGATCAAACGGCGTCGCATCGATGAGCTCCTGATGAAGTGATCCACGTCGGGAATGGGTAAGGCCGCCCACCGTTCGATAGGGATGGGCTTGCTCCATGTTTCACGGGGATTGGGCCGCAGTTCTCGCCCCGGCGCAAGTCACACATAGGGGAGGATCCGGGATGAGATTACAAAGAGTTTAGAATAGACGTGTTGGAACTTCTCAGGCGGCAACCACGTCGCTGTCGACCGTCGTGGCAGCGTCGCTCACCACGCAGTTCCGGCCGGCGTTCTTGGCGGCATAGAGGCAATTGTCGGCACGCTGAATGAAGACGACCTGTGTGTCTTCCGGCACAAGCTGGGCCGCACCGATCGAAATCGAGATCGAGCCCAGGATGTCGCCCGTCGATTTCTTCACCAGCTTCTTGCACTGGACGTAGAGGCGAATCTGATTCGCGAGGCTGACGGCGTCGACCAGCTGCGTGTTGCGCAGAACGACGGCGAATTCCTCGCCACCATAGCGCGCCGCCGTGTCGCGGCCTTTGACGTTCTCAGAGAGGCAGCCGGCGACGAGCCGCAGGACCTGGTCGCCGGTCGTATGGCCCCAGGTGTCGTTGAATGCCTTGAAGTGATCGATATCGCACATCAGCAGACTGAGCGGCTCGCCGGATATCCGCGCCTGCTGGATGGCATCCTTCAGATCGACATCGAAGGCTTTGCGATTGGAAATGCCGGTCAGGGGATCGGTCAGGCTTTCCTTGCGGACATCGTCGAGCTTCGTGCGAAGGTCGTTGACCTCGCGCGATGAGCGCTGCAGTTCCTGCTCGAGGTCCTTGGCGCGCGTTTCCATCGTTTGCGTGGCTTTGACGAGACCGCCGATGAGCTTCTGCAGGCCGTCGATCGATGTCGCGTCGCCGATCTGGCCGCTGGCTTCCGACAACGTCGCGCCGTATGCGACCGCGTCGCGTCCGGCGGCTTCGATTCGTGTCAGCACGCCGGCCACGGTTTCGGTGATCTCGGTGCTGATCGTTTGCACGGTGCGGTCGAGGCGCTCTGAGGCAAAGAAGCGCTCGCGCATTTCCGAAAGCAGCTGCGGCGAGAGCGGCTGGCGCCCGGCAATCAGATCGCCCAGGACTTTCGAGGCGATGGGATTCTCGCCGGCGGCGTACGCATAAAAGAGCTGGAAATTTTCGGGCGTCGGCGAGACATGGCGCTCGTGCATCAGCGACAGGGCGGTCTTTGCCAGACCTAGCGCTCGATCATGTGCGTTGGAGGACATTAGGCGGCGTTCCCCGACAGATTCGCCCGGAAAAATCTAGGGCGGATAATGCCCGGCTTGGGGTAACAAACCCTTAAACCCGGCATTGCGAGCGCCGGGACGGATGTTTAACCTGACAAATAGTCAACGAGCCGACGAAAATTGGAGCGGCCAGGGAGGACGACCATGAGTGCAGCCGAAGCGAGAGCAGGCAATCCGGGTGCGGGGACCGATTTCGAGTCTCAAATGCGACGGGTGCTCGAGCGTCAAAAGCAGGCGCACCTGAACGACGGGCCGCCCAGCGCGGAAAAACGAATCGAGTGGCTCGATCGCGCCATTTCGCTGCTTGTCGGTCACAAGGACGCCATTGCCGAGGCGCTGCGTGAGGATTTCGGTCATCGCTCCGTCCACGCCACGCAGTTCACCGACGTTGCCGGTTCGATCGGGCCGTTGAAATACGCCAAGGAAAATCTCCGCGGCTGGATGAAGCGGGAGAAACGCAAAGTCACGCCCGCGCTTCTGGGCCTCTTTGGCGCGAAAGCGTATATCGAATATCAACCGAAGGGCGTCGTCGGCGTGATTGCGCCGTGGAATTTCCCCTTCAACCTGACCTTCGCACCGCTCGCCGGCGTATTCGCGGCGGGCAATCGCGTGATGATCAAGCCGTCGGAATTCACGCCGCGCTCGTCGGAGCTGATGGAGCGGATGTTCCGGTCGGCGTTTGATGAGACGGAAGTGGCCGTATTCACCGGCGGCCCCGAGGTCGGCGGCGCCTTCAGCCGGCTCGCATTCGATCATTTGCTTTTCACGGGCGCGACTTCGATCGCCTATCACGTGATGCGCGCCGCAGCCGAGAACCTCGTGCCGACGACTCTCGAACTGGGCGGCAAGTCTCCCGTCATCATCGGCCAGTCGGCCGATATGGAGTTGACGGCGAAGCGCGTGATGATGGGCAAGACGCTCAACGCCGGGCAGATATGCCTGGCGCCGGACTATGTGCTCGTACCGAAAGACAAGGCGAGCGCGTTCGTGGGTGCGGCGGAAGGTGCGGTGCGCGCCATGTTCCCGACGCTGAAAGACAATCCCGACTACACCTCCGTCATCAATCAGCGCCATTACGACCGGCTGACGGGTTATCTCGACGACGCGAAGGCGAAGGGTGCGGAGCTCATCGAGATCAATCCGGCGAAAGAGGATTTTCGCCAGCAGCCGTTCCACAAGATTCCGCCGACGCTCGTGCTCAACCCGACCGACGACATGAAGATCATGAAGGACGAGATCTTCGGGCCGCTCCTGCCCGTGAAAACGTACACGAACGTCGAAGAGGCGATCGGATACGTCAACGAACACGCGCGGCCTTTGGGGCTCTACTACTTCGGCAGCGATTCCGCCGAACAGTCGAAGGTGCTCACGCGCACGACGTCGGGCGGCGTTTCGGTCAACGACGTCATCATGCATGTGAGCATGGAGGACCTGCCGTTCGGCGGCATCGGACCATCCGGCATGGGCTCCTATCACGGCATCGACGGCTTCCGCACGTTCAGTCACGCGAAATCCGTTTTCCAGCAGACGAAGATGGACGTCACCGCGATGATGCGCCCGCCCTATGGCGAGAAGATCCAGAAGATGCTGGACGGGTCGATCAAGCGATAGTTACCGCGACAATTCGCAGATCCAGTTCACTTCCCAGCTCTTCCCGCCGTCGGGCGAGAACGACTGCTCCATGTGCGCGGCATGGGGCCCCAGATCGAGCCACAGAAAGCGCACGAGAACCGAGCGGCCCTTCCAGTCCTCCGTGTCGAAGAACTCGCCGCGCTTGCCGGTGAACTGGCCGACGGTCGCGGGCAAGCCGAGCGTGCCGCCATCGAGGTCGATGAGATAGATGGACCATTGGTGCGAGACGGGATTGTAGAGCCTCAGCGTCTGCGCCTTGATGTGGTTTTTTCTGTCGGCGCTCCAGACTTCGAACTCCTCGAAATTCGCATTGCTGTCGAGAAGCTTCTTGTGGTTGGAGATGCCGTCATATTCGATCCAATTGTTCGAGCCCACGAGCCGGTCCGGCAGCCGCCGCACATGCGCTTTCCAGTCGCCGATGAGAAAATCGAAATCGTGCGCGCCATCGTGGTTGGGATCGACGGTGGTGGCGACGTCTCCCGCCGGCGGCGCCGCGGAGGCGGGCAGGGTCGTCGTCAGGCCGGCGACGAACGCCATCACAGCGCCAAGGCGCGATGAATTGCTGGTGATCAAGAAAACCTCCCTCGTGTGAACGAGGCTCTTATAACCGGCGAAACATGCCACCGAATGTCATGTATTGGCGGGATATCGAAACAATGATGTTGGCGGCTCAACTGTTGCGTTGAGAGCGCAGGCTGTGGCGAGATGCCTTGTTGGGTGATGCTGGGGGCGGCGATGCGGGTTTTTCTCACCATTTTGGGTACGATTGCGGCGGTCGTTGTTCTGATCGTGGGGTTGGGCGCCGGGATCTACTATTCGGGCAATTTGGGGACGGTCCTCGGCTTGTTCGGGCCTGCGAAGGTCTGGGACTTGGCTACGAAGGCGCCGGCGCCCGACTATGCCGATGCGCGCTCCTGGGCGGCCCTTCCCGCCAAACCCGGTCTCGCTGCCTATGTTCCCGCCGGCGTAGAAGCGGCGAAGGATGCTCAGGTCGACGTCTTCTTCATCCATCCAACGGGCGATATGACCGGGTCCGCCGGGTGGAATTCTGCGCTCGATCCCAACAGCCAGACCGAAGAGAACACGCGCTGGATGATGGCGAACCAGGCCAGCGCATTCAACGGCTGCTGCGCGGTCTATGCGCCGCGCTACCGCGAGGCCTCGATCTTCATCTATATCAGCGCGACGCCGGACCTCCATAAGAAATCCATCGATTTCGCCTATGCCGATGTCGACCGCGCGTTCACCTATTTCCTCGAACATTACTCGAAGGGACGCCCGTTCATCATCGCCAGCCACAGTCAGGGCACGGAGCACGGAATGAATCTGGTCATGCGGCGAATCGACGGCACGCCGCTGGCATCTCGCATGATTGCGGCCTATCTGATCGGCGGCGGTATCACGGACAAGGTTGCCGGCAAACTTAAAACGGTTCACGTCTGCGCGTCGCCGACCGATCTTCACTGCATCATCCACTGGGCCACTTACGGCGAGGGGGCACAGCCGAAACGCGACGACACGAAGGACAAGCTCGTTTGCGTCAATCCGCTGACCTGGAAACGCGACGGCGGCATGGCGCCGGCCGCCCTCAACAGCGGTGCGGTGCCGATCAGCGGTCGATTCCAGATCAAGTTCTGGGGACGCGACGAGGCCCATGGCATGAAATTTCCGCCGCTCAAGGCGCCTCTCAAAGCGTGGACGAGCGCAGAATGCCGCGACGGATTCTTGTTCGCGCAGGATCAAAACGGCACCCAGTTCGGCCAAGTCGTTCCCGGCAAGAACTATCACGGCCTCGACTACGCGCTTTTTGCGATGAACATCCGCGAAAACGCCATCGCGCGCGTGACGGCGTATCTGGGGCGGACCGCTTTGAAGTGACAGATCAAACCGCTGGATTCTTCAACCGCTCCAGCGCCTCCGGAAAACGCCGGGACAACGGCACGGAGAGGCTTCCAAGTTCGATCGAATAGTCGCCGGACCCTTCGGGCTTCAAAGCCGTCACATGTTTCGCGTTGACCAGCCATGAGCGATGCGTGCGCAGGAAGCCGCGCGGGGAAAGTTCTGTCTCGAGCGTCGTGAGCGGCGAGCGCATCAGGAGGCGCCGCCCATCACGCAGCACGAACTCCACATAATTGCCCGCCGAAGCGATCGCGAGGAGTTCGTCCAGCCGCACGCGCGTGAATTTCGCGCCGTCGCGGATATCGAAGGTGAGAGTCTGGCCGGGCGTCTGGATAAGGGTCTGCTGGCGGAGCAGGCGGTCGAAAAGCGTAAACCCGGCGATGAAGAGCGCATAGGCAAGCGAGTCCTTCGCCAGTTCGTAGGCGTAGTGCGTCGGGAAATCGCCGAAGGTGTAGTGCGCGCCCAAGAACCAATAGATCAGCTTGCGCAGTCCGATGAAGCCCAGCACATGACCAAGGCTGAAGGCGAGGTCGGCAGGGATATGGACGAGCAGCTTCGCCCTCGGGCGCACAAGCGGCGGGGCGTAGCGCCAGGCGAGCCAGGGAACCCAGAAGAAGCAGAGAAGCGTGACCCAGCTTGAGCCCTCCCAGATAAAGGGGGCGAGGAAGCCGAAATGAGGCGCGTCGCGCCGGACCGATATGACATTAAGAAGGTTGGTGACGCCGACGAGGACAGCCGTCGACGAGAACGAATAGAAGAACGTCCGCCTCAGCCTCCCGCTCGCCCCCAAAACATCGCCGCTGATCCCAAGCCATTGCCGGATATCACCAATCGCCCGCGACTGATCCCGCGGCGCTTCTCGCGGCGCGACCTGTTTGGCAGAAGTCTGGGGCTCGGACACGCGGTCCTCTTGGGA
>Ga0181525_10002564_pt1 | contig 14786 bp, 12 predicted proteins | sample PEATcosm2014_Bin_48_FD_121100 | JGI IMG/M metagenome (GOLD analysis project Ga0181525, IMG submission 121100) | Peatland microbial communities from MTU Mesocosm Facility, Houghton, MI, USA - PEATcosm2014_Bin06_10_metaG | ecosystem: Environmental > Terrestrial > Soil > Wetlands > Peat | place...
GCGGTGAACATGGCCGAATATGCCGCCGTGAGCCCGGAGAGCAAGGCGTCGGTGGCGATCTTCAGCATGGAGATGCCGGCCGAGCAGCTGGTCACGCGCATGCTGGCCTCGATCGGCCATGTGCCGCTCAACAGCATCCGCAGTGGACGCATCTCCGACGACGACTGGGTGCGCATCACCGCGGCGACCGGGCAGCTGTCCGAGGCGAGTATCTTCATCGATGAATCGCCGGCGCTGACGCCGACCGACCTGCGCGCGCGCGCGCGGCGGCTGAAGCGCGAGCACGGACTCGACCTGGTGGTGGTGGACTACCTGCAACTGATGCAGGTGCCGGGCACCAAGGAGAATCGCGCCACCGAGATCGCCGAGATTTCGCGCGGGCTGAAGGCGTTGGCCAAAGAGCTGGCGGTACCGGTCATTGCCCTGTCCCAGCTCAATCGCGCGGTCGAACAGCGCAATGAAAAGAAACCAGTGATGTCGGACCTTCGCGAAAGTGGCAGCATCGAACAGGATAGCGACATGATCCTGCTGATCTATCGCGATGAGGTGTACGACAAGAACTCCACCAGGAAAGGCATGGCGGAGATCGATCTGGCCAAGCACCGCAACGGCGAGACCGGCACGTTCCTGCTGACGTTCCAGGGGCAATACACGCGCTTCGTCAACTACGCACCCGACACCTACGCCGAGGGCGTATTGCGGTGATGCGGCTGATTCGCGCGCGCATCGACAGCGCCGCGCTGCGGGCCAATCTGCGGGCGATCCGTGCGCGCGCAGCGCGCAGTCGCGTGATGGCAGTGGTCAAGGCCAACGCCTACGGTCATGGCCTGGTGCCGACGGCGCTGGCACTGGCGGACGCCGACGCATTCGCGGTCGCGCGCCTGGAGGAGGCGGTCGCGCTGCGCGATAACGGCTTGCGACGGCGCATCGTGCTGCTGGAGGGCGTGTTCGATGCGGCGCAGCTGGCGCAGGCGGCGCAGCTCGAACTCGACCTGGTGGTACACCAGCCATTGCAGATCGAGCTGCTGGAAGCATTCGCCGGGCCGACACCGCCGCTGTGGCTCAAGGTGGATACCGGCATGAACCGGCTCGGATTTCGGCCAGAGGAATTTCGCCCCGCCTGGGCGCGCCTGCGCCGCCTGCAGCCGGCGCCACAGCAGCTGCGGATCATGACCCACCTGGCCTGCGCCGATGAGGCCGACGACGGCAGCAGCGCCCAGCAGCTGCAGCGGCTGCGGCCGCTGCTGGACGGTCTCGATGCGGAACTGAGCATCGCCAACTCGGCCGCCATACTGGCGCTGCCCGCGAGCCATGCGCAATGGGTGCGGCCGGGGCTGGCATTGTATGGCGTATCGCCGTTTGCCGCGCAGCGCGGCGCGCAGCTCGGCCTGCGGCCCGCGATGACGCTCGAGAGCACGGTGATTGCCGTGCGCGAGGTCGACGTCGGCGAGCGCGTCGGCTATGGCGGCGTATGGCGGGCACAGCGTCGCTCGCGGCTGGCGATCGTGGCTGCCGGCTATGGCGATGGGCTGCCGCGCGGCATTCCCAGCGGCGCGCCGGTGCTGATCGGTGGGCATCGCGCGCCCATCGCAGGCAGGGTGTCGATGGACATGATCGCGGCCGATATCACCGACCTGCCGCCGGTCGGGGTCGGTGATCGGGTCGAGTTGTGGGGTACGCGCCTGGCGGTGGAGGAGCTGGCCGCGGCCGCCGGCACCATCCCGTACGAGCTGCTGTGCGGCGTCAGCCAGCGCGTGCCGATCGAGCTGGTCTGAGCGCACGCGCGTGGCAGCCATCGTTCAATTCGGTACGCGGCTGTTCGCTGGTACCGAGCGGCTGCTGCGGGCCGGACTGATTGCCGCCAAGCACGAGCAGCTCAGCGGCATTGTGTTCTGGGCGGCGCTGATCGGCGTCTGCGGCGCCTTCACCGGCGTCGCATTCCGCGCTGGCGTGCGCCTGGTGCAGCGGCTGCTGACCGGCTCTTCCGCCGGACTGGTCGAGACCGCGGAGCTGCTGCCGTGGTGGGCGCGCATCGCAGTGCCGACCGTCGGCGGGGTAGTGGCCGGGACGCTGCTGTGGGCGGGCAAGCGGGTGCTGCGCCAGACGCGCAGCGTGGACTACATGGAAGCGGTGGCCGTCGGCAATGGCCAGCTCAGCGGCGGCGCCGCTCTGCTGCAGTCCGCCTCCTCGTTCTTCAGTATCGGGTCGGGGGCTTCGATCGGTCGCGAAGGTCCGCTGGTGCAGATGGCGGCAACCGTGGCCTCGAAGATCGGCCAGTGGACCCGGGCGCCGGTGCCCAGACTGCGCCTGCTGGTGGCCTGCGGCGCCGCGGCCGGTATTGCCGCTGCCTACAACGCGCCGATTGCCGGCGCGCTGTTCGTCGCCGAAGTGGTGCTGGGGTCGATCGCGATGGAGAGTTTCGGGCCGCTGATCGTGGCGTCGGTGGTATCGGACGCGACTACGCGCCACTTCCTGGGCTACGGGCCGGTGTACCAGGTGCCGCATATCAATTTCGGCGCTTCCTGGGAGCTCGCGCTCTACGCGCTGCTGGGCGTGCTGCTGGGACACGGGGCGCCGCCGTACCTGGCGCTGCTGGAGCGCGCGCGCGTGTCGTTCCGCCGGCTGGACTGGCCGCTGCCGGTCATGCTGGCGCTTGGTGGAATGATCGTCGGGGTGATCTCGGTCGCCGTGCCCCAGGTCTGGGGCAACGGCTACAGCGTCGTGAACGACATGCTGAATGACAAGCTGGCGCTCGATCTGCTGGCATTTGTGCTGGTGGCCAAGCTGGTGAGTACCGCAGCATCGGTGGGTTCCGGGGCCAACGGCGGCATCCTGACACCGACGCTGTTCATGGGCGCGGCCTTCGGCGCGCTGTTCGCCCACGTGTTGCACCGGGTCGATCCGCACCTGACTTCGCAGCAGGCGGCCTACGCCGTGGTTGGCATGGGCGCCTTCCTGGCCGCCACGACGCACGCGCCGTTGACCTCGATCCTGCTGATCTTCGAGATGACGCTGGACTACGAGGTGGTGCTGCCGCTGATGCTGGCATGCGTGACGGCGCATTACGTCGCGAGCATTTACCGCCGTGGCGAATCGGTCTACACGCGGGTGCTGAAGGCCAACGCGTCAGGGGATGAGGAGGAATGGCGGCTGCGACAGATCTCGGCGCTGGTGCGGCCACCCGGACTGGTGCTGCAGCGCGATGAGCCGCTGGCCGGCGTGCTCGAGCGGCTGGCGCCGCGCGGCGACTACAGCGTCTACGTGGTGGACTCGCAGAAGCAGCTGGTCGGCCAGCTATTCACCCACGACCTGCGGCGCGAGGCGCGCGCGCAGCCGACCGATCCGCATGTGACGGTCGGCGTGATCATGCAGGCGGCGCCGCCGGTGCTGGTGCCCGAGATGCTGCTGGGAGACGCGCTGGACGTCTTTATTGCCAACCGCTGCAAGCAGCTGCCGGTGGTTTCGGGTCACTGGAGCCCGGTGCTGCAGGGGGAGGTGTTGCGCCACGACCTGCTGCTGGCACTGCAGGAGCGTATCGCCGAACGACCGGAGCGGCGCGCGCGCGCACGCTGAGCAGAGACGGCGGCGCTCAGCCCTCGAAAAAGCCCATCTTGACGCCGGCGAGCTGGATCACGTCGTTGTCGGCAAGCTTGCGTGCCTGCTCGCCGATCGGCGCACCGTTCACCAGCGGTGGGTTGTTGGACGTATCCGAATCCACGTGCACGATGAAGTAGCCCTCGGAGCGCCGTGTGATCGCCGCGACCTGCACCCCCGGCCGGCCCAGTGTCGTCAATGCCTTGGTAAGCTCGAGTTCGCGGCCGGCAAACGCGCCCGACAGCACCTGCAGCTTGGCCTTCTTCAACACCGGAGCGCCGCCATTGGCGAGCGCGCGCCGGCTCTGCGTGGTGCTGGAGGTATCTGGCTGGGTAGTGGCCCGAAGCTTCTCCACCGGCCGCGCCGACGGCTGTATCACCATGGTCTTCTCGAAGTCGTCCTGATGCGCATCATCGTCCTCGACGAAGCGCAGCTGGTGGTGGCCGACCGTGACGACATCGCCGTGCTGCAAAGCGTGCTTCTTGATGAGCTTGCCGTTGACGTAGGTGCCGTTGGTGCTGTTGAGATCCTCCAGGAATGAATCGTTGAGGATGTTGATGATCAGCGAATGGTGGCCGCTCACCGCCGGATTATCGATGCGAATGTCGTTATCAGGCAGGCGTCCGATGGTGTAACGCTCCTTGTTCATGTTGTATTCCGCCAGCACGGACCCATCCAGACTCAGAATCAACCTAGCCATAGTGTGTTCAGCCTTCAGGTTGAGCTGAACCAGCCCAACATCTTGTCGAGTATTCCACGCGGGGCCGGAAACGATTCCAGGATCTCTGCCGCCACCACCGAGATGTTGTCCTTGCCGCCATTGTCGTTACCCAACTGAATCAGTTGCTTAGTGGCGGTCTCAAGGTTAGCACCAAAGGTGCTTATGGTTAAGTGAATGTCGTCGTCCTCGACCATGTCGGACAGGCCGTCCGAGCAGATGAGGTACAGGTCGCCCTTCTGCACCGGGTGCTCCTGGACCTCCACATCCACGTTGGACTCGACGCCCAGGGCCCGGGTGACGTAGTTCTTGTTGGCGGCGCGCTGCGCCTCCTCCGGTGAGTAAAAACCCCGATCCACCAGTTCCTGCAGCAGCGAGTGGTCCATCGTGACCTGCTCCAGTGCCCCGCCCCGCAGCCGGTACAGCCGCGAGTCCCCGACGTGGGCGATCGACACTTTGTTGTCGAAGAACAGCGCTCCGACCACCGTGGTACCCATGCCTTCGCACTGCGGCTGAGTACGCGCGGTCTGGAAGATGATCTTATTGGCGCGCAGGATCGAATCGCGCAGGATGATCGATGCACGCGTCAGCCCGGCAGTGGAGTCATTGATGCGCAGGTCCTCGCGCTCGACCGCATCCTTGACCAGGCCGACGATGGTCTTGACGGCAATGCCGCTCGCGACCTCGCCGGCGTTATAGCCGCCCATGCCGTCTGCCAGCACCAGCAGGCCGATATCGGCGTCGTACGCAATGGTGTCCTCGTTGTGATCGCGAACCCGGCCGGTGTCGGTCTGGCCCACACAACGCAGTTTGCCCTTGAGGCTTATGCGGCCCCGTGCGCGCGGCATAATTCCTTTTTTCATCAAAACTTGAACTGCGTCACACTTTGTATAGATCTTAAGTCTCATGCCCAACCGCCCCTGAGCGAGCGCACCGCTGCGCGCAGCCGTGAGCTCCGAGGGCATTGATCGGAATGCCTAACTTAGCATCGTGGACCAGCCAATGCGCGGCCCTGATCACAGTTGCCGGGGCGCGGTGTAGCATGCACCTCCGTGGCGAGAACTCAAACCCTGTATGTCTGCCGCGCCTGCGGCGGTGAAGCGCTCAAATGGCAGGGCCAGTGCGCGCACTGCAGGCAATGGGACTGCCTCGAAGCGGTGAGCTCGGTACGCGCGGCGCGCGAACGGGCGGCTGCCGCGGCTACCGCCAGCTCCCCGGCAGGACTCGCAAACGATGCGGCCACGCTGACGCGGCTGTCGCTCGGCATGGCCGAGATCGACCGGGTGTTTGGCGGCGGACTGGTGCCGGGTTCGGTCACGCTGCTGGGCGGCGAGCCGGGTATCGGCAAATCAACCCTGCTGCTGCAGGTGGCCGCGGTACTGGCGGCCGAGCGCGTCATCATCTACGCCAGCGGCGAGGAATCGGTGCCGCAGATCGGCCTGCGGGCCAGGCGCCTGGGGCTCGGCGCGCCGCAGCTTGTGCTGGTGTGCGACAGCGCGCTCGATGCGATCCTTGCGCTGGCAGCCGAGCGCACGCCGGCGCTGCTGGTGATCGACTCGATCCAGGCGATGCAGCTGGCGGCATGCGAGTCGACTCCGGGCTCGGCGCCGCAGCTGCGCGATTGCACCGCCGCTCTGGTGCGCTACGCGAAGACCAGCGGCTGCGCCGTGATCATCGTCGGTCACGTCACCAAGGACGGCAGCATCGCGGGGCCGAAATTGCTCGAACACCTGGTGGACACGGTGCTGTATTTCGAGAGCGACGCCGCCAGCCGCTACCGCATGCTGCGCGCCACCAAGAACCGCTTCGGGGCGGTCAATGAGCTTGGCTTCTTTGCGATGAGCGAGAGTGGATTGCGGGAGGTGCGCAACCCGTCGGCGATATTCCTGTCACGCCACCCGCAGCCGATGCCCGGCAGTGTCGTCATGGTGGCGCGCGATGGCGCGCGGCCACTGCTGATCGAGGTGCAGGCGCTGGTGGATCGCAGCCGCTTTGCCACGCCGCGCCGCGTAGCCCAGGGGGTGGACGTCAATCGCGTGTCGATGCTGCTGGCGATCCTGAGCCGGCACGCGGAGCTGCCGCTGGCCGACTACGATGTGTTCGTCAATCTGGTTGGCGGCATCGATATTGCCGAGACCTCGACCGATCTGCCGCTGGCATTGGCGCTGGCCTCGAGCCTGCGCGGCCGCGCGCTGCCCGGTGCACCGGTGGTGTTCGGGGAGCTGGGCCTGACCGGGGAAGTGCGGCCGGTGGCGCACGGCGAGGAGCGGCTGCGCGAGCTGGTGAAGCTCGGCTACAAGCGCGTCATCCTGCCGCGCGACAACCTGCCGCGCGCGGCGCCTGCCGGCATCGCGCTGCACGCGGTTGCGAGCATCGGCGAGGCGCTGGCGGCCGCGTTCGCTTAAGTGCTAGCCGCCGCGGCCGCGGCCGCGGCGCAGCGGCGGCCGCGCGCTCAGCCGTCGGCCGGTTCGGCTGCCGGTATCGAGCGCACGCGCACCGTGCGAATGGCGTTGTCCGCTATCTGCAGCACCTCGAAGTCATGGTTGCCGATACGCAGCGCCGTGCCTGGTGTCGGTATGGTCTCGAGCTTCTCGAGCAGCAAGCCGTTGAGCGTGCGCGGACCGAGCTCAGGCAGCGACCAGCCGAGCGCGCGATTGAGTGCGCGGATGGTGGCGCTGGCATTGATCAGCCAGTTACCGGCGGCGTCGCGCTGTACATCCTTGTGCGTCACCGTGGCCGGATCGCTGGTGAACTCGCCGACGATCTCCTCCAGGATGTCCTCCAGCGTCACCAGTCCGGCAATGTCGCCGTACTCGTTGACGACGAACGCCAGCCGCCTGCGAGTGCGCTGGAACTGAGCCAGTTGCTGCGTCAGCGGCGTGCCCTCAGGCACGAAGTAGGGCTCGCGCGCGGCCGAGATCTCCATCAGCCGCTCGCGCGCCAGCGTGCCGCGCGCCAGCTCCTGGGCAACGCGCTTCATGTGCAGGATGCCGATCAGGTTGTCGAGTTCGCCGTCGTACACCGGCAGGCGCGAGTGTGGTGTCTGCCGCAGGCGATCGAGGATGTCGTCCCAGCTCACCGAGATGTCGATCGCCGAGATCTCCTGTCGCGGGATCATGATGTCGTTGACGGTCACGCGCTCAAGGTCAAGGATCGACAGCAGCATCTGCCGGTGGCGCTGCGGAATCAGCGCACCCGCCTCGGTGACCACGGTGCGCAGTTCGTCGGCGGACAGCGCGTTGCTGGAGGAGCCGGCGCGCTGCACGCCGAATAGCCGCAGGAAGCCGCGCGCGGCATTGTTGGCGAGCCAGATGATCGGCCAGGTCGCCCATAGCAGCAGGCGGTAGACCAGCGCGCAGTTGAGTGCAACGCTCTCCGGGTGGGTGGCGGCGAAGATCTTCGGCGCCAGTTCGCAGAACACGATCACCACCAGCGTCAGCAGCACGATCATCACTGTGATCGCATGCTGCTCGCCGGTACGCAGCGCCAGCAGCGTCGCCACGGTGGACGCAGCGACGCTGGCCAGCCCGAGGATCACCAGGTTGGCGCCCAGCCAGCGATCCGGCTGCGCCAGCAGATTCTCCAGCAGCCGCGCGCGGCGCTCCCCGAGGCTGGCGCGATGGCGAATGCGGTAGCGGTTCACCGACAGCATCGCCACTTCGGTGCCCGAGGAAAAGGCGATCACCAGCAGCAGCGCGAGCAGGACCAGGATCAGGACGATCGTCGGCGCTTTATCCACACGGTCTCTTATAATCGGTAGCCTGACAGCTGTATAGGTCGGTTCCAGCGGTACTCGCACCATGTTCGACAAGCTGACCGAACGCCTCGGCCATGCCGTGCAGACCCTGCGCGGCCGCGGCCGCGTGACCGAAGAGAACGTGGCGCAGACGCTGCGCGACGTGCGCGTGGCGCTGCTGGAAGCCGACGTGGCGCTGCCGGTGGTGAAGAGTTTCATCGATGGCGTCAGGACCCGAGCGCTGGGTGCCGAAGTCGCCGGCAGCCTGACGCCGGGCCAGGCGTTCATCGGCATCCTGCATCGCGAGCTGACCGCGGTACTGGGAGAATCCCGCAGCGGTTTTGCGTTCAACGTGCAGCCGCCGCAGGTGGTGCTGCTCGCGGGGCTGCAGGGTGCCGGCAAGACCACCAGTGCCGCGAAACTGGCGCGCTGGCTGATGCAGGAGCAGCAGCGGCGCGTGCTGCTGGTGAGCACCGACGTGCGGCGACCGGCGGCCATCCTGCAGCTGCAGCGGCTGGCCGAGAGCGTCGGCGCGGATTTCTTTCCGAGCGCCAGCGGCCAGCAGCCGGCGGCGATCGCCCTGGCGGCGCTCGAGGCGGCACGCCGCGGCGTGTATGACACGCTGATCATCGATACCGCCGGCCGGCTGCATATCGATGCCGAGCTGATGCAGGAAATGCAGGCGATCGACCAGGCGGTGCCGGCCCACCAGCGCCTGTTCGTGGTCGATGCGATGGCGGGTCAGGATGCCGTCAATGCGGCGCGTGCCTTCGGCAGTGCGCTCGATCTGACCGGCATCATCCTCACCAAGGCCGACGGCGACGCGCGTGGCGGCGCCGCGCTGTCGGTGCGCTTTGTCACCGGCAAGCCGATTGTGTTCCTTGGCGTCGGCGAGAAGGTCGAGGCGCTGCAGCCGTTCGATCCGGAACGCATGGCGTCGCGCATCCTCGGCATGGGCGACGTGGTGGCGCTGGTAGAGGAAGTCCAGCGCAAAGTCGATGTCGAGCAGGCCGAGAAGCTCGCCCGCAAGGTGGTGCAGGGCAAGGGCTTCAGCCTGCTCGACCTGCGCTCCCAGCTCGAGCAGGTGCGCAAGCTCGGCGGCCTGTCGGCAGTGATGGACAAGCTGCCGACGCAGCTGGCCGGTCGCGCGGCCATGAAAGGGGATCAGGCCGATCGCGAGCTGCGACGGCAAATGGCCATCATCGATTCGATGACTGCCCAGGAGCGTCGCCAGTCGGGCCTCATCGACGGTTCGCGCCGTCGCCGCATTGCCGCCGGTGCCGGGGTGCAGGTCCAGGACGTCAACCGGCTGCTCAAGCAATTCATGGACATGCAGCGCCTGATGAAGGGCATGAAGGGCGGCAAGCTCGGCCGCATGATCGCGGGGCTCAAAGGCGGCCAGCCCCCGGGCGTACCGCCGCGCCGGCGTTAGCGCCCTGGGCGCCGGCTCTGGGTGCCGGGTCTGGGCGCCGGCCCGGGGTCGGCGCCATAAGCCTTTCTTACTGCGGCCAATTTGCGTAGAATCCGCGCTCTTTTTTGGGCCTACCGAAGTTCGATTATGGTCACAATCCGTTTGACGCGCCGCGGCGCCAAGAATCAGCCTTTTTATCACGTCGTGGTGACTGACAGCCGCAAGCGCCAGGGTGGCTCGAGCCTTGAGCAGGTGGGCTATTTCAATCCGGTGGCGCGCGGCAAGGACACGCGACTCAAGCTCGACCTTGCGCGCATCGATCATTGGCTCAAGGTCGGGGCACACGAGTCCGAGCGCGTGCATCAGCTGGTCACCGTCTACCGCAAGGACATTGGCAAGCAGGCCGCGGCTGCCTGAGCCGGTATTTCGTCCTCGGCCGCATCCTCGCGCCGCACGGCGTGCGCGGGTGGGTTTCGGTCTGGTCCTATGCCGATCCGCCGCAGTCGCTGCTGCAGCATCGCCAATGGCGACTGCGCCGGCGCGATGGTAGCGAGGACATGTACGAGGTGTTGCAGGCGCACTGGGATGGGCACGCGATGCGCGTCGAGCTTGCCGGCGTGGCCGATCGCGATGCTGCCGCCGGGCTGCGGGATTGCCAGATCCTGGTGGAGCGGCCGGCAGCCGGGCCGGGCGAGTATTTCCGTGAGGACCTGGTGGGCTTTGCGGTGCGCAACACCGAGGGCGCGGTGCTGGGGATACTGCAGCACTTTCTTGAGGCGCCGGCGGGTGCGCTGATGGTGGTGAAGGCCACGGACGGCAGCGAGCGCTGGCTGCCGGGCACTGCGCCGCACCTGAAGCGCGTGGACCTTGCAGCGCGCGAAATCGAGATTGACTGGCCGGTGGATTTTTGAGCCTGCGGATCGAAGTTGTCACGCTGTTTCCGGCGCTGATCGAGGACGCGCTGCGCCACGGGGTGCTCGGCCGGGCGATCGAGCGCGGCCTGCTCGGCGTGGGTACGCAGGACCCGCGCGTGCACACGCAGGATGCGCACCACACGGTAGACGACCGGCCGTACGGCGGCGGTCCCGGCATGGTGCTGAAGCCCGAGCCGTTGTGTGCGGCGATCGAGGCGGCGCGGGCGCGCCTGCCGGCCGGCAGTGCGCGCATCGCGCTGTCGCCGGCCGGGCAACCGCTGACGCAGGCGCGCGTGGCGCAGCTCGCGCAGCTGCCCGGCCTGGTGCTGGTTGCCGGGCGCTACGAGGGCATCGACGAGCGGGTGCTCGAGCTGGCGGTCGACCAGGAACTGTCGATCGGCGATTATGTCGTGTCCGGAGGCGAACTGCCGGCGCTGGTATTGATCGATGCGCTGGCGCGCCTGCAGCCCGGAGCGCTGGGCGATGAGCGCTCGAGCGTGGAGGAATCGTTCGCGGACGGGTTACTCGACTGGCCGCACTACACACGGCCGGAGGTGTTCCAGGGCCGGCCGGTGCCGGGGGTGCTGAGTGGCGGCGATCACGGCGCGATCCGGCGCTGGCGCAGGACGCAGAGCCTGGGCCGCACCTGGCTGCGGCGGCCGGAACTGATTGGACGCATGCCGCTCGATGCCGAGCGCAGGACTTTGTTGGAAGAATTTTTGCAGCAGCAGCGCGACCGCGCTGGCCAGACTTGAGGAGACGACGATGAACATCATCCAGACACTCGAAGCCGAGCGCATGACCCGCAAGGTGCCCGCGTTCAAGCCCGGCGATACGGTCGTGGTGCAGATCAAGGTGATCGAAGGCGATCGCGAGCGCGTGCAGGCGTATGAAGGCGTCGTGATCGCGCGCAGCAATCGCGGCTTCAACTCCTCGTTCACGGTGCGCAAGATCTCCCACGGCGAGGGCGTCGAGCGCACCTTCCCGATCTACAGCCCGAGCATCACCGAGATCGCGGTCAAGCGCCGCGGCAGCGTACGGCGCGCGAAGCTGTATTACCTGCGCGACCTGGCTGGCAAAGCCGCGCGTATCGAGGAGAAAGTCTAGGGTCCAGGCGTCATGCACACCCTTGGCAGATTCCTGTACGGGATTTGGCGCGGCCTCGATGTGCTGCGCCGCAGCCTGGAGTTGCTGCTGCTGCTGGCGTTGCTCGGCATTGTCATCGGGGCGCTGCGCCAGTCGACGCCGCGGCTGCCGGAGAAGGCGGCGCTGGTTGTGCACCCGTCGGGCGACATCGTCGAGCAGCTCAGCGGCGAACCGATCGAGCGCGCGCTCAACGAGGCACAGGGGCAGGGGCAGCCGCAGACGCTGCTGTGGGATCTGACCACGGCGATTCGCGCCGCCGCCAGCGATGCGCGCATCGTGGTGCTGGTCATTGATACCGATGACATGGGCAGTGCCGGGCAAGCCAAGCTGGAGGAGCTGGCCGCCGCGATCGCCGCATTCCGCCATAGCGGCAAGAAGATCATTGCCCACGGAACCTATTTCCTGCAGAGCCAGTATTACCTCGCGGCGCAGGCCGACGAGGTGTACCTGGATCCGTTCGGCTTCGTGCTGCTGGACGGCTATGACCGCTATCGGATGTTTTTCAAGGATGCACTCGACAAGCTCAACATCGACATGCACCTGTTTCGCGCCGGCAAGTTCAAGAGCGCCGCTGAGACCTTTACCCGACGCGACATGTCGCCGGAGGATCGCGAGGAGAGCGATACCTATCTGCAGGCGCTGTGGCGCGGCTACCGTACCTCGGTATCGAGCGCGCGCAATATGAAGGCGGAAGCGATAGCACAGTACGCCAATGGTTACGTCAACGCAGTGGCCGCCGCCGGTGGCGACACCGCCAAGGTGGCCAGGGACAGCGGCCTGGTCACGGGCCTTGCGACGCGCCAGGAGGTCGAAGACCAGCTGATCGATCTGGCAGGCACCGATAGCGCCGGAAAATCCTACCGCCAGGTGAGCGTCGCGGATTACCTGCACGCCACGCATGCCGAGGACAAGCAGCGCGGCAAGGGCCAGGCGGTCGGCGTGGTGATCGCCAGTGGCGAGATCCTGGACGGCAAGCAGCCTCCGGGCACGGTGGGCGGCGATTCAACCTCGCAACTGCTGCGCGAAGCGCGCCAGGACGATGAGATTCGCGCCGTGGTGCTGCGTATCGACAGCCCGGGCGGCAGCGTGCTGGCGTCCGAACAGATCTACCGCGAGGTGCAGGCGCTGAAGAAAGACGGCAAGCCGGTGGTGGTGTCGATGGGCGACGTCGCGGCCTCCGGCGGCTACTACATTGCCGCGGCCGCCGACCAGATCATCGCCAGCCCGAATACGATCACCGGCTCGATCGGCGTGTTCGCCGGCGTGCCGACCTTCAATCGCAGCCTGGCGAAACTTGGCATCAATGTGGATGGTCTGGGTACCACGCCGCTGTCCGGGGCGTCACAGCTGGATCGGCCGCTGTCAGCCGACGCCGGCCGACTCATCCAGGTCACGGTGGATCATGCCTATGAGGAATTTCTGGCGCGCGTGGCCAAGGGCCGCGGCAAGACGCGCGAGGCGATCGACGCGATTGCCCAGGGCCGCGTCTGGTCAGGAATGGACGCGAGGCAGCAGGGGCTGGTGGATCGACTGGGCGGCTATGACGACGCGGTCATGGAGGCGGCGACGCGCGCCGGACTCAAGGGTGGCTATGGCGTGCGCCGCATCGAGCCGGAGCTGAGCTGGGCGCAGCAGCTGCTGTTTCAGGTGCGCTCGAGCGGCGAGCGCTGGCTGCTCCGCATCGGACTGGCACGTGGCGGCGCGGTGCAGCTGCTGCAACGGCTGCAGCCGCTGCAGCAGGAGCTGGCGCGGTGGGCACAGCTGTCAGCGCCGAATTCGATCTACGCCTATTGCTTCTGCAGCATCGAGTAGCGGCGCGCCATATCGGCGCCGGCCTTTGGCCGATCGATGGTCAGCCAGGCGCACAGCGCGCTCAGCAGCGCGGCTGCCGCTGATATCAGCGTCGTGATCCTGAAGCTGTAGACGAAAGCATCATCCAGTGCGCGCCGCAGTTGCTGGCGCATCGCGCCATCGATGCCCGCCGGCAGCTGCGCTTCAGCCAGCTTCTGCAGTTGCGGCTGCAGCGCCTGGCGGATAGCGGGTACAGCGTGCAGGCGCTCGAGCCGCCGATCGAGTGCGCCGCCGAAGGCGCCCACTGCGACCGCGCCCAGCAGCGCCACCGCCAGCATCCCGGCGATGCGCGAGACCGCGTTGTTGATGCCGGATGCCGCGCCACCGTATTGATCTCCGGCCGCGCCCATCACGGTCGTGGTCAACGGGGCGATGCTCAATGCCATGCCCACACCCCAGAGGGTCATCGCCGGGAAAACGCTGGTCCAGTAGCCGCCGCCGGGCACCGGGATCGCAAACAGTGCCAGGCCTGCCGCGACCACCAGCGATCCGGCAAACAGCAGCACGCGCGCGCCATAGCGCTCGTTCAAGCCACCGGTCCAGCGCGACAGTCCCGCCACGATCAGGCTGAACGGCAGGAACGCGGCTCCGGCGCTGGTGGCGGAGTAGCCCTGGGTGTCGATCAGTTCGAACGGCAGGAAGAACATCTGGCCGCTCACGGCGAAATACAGCAGCAGCGTGATCACGTTGGCGCCGCTGAAGGTGGCCGAGCGAAACAGTGCCAGCGGCAGCATCGGCGACGCGGCGCGTGCTTCCCACCACAGCAGGCCAGAGAGCAGCAGCGCACTGCCGGCGAATGCACCCACGACCGAGGGGTGCGTCCAGCCCGCGCTGGAGGCCGCCGTGAGTCCATAGGCCAGCAGCCCGAGCCCCGTCACTGCCAGCGCGCCGCCGCTTAAGTCCACGCCGGCGGCCGCCGGGTTGCGGCCCGCGGGCACCCAGCGCACGGTGAGCAGCAGCGCCACGACTGCCAGCGGCACATTGATGATGAAGATCGCCCGCCACGACAGCGTGTCGACCAGCCAGCCGCCGGCCACCGGACCCAACGCGGTGGTCAGTGCGGAAGCGCCGGCCCAGGTACCAATGGCGCGTCCGCGCTGGGGTGCCGGAAACGAGGCGCTGATGATCGCAAGGCTGCCCGGTACCAGCAGCGCGCCGCCGATGCCCTGGAGTGCGCGTGCCGCGACCAGCTGCGGCGAATTCATCGCCAGCGCACAGCAGACCGAGGCCGCGGTGAACAGCCCGATGCCGGCCAGGAATACCGCGCGTCGACCGAGGCGGTCTCCCGCCGCGCCGCCCACCAGCATCAGGCTGCCAAGCGTCAACACATAGGCATTCACGATCCACTGCCCCTGGCTGACCGGCGCGTTTAGCGCGGCCAGAATCGACGGCAGCGCCACACCGACCACCGAGCCA
>Ga0181525_10002566_pt1 | contig 14781 bp, 11 predicted proteins | sample PEATcosm2014_Bin_48_FD_121100 | JGI IMG/M metagenome (GOLD analysis project Ga0181525, IMG submission 121100) | Peatland microbial communities from MTU Mesocosm Facility, Houghton, MI, USA - PEATcosm2014_Bin06_10_metaG | ecosystem: Environmental > Terrestrial > Soil > Wetlands > Peat | place...
CATCGACTTCTGGCGCGTCCACAACATCGACCTCGACCGGCGCCTGATCAACCGGATGACCGGCGACGGGGCACTCATCTTCTCGCTCACCTTTGGCGTGCTGCCCGAGCACTATGAGCGGCGACGCAAGAGAAACAAGCCCGATCACGTGGTCCGGGTGTGCGGGCTCGTCCGCGGCCCGCGCCTGATGGAACTGCACCAGGACCTGCTGAACCTGACCTTCCTGCTCCGCGGCAACCCGATCGTCAAGGGCATCATCCAGTAGGGGGAACGGCAATGGATCCAGCTGGGCACCACGCCATCACCAGGGCAGCCGTAGACCTGTTCTTCGCGGCTCGGGCCGACCCGCACACCCATCAGATCGACGGGCTTGACCGCGATCAGTACTTTCACGTGCTGAACCAATGGCAGGAGCACCAAGACCGGCCGACGGGCCCGACGTGGCATCCGGCCTGGGCGGATGGCGCGGCGCAATGCGTGCACAGCCTGGCCGATCCTCATCTGACCGGTCAGCAGAACCTGATCCATAATCGTGAAAACATTGAACTTGAGCTTTATATGGCCAAGCACGAGGACAGGTTCCAGCACCTCGGCGCGGCGGTCCATGAAATAGAGGACAGCTTTTCCGAGGCCCATGCCTGGCGCGGGCCCGGCGTGAATAGCGGCGACCCAAACGCGCCGATCGTGTCGTTCAACGTGTTCGACCCATTCCCGAGCATGCACCAGCATACGCTGGGCATCCTGTCCGGCAATGAAGGGACGCACTACAGCAAGTTCGACACGGTCCCGCTTGACTCGCGCGGTGACCTGATTCGCGGCACGGACGTCGCCGCCGCGCACGCCGCGGCCAAGCTCCTTATCACCGCGCATGACACGCAGCACATGAGTGACGCCGCCGCGGTCCATGACATTCACACAGCCGTGGTGGAGCTTTACCACGAGAGCTATTCGCACCCGGTCACCGTCAACGATGTCGCCACGGACTCATGGGTGCACGAGCGGGACTACCGGCTGGCCGTTCACGATCGCGAGATCACAGATCACCACGCGCACGCGGACCAGCAGCCGTCAATTCCGGAAGTCAACGTCGAAGACCTGCCGCGCGCGCCCGCCCTCGACGGCAACGCCCCGCACAGCCCGCAGCACCCGCAGCACGACGCGGCGCCGCCGCACCCGCAGCACGACGCGCCCGCGCCCATCCCCACGGTCAAGGTGGAAGACCTGCCGCACGCGAGCACCGCGCACGGCCACGCAGGACATGACGCCCTCCACCTCACTCCCGGTCAGCACGTTTTCGTCAATGAGCTAGCGGCGCGGACCGGCCTGGACAAGGACGTGGTCTCATCCTGGGTCCATGTCGAGGAAAACGGTCCCTACGCGGCTCATCGCGAACAGGCGGGCAACCACAACTGGCTGAACATCGGGTACACCGACCACGGGGCGAGGCCGTTCACGCACGACATGAGCATCTGGGGCGATCCCGTCACGGCCGCGGACGCCACCGCGGCGTGGCTGAAGGGCGACCGGGCTGGTCCGGTGGACCAGGCGGGCTATCACGCCGCGAATAGCATCCACCACATCCTGGACACGGCAGGCAGCGACCCGCAGGCCCAGATTCTCGCCATCGGGCAATCCGGCTGGGCCAGCGCCAGCAGCTACCAAGCCGCGATCCAGTCGAACTACCACGTGCTCGAGCACTCGGGTCACCCGGCACCGGACGATACCGCCGCCACCCCGCACATCCCCCACGTCAACGTCGAGGACCTTCCCCGCGTGCACGATCAGCCGGGCGCGCCAGACGCTGGCCGGGCCGGCCATCCTGGCCTTCCAGGCCACCCGGGCGATCCGGGCCACGCTCCGGTCGGCGGAACCGACAGTCATCCGGGCAATGTCGACGGGGCCGGTCACGGCGGACACGGACACCACAGCGAGACCAGTCCGGCGCCGGCTCATCCCCATGCGGCTCACCATCACCACGGCCTGCAGCCAGACCTGCACGTTGCCCCACCCGGCTCCGTCGACCAGCACCCGGCCGGGCCGGACAACTTCGCTCACCACGGAAGCCCCGGCGCCGGCTACCAGGGACAGGGACCAGGTCATCATGGCGGCGCTCATGGTGCCGGCGTCCATCATGGATACGCGCCGGACGCCGCGCCGCAACCCAGCCAGGCACCTTCCGATCACCAGTACAACTACGCGCCCGATCAGGCCCAGCAGTCCCATGGCTCGGGCCAGCACGACCACGGCCACGGTCAGCACGACCACGGCCACGGTCAGCATGACCACGGCCACGGTCAGCAAGGCCACGATGCGGGGTCGTCGGTCCATCACGACCTCAACCCGTCGCAGTATGACGCGAACCAGGCCGTCGGCTACACCGCGCAACCCAGTATGGCGGCGCACGCCTATGATCCCGGCCAGACGGCCAGCACGGCGCCGGCTCACCCCGGTGATCACAGCGGGCAGGCGAACCAGGCACCCACCGACCAAGTGGGCCACGCGGGGACCGAACAGGCTGGCAATGCCGCCGCGGCGGCGGCGCACGCCGCCGCGGAAGCGGCCTCGCAAGTCCAGCTGGACATGCATGCCGGCGGCCTGTGAACCGGCCACCGGGCGCACGGGTGCCCGCGGGCCAGGCCGGGTGCCGGCCCGCGCCGCCCGCGCCGCGCCGCTAGCATCGGTAGCGTGAGCGTTCCTCCGTCGCACGAACCCGCTTCCCCCGGCCCGGGCCTGCCGCCCGGGGCCGCCTCGGAGGCCGAGCTAACCGCGGCCGCGGATCCCGACGGGTTCGAGCGGCTGTGGACGCCGCACCGGATGGCCTATATCAAGGGCGAGGGCAAGCCGACCGGCCCGGGCGCGCACGAGGGCTGCCCGTTCTGCATCGCGCCGACCCTCAGCGACGAGGACGGCCTGATCGTGGCCCGCGGCGAACTGGTCTACGCGATCATGAACCTCTACCCGTACAACAGCGGCCACGTGCTGGTCTGCCCGTACCGCCACCTGGCCGACTACACGGAGCTGACCACGGCCGAGACCGCGGAGTTCAGCGATTACACGACCCGCGCCATCACCGCGCTGCGCGTCGTGTCCGGGCCGCACGGCTTCAACATCGGGATGAACCTGGGCACGGTGGCCGGCGCGGGCATCGCCGCTCACCTGCACCAGCACGTAGTGCCCCGCTGGGGCGGCGACACCAACTTCATGCCGGTGACCGGCCGCACCCGGGTGCTGCCCCAGCTACTCGCCGACACGCGCAAGCTGCTCGCCGACGCCTGGCCGGCGAACTCCTGATCACCTCCGTAGGTAGCGTGAACAGGAAAAACGCAAGGAAGCAGTCCGCTGGGCGGCAGCAGCCGGTCATCCCGTCTTCTGCTCGGGGTTAACCCCTAGACATGCCGGCGAAGTATCGTCATCAATATCATTGAATCCGTTAAGAACGGACAAATGTCCCCGTTAAGCTTCCGTCATGCAAAGTATGCGGGGGCTGTTCGGGCCGGTAACTGCCCGGTGACCTCGAGCCCGACAAAGATCGGTGATGAGCGGTCCGCACCGCCAGCACCGCGCCGGGGACGGGGTGCCCACGAGCCGCGGCACCGCCGGGCGGCCGCCTGGACCGACCGGGCCTGGGCATGGACCCTTGGCCCGGTCGCGGGGGCCGTACTGGCTAGGAGCGCGTCCCGGGTGCACCTGGCCGCGGCCGGGGCTCCCGTGGCCGCGCTGGCGGTCAGCGTCCTGTACATCGGCGCCGCCGTCATCGCTGTCACCCCCGGTGTCGCATTGCTGAGCGTGTTCGCGCGGCGCCGGGCGCTTTCGCCCGCCATCGCGCTCGGGCTGCTGCTCGCGGGATCCGGCGGCGCCGCCATGGCGGCGTTCTGGGCGTGGTACGCCAGCCCCGGCTTCGGCCGCCTGTTCGACGCCGGCCTCGGCGGCGCATCGGTCGTGGTGATCGCGGTATTCGGGCGCCGCGGCGACCTGCGGGACGCCGGGCTGTCCGTTCCCATGCTGCTGGGCCTCGCGATCGGCCTCACATTCACCGGGCTGGCGTTCATCCAGGGCGACGGGATCGCGCACAACGTGCTCACCGCCATCGAGGGGACCTACTGGCAGACCGGCGACAATCGACTCCCGCTGAAGCTCGCCGAGACGGTCGCCGAGCACGGCAAGCTCTCCGGTTACCTGGTCGGTGACTGGCTGGCCAGCGACCGGCCGCCGCTGCAAAGCGGCTACGCGCTCGCGCAGTGGCCGCTGTGGACCAAGTTCGGCAACCCGGCCGGCTACCAGTTGCTGTCAACCGGGCTCAGCGCCTCCTGGCTGCCCGCGCTGTGGGTGGTGCTCCGGTCCCGCGGGGTGGGGCAGTGGCGGGTCCTTGTCGTCGTGCTGGCCACCACGCTTACCGGCTTTGTCCTGGTCAGCGACGTCTACGTGTGGCCCAAGATGCTGGCGGGCACCTTCGCGCTCGGTGCCCTGGCGATCGTCTTGAGCCTTGACGGAGCCGACCGGCGGCTGCTCGGCTGGATGCTCGCGGTCACGCTCGCGACGCTCAGCATGCTGGCCCACGGCGGCACCATCTTCGCCCTGATCCCGCTGATCCCGTTCGCCCTGCGGCGGCGGGCCCGGATCCCGCTGCGGGCCCTGGCCGCGTCCGTGGTGCCCGCGGCGGCCTGTTACGTCCCCTGGATGCTGTTTCAGCGCCTCGTCGACCCGCCGGGCGACCGGCTGCTGAAGTGGCAGATCGCCGGCGTGATCGGGATCGATTCGCGCGGCTTCCTGAAGACGCTGGTCATGCAGTACCAGGCGCTCTCCGTCCACCAGCTGCTTGCCAACAAGTGGGCGAACGTGGAGGCGCTGGTCGCCAGCCCGTTCGTGTGGCACACCATGGCCCCAGAGTCGGCCTGGCGGGCCGGGTTCCTCGGCTTCGCGCGGCTGGCGGAGCTGAACGACCTGCTGCCAGCGGCCGGACTGCTGCTCCTGGGGGTAGCCGCGCTCGCGTTCAAGTCCTCCCGGCGCGCGCTGGCGCCGGCGGCGCCGCTCGCGGTCGTGTGCGGGATCGGGATCGCCGCGTGGGTCATCCTCCTGTGGGGCAGCGTGGACAACGGCATCACCGCAATCAACCACCAGGGCGCCTACGCCGTCATCGTGCTGTTCATCGCGCTGTGCGCGCTCGCCGTCACCTACCTGCCGTGGCCGGCGGCGACGCTGCTGCTGCTCGGCAACGCTGCCTGGTTCGCCGTCAGCTGGGTGCCTGGACTGGGCTTCACGCCCGCGGCCACGGCCGAGACCCGCTCGATGATGCAGTTCAGCCCGGCGATGCTGCTGGTGTGCCTCGCGGGCCTGATCCTGGCGCCGGCGGCGATCGCCTGGCTACGGTTCGACTCCGGTCCCGGCCCCGCCCGCCCGGCTAGCGCCCTGCTTGAGGAGCCGGCGATCCCCGAGCGGTCCCTGCCGTTACCGGCGCCGCTCAGAACTCCACCAGCGTCCACGACGCCCCGCCGTCGCTGGTCAGCAGCAGTTTGCCCGGCATCCCGTACGCGTTGCCGTTCTGGTAGACCGGCCCGTACACGGCGACGCCGTCGGCCGTGGTGGTGAACCCCAGGTCGTTGAATCCCGCGCCGCCGTCGCCCTTCTCGAAGGCGACCAGCCACCGGGCGCCGCCGTCCGGTGAGTAGTACAGCCAGCTCGCGCCGCTCGCCGCCGCGACCACCGGCCCCGCCGTGGTGCCACCGGAAATGCCCAGCGGGTCGCCGCCGAACGGCGGCGTCCCCGCCTTGACCCAGGTCGCGCCGAGGTCGTCGCTGACGTAGAGGGTCTTAACCACCGACCCCATCGCGGCGCTGCCCGCGCAGAGCAGGGCGAGCGAGCTGGGCCCGGTCACCGCGACCGCCGATCCCGCCGCGGTCGGCGAGTCGCACGGGGTGACGTACGTCGCGGAGGTGAGCCCGCCGTCCTCGGTGACGACCACGCTGCCGCCGTCGAGTACCGCGGCGACGCGCGCCTGGGTGGCGATCAGCCGGCTGTCGCTCACCCGGGTGACGAGGGACCACGGGCCGCCGGACAGCGGGCTGCGCTCAAGCGTTTCCCCCTGCGCGCAGCCGGACTGCGTCGAGCACGCGTCGGTGAGCGCGAGCAACTGGCCGTCGATGACCTCAAGGTCGATGATCACGCCGCCTGGCGGGCTGGCGGCGGCCGACCAGTGCTCGCCGCCGTCGGTGGTCGCCCACAGCCCGTTACCGAACACGAAGCCCTGACGGGGACTGGCGAACCGGATTCCCCAGGCCGCGGCCTGGCCGGTGAAGTCGTAGGGGTTGCCAAGCGGCACGATGGGCGCGGGCATTCCCGCCCAGCTCGCGCCCCGGTCGAGCGTCCGCACGATCGACGTGCACGGCGCGTGCGCGCACGGGGCGGTCCCGAGGACGAACGCCTCGCCGACCGAGGCGAACGTGACCGAGGTCGCCGCGAAGCCGGCAGGCACCGGCCCGCCGCCCGTAACGCCCGTTGCCCCCGTGACCGGCGAGCTCGTCGCCGCCCGTGTCGTCGCCGCGTGACCAGACCGCGCGGAACTGGCCGCGGCAGATGACGCGGATGACGCGGCCGACACGGTCGTGGTCGCCGACGTGGTCCCCTCGGCCGCCCCGCCCGGGCCCGAGCGGGCCACGCCGCAGGCGCTCAGCGCGACGGCGCCGAGCGCGGCCATGGACACCAGCGCGAGACGCCTCGCGCGCACCTGTGCTGACGTTCTCATGGCAGCGCCTCCAGCCGGGGGTCGTCAGGGACCTTGATCCGGAGCACCGGATCTTCCCTTCGGCTGAAAGACGCCATTGCGCCCGTTCCGGTTACGTACTCATCGCCACCAGCGGCCAGACCGCAAGAAACCAGGCCCTCGTGCCCAGCTAGACCCGGCCATAGCCTGGCGATAGCCAGCCTAAACGGGACCCAGACGGCGAACGGCTGGAGCTCGCCACCGAGCTCCAGCCGTTCGCCGTCGCCGCCAGGCGGCCCCGCGGCCGCTAAGCGGCTACGCGGGCCGCGAGTCGCCCGCCACCTTCGACGCCAGGTGCGAGGGCAGCGGCTCGTGCCGCAGGTACCCGCGGGTGAACGACCCGGTGCCGTGCGACACCGACCTCAGGTCGATCGAGTACCTGGTGATCTCAAGCTCCGGCACCTCGGCCCGGATCTGCGTCCGCCCGACGCCCACGGGAATCGTCCCGATCACCCGGCCGCGCCGGCCGGACAGGTCGGACATGACCGCGCCGACGTACTCGTCAGGGACCAGGATGGACACCTCGTCGACCGGCTCGAGCAGCATCGGCGACGCCTTCTCGCAGGCGTCCCGCAGGGCCGCCCGCCCGGCCTTCTGGAACGCCATGTCCGAGGAATCCACCGGGTGCGCCTTGCCGTCGAACAGCGTCACCCGCACCCCGGTCATCGGGTACCCGGCGAGCACCCCGGCCTCCATCTGGGAACGGACGCCCTTCTCGACCGACGGGATGAACTGCCTGGGCACCACCCCGCCGACGATCTTGTCGACGAACTCGAACCCCGCCGCACCGGACGGCAGCGGCTCGACCTCGATGTGGCAGATCCCGAACTCGCCGTGACCACCGGTCTGCTTGACGTTCCGGCCGAGCCCGCGGGCGGACGTCGACACCGTCTCGCGCAACGGCACCCGCAGCTCCACCGTGTCGACCGCCACGCCGTACCGCGAGGACAGCCGGTCGAGCAGCACGTCGGCGTGCGCCTCGCCCATGCACCACAGCACGACTTGATGGGTCTCCGGGTTGATCTCCAGCCGCATGGTGGGATCCTCGGCGACCAGTCGCTGGAGCGCGGCGGACAGCTTGTCCTCGTCCGCCTTCGAGCGGGCCACGATCGCCGCGGGGAGCAGCGGTTCTGGCATCGTCCACGGCTCCATCAGCAGCGGCTGTTCCTTGGACGACAGCGTGTCCCCGGTCTCGGCGGTGGACAGTTTCGCCACGGCGCAGATCGATCCCGCCGTGCATTCCGCCAGCGGCCGCTGCTGCTTGCCCAGGGGGTACGTCAGCGCGCCGACCCGCTCGTCGTCGTCGTGGTCGGGGTGACCGCGTTCTGCCCGGCCGTGCCCGGAGACGTGCACCGACATGTCGGCCCGCAGCGTGCCTGAGAACACCCGCACCAGCGAGATCCGCCCGACGTACGGGTCGGACGTGGTCTTGACCACCTCGGCGAGCAGCGGGCCGTTCGGGTCGCAGGACAGCCCGTTGACCTGCTCCCCGGTGCCGGCGGAGGCCACCGTCGGCAGCGGGTGCTCAAGCGGCGAGGGGAACGCCTGGGTGACGATCTCGAGCAGCTCCGTCATGCCGATCCCGTGCGGGGAGGAGACGGCGAGCACCGGGTAGAACGACCCGCGCGCCACGGCGGTCTCCAGGTCGGCGATCAGCACGTCCGTCGGCACCGTCTCACCGGACAGGTACCGCTCCATCAGCGTCTCGTCCTCGCTCTCGGTGATGATCCCCTCGATGAGCGAGTCACGCGCGGACGAAGTTTGATCCTGGTAGGCGCCAGGGATATCTGGTGACGGGGACCGCTTTCCCGCCGAGTAGTCGTACAGCGTCTCGGACAGCAGCCCGATGAGCCCGCTCGCCCCGGTGCCGCCCGCGGCGGCGACCGGAAGGTACAGCGGCAGGACGCCCTCGCCGAACGCACTCTGGCACTCGCTGAGCACCGTGGCGAAGTCAGCCCGCTGATGGTCGATCTTGGTGATGACGACCGCCCTCGGCATCCCCACGGCGGCGCACTCGTCCCACAGCAGCCGCGTCACCCCGTCGATACCCTCGGAGGCCGAGACGACGAACAGCGCGGAGTCAGCCGCGCGCAGCCCCGCCCGCAGGTCCCCGGTGAAGTCGGCGTACCCCGGCGTGTCCAGCAGGTTGACGGTTATCCCGTCGGACACGAATGGCGTCAGCGCCAGGTTGACCGAGCGCTTCTGCCTGACTTCCACCTCGTCGAAGTCGCTGACCGTAGTCCCCTCTTCGACCCGCCCGGGACGGGCTATCGTCCCCGTATGCAGGAGCAGCGCCTCGGCCAGCGTTGTCTTCCCGCTTCCCGAATGGCCGACTAGCACTACGTTGCGTACGCCGCCGGCCCTCGATTCCCTGCCCGCGCCTGCCTGACCGGCCCCTCCCGAGCTGCCTGCTTCCGTCACTCTCGCCGCCTCCTCGCGCTCGATGAGCTTTCGTATTGCACAGCGTGAACCCGACTACCGCCTTACCACAACCCCCCTGGCGGGAATCCGTGAGGTGGCGTCGAAGTGACACGACGGGCGCTCCAGGGGCGTCGTCAAGCCGCGGGCAACGTCCCACTAAGATCGCTTTCGGCCATGCTGAACTTTCTTCGTCCCTTCTTCGCGCGCCTGTTCAACCCAATCGTCCAGGGTCTCGCGCGCACGCCGGTTACCCCGAACATGATCACGGTCGCCGGCACCGTCGGCGTATCCGCGGCGGCGCTGTCCATGTTCCCGATCGGCGAGCTCTTCCCCGGAGCGTTCACCGCGACGGTCTTCGTGTTCACCGACATGCTCGACGGGCAGCTCGCCCGGATCAAGGGCAGCTCGGGCAAGTTCGGCGCGTTCCTCGACTCGACGATGGACCGGCTCGCCGACGCGGCCGTCTTCGGCGGCATCACGATCTGGTTCATGCGCACCAACCACCTGCTCGCCGTGGTTTCCCTGTTCTGCCTGGCGGGCGGCCTGTGCGTGTCCTACGTCAAGGCCCGCGCCGAGGGGCTCGGCCTGAACGCGGACGTCGGCCTGATCGAGCGGCCGGAGCGCATGACCATCGGGCTCACCAGCATCGGCCTGTCCGGCCTCGGCATCCCCTACGTGCTGCCGGTCGGCATGTGGGCGCTCGCCGCGGGCACCGCGCTCACCCTCGGCCAGCGGATGCGCGCCGTCTACGTCGACGCCCGCGCCAAGGCCCAGCAGCCCGCCCCGGCCCAGCCCGCCCCGGCCCAGCCCGCCCCCGCGCAGCCCGCCTCCGCCCAGCCCGAGCCCGCCGCCTCCGCGCAGCCCGCTTCCGCCCAGCCCGCCCCCGCGCAGTCGGAGCCTGCCAACGCCGACCCCGCCAACCCCGCCAACCCCGCCCCCGGCCCGTCCGAGGAGGCCTGATGGGAACCCTGCGCGAGCGGCTGGTCAGCGCCGCGTTCAGCGCCGGCTGGGGCCTGGTGTGCCGCATCCCCGAGTCATGGGCGCGAGCCCTGTTCGAATTCGGCGCCGACGTCGCCTGGCGCCGGCAGGGCGCCGGGGTGCAGGTCCTCGAGGGCAACCTCGTCCGGGTCCTCCGAACGAGCGCGGGTGATTCCCTCACCCCCAGCGAGTTCGGCGCGGAGCTACGGGCGCTGTCCCGCGATGTCATGCGCTCCTATGCCCGCTATTACCTGGAGACGTTCCGGCTGCAGATCATCCCGGACGAGCGGATCCTGTCCGGCATGCACATAAACATGGAGCAGCTCGACCGCACCCTGGAGCAGATGCGCGGCGGCCGCGGTGTCATCTACGCGCTGCCGCACATGGGCGACTTCGAGCAAGCGGGCCGCTGGGTGATCCTGGCCGGCGCCGGCTCGATCGTCGCGCCCGTCGAACGGCTCAAGCCGGAGTCGGTGTTCCAGATGTTCCTCAAGTTCCGCCAGGGCCTCGGCATGGAAATAGTGCCGACCAGCGGCGGAGCGCACGCGTTCGGCGTGATGGCGCAGCGGCTGCGGGCCGGAAAGCTGGTCACGATCGTCGCCGACCGCGACCTGTCGGACACCGGCGTGGAGGTGGACTTCTTCGGCGAGAAGGCGCTGTTCCCCGCCGGGCCGGCGGCCCTCGCCGTGCAGACCGGCGCCGCGCTGATGCCGGTGGCCTGCTGGTTCGTCGGCGAGGACGAGTGGGGCGCGCACATTTACGACGAGATCCCGGTCCCCGCCGATGGCGACCGCAGGCAGAAGGTCGCGGCGATGACCCAGGCCATGGTGCGGGTCTTCGAGCAGGGGATCAGCGAGCACCCGGAAGACTGGCACATGCTGCAGAGGGTCTTCGTCAACGACCTGGACCCGGAGCGGATCGCCCGCAGCCGCGCCCGCGCCGGCAACGGTAACGGCCGCGCGGCGGCCCTGCCCGCGGCCGAGCCCAGCGTGCCTCCCTCGGTCGGCGCGCCCGATACGATGGCGGAGCCATCGGGCGCGCAGCGGGGGGTCGTCCCCCCGGAAGACGGCCGCGCCCCCGGTACCCCCTCATGAGACCCGTGACCCCGACATGCGGATAGGCATCGCGTGCCCGTACTCCTGGGACGTGCCAGGCGGAGTACAACAGCACATCAGGGACCTGGCCGAGGCGCTGATCGAGCTCGGCCACGACGTCTCGGTGATCGCGCCCGCCGACGAGGACCGGCCGCTGCCGCCCTACGTGGTCCCCACCGGGAGGGCCATGCCGGTGCCGTACAACGGCTCGGTGGCCCGGCTCTCGTTCGGCCCGCTGTCGACCCGCCGGGTGCGCCGCTGGCTCCGCGACGGCGCGTTCGACGTGCTGCACGTGCACGAGCCGACGGTGCCGTCGCTGCCGCTGCTCGCCTGCTGGGTGGCGTCAGGCCCGATCGTGGCGACCGTGCACACCGCGATGCCCAGGTCCCGGGTGCTGCTCGCCACCCAGCCGGTGCTCCGCACCGCGCTCGAGAAGATAGTCGGCCGGATCGCGGTGTCCGAGGCGGCGCGGTCGACGTTCGTCGAGCACCTGGGCGGCGACGCGGTGCTCATACCGAACGGGGTGGCCACCCGCCGCTACCGGCACGCCGAGCCGCTCGACGGCTGGCCGGGAAAGGGCGGCGCGATCGGCTTCCTCGGCCGCATGGACGAGCCACGCAAGGGCCTGGCGATCCTGCTGCGCGCCTTCGAGGTGCTCGCGCCCGCCCGGCCGGGCCTGCGGCTGCTCGTCGCCGGGACCGGCGACGCGGACGAGCACCGGGGCCGGCTGCCCGAGGAGCTGCGCGACCGTGCTGTCTTCCTTGGTGAGCTGTCGGAGGAGGACAAGGTCCGCCTGCTGCACTCGGTCGACGTCTTCTGCTCGCCGAACACCGGCGGTGAGTCCTTCGGCATCGTCACGGCCGAGGCGATGGCGGCCGGCCTGCCCATCGTCGCGTCCGACATCCCGGCGTTCCGCGACGTGCTGCGTAACGGTCAGGCGGGCGAGCTGTTCGCGACCGGCGACTCAGATGACCTGGCCCGCGTTACGGCCCGGCTGCTCGACGACCCGGCCCGCCGGGCCCAGCTGTCGGTCGCCGCGCTCGACGCGGTGGCCGGCTACGACTGGGGAATCGTCGCGCAGAGCGTGCTGAGCGTTTACGAGACGGTCGTACTCGGCCGCAGCGCGGTAAGCCTCGCCCAGTGAACGCGCCGTGCGCACCGGTCCCGAGGCCATACCTCCCGCCGCCATCTCGGCTGATAACAGCAAGAAGTAAGGACGTCCGATGACCTGGACGATCATCGTCCTCGCGGTGCTCGCGCTGGTGCTCTGGGGGTTCTACGTCTCCTGGCGGGCCAGCCGGCTCGACCGGCTGCACAACCGGACCGAGGCGAGCCGCACCGCGCTCGACCTGGCGCTGGTCCGGCGGGCCTCCGCGGCGGCCGAGCTCGCCTCCTCCGGTCTGCTCGACCCGGCCAGCTCGCTACTGCTCGCCGACGCGGTGCGCCGCGCGCGGCAGGCGGAGGCGGCCGAGCGCGACCTGGCGGAAAGCGACCTGACCCGCGCGCTGCGCGCCACCCTGGGCACCCCGGAGTTCCGCGCCGAGCTGCGGGCGGAAGACGGCGGGGACGCTGCCCCCGAGGTCACCGCGGGGCGGGGGGCGGCGGAGACGGCCAGCGCCGACGGCCCGGACGGCGACCCGGACGCTGCCACCGAACTCCTCGACGAGGTCGAGAAGGCGGCGAACCAGGTCTTCATCGCCCGCAAGTTCTACAACGACGTGGCCGGCCGCACGCTCGACGCCCGCCGCCGCCCCCTGGCGCGGGTGCTGCACCTGTCCGGCAGCGCCCGGCAGCCCGAGTTCTTCGAGATGGACGACGAGCTGACCGACGGCGACTGAGCCGCCCCCTCCTCATTGGCCCCGTGCTCATTCACACCGGGCCCATTGGCGCTCGATTGGCCCACGCTCGCCCGACCGCCCGCCGCCCTCGCGCCGTCGGCCCGGGCAGGACATAGCATGGAGGCGAATAGGCCCTTACCAGGAGGTTTGACAGTGTCCACCGCCGACGCCCAGACAAACGGCACGACGACGAGCGCGCCGCGGGCACCGCAGACCGGCACTGCTCGCGTCAAGCGCGGCATGGCGGAGATGCTCAAGGGCGGCGTGATCATGGACGTGGTGACGCCCGAGCAGGCGAAGATCGCCGAGGACGCCGGAGCGGTCGCCGTGATGGCACTTGAGCGGGTTCCCGCCGACATCCGCGCCCAGGGCGGCATCGCCCGGATGAGCGACCCGGACATGATCGAGGGCATCATCGGCGCCGTCTCCATCCCGGTGATGGCCAAGGCGCGGATCGGTCACTTCGTCGAGGCCCAGGTGCTGCAGTCGCTCGGCGTCGACTACGTCGACGAGTCCGAGGTGCTCAGCCCGGCCGACGAGGCTCACCACATCGACAAGTGGAAGTTCACCGTCCCGTTCGTCTGCGGCGCGACGAACCTCGGCGAGGCGCTGCGCCGGATCGCCGAGGGCGCGGCGATGATCCGCTCCAAGGGCGAGGCGGGCACCGGCAACGTGGTCGAGGCCACCAGGCACATGCGCTCGCTGAGCCAGGGCATCCGCCGCCTCGCGGGCCTGACGCCGCAGGAGCTGTTCACCGCGGCCAAGGAGCTTCAGGCACCCTACGAGCTGGTTGCCGAGGTGGCCCGGGCGGGCAAGCTGCCGGTCGTGCTGTTCACCGCCGGCGGCATCGCGACCCCGGCCGACGCGGCGATGATGATGCAGCTCGGCGCCGAGGGCGTGTTCGTCGGCTCGGGCATCTTCAAGTCGGGCGACCCGGCCAAGCGCGCCGCCGCGATCGTCAAGGCGACCACGTTCTACGACGACCCCGACGTGATCGCGAAGGTGTCCCGCGGCCTCGGCGAGGCGATGGTCGGCATCAACATCGACACCCTGCCCGCCGAGCAGCACTACGCCGCCCGCGGCTGGTAGCAGTTGCCCGCCATCGGTGTGCTCGCCCTGCAGGGTGACGTGCGCGAGCACGTGCGCGCGCTCGAAGAGTCTGGCGCGACCGCGCGGCCCGTCCGCCGGCGGCAGGAAATCGAGACCGTCGACGGCCTGGTCATCCCCGGCGGGGAGTCGACCACGCTATGGAAGCTGGCGACCGCGTTCGACCTGCTCGACCCGGTCCGCAAGCTCATCGCCGGCGGCATGCCCGCCTTCGGCTCCTGCGCCGGGCTGATCATGCTGGCCGACCGGCTGGACGATGGCATCGACGGCCAGCAGACCTTCGGCGGCATCGACATGACCGCGCGCCGCAACGCCTTCGGCCGTCAGGTGGACTCCTTCGAGCGGGAAGTCACGCTCCAACTGGACGGCGCCGGCCCCGGGAAGCCGTTTCACGCGGTCTTCATCCGTGCTCCGTGGGTCGAGCGGGCGGGCGAGCGCGTCACCGTGCTGGGGGCGGATAACGGTAGGATCGTCGCCGTCCGGCAGGGTCCGCTTCTCGCGACCGCGTTCCACCCGGAACTGACCCCCGACCGGCGCATTCACGAGCTGTTCGTCAAGATGGTGAAGGGAACGTCATGAGCGGCCA
>Ga0181525_10002567_pt1 | contig 14780 bp, 13 predicted proteins | sample PEATcosm2014_Bin_48_FD_121100 | JGI IMG/M metagenome (GOLD analysis project Ga0181525, IMG submission 121100) | Peatland microbial communities from MTU Mesocosm Facility, Houghton, MI, USA - PEATcosm2014_Bin06_10_metaG | ecosystem: Environmental > Terrestrial > Soil > Wetlands > Peat | place...
CAGCTCAATGCCGTGTTCGGCTTCTGCAACATGCTGTGGAAGCTTTTGCGCGACATGAAGCCGGACGAAAAGCCGACCCATCTCGCCGTCGTATTCGACAAGTCGGAAAAGACGTTCCGCACCGTGATGTATGCCGACTACAAGGCGCACCGGCCCGATCCGCCCGACGACCTCAAGCCGCAATTCAAATACATCCGTGAGGCGGTCGCCGCCTTCGATCTGCCCAGCCTCGAGCAGGACGGTTTCGAGGCCGACGACCTGATCGCGACCTACGTGCGCGAGGCGCGCGAGGCCGGTGCCACCGCCACCATCGTGTCCTCGGACAAGGATCTGATGCAGCTCGTCGGCGACGGCGTGGTCATGTTCGACACCATGAAGGACAAGAGGATCGGCCGCGCCGAGGTGGTGGAAAAGTTCGGCGTGCCGCCGGAGAAAGTCATCGAGGTGCAGGCGCTGATCGGCGATTCGACCGACAACGTGCCGGGCGTGCCCGGCATCGGCGTCAAGACCGCGGCGCAATTGATCGGCGAATACGGCGACCTGGAAACGCTGCTCAAGCGCGCGAACGAGATCAAGCAGGAAAAGCGCCGGCAATCGCTCATCGAGCACGCCGAGGCGGCGCGGATGTCGAAAAAGCTCGTCACGCTGGACGACCGCGTCAAGCTCGACGTGCCGATCGGCGATCTCGCGGTGCACGAGCCCGACTACAAAAGGCTGATCGCTTTTCTCAAGGCGATGGAATTCAATGCGCTGATGCGGCGCGTCGCCGAATTTTCCAGCATCGAGGCCGGCGAGATCGAGGCTGATAAAAAGCTGGCTGGGGGCAGCGGCCAAAGAGCCGAGCCGGTGCAAAGCGGCGCCGCTCTGCAACTTCCGCTTGGCCGCCCGGCACAGCCGGGTGATTCTTCCCGCACCGGCAGGCCGGAAGCTCCGGTTTACGTCCCGCTCACGCCGCAGGCGCTCGCCGCCGCGCGCGTCGAGGCCGCCCGCAACGCCAAATTCGACAGCTCGAAATACCAGACATTGCGCAGCATCGATGAGCTTAATGGCTGGATCGCGCGCGCACGCGAAGCGGGCTTCGTCGCCGTCGATGAAATGATGGGAAGCCACGATCCGATGCAGGCGGAGCTGTGCGGCTTTTCGCTTGCGCTTGCGCCGAACGAGGCCTGCTATGTGCCGCTCTCGCACCGGCAAGGCGGCGAGGGGGGTGTTGACGGCCTTTTCCGTGGCGACGTCGCGCCCGGCCAGATACCCGAGGCCGCCGCGCTCGAGGCGCTTAAGCCGCTCCTCACCGACATGGGCGTGCTCAAGATCGGTCATGATCTGAAATCCGGCTGGCAGATGTTCGCGCTGCGGGGCATCGAGATCGCCCCTTACGACGACACCATGCTGATGTCGTATGCGCTCGACGCCGGCCGGCAAAACCACGCGCTCGACGCGCTCGCCGAAAGCACGTTCACGCACGCCGCGGTCGCGATCGACAAGTTGCTCAAGCCCGGCAAGACCAAAATCACTTTCGATTTGCTCGGGATCGAGCAGGCGACCGAATACGCCGCCGAGAGGGCCGATATCGTTTTGCGGCTGTGGCAGGCGCTCAAGCCGCGGCTCCCTGCCGGCCAAGTGCTCGCCGTGTACGAGACGCTGGAGCGGCCGCTGCTCGCGGTGCTGGCGCATATGGAGCGGCGCGGCATCTCGATCGACCGGCTAATCCTCTCGCGGCTCTCCGGCGAGTTCGCGCAGGAGGCGGCCGCGCTCGAGGCCGAGATCAATGCGATCGCCGGCGAAACCGTCAATCCCGGTAGCCCGAAGCAGCTCGGCGACATCTTGTTCGGCAAGCTCAGGCTGGAAGGCGGCACCAAGACCAAGACCGGCCAGTGGGCGACCGGCGCGCGCGCTCTCGAAGAGCTGGCGGAGCAGGGCCACAAGCTGCCGCAGAGAATTCTCGACTGGCGGCAGGTCTCCAAGCTGAAATCGACCTACACCGACGCGCTGCCCGACTTCGTCAACCCAACGACGCATCGCGTGCATACCAATTACGCGCTCGCCTCCACCACCACCGGACGGCTGTCATCGTCCGATCCGAATTTGCAGAACATCCCGGTGCGCACGGAGGACGGCCGCAAAATCCGCCGCGCTTTCATCGCGGCACCGGGAACGAAGCTCGTGTCCGCCGATTACTCGCAGATCGAGCTGCGGCTTCTCGCCGAGATTGCCGGCATCGAACCGCTGCAAAAGGCTTTCCGCGAGGGCCTCGACATTCACGCCATGACCGCGAGCGAGATGTTCGGCGTGCCGGTAAAGGGCATGCCAGCCGAGATCCGCCGCCGCGCCAAGGCGATCAATTTCGGCATCGTCTACGGCATTTCCGCCTTCGGGCTGGCCAACCAGCTCGGCATCGCGCGCGAGGAGGCCGCCGCCTACATCAAGAAATATTTCGAGCGCTTCCCCGGCATCCGCGACTACATCGAAACCACCAAGGAATTCGCCAAGAAGAATGGCTACGTCAAGACGTTATTCGGCCGCAAATGCCACTACCCCGAGATCAAGGCTTCCAATGCCTCGGTCCGCTCCTTCAACGAGCGAGCCGCGATCAATGCACGGCTGCAGGGCAGCGCCGCCGATATCATCCGCCGCGCCATGATCTGCATGGAGGGGGCGCTCGCCAGGCACAGGCTTGCGGCGCAGATGCTGTTACAGGTGCACGACGAGTTGGTGTTCGAAGTGCCGAACGCGGAAGTGGAAAAATCGCTGCCGGTGATCAAGAAGGTGATGGTGGACGCCCCTTTGCCGGCGGTATCGCTGTCGGTACCGCTCCAGGTCGAAGCTCATGCGGCGGACAATTGGGACGCCGCGCATTGACTGGAAAATGAATCCGCTGCTGACGCTGATCGGCATCGTTCTTTTGCTCGCAGGACTGGTCTTCATGGGCCAGGGATCGGACTATTTTCCCTATCCCGCCTCGAGCTTCATGGTCAGCCAATCCCGGTGGATTTACTACGGTGGCGGCATAGCCCTGCTCGGTCTCCTCCTGATAATCTTCGCGCGGCGGTAAAGCCCGGCCGCAAACCGGGGTATGCCGCCGACGGGGAGGGGCCACGATGTCCAACACAACCTCGGCTATACAGGAGCGTCCGCCGCTGCGCGACGGCGCTTTGGTGCGGCTTGCGATCGCGTTTACAGCCTGGGCCGAGCGCTGGTTCCCCGACGCCTTTATTTTCGTGGCGATTGCCGTGGTGGTGGTTTCCGCCGGCGCGATGATCAACGGAGCAACGCCGGTCGCGGTCAGCCAGGCGTTCGGAAACGGCTTCTGGAGCCTCATAACGTTTACGATGCAGATGGCGTTCATCGTCATCGGCGGCTATGTCGTCGCCACCTCGGCGCCGGCGCAGCGGCTTATCCGCGGGCTTGCGCAATTGCCGAACAGCGGCACCGGCGCGGTCGGACTGGTCGCCGCCGCCAGCATGGTGGCCTCGCTGCTCAACTGGGGATTCAGCCTCATCGTCGGCGGCCTTCTGGTGCGCGCGTTGGCGGAGCGGCGCGATTTGCGCATGGATTACCGCGCCGCCGGCGCGGCCGCGTATCTCGGGCTGGGCGCGACCTGGGCGATGGGCCTGTCTTCCTCCGCCGCGCAGTTGCAGGCAAATCCGGCAAGCGTGCCGAAAAGCCTGCTGGCGATCACTGGCGTGATCCCGTTCACCGAAACGATCTTCATGTGGCAATCGTTCGTGATCACCGCCGTGCTGCTCGTGGTATCCATCACGATCGCGATCCTGTCGGCGCCGGGGCCGAACGCGGCGATGACCGCGGAAGCCATGGGCATCGAAATCTCCCACGACGATGCGATCACGGTGCCGCCGCAAAAGCCCGGCGAGTGGCTGGAGCATTCGCCGCTCCTGACCGTTCTGCTGGTCCTGCTTGCGATCGGATGGCTGGTCTACGAATTCTCCCGCCAAAGCGCGATCGTCGCGATTTCGAACCTCAATACCTACAATTTCATGTTCGTCATGGCGGGCCTGCTGCTGCACTGGCGGCCAAAGCGTTTCCTCGCCGCCGTCGCCAAGGCGGTGCCGGCCACTGCGGGCGTGCTGATCCAGTTTCCGCTCTACGGCGCCATCGCCACGATCCTGACGCAGGCGAAGAACGCCGCCGGCGTGACTTTATCCGACCAGATCAGCCATGCGTTCGTCAGCATATCCAGCCAGCACACCTATCCACTGGTGATCGGCGTCTATTCGGCGATCCTCGGTTTTTTTGTTCCTTCCGGCGGCGGCAAGTGGCTGCTGGAAGCGCCCTATGTGATGCAGGCCGCCAACGATCTCAAAGTACATCTCGGTTGGGCGGTGCAGATCTATAATGCGGCGGAGGCGCTGCCGAACCTGATCAATCCGTTCTGGATGCTGCCGCTGCTCGGCGTTTTGGGGTTGCGCGCGCGCGACCTGGTCGGCTTCACCTTCCTGCAATTGATCGTGCACCTGCCGCTGGTGCTGTTCCTGCTGTGGCTGTTGGCCTACACGCTGCCATATCACCCGCCTGTGGTTCCGTGACGGGGGTGGCCGTGAGCGACGACCAACGCAACAAAACTCAAGCGAAGCGGTCCACTCCACGCAAGATTGCGCTCCTTGGCGCGGGCGCGACGGCGCTTGCCGTCCTCAATATGTCGACCGGGAGTGAGGCGCAGCCGCAGGCGGTCTTGATCTTGCAATATGTTGCTCTGGGCGGCGGGCTGCTTGCCCTCGTCGGCGGGCTGATCATGATGATGACGCAGAAGTGACGGCGCGGCCGAATTTCAGGCTACGAGATAATCGGCGACCTCTTCCGCCAGCGACAGCGAAGCGGTCAGCCCCGGCGACTCGATGCCGAACAGGCAGACAAGGCGCGGCAGTCCGTGCGTGGTCTCTGCGGCGATCATGAAATCCGACTGCGGTTGTCCGGGCCCGCTGAGCTTCGGCCGGATGCCGCAATAGTCCGGCACCAGCGAGCCGGCCGGAATACCCGGCCAATAGGCGCGGATGCGGTCGTAAAAGGCGTCAGCGCGCTGCGGATCGACCGTATAACTTTCGCGCTCGATCCATTCGACGTCCGGGCCGAAGCGCATGCGGCCGGCCATGTCGAGCGTCACGTGCACGCCGAGACCGCCGTCGACCGGTGTCGGATAAATGAGCCGCGAGAACGCGGGTTTGCCGGTGAAGCCGAAGTAATTGCCCTTGGCAAGAACGAGCGGCGGGACGTTGTCCGCCGGATAGCCATCGATGCGGCGCGCGAGCGCTTGCGCGCCGAGCCCAGCCGAGTTGACGACCGCATCGAAGGCGACCGTGCCAGCGGCGGTGCCGCCGAACCGCACTTGCCAGTGCGGCGCCACATAGGACATTGCCTCGACCGGCGTCTCGAAGGCGATCCGGCCGCCGCGGTCTTCCAGTTCGCCCCAGAGTGCCAGCATAAAGGCGTGGCTGTCGATAATGCCGGATTCCGGCGACGACAGCGCGCCAATGCAGAAGAGTTCCGGCTCGAGTGCGCGCGCCGCGTTCCCACCGATCAGCTCAAGCCCTTCGACGCCGTTCTTGAGGCCATGTGCCAGCAGTGTTTCGACCTTGGCCTGCTCGGCCGCGTTGGTGGCAACGATGAGCTTGCCGCACTTTTTGTGGGCGACGCCATACGAAGCGCAAAATTCGTACAACAGTCGCCGCCCACGCGTGCAATGCCGGGCCCGCAACGAGCCGGCCGGATAGTAAATGCCGGCATGGATGACCTCACTGTTGCGCGAGGAAACGCCGTTGCCGATGCCGCCGGTCGCCTCGGCGACGATCACATCATGGCCGCGGCCGGCCGCCGTGCGCGCGACCGCGAGCCCGACCACGCCAGCGCCGACGATAAGGACTTGCATGCTTCCGGTCCTCTCGCCTTTATTCTAGACAAGAATCGTGTGGAGGGATCAACGATGGCGGATGACGTGGTGCGCGCATGTGCGAAGTCGGACGTGGCGCCGGAAACGGTGAAGGCGTTTGCAGTCGGCGCCAAAACGCTGGCGATCTATAATATCGACGGCACCTACTACGCCACCGACGACGAATGCACGCACGCCGCCGCGAGCCTGGCCGATGGCATGCTCGACGGCGACGTGATCGAGTGCTGCATGCATATGGGCTCGTTCCGCGTCCGGACCGGTGAGGTTGTGAGTCCGCCCTGCGAGGTGCCGTTGCGCACCTATCAGGTCGTGCTCAGGGGCGACGATGTGTTCGTCGATCTTACGCGCAACGCTGCCGGCGAGCCTGAGTGAGCGGCGAGGCGGCGGTCCATGCGGGACAACATCGCCATTGTCGGCGCCGGCATCGGCGGACTTGCGGCGGCGCTGGCGCTGGTCCGGCGCGGCATCGACGTCGATGTCTATGAGCAGGCGCCGGAACTGCGCGAGCTCGGCGCCGGGGTGCAGGTCAGTGCCAACGGCACCCGCGTGCTGCATGCGCTCGGGCTCGGGGAAGCGCTCGAGAAAGTGCAGGTGCTGCCGGCCGGCAAGGCGATCCGGCTGTGGAACACCGGGCAAAGCTGGAAGCTGTTCGATCTCGGTATGGAGTCCCGTGAGCGCTACGGCTTTCCTTACATCACCATCCATCGCGGCGACTTGCACAATGTCATCGCCGAGGCGCTGCTGCGGGAAAGGCCGGATGCGGTTCATTTGAGCCACGAATGCACAGGCGTCCGGCAAACGCCGGATCGTGTCGAACTTTTATTTGAGAACGCGGCGCCAGTGACCGCGAAAATTGCGATCGGGGCCGACGGTCTACATTCGATCATGCGTGCGAGCCTGTTCGGCGCGCCCAAACCGCAATTTTGCGGCATCACCGCCTGGCGCGGCGTCGTGCCGATTGAGACGTTGCCAGCCTCGATCCCGCGCCTGATCGGCACCAATTGGGTCGGCCCGGGTGGCCACGTCGTGCATTATCCGCTGCGTGCCGGGACGCTGCTCAACTTCGTCGGCATCCGCGAACGCAGCGACTGGCAGGTCGAAGGCTGGAATGTGCGCGGCACCACCGAAGAGTTGCTGAGCGACTTTCACGGCTGGCACGCCGATGTGCACGCGATCATCCGCGGCATCGAGGCGCCGTATAAGTGGGCGCTGGCGCTGCGCCCGACTATGGAGCGGTGGAGCGACGGGCGCTGCACGCTCCTGGGCGACGCCTGTCATCCGATGGTGCCGTTCCTTGCGCAGGGCGCGGTGATGGCGATCGAGGACGGCTTTGTGCTGGCGCGTTGCCTAGAAAAGTATCCAGCCGATCACGAAACCGCGTTTGCGCGCTATGAGGCCGCGCGCCGGCTTCGCGCCAACCAGGCGGTTGACGGCTCCGCAGCGATGATCCCGCGCTTCCACAGCCAGGCATTGGCCGACGCGGAAGCGGCGCAAGCCCATGTCGCGCGCGAATGGCAGGACGAGCGCGTGAAGGACCGCTACGACTGGTTGTTCACCTACGACGCGACGTCGGTCCCGGTCTAAGGACGGTGGCTTCGCCGCTTGCGGATGCGGAAGGTGATGACGTTACCTTTCATGCGCGTGTCTACCAGCGCGTCGCCGGTCTCACGCAGCATGTGCGGAATATCGATGCTGGTGAGCGGGTCGGTGCAGGCGACAGTCAGGATATCGCCTTCGCTCATGGCGGCCAGTGCCTTGCGCGTGCGCAGCACCGGCAGCGGGCATTTTAGGCCGCGCAAATCGAAGATTTTTTCTTTCATAGGCGCGAGTCGCAAAATCCGTAGGCCGTCTTTATCATAGGGTGGATGAGCGATCCCATGCGTATTATCGGTCTTGCAGGTTGGAGCGGTTCCGGCAAGACCACCTTGCTGACCAAGGTGATTCCGGTCCTGGTCGGGCGCGGGTTGAAGATCGCAACCGTAAAGCACGCGCATCACGAATTCGATCTCGACCGGCCCGGAAAGGATTCGTGGCTGCATCGCGAGGCCGGCGCAAGCGAAGTCGTGGTCGCGTCGAGCCGCCGCTGGGCGCTCATTCATGAGCTGCGCGACGAGCCGGAACCGCCGCTGGCCGGGCTTTTGGCCAAGCTGGGACCGGCCGATCTGGTGATCATCGAGGGGTTCAAGCGCCATGCCCATCCCAAGCTCGAAATCTATCGCGCATCCGTCGGTAAGCCGTTCCTCCACCCCAACGACGATTGCATCGTGGCAATCGCGAGCGACACGGCTTTGCCGCGGGCGCCGCTGCCGGTCTTGATGCTTGCCGACATCGAAGCCATCGCCGACGTACTGCAAGCCGAGGCGCTGCCGCGCGACCGAATCGGCGCATCGGCGGCCAGCAATTAACCCTCCGCGGCGGCGAGCGGGAAACTGCATCAAAAGTCGGGAAACTGCTGCGCCATGCGCGCGGCCGCAGCGGCATCTTCCGGCGTGTTGACGTTGAAGAACGGGTCGACCGGCTTAGCCGGCCATTCGGCAACGCCGATCGGATAACGCGCGGTCCATTCGTCGACTTTGCGCGGGTGGTCCGCCGTCAACGCGTGCCGCAGGTCTTCGCGCAATTTCACCGGCCAAAGCGCGATCACCGGATGCCGTCTCTCACCCGATCGCACGCAGGCAAGCAGCGCGTTGGCCTCGATGCGGGCCTGGTGCAAGCGCGCGACCAGATCGCGCGGCAGGAACGGGCAGTCGCTCGGCGCGCTCACGACCCAGACGATTCCGGCGGCTTGGGCAGCTGTCCAGTCGAGGCCAGCGAGTATGCCGGCAAGCGGGCCGGCATAATCGGGCACACTGTCGGCGACCACGGGAAGCCCGCTATCGGCGAAGCGCGCCGGATCGTTGGCGTTGATAATCATTCCGTCGCATTGCGGCCGCAGGCGTGTGAGCGTGCGGTCGAGGATGGTCGCGCCGCCGATCTCGATGCGCGCTTTGTCACCGCCGCCCATGCGGCGCGCGCGGCCGCCGGCGATCACGATACCGAGCGTTTGTGAATGCGCCCGCGGGACGGCGCTCATTCAATCCGCCTCCGCCTCCGGCACCGGGACATTGAAGCCGTTGAGCGTCACGGAGACGAGGCAATAGAGCCCGACCAGGTAAATCAATTCGGCCGCACCGTGCTGGCCGAACGCCTGCACGGCCTGCCGATAGACCAGTTCCGGCAACGTGCCGTGATGGAGGAGCGACGATGCCACGTCGTACGCGACCCCTTCCTCGCGAGTGAGATCGGCCGGTCGCTGGCCAGCCGCAATGGTCGCGATTTTATCGTCGGGCAGCCCGCGCCGCTCGGCGGCAATGACGTGGGCATAGAGCTCGTACCCGGAATGGAAGGTCGCTCCAGTTGCCAGGATCGCAACTTCCCTGACCGGCCGGGGCAGCGACGGCGAGACGGACAGCGCCAGCGTCAAATCCCAGATCGGCTTGCCGAATTTCGGTTCGTGCAGCCATGGATTCCAAGGCCCCATCAGCGCGCCGTTTTCGGCGATGGTCTTGAAGCCCTGAAAATTCTTTTCGATGCCCGCCCGCATGTTGTCGTAAACCGGGCGCTGCTCGGGTGTGAGGTCGGCGGGAGCGATCAATGGCAGTCGCATGGGCTTCTCCTGGAAGGGATGGCGTGGCTGACGCTAACGGCAGCCGCCAGCGTATCGATTAGAATTAACGGCCGCAAAACCCGGCGGTCTCAGTGAACGGATACCGCGCGAGGCGCGCGCCTGCGCGGGTTGTCTCGCTAAGCCGCCCCGCTATATTGCGCGCACCCTGCGGAGGGGTGGCCGAGTGGCTGAAGGCGCTCGCTTGGAAAGCGTGTATACGGGAAACCGTATCGTGGGTTCGAATCCCACTCCCTCCGCCAAGTACCCTGTTCGCGGCCATGCACGCGTCGCGCAGCGTCGGTAACGCCGTTTCGAGTTTGATTCGGCGGCGCGCCATTAGAGCTTCGACTGCTTCGCCGAACCAAATCCAAACTTCAGTGTCTGGCATTACTGGTCAAAGCCCGCGTGAGTCTAAGCCGGGTGCCATTCGGCGAAGGTCGTAACAGGTCAGACTTGGTGGACCGCCGAATCATTGAGGCATTCTAGATAGCGCCACAGCCGCGGGGTGTCCCAGTTCGATTGAATCGCCCCCTGCCGGGCATTCGCTGACGCCCTTGCCGTCGCCGTTCACGTTTGTTTGTGGGTGACTTTGTGGGTAGAGCGCCGGTGGCGGTAAAAACCTGAGTCAAATCAAGAGGGGGAGGCGGAGGGGGCCTACTTTGCCGCCGGCGGTGCCACGGCAGCTGACTGATTGCTGCGCTTGAGTGCCTCGGCGACAAAGCCCGAAGCCTTCACGTCCTCGACGAACGCGGCCAAGTAGCGCGCGCCGGCAGTGCGACCTTGGGCGTGCCCAAGGCCTGTCGAATTTCCATGAATCGGCCGTCCATCACCCGAACGTTTGGATTGGTTGCGGCGTAGGCGACCAGCGGTTGCCGCACGCCAGCCGCGACCTCGAGCTTGTCTTTAAGAAACAGATCGATCATCTCGCGCCCGCCTCCCGCCGTCGCTCGGACAATGGTGGCGTTTCTGATGGTGCGCGTCAGATAGAGATCATAGGCCGAGCCTAGGCCGACCGCGATGCGCACGCCGGGGCGGTCGACGTCGTCGATCGTTTTCAACGGTGAATCCGCCGGAACCATGTAGGTGCCGTCGATAACGACGTAGGGCGCTGTAAACTCGATCTCGGTGGCGCGAGCCGGCTCGATCGCGACAAAGGCAATATCCCACGCCCCGCTCTTGACCGCCTCGAGCACCTTGCCGGCCGTGTCGAAAATGACAAATTCGACTGGAACGCCCAACCGTCGCCCGAGCTCGCGGGCAAGATCTGGCGTGACGCCCTTCGGTTGTCCGGTTGCCCGGTCCGTTTGCGCCAGCACAGAATTGCCGAGATTAATCGCCGCGCGCAGCCGCCGCCGGGAGCGAGGTCTTTCAAAACATCAGTCGAAACAGCGTCGCCAGCGCCCTGAGCAAAGACCGAAAGCGTCCCCAGGAAAAGCGGTAGGGCTGCATGAAGGGATGTGTGCACCGTGTTTCTCCCATGGGGTCGAGGAGCGGCTTATCACTTCTCCTCCTTGCGGATATGGAACGCAATCCAGCTGGTGGCCGCAAGAGGAGCAAAGGTGAGCCGCTTGCGGCGAATGTCCGCTATCGAAAAAGGTGGACGTGACTGCGGGCATCGCCTTTCGGTAGCGATTGACCATTAGCCACCAAGCGGTGGCCGAATTTGCTGCAATGCACAGCACGACTACTGCAACTTGCAGCGGCTTGCGATCAGCACATATTGCCGAACTCGGAGGCCGCCTCCAGCTCTCGTACAGTTCCTGTTTCGCTGCGTGGACCGGCGTTGCACATGACACACAATCACACTCGACTGTTCGGCGGGTCTTCGGCACGCTAAGGTTTGCAGGTGAAGCGACGCTCTGTCATTGCATCTCGGAGTGGAGGCTATGGTGCGCTTGGAAGACATTTGTGACCGAGCTGTCGGCGGCTGTCCGCCGAGATGGAATAGGGCGATGAACTCCATCAGACATTTTTGTTTGATCGCAACAGCGGCTTTTGTGCTGGCGCTCTTGCCGGCTCTACTGGCACGCGCGCAAACGAGCACAGCGGATCAGCTGGGGCATACGGGTGCGGTGTACAGCGCGGCGTTCAGCCCGGACGGCACACGCGTGATCACCGCATCCGGCGACAAGACCGCGCGCTTGTGGGACGGCAAGACCGGCGCGGCGCTCGAAACACTCTCGGGTCATACGGATATAGTCTGGAGCGCGGCGTTTAGCCCGGACGGCGCACGCGTGGTCACCGCGTCCGAAGACAAGACCGCGCGCTTGTGGGACGGCAAGACCGGCGCGGCACTCGCAACACTCTCGGGGCATACGGATGCGGTGAAAAGCGCGGTGTTCAGCCCGGACGGCAGCCGCATCGTCACCGCATCCGCCGACAACACCGCGCGCTTGTGGGACGGCAAGACCGGCGCGGCGCTCGCCACGCTCGCGGGGCATACGGATTTGGTGTACAGTGCCGCGTTCAGCCCGGACGGCAGCCGCATCGTCACCCCATCCGCCGACAAAACTGCGCGCTTGTGGGACGGCAAAACGGGCGCGCCGCTCGCCACGCTGTCGGAACATGCGAATTGGGTACACAGCGCGGCGTTCAGCCCGGACGGCACGCGCGTCGTCACCGCATCCGAAGACCAGACCGCGCGCTTGTGGGACGGCAAGACCGGCGCGGCGCTCGCCACGCTCGCGGGGCATACGAGTTGGGTACACAGCGCGGCGTTCAGCCCGGACGGCAGCCGCATCGTCACCGCATCCGACGACAAGACCGCGCGCTTGTGGGACGGCAACACCGGGGCTGCGCTCGCCACGTTGGGGCAAATAGGTTGCACGGAGACTGAAAAGCAAACATGCGCATTCCGGTGGTTGACGTGCACTAACGAAAATAAACTAATTTTTCCCAATGACTTGGCGCAGGTTTCCAAGATATGCAATCCAGATAATGACGCGTGCTATAAGGCGTGTGGCGGTTAGTGAAGCGGGATTTAGTGTCTCATGCGTCGCGCTGTTCTTGAGTGAGGTTTGGTGCAACCCCTTGATCTCAAGACAGGACGCTTCCACCCGCTTTGGCTGTTGATGATTGCGCGAGCCGCCACGGGCCCTACCACGCGAGCGGTTTCGTTCTTTGACGTCGGCCCTCCGATTTTGCTGTCACCGCACACGCCGCCCTCAGTCACCTAAATGGAAGTGACCCAATAGTCGGGTGTTTGCTGCAATGCATAGTACGTGATTGGCCCTTTGCGGACATCCCGATCGCGCCGGCGAATGTCCGCTATCGGAAAAAGCGGACTTGACGGCGGGCATCGCGTTTCGGTAGCGATTGACCCATCTCGCACATTGCACGTCGGAAGTTATCGACGACTCGGTTCAGGCCCCCACCACGGGCATTTTGCGCCGCGGGATTTTCGCGAGAACTGACTCATCGATTTTAAGGTGCGCCCGCACCAGTTCGTGAGGCGTGAACGCGAGCCACTGTGCAAGCGGAACATCCTCGAATTTTGGACTCTTGAACATTTCGAGGAAGCGCATCGTCGTCGTGCCGGTGTTCTCGATATAGTGCGGCATCGCCCGCGGGATGTAACCTACGTCGCCCGCCTGGTAGTCGAACGTTTGCGCAGCTCCACCTGACGCGAACACTGTCATCCGCGACTGACCCGAGAGATGGTACTGCCATTCGTCCGCATTCGGATGCCAATGTAACTCGCGCATGCCGCCCGGCTCCACTTCGACCAACGCGGCGGTGGTTGTCGTTGCCGGGAAATTGGAGGAGTCCAATATGCGGACCTGTCCGTACTTCATGCGGATCGGCTCAAGCGATGACATCCGGTGGGTGAAGCTGATGGGAACCGGACCGAGCCCGGCGACCCTATCTTTGGCAAGCGGGCCAGGCACATCCGATTTGAAGATGTAGAGTTCTTCGCTGGGGATATTGGCGAAAGCGCTCTCAGGCACACCGAAGTTTTTGGCGAGGATGTCTTTCGGGGTGTGGGCAAGCCAATCGGTGAGCAGGAAAGTCTCGTCCTCGTTGAAGCTGCCGTCGTCGAAGACGAGCAAGAACTCGCAACCGTCACCCCCAAGACCCTGGATCGAGTGTGGGATGCCAGCAGGGAAGAACCATCCCTCGCCTTCGCCGACATCGTCCTGGTAGGTGCGAAGCTCCTGATCGACCAAGGTAACCCGCGCTGCGCCCTTGAGCATGTACGCCCACTCGCCCTCCTTATGCCAATGCAACTCTCGGACCGCACCGGCCTCAAGCCGCATGTTGACGCCAGCAAGCTCAGTGGCGATTGGCAGTTCTCGGATCGTCGTCTGCCGTGCCCAGCCGCCTGGCTGCAACCGATTGTGACTGTCGGCGAAGGACCATTTCAGGCTTGGCAGTGTGCCGTGGTCCGTCAATGGCGGCGACAACCTGCTCGGACTCTCGGACTCACGCGCCGGGTTCGTCGGGCCGATAAGCGTTGCGCCCTTTTCGCCGCGAATAGGTTGAACAATGTTCATGGCGGCCTCCTTAATAGTACGCTGGATAAACTTATTGAGTTGTCCTCCGTCGTTTACTGAGCAAAATTGCTCAGAATGATGCAGCAATTCGACTTCCGCAGATGGCCTCATGAAGTGGACCAGAATGGACGCCACCGCAATCGCCTTGGCGCCGCCTTGGTACTGACCCCAAATAAGAGGTGTACGATCGCGACGCTCGTCAGCGCTCGTGCGGGAGGCGCTGCAGAAAAGACCCAAGAGCCGAAGCCCAAACAGCAGGGTGCGCGATTGTCATGTGACCGTAGCTGGCAGGGCCCGCTGGAAACATCACATCGGTGTAATTCGATGCGGTAGGTAAGTGCAGATGTTCGGGAGGATTGGTCAAGTCGTCTGCAAAATTGATGGTGAGCATCGGCTTGGTGATCGCGTTTAGCTTTGGCGCCGGATCATAGTCTGCCGAGCTCTCGAAGGCATAGAGCATGTCGTTAGCGTCGTAGGCTTCGCCGCTAGCCTCCAGCTCGTCGACGAGGTCTATCGCGGTCTCGCGGGTAGGCGCCTGCTTTTGAAGCTGCCCAGCTGATCCCGTCATAATCGCGGATATTGGTATGGCCGTCTTGATCCAGTTTTTCGGCGGCGAGTCCTTCGGATAGTCGCCGTTCTTCCAGGCTGGGTCGCTACGAATGGCTTGGCTGATCATCTCGCGCCATATCATGTTCCTTCCGCTGATCGCAGCGGGCGTACTGGCGATCGCCACGAGGCA
>Ga0181525_10002570_pt1 | contig 14765 bp, 11 predicted proteins | sample PEATcosm2014_Bin_48_FD_121100 | JGI IMG/M metagenome (GOLD analysis project Ga0181525, IMG submission 121100) | Peatland microbial communities from MTU Mesocosm Facility, Houghton, MI, USA - PEATcosm2014_Bin06_10_metaG | ecosystem: Environmental > Terrestrial > Soil > Wetlands > Peat | place...
ACGTCGTCCGCTGTAGGCAGATCCTGGCGCGCGAGATCGGGCTGCCTGGCTTGGCGACGAGCTTGCGCGACCGTCGCGGCCACCTGCGCCTTCACTTCTGCGGCGGAATAATTGGGGAGGGCATGGCCGAAATCTTGCACAATGTAGAGCCGGTCTCCGCTGCGGACTACTCCCAGTCCGACCACGTTATAAGCCGGGTTGAGCAGGTTGGCGCGATGCGGAGGGGACAGCATGAGATGTTGATGGCCTTTTTCAGCGTCGAAATCGAGCGCGACGTTCTCGCCTTCCTGGTCGAGTTGCGTATGGGTCGCGGCCGCGAGGCGTTGCGGCAGGGAGGGCTCGCCGTCAAACTGGTGCGAAAGTTGCCGCGCGGCAAACATTGCCTCCGCGTGCGCGCGGGCGGCCTGGCAAAGTCCGGCATCGAGCGTCAGACGCGGCGCGCCGGCTTGTGTTCTCGCCTGGTTTGCGAGATCGAGAAGCACTTGCTCGGCGTCGGTGTCGTAATCGCTGAAAGGGATGTCGGCCGCGGTGGCGGCGGCTGGCTTGAGGGTCGCTCGCTGGGCGGGCACGGCTGCGCCGTCATTGCCCTCGGAAGCGGCCATCACGGGAGGAGGCCATGACCGAACCGAGGCTGCGCCCAACACCAACAGAAGCGCAATTACGACTTTAGGGGCCCTTAACATCGCTTGTGCCCTACTCGACTCGACCCTGGGAAGGATCTTCTTCTCGTCAAATCAGTTCCGGCTCAAATCTGTTTCAAATGTGCTTCCGGCTCAAACTTGCTGCTGGTGCTACGCTAGAAGCTGGAATCCAGCCAGAGAAGTTACTTTCGCTATGGAACCTGGTGTCATAGGGGTCATCGGCCTGTTGTTTGGAAGCTTGATTGCTTGGCTGGCGCTGCGTTCGCGAACGGCCGCGCTAAGCGCCCGCTTATCGTTGATGGAAAAGCAATTAGTCGCCCAAAACGTCGATCTGGCGCGGCTTCAGCAGGCCCACACGGACGTAGTAGCGGGCAAAGCCAGATTGGAATCCGCTCTGGAAGCGGAACGGAAGGCCAGCGACGAAAAGGATGAGTTTGTCACTCGCACCAGCGAAGAATTGCGTAACGCCTTCAAAGCCATAGCTTCCGACGCGCTGAATAGCAACAGCTCGTCTTTTCTCGTGCTGGCCAAGGAGCGGCTGGAGCGCTTTCAAACCGAGGCCCGGGGCGACCTGGAGAGCCGGCAGAAGGCTGTGGCTGACATGGTCGCTCCGGTGCGCGATTCGCTGAACAAAGTGGATGCGCAGATTCAGCAACTCGAGGTCGAGCGAGGCAAGGCCTACTCGGCACTTCATACCCAGGTGCAATCTTTGATCACCACGCAGAAGGAATTGCAATCGGAGACTGGCAATCTGGTGCGGGCGCTTCGCACTCCCAACGTGCGCGGACGCTGGGGAGAAATTCAGTTGCGCCGCGTGGTCGAGATTGCCGGCATGCTTTCCTACTGCGATTTTGCCGAGCAGGAAACGGTGAATACTGAGACCGGCAGGTTGCGTCCTGACCTTGTGGTGAAGCTGCCCGGCGGCAAGCACGTTGTGGTAGATGCGAAGACGCCACTACAGGCCTTTCTTGATGCGTTCGAGACCAACGACGAAGAAGCTCGACGGGTGTGTCTGGCCAATCACGCGCGGCAAGTTCGCGACCACATGAAAACTCTCAGCGGCAAAAATTACTGGGAGCAGTTTGAAGCCACGCCGGAGTTCGTTGTCATGTTTCTGCCCGGCGAAACATTTTTCAGTGCCGCGCTCGAGCAAGACCCCGGGTTAATCGAGCAAGGAGTTTTGCAGCGCGTGATTCCGGCGTCGCCGACCACGCTGATCGCTTTGCTCAAAGCGGTGGCGTATGGATGGAATCAGGAAAAACTGGCGCGCAACGCACAGCAGATTAGCGCTCTCGGCAAAGAGCTGCACGACCGCTTGCGCCTGCTGGCGACGCACATCACGGCGGTCGGCACCGGGCTCGACCGCGCCGTCGAGTCCTATAACAAAGCTGTGGGATCGCTCGAGAGCCGGGTGCTGGTTTCGGCGCGCAAGTTTTCCGAGCTGGGCGCCTCCGTCGCCGAGGACATTCCGGAACTCGCACCCATTGAAACTACGGCGCGGGCGCTTTCGTTTGATTGGGACGAAGACTCCCCGGAAGCTGAAAATGAACGCAAGGCAGGTTAAGAGAGCCTAACCCAGCAGCTGAAGCGGCTGTTAGTTTCTGGGCGGCGGTTTTTCGGCGAGGCTGAAGCCGTGCCCTTTCAAGCGGATTCGCGACCTTCGCATATTTGGAAATTCTTATCGGGAAGGCCCAAATCCACGTCTAAAGATTGCTCCCACCCCCGCCGATAGCCTATTTGACGAGGCTGCGTCGCCGCGCGGAAACGGCAGGATCTCGTCCATCCCCTTCCCAGGAAAGCATAGTCAGGAGTCATTCGCCGGTGAAGCGTGCTACGGCATCTCGCGTCTCCAAGATTGGGATCACGATCCCTGTGGCTCCGGGCTCCGCGACGATTTCACGGATTAACGACAGCAATGGCGCGATTGTTGGCGCTTCAAAAATTGCGCGCGACATTACCGAGCGCAAACAAGCCGAGGAGCGGCTCGCGGGGCAGCTCTCGAGGCAGGCGGAAGAACTGGCGCGCTCGCGCGAAGCCCTGGAAGCCCAGACGCTCATGCTGCAGTCGGTGCTGGACAGTATGACGGAGGGGTTGGTCGCGGCCGATGAGCAGGGCAAATTCATCATCTGGGATCCGGCCGCCACGAGGATCGTCGGCATTGCCGCGGCGGATGTTTCCCCCGACGAATGGAATGCACACTACGGCGTTTACCTGCCCGACACCATCACCCCCCTCCCGGACGAGCAGAATCCGCTGGTGCGGGCTATTCGCAGAGAGGCTGGCAGCGCCGAAATATATCTGCGCAACCCGGAACTCGAGAGCGGAGTCTGGATTGAAATCAGCGGCGGCCCCTTGAGAGACCGGAACGGGGCGCTGCGTGGCGGCGTGGCGGCTTTCCGCGACATCACGCAAAGGAAAATCAACGAGCGGGAAATCCGCAAACTCAATGAGGAACTGGAACAGAGAGTGGAACAGCGCACCGCCCAATTAGAGGCTGTCAACCACGAGCTGGAAGCTTTTACTTACTCCGTGTCTCACGATCTGCGAGCACCGCTGCGGCACATTGGAGGTTTTTCCAAGATTCTGATGGAAGATTTTGGGCCCAGCATGCCTGCCGAAGCGCAGGCTCATTTGCAACGCATCGAAGACGGCGCGCGCCGCATGGGCCTGCTGGTGGATAAGTTGCTGAATCTGGCCCGGGTTGGCCGCCACCCTCTCAAGCTCCAGCCCACGCCGCTGAAGCCGATGGTCGAGGAGGTTATCTGCCTGCTGCAGCCGGAAAGCAACGGCCGCGCCGTCACCTGGAAGATCGCCGACCTCTCCCCGGCGGTGTGCGATCGCGTCCTGATCACGCAGGTCTTTCAGAACCTCGTCGCCAATGCGCTCAAATTCACCCGAACCCGGGAGCGGGCGGTCATCGAGATCAGCCAACGGCAAGAAAACGGAGAGACGGTCATCGCGGTTGGCGACAACGGGGTCGGCTTCAACATGAAATACAAAGACAAGCTGTTTGGAGTTTTTCAGCGCCTGCACCGGGCCGAGGATTTTGAAGGCACGGTCATAGGCCTGGCGACTGTGCAACGCATCGTTCGCAAGCACGGGGGCCGGATCTGGGCGGAAGCGGAAGTGGATAAGGGCGCGACTTTTTATTTCACTCTGGCCGCGGCCGCGCCAATCCTGACTCAGGCAAATCTGGCGCAAGAGAACGAAGCTATGAACACGCTGGTGGCCGCGGGAGCGCACGTATGAACCTAAATGAAGTCGACATTCTTTTGGCCGATGATAGTCAAGACGACATAGACCTGACTCTGCACGCCTTGCGCGCGGAGAATCTCGCCAACCACGTCTTTGTCGTGTGCGATGGGGAGGAAGCGTTGGAGTTCCTGTTCTGTACCGGTGTCTATGCCGGGCGGTCCCTTGATCGTCCGCCGAAGCTGCTTCTGCTGGATCTGAAAATGCCCAAGGTCGATGGGATGCAGGTACTCAGGCAGGTCAAGGGCGATCCGCGAACCAAAACCATGCCGGTTGTGCTGATGACTTCTTCGAGGGAAGAACGGGACATGCTTAGCGGCTACGAACTGGGCGTCAACAGTTATGTCCAGAAGCCGGTTGACTTCGGCGAGTTCCGGAAAGCGGTGAGGTCATTAGGGCTGTACTGGCTGGTCACAAACCGGCCTCCAACGATCAACAGCAATCCGCAAGCGGCAAAGCAGGGCCAATGAACAGTACCGGGACCCAGCTCGAAAAAATAAACGCCGAGCCCAAAACTCGACTGCGCGCCTTGCTGGTGGAAGACAACCCGCTCGACGCCACGCTGGTGCTGCGTGCGCTGTACAAAGAGGGCTTCGATGTCGCCGCCGACGTTGTGCAGGACGAAGCCGCATTCAGGAGTTCACTCTGCAAGAATCCGCCGGAGGTGGTGCTGGCCGATTACAACCTGCCGAACTGGAAGGGGATGGAAGCGCTGGCCGTGCTTCGGCAGGAGGGTCTGGATATACCGATGATTCTGGTTACGGGCGCGCTGGGGGATGTGAATGCAGTCGAGTGCATCAAGCAAGGGGTCACGGATTACGTTCTCAAAGATGGTCTGACGCGCTTGCCGGACGTGGTGAGACGCGCCTTGCGGGAAAAACACGAGCGTATGTTGCGTCATCAGGTGGAAGAAGACCTGGCCAGGAAAGTGGATGAACTGGCGCGCTCCAACGCCGACCTGGAGCAATTCGCCTACGTTGCGTCGCATGATTTGCAGGAGCCGTTGCGCATGGTGACGGCTTATACCCAGTTGCTTGGCGAAAAGTATAAGGGCAGGCTCGATGAAAATGCCGACAAATTCATCGGCTATGCCAGCGAGGGGGCCACGCGCATGCAGGTCCTGATTCAGGATCTGCTGGCATTTTCGCGAGTCGGGCGAAAAGAAGGAGCTTCCACCAGCGTCGACTGCAATGTCGTGATGGCGGAGGTCCGGCAAATCCTGACTTCGACGATCCAGGAGAGTGGCGCCGTGGTCAACTCCGCGAACCTGCCGTCGGTGTGGACTGACCGCTCGCAGATGGCGCAGGTCTTTCAGAATCTGATCGGGAATGCCATCAAGTTCCGCGGGAAAGAGCCGCCGGTGGTTACGATACAGGCGGAAAAAGCCGATCAGCATTGGCTGTTCAGCGTGAGCGACAACGGAATCGGCATTGCGCCGGAGTACGCCGAGAACGTCTTTGTGGTCTTCCAGCGACTGCACGCTCGCACGGAATACGCCGGCAACGGCATCGGCCTGGCGATCTGCAAGAAAATCGTCGAGCGCTATGGCGGGAAGATTTGGGTTGAATCGCAACTTGGTTCCGGCTCAAGTTTCAAGTTCACCGTGCCCATGCATAGTCCCGATGGGAAGGAAGGTCCGGAGCGATGAAACCAGTAAGCCAACTCCTTATCGTGGATGACAACCCGGCCGATGTCGGTCTGGCCCGCGAAGCTCTGACCAGAATCGCGTATAGCGGACAGATCAACAGCGCGGGTGACGGCGTGGAGGCGATGGCTTTTCTAAACCGTAGAGAGAAGTATGCCAAGGCGCTGCGGCCCGACCTGGTGATCCTGGACTTGAATCTGCCCAAGAAAGACGGTCTGGCGGTATTGGCTGGGATGAAGGCAGACCCCCAGTTGCGCCGCATCCCGGTCGTGATCTTCAGCACTTCCCAGTTGAGCAAAGACATTGTCCGCAGTTACGACCTGGGCGCGAATTGTTACATCAGCAAGCCGGGAAATCTGACTGACTTGTTTGCCGCGATGAAATTGATCGAAGCATTTTGGTTCGGCGTCGTAAACCTGCCACCACGAGGAGAGTAAATAGGCAATATGGATCCACACACCACGCAAGTGCTGCTGATTGAAGACAACCCCGGCGATGCGGACCTGGTGCGCCTGAGACTGGTCGAAGGCAAGTCGCCGGTCAACGTGAACTGCGTCAACCGGCTGTCCGATGGGCTCGCTTCCCTGACTATCGAAACGCCCTCGGTAATCCTGTTGGATTTGAATCTGCCCGACAGCCACGGTGCGGAAACCTTTCGTCGCGTCATGGAGCACTCGCCGAATGTGCCCGTGGTTGTGCTCTCCGGTCAGGATGATGAAGCCCTGGCCATGAAGGCGGTCCATCAGGGGGTACAGGATTATCTGCTCAAAGGCGATATATCGAGCAAACATCTCGAACGCGCCATTCGCTACGCGGTGGAGAGGCAGGCGCTTCTGCGTTCCCTTGAAATCACCCAGAAGCAGCAACTTGAGTTCAAGAACCAGTTCCTCTCGCACGTGTCGCACGAATTGCGCACGCCGCTGACCTGCATTCACCAGTACGTGACTCTGATCCTGGATGGGCTGGCCGGCCCGGTCGGGCCCGACCAGTCTGACCACCTGAAGACCATTCTGAAAAGCGTGAACCAGTTGCATGCCATGATCCGCGACCTGCTCGAAGCCACGCGTGCGGAAAGCGGAAAGATGCGCATCGAGCGGCGCTGCATCGCGCTCGGCGACCTGGTGCGGCAGGCCGTCGCCATGCTAAAACCCACCGCCGACGAAAAAAGGATTGGCCTGGAAATTGGACTCGACCAAAGGCTGCCGCTGGTGTATGCCGATCCCGATCGCGTGCTCGAAGTGCTGATCAATCTAGTGGACAATGCGATCAAGTTCACGCCGCAAGATGGCGCCATCATGGTTCAGGCCTGCATGGTGGATGCCGATCATGGCTCCGTCTACATTTCCGTCAGCGATAGCGGTCGCGGCATAGGTCCGGAGGCCAAGGCATTGATCTTCGACCGCCTCTATCAGGATGCGGATTCGGTCGACAACAATCGTTCGGGATTGGGATTGGGCCTGTTTATCTGCCGGGAAATCGTCCGGCTTCATGAGGGGCGTATATGGGTTTCGAGCGAACCCGGCCAGGGCAGCACTTTCACCTTTACTCTTCCGGTTTACTCGCTGGCGAAACTGCTGACGCCTATCGTTATCAAGGAAGGACGACTGCGTTCCGACTTCGTGCTGGTGCGCGTGGAACTCACGTCGCTGACCAATCCTCCACGCGGCAATTGGAAAGAAATTTGGCGACAGGCTTTGGAGATCCTGCGACGGTGCGTCTACCTCGATAAAGACCTGGTGCTGCCGCCGATTGGAACGTCTGGAGTGTCCGAAACTTTCTTTGTCGTAGCCTCGACCGACTTGCAGCAATCCGGAGTGATGACCGCACGCATCCGTGAGCAACTGGAACGCATGCCTGACCTAAGACCCAAATGCGGATTCACCATCATCGCGGCACCGGTTGAGTTACCGCCCGCGGGAGCCGATGAATCACTGGAGCAGCAGGTTCAGAGCGTGGCCGATTCAGTAAGCCAAATGATTGTAAGCAGCATGGAGCGGAAACAGTCGCCCATGGAAAAGCGAATTAAAGCCAAAAAAATAACCAAGGAGAACTGAAATGTCAAAACCGAAGATTCTAGTTGTGGATGACGATCCCGATCTGGTGAGAGCACTGCGGCTGCGCCTGAAAGCCAACAACTACGAAGTTACCACCGCCTCCGATGGCTACGCTGCCATTGCCACGGCTCAGAGAGAGCGCCCAGCGCTGATTATTCTGGACTTGGGGCTGCCTGTGGGCGATGGCTTCGTGGTTCTCGATCGGCTGCAAAGCAGCGACTCGCTGGCTGGCGTTCCGGTCATTGTGTTGAGCGCGCGCGATCCCCAAAGCAACGAAGAGCGCGCCTTGAAGGCGGGGGCGGCAGCATTCTTTCAAAAACCGGCGGACAACGACGAACTGATGAATGTGATTCGGGTTAGCCTGGGGCCAGGGCAAGCCCCGCGCGCGCCTTGGCCTTCGTAGCCAGTCCGCGGGGGGAGAGCTTCGATCACAGAGAGGGTGCCGGGTGCGCCGAGGGAAGAACTTCTAAACCTCGGCAGCTTCCGCGCGCTCCGGTTACTTGCGGTCTGGCGGACCGCCTACGGACCCTAAGATAAGCTAAGATATTCCGTCCCAGTCAGATACAAGATTCCACACAACCCTCCAAAAAAGCGTACCCGCTTTCCAGAATCCCATCTATAATCTTGGAAGTGCTTTAGATACTGCATTTAGCGAGCACCGAATCGGCAACGAACGTGGCAGCGAAAGTGCTTATCCAGATTCCGACGCCAGTTGATGTGCGGCCTGTCAGCCCCGGGGGGTCGCCTCCGAAAGCCATGAACCGGGAAAGCCAAGTTCGCTTTGTCGCCGTCCTGTTGTTCCTTCTAACCGTGGCTGCGGTTGTTTTTGCCGGCTTCAATCTCAACGCCGAGTGGAAATTCCTGGTTCCCGACGACGGCGTGTGGTGGGTGGAAAACGGCGGCCGGCTGACCGCTGACCGGGTCGAACCTAACGGGCCTGGTGACAAGAGCGGCATCAAACCGGGCGATCAACTGGTGTCCATTAACGGACAGGAAGTCGGGAACATGTCCGGACTGGAACGCCAGCTCTACCGGACTGGCGTGTGGTCCAAAGCTACCTATTCCCTGGTTCGGCATTCGGTGCCGCTCGATTCCAGCGTGATTCTGGTTCCCGCGGAGAGGTCGCTCAACAACTGGCTACGGCTGATCGCGCTCATTTATCTTGGCATCGGCCTCTATGTGTTGCTGCGCCGCTGGACGGCTCCCGGATCCACGCACTTCTATATTTTTTGCCTGGTCTCTTTCATCGCGTATTCCTTCAAGTACACCGGCAAGCTGAACGATTTCGACTGGACAATTTATTGGGGCAACATCGCTGCGGGAGTTTTGCAACCGGCATTATTCCTCCACTTTGTTCTCACCTTCCCTGAAAAGCGCGAACTGGTGCGCAAACACCCGTGGCTACTGGCGCTGGTCTACGTGCCGGGAGGGTTATTGCTTGCGGCGCATGTCACGGCGATGCGCTGGCTGCAGGCCAGCGAGCGGCTGCGCTGGAACCTCGACCGCATGGAAATGTCCTACGGATCGATCTTCTTTTTGGCCGCCGCGGTGTTGCTCTGGTACAGCTACCGCCGCGCCAGTACGACGATTCTTCGACAGCAGTTGAAGTGGGTAACGCGCGGAACCGTTCTGGCGATCGTTCCCTACACGATCTTTTACGTCGTTCCGTACCTCATGGGTTCGTTGCCCGGCCCAACCATGAAGGTGTCCGCGTTGTCGCTGGCACTGCTACCGCTCACCTTCGGATACGCCATCTTCCGCTACCGCCTCATGGATGTGGATCTCATCTTCAAGCGCGGCGTGGTGTATACGCTGGCGGCGGCGATCGTGGTGGGGTTGTATTTCGCGCTGGTGGCGGGGGTGGCTCTGCTGGTGCACAACTGGCAGCCCAACTCAGGTCCAATGGGCTTGATTCTGGCAGTGGTGGTGACCGCGCTGTTGTTCGATCCGGTCCGCAAGTGGATTCAGGATCGCATCGACCAATTCTTTTACCGCACGCGCTATGACTACCGCCGAACGCTGCTCGAGTTCGGGCGCGAGCTGGGTTCAGAGACCAATCTGAACACCATGTTGTCTTCGTTGATCGACAGGCTCTCCCGCACCCTGGCCGTCGATCACATGGCAATTTTTCTGGCCGGCGAAGAGGCGGGACAGTTTGCGCTGGCTAAATCCTTCGGGCTCTCGGTGCCAGGGAACATCGACTTAACGTTCTTGAGTGCGCCGCGGCCGGAGCAGGGTGGACATCTCTTCTTTGAGAACACGCACCTGGTACCGCGCGAGACGCCGAGCGCACAGCAAGCTATCGCGCGGCTGGACCTGAATTACTACATTCCATGCCACGCCCAGCAGAAAACCATCGCCGTGCTTGGCCTGGGCAAGACCACGAAAGGCGACTTCCTATCAAGCGAAGACATGGAGTTGCTGGAAACCCTGGGCGGCTACCTCGGCATCGCGATCCAGAACGGACAACTCTATGCCTCGTTGCAGCAGAAAGCGGCGGAGTACGAGCGCCTGAAGGACTTCAACGAGAACATTGTGGAATCCATCAACGTGGGCGTGATGGCGCTCGACATGGAAGACCGCATCGAGAGCTGGAATGCGCAGATGGAAGTGATGTATGCAGTACCGCGCTGGCAGACGCTGACTCAGCCCTTGAAAGCTATTTTCCCGGCTGAGTTCGTGGAGGAGTTCGATCGCATCCGGCACGAAACCGGCATTCGGAACCTCTACAAATTCCGCTTGAAGACTCCTGCCGGAGAAGTTCGCACCGTGAATGTGGCGATTGCACCTCTGGTAACGCGCAAGTTTCAGGTCATCGGGCGCCTGATCATCATGGACGACATCACTGAGCGCGTCGATCTGGAAGCCCAGCTTTCGCAGGCTGACAAACTTTCATCGATCGGGTTGCTGGCAGCTGGCGTGGCTCACGAGGTCAATACTCCGCTGGCGGTCATCTCTTCCTATACGCAGATGCTCGGCAAGCAACTGCAGGGCGATCCGCAGAAATCCGGATTGCTGGAGAAGATCACGCGGCAGACCTTCCGCGCCTCGGAAATTGTCAACAACCTGTTGAATTTCTCGCGCACCAGCGGCAGCGAAATAAGCGATGTGGATGTGAACAAGGTGATCGCCGACACTCTGGCGCTACTCGAACACCAGTTGAAGGTGGCAAAGATCGAAGTGCAGAACGCGCTCGCGCCGGCGCTGCCCGCCATTCAGGGCAATACGGGAAGATTGCAGCAGGTGTTTCTGAATCTGTTTTTGAACGCTAAAGATGCAATGCCGGGGGGCGGGACGCTGCGCGTGGCCACGCTGAATGGCGAGAGCGTCAGCGTCAGCGTGTCCGACACAGGAACGGGCATTGCCCCCGAGCACATTCAGCGCATCTACGATCCCTTCTTCACCACTAAGACTTCGCCTCGCGAAGGCCAGCCCCGTGGGACTGGCTTGGGCCTGTCGGTCACCTACGGCATCATCCAGGAACATGCGGGCAAGATTCGCGTGGAGAGCCAACCCGGTGCGGGAACGACCTTCATCCTCGATTTTCCTTTGAGCAGGAAGGCTCTTCATGTCTGACGCCGCCGTGATCTCGCGCAGCTTGCTGAACGGAACTCCGGGACTGGCGGGAGCCGTGCTCATCATTGACGATGAGGCCGAGATTCGCGAATCTCTACAGACGCTGTTGGAAATGGAAGGCTTCGCCGTAGAGACCGCAGCCACCGGCGAACTGGGACTGCAGCGCATCGGCGAGCATCCTTTCGACCTGGTCCTGCTCGATCTCGCTTTGCCCGGCCGCGACGGACTGGAAATTCTGGCTGAGATTCGCACTCACGAAACGCGCCTGCCGGTGATCATGATCACAGCCTACGGCACGGTGGAGAACGCGGTGCGCGCCATGCAAGCCGGCGCCGCCAACTTTGTAAAAAAGCCCTGGGACAACGAAAAACTTCTGGCCGATGTGCGCGCGGCGGTGGGATGGCGCCGCGCCGAAGAAGAAAACGTACAACTCAAGCGCGCCCTCAAACAGCGTTACAACTTCGAAAATATCGTCGGCAAGAGCGAGCCGATGCTGAAGATTTTCGACCTGGTCGCGCAAGTCGCCAATAGCCGATCCACGGTGCTCTTGCAGGGTGAGAGCGGGACGGGCAAGGAAGTCATTGCCAAGGCGCTGCACCTGAACTCGCCGCGCCACGACCGGCCGTTCGTTCCGGTCAATACGGGCTCCATGCCGACCGATCTGCTGGAATCTACGCTCTTCGGACACGTGAAGGGGGCATTTACCAGCGCCATCGCTTCGAAAAAGGGCTTGTTCGAGATGGCCGACCGGGGCACCTTATTTCTCGACGAAATCGCCACCATGGGCCTGGATACGCAAGCCAAGATTCTCCGCGTCCTGCAAGATCGGCGCTTCATGCACCTGGGCGGGGTACAGGAGGTTCAGGTGGACGTGCGCATCATCGCCGCCACCAACGTGGATCTACGGCAGGCTGTGCGCGAAGGGCGCTTTCGCGAAGATCTGTTTTACCGGCTGAACGTCATCACCATTGAACTGCCTCCTCTGCGCCAGCGCAAAGAAGATATTCCCCTGCTGGTCGATTTCTTCCTGAAAAAGTATGCCGAGGAGAATGACCGACCCGCGCGTCGCATTACTCCCGAAGCGCTGCGTCCTCTTATTTCCTATTCGTGGCCCGGTAACGTGCGCGAACTGGAGAACGTAGTCGAGCGCGCCGTGGTGCTTTCGTCGGGAACTGAAATCGGGATCGATCTGCTTCCCGACAATCTTCTGGGCCGCGGTTCGGCTTTCACACTGCACGATCCGCCCTCGGATGCCTCGTTGTTCGAAATCGTGGAAGATGTGGAGCGGCGCGTCATCATCGACATGCTGGAGCGGTGCAACTGGAACCAGACGGAAGCGGCGGAACATTTCAAGGTACCCCTCTCCACGCTGAATCAGAAAATCCGGCGATTGAATATCGAAATCAAGAAAAAGACACGGGGATAGAAGAGTTTTCCCCAACTCGTCGGATCGATCTGTAAGTTTCTTCCGGAAGGCTTGCTCTACTCCCAATACTGTATGGAACGCTGTATGAGACCGGGGTAAGCTGGGGCGTGCCTTCCCGCCGCCTCGACGATCGCATCCGCGAACTGTGTAGCAAGGTTGTCTCGGCAGATGAAAACGACCTGGAGCCGCTGATTGAGGATCTCAAATCGGCGCTCCGCGAGCACAATAGCCGGCTCAGAAAACTGGCTGCCGCGAAGCTCGCCAATCCGTTTTCGCCACGCAAAGGGCCAGCGCTGTAAGATTCGGCAGCGGCCTGCCTGCTCGAAGGGGGACTGAAGGCTGCCGCCTTTCTCTGTTATAGTTCGGGAGAGCAGTGGTCGCTCACCACACCTCACGATCCGCATGGAACTAACTTCGCCCACGTATTTCGCCAAGGAAAAGGTCCAAACAGTACAGGATTACGTTTTGTTTTGCGTGCAGGCGGTGGGCAATCTGTTCCGCAAGCCTTTTTACTTCGCAGACATGGTGCGGCAGGCCGACACGATCGGCGTGGGGAGTTTGCCAATCGTCGTACTCACTGGCTTCTTTACAGGGGCGGTGCTGGCGCTGCAGGCCTCGAACACGCTGGAGCGTTTTGGCTCGATCACTCTGGTAGGACAGCTGGTCTCGACTTCGATGGTGCGCGAACTGGGCCCAGTGCTGACCAGCCTGATGGTGGCGGGGCGAAACTCCTCCGGCATGGCCAGCGAGTTGGGATCGATGGTCGTGACCGAACAAATCGATGCCATGCGTGCGCTGGGCACGGACCCCATGAAGAAGCTGGTCACACCGCGGGTAGCGGCCACGGTATTCATGCTGTTCTTTCTGACCATCATTTCCGATCTCGTGGGCCTGACCGGAGGGTTATTCATCGCGAAGGTGTTGCTGCGTCTGGACGCGCGGCAGTATTGGTCGAATGCGTGGGAGACGCTGGTGTTCCAGGATGTCTTCATGGGATTGATGAAGCCGGTTCTATTCGGCTTCGTGATTGCGACGATCGGCTGCTTCTACGGCATGAACGCGCGCGGAGGAACGCAGGGCGTAGGCCGTGCCACCACGCAAGCCGTGGTCGCGGCTTCGGTAATGATCCTGGCATTCGATTTGTTCCTGACGCGATTCCTGATGGCCGTGCTCTCCTTCCATTAATGTTATGTCCGCGCCGACCTTACCCCTCGATTCCGCCGCCGTGACGACGATGGAAGCTCCCACCCCCGCCATTGTGTTCGAAGACGTCGCGCTCTCCTTTGACGATAACAACGTGCTACGCGGGGTTTCTTTCCGTCTGGCTCGCGGCGAAACCAAAGCGCTGTTTGGCGTAGCGGGCTCGGGTAAGAGCCTCATCCTGAAATTGGCAATGGGACTTGTACGGCCAGATTCTGGACGCATTTTAGTGTTGGGTCAGGATGTAACCCAGATGCAGGAACAGGATCTGTTTCGCTTGCGCGGGAAGATCGGCATGGTTTTCCAGGAGAGTGCGCTATTCGATTCTCTTACCGTGCGGGAGAACGTCGCTTACCGGCTGACAGAAGAGCATGGAATTTATGACGACGATATCGACCGCAAAGTGCGCGAGGCTTTGCGCTTCGTAGAATTGGAACACACGCTCGACCTCGATCCCGCGGAACTCTCCGGAGGCATGCGGCGACGCGTGGCCATCGCTCGGGCCGTGATTACGCAGCCGGAACTGCTGCTTTATGATTCGCCCACCGGCGGCCTCGACCCCGTAACTTCGAACACCATCATTGAATTAATCATGAAGCAGCGCGACGTGTCCAAGACCAGCGCTCTTCTGGTGACTCATCGTCTACAGGATGCCTTCACCATGGCCACGCATCAGTTCGACCAAAAAACGAACCGCATGGTGCCGCTGCCCCCTGGACAACAATGCGAGGTTCCGATGAGCTTTCTGCTGCTGCGCGACGGCAAAGTGATTTTCGACGGCGACCTGCACGAACTGGCGCACACGCAGGACGAATATATAAAGGAGTACATTTCGTAGGAATGAACATTGCTCGAAGCAGTCGTTCGCACAGAAGATCTGCGGCTCACACTCCCACCGGGAACGGCTTGGTATGGGATTCCGCGCCGAGCGCCACTCCCGAGAATCGGCCCTGCAGCAGCGACATCAATCC
>Ga0181525_10002573_pt1 | contig 14740 bp, 10 predicted proteins | sample PEATcosm2014_Bin_48_FD_121100 | JGI IMG/M metagenome (GOLD analysis project Ga0181525, IMG submission 121100) | Peatland microbial communities from MTU Mesocosm Facility, Houghton, MI, USA - PEATcosm2014_Bin06_10_metaG | ecosystem: Environmental > Terrestrial > Soil > Wetlands > Peat | place...
CCACCCGCCGCATGCCGCGCACCCGGCACCGGCCGCGCGTGAAGAGCAGGATGACAAGCGCACGCGCTATGGGCGCGTGGAGCTGCACATCGCCGGCGACGTCAGCGCGCGGCACAAGAAAAAGAAGCGCCTCAAGGCGCGGCCGACCACTGCCAGCTCCGAGGCCAAGCATGGCTTCGAGATGCCCACGGCGCCGGTCAAGCGCGAGGTCGCCCTCGGCGAGACCATTACCGTGGCAGAACTCGCACAGCGCATGGCCATCAAGGCCACCGAGGTCATCAAGGTCCTCATGAATCTTGGCGTCATGGCGACCATCAATCAGCCCATCGAGCGCGACACCGCGGTGCTGGTGGTGGAGGAGCTCGGCCACAGCGCCAAGCTGCTGAAGGAAAACCAGATCGAAGAAGGCCTGCAGGGTGTCGATGCCGAAGAGCAATCCGAGGTGCGCCCGCCGGTGGTGACCGTCATGGGTCACGTGGACCACGGCAAGACCTCGCTGCTCGATTACATCCGTACCGCCAAGGTCGCGGCCGGTGAGGCCGGCGGCATTACGCAGCATATCGGCGCCTATCACGTCGAGACGCCGCGCGGATCGATCACCTTTCTCGACACCCCGGGTCACGCGGCCTTCACGGCCATGCGCGCCCGCGGTGCGCGCGCCACCGACGTCGTGGTGCTGGTGGTGGCGGCGGACGATGGCGTCATGCCGCAGACCATCGAGGCGATCCAGCACGCGCGCGCGGCCAATGTGCCGATCGTGGTGGCGGTCAACAAGATCGACAAATCGGACGCCGACCCGGATCGCGTGCGCACCGAGCTCGCCAAGCAGGGTGTGAACCCCGAGGAATGGGGCGGCCAGGACATCTTCGTGCAGGTCTCGGCGCGCACCGGCCAGGGCATCGATGCGCTGCTCGAGGCGATTCTGCTGCAGGCCGAAGTACTGGAACTGAAGGCCCCGCGCGGCGGCCTGGCATCCGGCGTGGTCATCGAGGCCAGCATGGAGAAGGGTCGCGGCGCGGTCGTGACTGCGCTGGTCAAGCGCGGCACGCTGCGCGCCGGAGATGCGATTCTCGCCGGTTCGGAGTTCGGACGCGTGCGCGCCATGTTCGATGAGAACGGCCAGCCGATTTCCGAGGCATTGCCATCGATGCCGGTGGTGGTGCTGGGATTGTCCGGCGCCCCCAACGCCGGCGATGAGCTGCTGGCGGTCGAGAACGAACGCAAGGCACGCGAGGTCGCGCTCTACCGGCAGGGCAAGTTCCGCGATGTGAAACTCGCTCGCGCCGCGACGCGTGCCGAGGATGTGTTCTCGCAGATGGGCGAGGCCAAGGCCGGCATCATCGCCGTGCTCATCAAGACCGATGTGCAGGGCAGCGCCGAGGCCCTGAGCGATGCGCTCAACAAGCTCTCGACCGAAGAGGTGCAGGTGCGCGTGATCGCCAGCGGCGTGGGCGGCATCACCGCCTCGGACATCCAGCTGGCGGCTGCCTCGAAGGCCTTCGTGATCGGTTTCAACGTGCGCGCCGATGCGGCCGCACGCGACACCATGAAGGAATTCGGCGTCGAAGTGCGCTACTACAGCATCATTTACGAAGCCATCGATGACGTGAAGCAGAAGATGAGCGGCCTGCTGGCGCCGGAGATCAAAGAGCAGATCGTCGGCGTGGCGCAGGTGCGCGAGGTGTTCCGTTCCAGCAAGTTCGGCGTGGTGGCCGGCTGCCTGATCACCGAGGGTGCGGTCAAGCGCAACAACCCGATCCGGGTACTGCGCGACAACGTCGTGATCTTCGAGGGCGCACTGGAATCGCTGCGGCGCTTCAAAGACGATGTCAATGAAGTGCGCGCCGGCACCGAGTGCGGCATCGGCGTCAAGAACTACCAGGACGTGCGCGTCAACGACCAGATCGAGTGCTACTCGCGCGTGGAAGTCTCGCGCACGATCCAGTGAGCAACGCCCGCGGCGCGCGCATCGCAGCGCAGATGCAGCGCTCCCTGGCGGAGCTGCTGCGCCGGGACGTCAAGGACCCGCGGGTCGGCAACGTCACCATCACGGCGGTCGATCTGTCCGCCGATCGCTCGGTGGCACGCGTGCATTTCCTGCCCTTTGCCTCCGGCCATCCGGCCGATGAGGTATTGGCGGGCCTGCGCAGCGCCTCGGGCTTCCTGCGCGGCGAGGTCGCGCGCGAGCTGAAGTTGCGGCATGCGCCGCGGCTGGACTTCGAACTCGACACCAACATCGAGCAGGCTGCGCACCTGACGCAGCTGATCGATCGCGCGATCAAATCCGATCGCGCCCGCGGACCGGCCGACGACGAGGAGTCGTGACGCCGCCGCCGGCGGGCCTGCTGCTGCTCGACAAACCGGTAGGCCTCTCCTCGAATGCCGCCCTGCAGCGAGTCCGACGGCTGGGCGGCGGCATCAAGGCCGGGCACTGCGGCAGCCTCGATCCACTGGCCAGCGGCATGCTGCCCATCTGCCTGGGGGAAGCCACGCGGCTGGCCGGCGAACTGCTCATCGGCCGCAAGGCTTACCGGTTCGTGCTCAAGCTCGGCGAGCGCACCACCACCGGGGATGCCGAGGGCGAGGTGGTCGAGCGCTGCCCGGTGCCGGTGCTGGACCCGAATATCGTCGATGCCGCGCTCGGGCGCTTCCGGGGCGCGCAGAGCCAGGTGCCGCCGATGTACTCGGCGCTCAAGCGCGAGGGCACGCCGCTGTATCGGCTGGCGCGCGCCGGGATCAGCGTGCCGCGCGAGGCCCGGGCGATCACCATCGAGACGCTGGCGCTGCGCGCGATCGAGGCGGACCGGCTGGATCTGCGGGTGCTGTGCTCCAAGGGCACCTACGTGCGCGTACTGGGTGAGGAGGTCGCCGCGGCCCTGGGTAGCTGCGGGCACCTGGTAAGCCTGCGGCGCGACTATGTCGAGCCGTTTGCCGACGAGCCCATGGTGAGCCTGGAGCAGCTCGAGGCCAGCGCCGGGGGCATCGCCGGCTGGCCGCTTTTGCATGCGGATCGGGCGGTGGCGCACCTGCCGCCGCTGCGTCTGGGGGCCGCAGATGCGCTGGCACTGCGCTGCGGGAAAATCGTCCCGCTGGCGGCCGGACCGCAGCCACCCGCCGAGGGGCGCTGGCGGCTGTATGACGAAGAGGGCGGTTTTCTCGGACTGGGCGTGAGTTCCAGCGCCGGTGAGCTGCGGGTGCAACGCCTGTTCAGTGCCCCGCTGCCGGTGTAACTCCCTGTTCCGCTTGAGGCAGGCGGGGTCTGCGGTTAGAATGCGCGGCCTTCAAAATGACGGTCGCTTTACAAGTTCGAGTAGTTTAGAGGTTTCCCACGAATGGCTTTGTCGACGGAACAGAAAAGCGCGGTGCTGACACAGTATCGCCGCGACCCCAAAGATACCGGGTCGCCGGAAGTGCAGATTGCACTTCTCTCGGAGCGCATCAATGGCCTCGGAGAACACTTCGGGACGCATAAGCGCGATCATTCTTCGCGTCGCGGGCTGGTCAAGCTCGTCAACCAACGCCGGAAGCTGCTGGACTACCTGAAAGCGACCCGGCCCACCAAATACCAAGAAGTGGTCGAGCGCCTGGGGCTCCGCCGCTGAGTGCACGGGCCGCGCACCTCCTGACTGGAATGCGCGGCCCTTTTCATTCCGAACCGATAAATTCCGAGGACTGAAGTGTGACTGTCTTCAAGAAGACTTTTCCGTATGGCTCGCATTCCGTGACGCTCGAAACCGGCGAGCTTGCGCGCCAGGCCAATGGGGCCGTGCTGGCCTCGATGGGCCAGACCGTGGTGCTCGTGACCGCCTGCGCGGCGAAATCCGCCGTTCCGGGCCGCGATTTCTTTCCGCTGACCGTGAACTACATCGAGAAGACCTACGCTGCGGGACGCATCCCGGGCGGATTCTTCAAGCGTGAAGGCCGGCCGACCGAGCGCGAAACATTGACCTCGCGGCTGATCGATCGCCCGATACGGCCGCTGTTCCCGGACGGCTTCAACAACGACGTACAGGTCGTGGCCACCGTGGTGTCGCTGGACCCGGATATCGACGCCGACATCCCGGCGCTGCTGGGCGCCTCGGCCGCACTGTCGATTTCGGGTCTGCCCTTCAACGGACCGATCGGTGCCGCGCGCGTGGGTTACAAGGACGGCAAATACCTGCTGAACCCGACGCGCACCGAGCAGAAGGATTCGCAGCTCGAGCTGGTGGTCGCCGGCACGGCGCCTGCCGTGCTGATGGTGGAGTCGGAAGCGCAGATCCTGTCCGAGGAGGCGATGCTCGGCGCCGTGGTGTTTGGTCACGAGCAGATGCAGATCGCGATCAAGAACATCCGCGAGCTGGCCGCCGAGGCCGGCAAGCCGCGCTGGGACTGGAAGGCCCCCGATTTCGAGGCGCCGCTGGCCGAGGCCGTGGCCGCACACTGCGAGTCCGCGCTGTCGGCGGCCTATCGCATCACCGAGAAGACCCAGCGCACCGCGCGCCTGTCAGAGATCAAGAAGGACCTGGTCGCCGCACTGGCCACGACCACCGGCGAGGCGGGCAAGTGGAAGTCCGACGCCGTGGTCAACGAACTGTTCAAGCTGGAAAGCAAGATCGTCCGCGAGCGCATCCTGGAAGGCCAGCCGCGCATCGACGGGCGCGATCTGACCACCGTGCGGCCGATCAGCGTCAAGGTCGGCGTACTGCCGCGGGCGCATGGCTCGGCGCTGTTCACCCGCGGCGAGACTCAGGCGCTGGTAGCGACCACGCTGGGCACCACGCGCGATGCACAGATCATCGATGCGCTCGAGGGCGAGCGCCGCGAACCGTTCATGCTGCATTACAACTTCCCGCCGTTCTCGGTGGGTGAGACCGGCATGATGGGCTCGCCCAAGCGCCGCGAAATCGGCCACGGCAATCTCGCGCGCCGCGGCGTGCACGCGGTGATGCCGGACATGGAGAAATTCCCCTACGTCATCCGCATCGTCTCGGAGATCCTCGAGTCCAATGGCTCGAGCTCCATGGCGAGCGTGTGCGGCAGCAGTCTGGCGATGATGGACGCGGGCGTGCCCATCAAGGCCGCCGTCGCCGGCGTGGCCATGGGCCTGGTGCTGGAGGGCTCACGTTTCAAGGTGCTGACCGACATCCTCGGCGATGAGGATCACCTGGGCGACATGGATTTCAAGGTGGCGGGCACCCGCGAGGGCGTCACCGCGCTGCAGATGGATATCAAGGTCGAGGGCATCACTCCCGAGATCATGAAGGTCGCCCTGGCGCAGGCGCGCGAAGGCCGGCTGCACATCCTCGAGGAGATGGGCAAGGTCATCCGCACGGCGCGCGAGAAGATGTCCGAGTGGGCACCTTCGATCATCACGCTGAAGATCGACCCGGAGAAGATTCGCGACGTCATCGGCAAGGGTGGTGCGGTGATCCGCCAGATCACCGAGGAGACCGGCACCACGATCGACATCGAGAACGATGGCACAGTCAAAATTGCCTCGGTACTCGGCACCGCGGGGCGCGAAGCCCAGCGCCGGATTGAGCTGATCACGGCCGATGTCGAAGTCGGGCGCATCTACGAGGGCCGGGTCGCCAAGCTCATGGACTTCGGCGCCTTCGTGACCATCCTGCCGGGCCGCGATGGCCTGGTGCATATCTCGCAGATCTCGGACGAGCGCGTCGAGCGCGTCTCCGACAAGCTCAAGGAAGGCGATCAGATCCGCGTCAAGGTGCTGGAAGTGGATCGGCAGGGGCGCGTGCGCCTGTCGATGCGCAACGTCGAGGGGCCCTGACCGGCTCAGCCGGTCGCGGCGCCGGTGCTGCGGATCAGGGTGCGGAAGATCTCTTCCTGGGCGCTGTGCCAGCGCTGATGGTTCTGGGCGGCCAGCTGGGTGGCCGCGGCGGCTGAATCCCCGGCGGGCGGCTTTTCCCGCAGGAACAGCCGCAGGCTCTGCTCGAGGTACATCGAGAGCACCCCTTCCAGGCCGGCATCGTGACTGCGGATCAATTGCGCCAGGAAGTCCTGGCTGAGTACCGTGCCGCTGCGTTGCTCGAGTTCGGCGATGACCTGGAGCAGAACGGGGCGGGTAATATCCTGCTGGCTGCGTTTATCGACAACGCTGAATTCAACGCCGTCCAGCACCAGCCGCCGGACATCGTCCAGTGTGATGTAGCGGCTCTCCACCGTGTCGTAGAGTCGCCGATTCGGGTACTTCTTGATGACGCGAATCTCGCTCATGCGGAAGTCCTCTGGTGCACCTTCCGCCTACCATAGTACAAGCGCCCCCAGAACCCCAAATCTTTAACTTAAGCGAACTTAAGCGCCCGTCTTACCGATAGCGGTCGTCCCGGTCCCCGTATTGGCGTTCCCGGCGTTCGCGACGCTCCTGTGCCTCGATCGACAGCGTCGCCACGGGGCGCGCCTCGAGCCGCTTGATGCCGATCTCCTCGCCGGTCTCCAGGCAGTACCCGTAGGTGCCGTCTTCGATGCGCTTGAGGGCTTCCTCGATTTTGCGGATCAGCTTGCGCTCGCGGTCGCGCGTGCGCAGTTCCAGGCTGAATTCCTCTTCCTGGGTGGCGCGGTCGTTCGGGTCGGGGAAATTGGCGGCCTCGTCCTTCATATGCGAGACGGTGCGATCGACTTCCTCCATCAGATCGCGCTTCCAGTTGCTCAGAATCTGCTGGAAGTGCGTGAGCTGCTCCTTGCTCATGTACTGCTCGCCGCGCTTGGCGACGTAGGGCTTGACGTTGCGCGGGCCCGCCAGAAGGCTGCTGGCCTCCGGGCCGTCGGCCTCGTCCGCGTCCGGCAGCGCGACGACGCGCCCACTCAGCGATGTGCTCGCCGCTGCGGGCACGGCATGGGCGACCGGGGCGGCCCCCCGGGAGGGGGTGTGCAAGGGCTTTGACGGCGGCGCATGCGCGGCCTGTGCGGCGCGCGGCGCGTGCGTTGCGGCTGCGGCTTCGGGCTTGCGCTCGGCTGCGGGCTTGGGGGCAGCCTTAGCGGCAGGCTTCGCGGTGCTGGCCGCCACCGATTTGCGGCTGGCGGCAGCCGCGCGGTGCGGCTCGGGCCGGCGCGGCGCCAGCTTGGCCGGCGCGGCTTTTTTAGGCTTTGCAGCCTTGGATACGGGCTTCTTGGCGGGCATCGCCTCGCTCCTGGCTTGATCGCGGGTCGTTTAAAGAACGCGCGATTATACCGGCGCGATTTCAGCTGTACAGAGCGCTGAAAATGTTACGAAACAGGCCGCTCGAGCGGCTCCCGTCAGGGCAGCAGCACCGGCTCGCTGGCGCGCCAGTTCCCGGCGCGGCGTTCGGCGATCACCTGGGTGCCGATGCCGCCGCGAATGTTGAAGCGCGCGGTCAGGCGCATGAAGCGCGGCGTTACGGCGCGCGCAAGATAATCGATGATCTCGTTGGTCACGGCCTCGTGAAAAGCGCCGCGATCCCGGAACGACCAGATATAGAGCTTCAGCGCCTTCAGTTCCACGCACAGCCGATCGGGCACGTACTCGAGTTCCAGTGTCGCGAAGTCCGGCTGCCCTGTGCGCGGGCACAGACAGGTGAATTCCGGAATCGTCATGCGTATGGTGTAGTCGTGATCGGGCGCCGGATTGGCGAAAGTCTCGATCGTGTCGGCGGGTTCACTCGGCATGGCTGAATTCTTTGGTGGAGCCGCATCGAAAGCGGCGCTCGAATAATCTACACTAGCGTCCGGCAAACCAGGACGGGATCAATGCGGCTCAACAAGGTCAAGCTCGCCGGCTTCAAATCCTTCGTCGATCCCACTGCCATCACCCTGCCCGGGAATCTCATCGGCGTCGTCGGCCCCAACGGCGGCGGTAAATCCAACATCATCGACGCGGTTCGCTGGGTCATGGGCGAGCTGTCGGCACGCCACCTGCGCGGCGATTCGATGGCGGATGTCATTTTCAACGGCTCGAGCGCGCGCAAGCCCATCGGCACCGCGTCGGTCGAGCTGATATTCGATAATAGCGACGGCAAGATCGCCGGCGCCTACGCCGGCTACAACGAGATCTCGCTCAAGCGCTCGGTCTCGCGCGACGGCACCTCCAACTATTACATCAATGGCGGGCGCTGCCGCCGCAAGGACATCACGCAGCTGTTCCTGGGCACGGGCTTAGGCTCGCGCAGCTACGCCATCATCGAGCAGGGCATGATTTCGCGCGTCATCGAAGCGCGCAGCGACGACATGCGCGCCTTCATCGAGGAGGCGGCCGGCATCTCCCTCTATAAGGAGCGCCGGCGTGAAACCGAATCGCGCATCGCCGACACCCGCGAGAACCTGGCCCGCGTGCAGGACCTGCGGGATGAGGTCGATAAACAGATTCGCCACCTGCAGCGCCAGGCGAATGTGGCGCGGCGCTACCAGGACCTGAAGGCACAGGAGCGCACGTTGACGGCCGAGCTGATCGCGCTGAAGCTGCGGGAGCTCGACAGCGGGGCGGAACTGCAGGACAGCGCGGTGCGCGCCTGCGACATAGCAATGCAGCAGGCACTGGCCGACCAGCGTTCGGCCGAGGCGGCACTGGAGCGGCAGCGCGAGTTCCACACCGAGCTCAGCGAAAACGTCACGCGCGTGCAGGGCCGCTATTACGAGCATGGCGCCGAGGTCACCCGCGCGGAGGAGAGCATCCGCTTCGGCCGGGAACTGCGCGACCGGGCGCGTAACGATCTCGCACAGGTCGCCGCCAACCTGGCCAGCAACGCCCAGCAGATCGCCCACGACGAACAGCAGCTTGGCGCCGTGGCGGCGGAGCTTGCCGAGCTGGAACCGCAGGCTGCGGCCCGCACGCGCGCCGATGCGCTGGCCAGCGCTGCGCTGGCGGCGGCCGAGGAACAGCTGATCGCCTGGCAGCAGCGCTGGGAGAATTTCAATCGCGATCTGGGGGCCGCCGGGCAGAGCGCCCAGGTCGAGGCCGCCCGCATCGAGCAGCTCGAGAACCAGGCGCTGCGGCTGAATGCGCAGGCCGACCGCCTGAGTCTCGAGTTCGACGAACTGGGGGCCGCGCAGGCCGACTCGCCGCTCGAGGCCCTCAGTGACGAGGAGGCGCAGGCTCGCGCCGTGGGTGAAGCCCTGGCCGGCGAGTTGAGCGGAGTGCTCTCGCAGCTGCAGGCGCTGCGTTCAACCCAGCAGCTCAACGACGGCCGGCTCGAGCGGCAGCGTCACGAGCGCGATCAGATCCGGGCCGAGCTGCTATCGCTCGAAGCCTTGCAGAAGGCGGCGCTGGGCGAGAAACACCCGCAGGCGGCCAACTGGATTGCCGGCATCCGATCGATTGTCGAAGCACCCCGCCTGGCGCAATTGCTGGAGGTGGAGGCGGGTTGGGAGCGCGCCGTGGAGACGGTGCTCGGGGACTACCTGGAGGCCGTGCGCGTCGATTCGCTCGAGCAGCTGGAATCCTCGCTGCGCACGCTGGCCGGCGGCAGCGTCGGCTTCTTCGAATCGGCCGCCGCGAGCAGCTCTGCCGCGGTCGGCGCACTGGCCGCGCACGTCAAGGGTCCCGAGGGCATCCTGACGCTGCTCAACGGCGTGCGGACCAGTCCTTCGCTGGCACGCGCGCTCGAGCAGCGCCGTCAGCTGGGGCCGGGCGAGTCGCTGATCACGGTCCAGGGAGAGTGGATTGGCCGCGACTGGCTGCGCATCAATCGCGGCGGCGACCATCATGCCGGCGTCATCGAACGCGAGCAGCGCGCCAAGGGTCTGCGCGAGCGCTTTGCTGCGGCCGATCAGAGCGTGCGCACTCTCGAACAGGAAATCCTGGCGCTGCGCGCACAGGTCGGCGCGGCCGAACAGCAACGCGATGCCATCCAGGGTCGCATCCAGGCCGCGCATCGCGAACACGCGGAGCTTCGCGGGCGCCTCGAGGCGCGCCGCGCCCGCTTCGAGGAAGGCTCGCTGAGACGCGCGCGCATCGAGTCCGAGCAGGCGGAAGTGGAGATCGAGCGCGAGCGCACGCAGTCGAGCCTGAATCGCGCCCGCGAGGCGCATGAAGCGGCCACCGAGGCGATGGCACGGCTGGACGATTCGCGGCTGGAGCTCGAAGCCGAACGGGAGCAGCGGCGCGATCAGACCGCCGCCGCGCGCGCCAATGCGCAGGCGCGCCAGCTGGAACTGCGCGACAGCCTGATCCGGCTCGAGAGCCGCCGCGCGGCCCACAGTTCGGTGGACTCGGCCCTCGGCCGCCTGCACGAGCAGCGCACGCAACTGGAATCGCAGCGCGAGACGCTCGAGGCGACCCTGGCCAGTGCCGATGCGCCGATCGCGGCCCACGAGGCCAGCCTGCAGCATCACCTGGCGCGGCGCCTGGAAGTCGAGTCCGAGCTCGCCGATGCAAGGCGCTCACAGGAAGACAGCGACAACGCGCTGCGATCACTCGATGAGCGGCGGCTGTCCGCGCAGTCGCGCGTGACCACGGCGCGCGAAACCATGGAGCAGGCGCGGCTGGCGGCGCAGGAATCCCGCGTGCGGCGCGAAGCGCTGGTCGATCAGTTCACGGCCACGCAGTGCGATCTTGCCGCGGTGCTCGCGGCGCTCGATCCTGCGGCCGGCATCGAGCAGCACGAGCTGCGGCTCACCGAGCTGCGCGCCGACCTCGAGAAGCTCGGGCAGGTGAATCTTGCGGCTATCGACGAGCTCGCCGAGCAGAGCGAGCGCAAGCTGTACCTGGACCGGCAGTTCACCGATGTCAGCGACGCGCTCACTACTCTCGAGCAGGCCATGCGGCGCATGGACAAGGAAACGCGCTCGCGCTTCGATGACACCTTCAACCGCATCAATGCCGGCCTGAAGGAGAAGTTTCCGCGTCTCTTCGGCGGTGGTCACGCCTATCTCGAGCTGGTCGGCGAGGATCCGCTGGCAGCCGGCGTGGCCGTCATGGCGCGCCCGCCCGGCAAGCGCAACAGCACCATCTCGCAGCTCTCGGGCGGCGAGAAAGCACTCACGGCCGTGGCACTCGTGTTCTCCATCTTCGATCTGAACCCGGCGCCCTTCTGCCTGCTGGATGAGGTCGATGCGCCGCTGGATGAGCACAATGTCGGCCGCTTCTGCGATATCGTGCGCGAGATGTCCGGGCGCGTGCAGTTCATTTTCATCACGCACAACAAGGTCACGATGGAGCTGGCATCGCAGCTCATCGGTGTGACCATGAACGAGCCGGGCGTGTCGCGCCTGGTCGCGGTCGATATCGATGAGGCCGTCAAGCTAGCGGCCGTGTAATCCTTATGGGAGAACTGCGCTTCATTCTGCTGTTGGCCGGCCTGGTGTTCCTGGTGGCGCTGGCGGCCTGGGAATTGCGCAAGCCGCGCCAGGCCCAGGGCGATGCAGCCACCCGGGACGCGGCGGCGCCCCGCGGCGCGCGGCGTAACGACCGTAACGACCGCAACGAGCGCAGTGAGCCGCAGATGGGCTCGATGGGCGACGCGCCCGCTGAGGTGCACGAGGGTCGCCGTCCCGTCGCCGCTCCGCAGCGCATCGACCTGCCGGACCTGCCGTCGATGGAAGCCATGCGCGCCGAATCCATTCTTGCCGACGCCGATGCCATGCACGCCTTCGACACACTGAACGACGGCGCGACCGACGCGGTGGCGGCGCGGGCGGACGAAGCGGCCCCGCTGAGCCCGTCGCCGGCGACTCCGAGCACCGCGAGTACCGCGGGCACGGCCGAGGCCGGGATAGGCGTGCCCGAGGCGGCAGTGCCGGCGCCAGCGGGCAATCAACCACCCGTGGTGCTGGACTGGCCACCGGAAGGCGAGCGGCACATCGTCGCCTTGCGCATCGTGCCGGCGGCGAATGAGCGGCTCTCGGGCCGCGCGGTGCGCCTGGCCATCACGGCCTGCGGCTTCGTGCACGGCCGCTTCGGCATCTATCACCAGGCCGACGGCGAGGGCCGCGCGCTGCTCAGCGTGGCCAGCCTCAGCAAGCCGGGCGTGCTCGATCCGATCAACATGGATTTCCAGCGCCTCGCCGGTATCAATCTGTTCACGGTGCTGCCCGGACCGCTCTCCCCGGGCGCGGCGCTCGATCATCTGCTCGACACGGCGCGCGAGCTCTCGCAGCGCCTGCCGGCGCGCGTGCAGGATGAAACGGGCCATCCACTCGATGCCGAACGGCTCGAGGACCTGCGCGAGCGCATGCAAAATCTCGCATGACCGCGGCGCCGCGCCGGCGCGTCGCCGAGTTGCGCGAAAAAATAGCCCAGCACGACTACCGCTACTACGTGCTCGATGAGCCCTCGGTACCCGATGCCGAGTACGATCGGCTGATGCTGGAACTGCGCGGGCTCGAGAGCGCGCATCCCGAGCTGGTTACGCCCGATTCCCCCACCCAGCGCGTCAGCGGCCAGCCGGCCGCGGGCTTCGAGGAGGTGCGCCACGGCGTGGCCATGCTGTCGCTGGACAATGCCTTTAGCGATGAGGACATCCGCAGCTTCGACCGCCGCGTGCGCGCCAGGCTCGAAATCGAGACCGACACACTCGAGTACGACGCCGAGCCCAAGCTCGATGGGCTGGCGGTCTCGCTGACTTATCGGGACGGCAACCTCATGCAGGCGGCCACGCGCGGCGATGGCGCCACCGGTGAGGACATCACGGCGAACATCCGCACCATCAGGGCGATTCCGCTGCGCCTGCGCGGCCCGGCACCCGCGCTGCTCGAGGCGCGCGGCGAGGTCTACATGCCGCTCGCCGGATTTCGCAAGATGAATGCCGCGGCCGCCGCCAGCGGCGGGAAGGTGTTCGCCAATCCCCGCAACGCCGCGGCCGGGAGCCTGCGTCAGCTCGATGCGCGTATCACCGCGAAGCGTCCGCTGGCCGCGTTCTTCTATGCGGTTGGACAGTGGCAGGGTGGGGAGCCGCCGCCGAGCCAGGGCGCGCTGATCGCGCAGCTCGGTAGCTGGGGCCTGCGCACCTGTCCCGAGATCAAACTGGTGCGGGGCGTCGAGGGCTGCCTTGCCTACTACCGCTCGATCGGCGCGCGTCGCGGTGAGTTGCCCTACCAGATCGACGGCGTGGTCTATAAGGTCAATTCCCGGCAGCAGCAGGAGACGCTGGGTTTCGTCTCGCGCGCGCCGCGCTGGGCCATTGCGCACAAGTTTCCCGCCGACGAGGCGCTCACGGTGGTGCGCGAGATCGAATTCCAGGTGGGCCGCACCGGCGTGCTGACGCCGGTGGCACGCCTCGACCCGGTCAATGTCGCCGGCGTGGTCGTCAGCAACGCGACGCTGCACAACATGGATGAGGTCGAGCGCAAGGATGTGCGGCGCGGCGACACCGTGGTGGTGCGGCGGGCGGGCGATGTGATCCCGGAAGTGGTGCGGGTGGTCCTGGAGCAGCGCCCGACCGGCAAACATGCACCGCACCCCGTCAAGCTTCCCGAGCGCTGCCCGGTGTGCGCATCGCCGGTGGTGCGCACCCCGGGGGAAGCCGCCGCACGCTGCACCGGTGGTTTCGTCTGCCCCGCGCAGCGCAAGGAATCACTGCGGCACTTCGCCAGCCGCCGCGCGCTCGATATCGAGGGACTGGGCGATAAACTCATCGAGCAGATGGTCGACCAGGACCTGCTGCAGGGGCCTAGCGATATCTTCGCGCTGGACGCGGCAACCCTGACGGGCCTGGAACGCATGGGCGAGAAGTCGGCGGCAAACCTGCTGGCCGCGATCGATCACAGCCGCAAGACCACGCTGCCGCGGCTGCTCAACGGCCTCGGCATTCCCGGGGTGGGAGAGAGCACCGCCAAGGCGCTCGCCGATCATTTCGGATCGCTGGCGGCGTTGCAGGCGGCATCGCCTACGCTGATTCTCGAAGTGCCCGATGTGGGTCCGGTGATTGCCGAGAGCGTGCACGAATTCCTGGCCGATGCGCGTCACGCGCGCGAGCTCAAACGGCTGCGCGAGCGCGGGCTTACCTGGGAGGAGGGGCCGCCGGCCGGCGCGGGCGCGCCGGGCGACGGCTCGCCCAAGCCGCTGGCGGGCATTACGGTGGTGCTGACCGGGACGCTGTCGGGACTGACACGGGAGCAGGCCGGTGAGCGCCTGGCCGCCCTCGGCGCCAAGGTCAGCGGCTCGGTATCAAAGAAAACCAGCTATGTAATCGCCGGCAGCGATGCCGGCTCCAAGCTCACGCGCGCGCAGGCGCTGGGCGTGACGGTGCTGGATGAGGCGGGCCTGGCGCAATTGCTTGCGGGCCAGGCACCGCCCCCTGGGTCTTCGACAGCCTGAGGGCTCAGAGACTCTTCTCGACCTTGGCGGTCTTCATGAGCTCATCCTGGTACGCCTTGAACTTCTTGTTCTGGACGTACTGATCCAGGCGGTCCTTGACCGAATCGATGGGCGGAACCGGCGTCTCGCGCGTATCGATCAGCTGAATGACATGCCAGCCGTACTGGGTCTGCACCGGGCTCGGGGTGATCTCGCCCTTTTTGAGTCCCGCCACGGCGTCCGCAAAGGGCTTCACCATGCTCGAGGGCGAGAACCAGCCCAGATCGCCACCCTGCTCCTTGGAGGAGTCGATGGATTCCTTCTTGGCCACATCCTCGAACTTGGCGCCCTTCTTGAGTTCCTCGAGCACCTTCTGCGCAGCCTCCGGGCTGGTCACGAGGATGTGCCGCGCGTGGTATTGCGTCTTGGGCATCAATGCGACCTGGGAGTCGTACTCGGCCTGGCGCTCCGCATCGGTCGCCTTCTTATCCTTGAGGTACTGCTCGGCGTTGGCCTGCTCGAGGATCTGCAGCCGCGAGAGCTGCAGCA
>Ga0181525_10002574_pt1 | contig 14733 bp, 7 predicted proteins | sample PEATcosm2014_Bin_48_FD_121100 | JGI IMG/M metagenome (GOLD analysis project Ga0181525, IMG submission 121100) | Peatland microbial communities from MTU Mesocosm Facility, Houghton, MI, USA - PEATcosm2014_Bin06_10_metaG | ecosystem: Environmental > Terrestrial > Soil > Wetlands > Peat | place...
GCCGCCCATGGAGACCACGGCAATGTCTGTGGTGCCCCCACCAATGTCGACCACCAGACTGCCTTTCGGCTCGGCGACGGGAAGACCAGCGCCAATCGCCGCTGCCATGGCTTGCTCCACCAAATACACTTCACTCGCCTTGGCGCGGTAGGCAGAATCCATCACCGCGCGCTTTTCCACTTGCGTGATCTCGGAAGGCACGCTGATTACGACACGGGGATGAACCAGCATCTTTCTCTGGTGGGCTTTCCGGATGAAATAGTGGAGCATCTTCTCGGTGACTTTGAAATCTGCAATCACACCGTCTTTCATTGGTTTGATGGCTACGATATTCGACGGAGTGCGCCCCAGCATCTCCTTGGCTTCTCGACCGACGGCCTCTATCTCTTCGGTATCTCGGTTGACAGCAACCACGGAGGGTTCATTCACGACGACGCCTTTGCCACGCACGAAGACCAACGTGTTGGCAGTGCCGAGATCGATGGCAAGGTCACTCGAGAAGAAACTGAAAACTGATCTCAAGTTATGAGGGTGGGACGCGGTGGACTGAAAAGCCGTCGATGACATCTGAATATCCTTCTAACTACTCGATTCGTCGATGCCCAGGGAAGTGCGATCCTGCAAGCGGAGGGCGGGCCACCGTAAGGCTTGTCTGACTTATCGATGACCCTGAGTCCGTTTAGTTTACGGCGCGGGTGGGCGCAAACACGAGGCAACCGCTGGAAGCCAAAAGCTCACCGTTGTCGAGAGGTGATCCAGATTCGGTTCACCCAGATTCGGTTCAACCAGGTTTGGTTAACCCCGGTTCGGTCTGTTGCCCAATCAATGACTGTTGGTTGACGGTCGTGATCGGTTGAGCTTTTGCTTCCCTGTTCAATGAGATGCACGCACGTGGCCATTCCGGCGAGGCCAGAGTTTGCTGGTGTTTCCGCGGTCCGCTGACGTCAAGAATGAATTGGAGGGTTAGAGAGGCGTCCGAAATCTAGACCACAGGTCTCAATATTCTTTATTCGTTGGATCCGACGGTTTCGGGCAGAGATTCCTGCAGACGGTCAAAGAGCCAGGACCGAAGTAGCTCGGTCACATCCGGAGAAACCTGCACGAACTGAATCCCGACGCGTCCGCTGCCGTCGCTCCAACGGATCTCGCCGCTCATTCCTACTGACTTATTAATGCCAGGAAGCGCCATCGTCATCTGAAGTTGCTCTCCAACGTGCAGGGGAATCGGTGTGGCGATGGCGATGCCGCGCTCGCTGATGTTGGTGGAAGTAGCAACAAACTCGCGAGTCGAGCCGGCGATAGACAAATGAACTGGAATCTGCACGGAGCAGCGAAAATACCGCCGTCTCTCCTGGAGCATCAAGGAATATGAGGCTTTGAGGGTAGCGACCACGAGCCTGGAAGCAAAAGGGCGTTCCAGTATGAAGTTCGCGCCCGAGTGAAAGGTGCTCGGCACATCTTCGTTTTTGTCCAAAATCGCCAGTACGACAACACCGTCGTGGGATGTCATTTTATGCAAGCCGGTGAGCAGTTCCAACGCTTGTGTTCTCTCGCGGAAGTCGATGGCCACGCCTTCAAACTTGGAATGGCGCAGACTTCGGGTCGCGGATGTTATGTCGGAACGCACCTCAACACACATTCCGGCCTGCTGCATGAAGTGGCTGAGCGTCTCGATCGTCTGGGTGTCTGGGCTGACGAGCAGGACTTTAACTGGAATAACGTGTGCGCCCAAATGCTGCCTCCGTACTAAACGCAGACTGGCCTTGCGAAACTCCGGACTCGATTGTTAGTACACTTTCGTTGCCAGACCAGAATTTGCTCGTTCGAGGGCACTTGCCCGCTGGGCAGGTCAGAAATTGAGCGGCCCGCTGGATTGGAGTCTGGACCGTAGACTCAATACTCCTGTGCGCTGGCCCGGTCCTGAATCGGTCCTCGGTTACGGGTTAATGATCTAGCTTGTGATCGGCTAAGCCTGGAACGACTACACTAGCAATTGAAGGTTCGAGGAGTGTAGCGAGGCATGGCTGATGACGCGATTTTGGTTGTCGAAGATGATAGCCAGCAGCGAGCGTTATTGAGTGAATTTCTCACCGCAAGAGGAATGAAGGTCTTAAGTGCCGCGAATTGTCTTGAGGCTGAGCATATCTGCCGGACCAAACGTCCGGACGCCGCCATCTTCGATTACGAGTTGCCGGACGGCAATGCTCTGGAATTGATGGGCCGGGTAAGAATCCTTGATCCAGAGATGCCCATCCTCATTCTCACTGGGCAAGGTTCTATCCAGCTGGCGGTGGAGGCGGTCAAACTGGGAGCAGATCAGTTCTTGACCAAGCCGGCTGACCTGCCAACGCTTCTCGTACTTCTCCAACGCAGTCTCGAAAACCGCCGGACTCGCCAATTACGACTCGCTGACAAGAGCCGCGTGCAGCGGGATACTCCAGATCCGTTCGTTGGTAAGAGCACACGGATACGCGAACTCGCCGAGATTGCGCGGAAAATCGTAGACACCAACAGTCCCGTGCTCATCCAGGGCGAAACAGGAAGTGGGAAGGGAGTGCTGGCCCGTTGGCTGCATCAGAACAGCCCACGGGCAGCTCACCCGTTCGTCGATTTGAATTGTGCCGGACTTTCTAAAGAACTATTGGAAACGGAACTTTTCGGCCACGAAAAAGGCGCGTTTACTGGAGCCGTCCAGAACAAAGTTGGCCTGCTCGAGATCAGCCACAAGGGCACCACGTTTCTTGATGAGATTGGAGATCTGGATATCCAGGTCCAGCCCAAGCTTTTGAAGGTGCTGGAAGATAAACACTTTCGTCGTTTGGGCGAAGTCCGGGAGCGGTTGGTGGACATACGCCTTCTGGCGGCAACGCATCGGGATTTGCGTGAGTTGGTGCGGCAGAAGTTGTTTCGCGACGATCTGTATTTTCGCATCAGCACCATTTGCCTTACTGTGCCCCCGCTTCGAGAGCGGGCTGAAGATATACCTGTATTGGCAGTGCGACTTCTTGATCGCATTGGCGTCGACCTGGGAGTTCCGCGGGTTGAGATTTCGAATGAAGCTATGCGGTATCTGCAGGCCTACCCATGGCCCGGAAACGTTCGCGAGTTGCGAAACATCCTGGAGCGCGCGGTGTTGTTGGGGGATCGAAAAGTGTTGACGGCGAGGGATCTTCATTTCGATGTGCGAGCCGACTCCGACGGCTTCGATGATGGAACAATCACAACTCTGGAAGAAGTCGAAAAGAAGTACATTGCGAGGACGTTGAAGATTCTAGGGGGACAAGTGCCAGAAGCAGCCAAACAGCTCGGCATCCCCCGCAGTTCACTTTACAACAAGATAAAAAACTACCGAATTACCCTGGGCACGAAGCGCGAATTGCCGGGCAGCGGGGAATCAGCCTCTGACGAAATGGAAGAATGAATCTCTCGGCAACAAGCACGCGCTTAACGGAGTGCTTTGATACCGAGTCCAGTCTGCGCTGAATCAAACTCTCCAACCCTTTTTACTCAACCAACATAATGCCGTCCGGAGCCCGCAGGATTGCCGTCCGGCATTGGGCGCTGAATCCAGACGATGGACTGATCCGTCGCGCCACCGGACTCCGCGTGGCTTGCTGACTACGTGCCTCAAGAGCGGTAAGTGGCTCTAACATAAGCGCTTCTTGATGCCGCTGGCCACCGCGGCTTCCGGCATAGGTTTGGCACTTTCCTTGCAAACCGTAGAGATAGCAGGTCAAAGCCCTCCCCCCGCATCACCCCGACCTGCTCCCTGCTCATATTTGTAGACGGGTCTTCTCCGGGCAAGATCAGGCTTTGATTCCGCGCCTTACGAAGCCAGGCGAGGACGCTTTCGGAGAAGAACGGGAAGAGATCGATCGAATGAGACCGTCCCATGCATGAACAGCGACTCATCATCCGCCATGCACTTCTGTCTCTTGCGTTTGTGCTGTTTTTCCTTCTGCTCAACCGGCCAGAAGTCATCGTAATCTCTAAACTTGGTTCCGCAGTCTGGTATCCCGCCGCAGGGCTGCTGTTCGCGCTCATGCTGGCGATAAGCCCATGGTATGCAGTTCTGGTTTGCTTTGCTGATGCTCTTGCGGGAGTGCTGATCTACCATCAACCCCTCATTTCTTTTGGCGGGACGGTTGGCGCGATCGGGGTCTGTGGCTTTTACGCCTTAGCGGCATACCTTCTGCGTGGCCCACTACGAATCGATCTGGGCCTGCATCGGCGGCGCGATGTGGTTCTCTACATATCTGTCACAACGGCGGCTGCGCTGGGGTCAACTGCTCTGGGCGTTGCCTGCCTGGTTTTGGATCACACGATCTCCTGGAGCGAAGGCTGGCGCGCGGCTACATCGTGGGGTCTAGGAGATGAAATTGGGTTGCTGGGTGTGGCGCCGTTCCTGCTCATCCATGTGTTCCCCTCGGTGCGGAGATGGCTCTCAGCGAAGGTGGTTGCGGTGCGCACCGAAAAGCAGAGTTCCAGTTGGAACGTTTGGTCGCTCCTCGAGGTGGTGGGCCAGAACGCGGCCCTCTTGCTTCTGCTTTGGGTGATGTTCGGACCTACGTTCGGGCCCCTTCAACTGTTCTTTCTGAGCTTCATTCCGGTCATTTGGATTGCCATGCGGCAGGGCGTGCGCAGAGTTGCCACCGGACTGCTGGCGCTGAATTTTGGCATTGTTGTCGCCTTGCATTTCTTTCCACCGGCATCAGGCTCTCTCCCCAAAATGGGCCTCCTCATGTTCGTGGTCTCGGCAGCGGGACTCATCGTCGGGTCGGCGGTAACCGAGCGGCACCGTATTGCAATTGACTTGCGGGAACGTAGCTCCGAATTGCTGGACGCAAACAGGCAGCTACAGGCTTCCAAACAAAAGGCGGAGGAGGCAAATCGGAGCAAGAGCGAATTCCTCGCCAACATGAGCCACGAAATACGCACCCCCATCAATGGAGTTCTGGGCATGGCGGAACTCGTTCTGGATACCGAACTGACCACGGAACAGCGCGAATACCTCACGATCCTGAAGTCCTCGGGCGATTCCTTGCTTGCCGTCATCAATGACATTCTCGATTTTTCCAAAATTGAATCGGGCAAGTTGGAGCTGGACCCGATCGAATTCAATCTTCAGGACAGCATAGCGGACACCATGAGAGTGCTCGCGTTGCGAGCCCATCAAAAGGGGCTGGAACTCGCGTATCAGGTGGCCCCGGAGATCCCGGCGTATGTGGTGGGCGATCCTGGGCGGCTCCGGCAGATCCTGGTCAATCTGACCGGAAACGCAATCAAATTCACGCAACAAGGCGAGGTTGTAGTTCAAGTACAGCTCGCTTCGCAAACCGACCACGAACTGACTTTGCTATTCAGTGTTGCCGATACCGGAATTGGCGTGCCTGCCGAGAAGCATTCGCTTATTTTTGAGGCCTTTGCCCAGGCCGACGGCACCACAACCCGGAATTACGGCGGCACCGGCTTGGGACTGGCTATTTCCTCACAACTTGCCGGGCTCATGGGAGGGCGCATTTGGGTGGAAAGCACGGTAGGCAAAGGCAGCACTTTTCATTTCACAGTACAGTTCGGAATTGCCGACAGGCAGCATGCCTCCGACATCCAGACATTTCAAGCTGAACTTTTGCACCTTCCCGTGTTGTTGGTTGACGACAATTCCACCAACCGGCGAATCCTTACCGATCTGACCAAGGGCTGGGGAATGAAACCGCTTGCGGTGGAGAGCGGACCTGCGGCGCTGGAAGCCATGAAGCAAGCCGAATTCGAGGCTCGTGGGTTCAAGCTGGCCATCCTTGACGGCAGTATGCCGGGCATGGACGGCTTCGAGTTGGCAGAACGGATCAGGAAAGATCCCAGCATGACCGGCGCGATGATCATGATGTTAACCTCTGCCGGCCACAGCGGCGATGCGGCGCGCTGCCGCGAATTAGGAATTGTTGCATACCTCATAAAACCAATTCGCAAATCAGAATTGCTCGCCGCGATTCTGGCTGTCTTAGGGCAACGATCGAGCGGCGCCACGCTTGACTTGATTACGCGATCGAACCTCCACGAAGCCCCTAGAGGATTGCGAATCCTATTGGCGGAAGATAACCGGGTAAACCAGGTCGTTGTCCTTCGCATGCTGGAGAAAATGGGGCACACCGTAAAGATCGCCTGCAACGGACGGGAAGCCGTGTCATTCACCGCCGCAGAGTCCTTTGATCTGGTGTTTATGGACGTGCAAATGCCGGAGATGGACGGGTTGATGGCGACCAAGAACATCCGCGGGCGCGAGAAACAAACGGGACTCCATATTCCGATCATCGCCATGACCGCGCATGCCATGCAGGGCGACCGGGAGCGGTGTCTGCAAGCCGGCATGGACGGATATGTCTCCAAACCGGTCAGCAGCCAAGAAATCGAAAGCGTGATTGCGACAGCCTTTGTGGTTAAAACGGTGGAGCAACCGCTCGCCGGGGTGCAAGTCATACCGGCCTCGCCTGTCGCCTGGGATCATGCGAAGGCTCTGGAAAGAGTAGATGGCGATGAACCGCTGCTGCAGGAAATGATTCAGATTTTTCTCGAAGAGTGTCCGAAACAACTGGCCAAGCTCCGCGAAGCCGTTGCAGAAGGCAATTCGGACATGCTCGAACGAGTGGCGCACAACTTAAAGGGAGAACTAGGGTATCTGGGAATGCCGGGCGCCTGCCAGAAGGCACGCGACCTGGAAGAGATGGGACGAAACCGAAGTTATTCGCAGGCCTCTGAAATTTTTTTGGCGTTGGAAACGGAAGTTTCCGCATTGGTTGCGGAAATGAGTCGCAAAATGGAGATCAAGAATGAAGTTGTTGATTGCTGAAGACGATATCTTTTTTCGCAGGCTGGTGCAGAAGGTCCTCGCGCGCGACTATGAAGTCATAGTAACCGAGGGTGGGAATGAAGCATGGGCCGCCTTGCAAAAACCCGGGGCGCCTCGCTTAGCTGTGCTCGACTGGGTCATGCCGGGCCTGAATGGACCCGAGATTTGCAGAAGAGTTAGGCAGTCGGCCGCTCTGTCTTCCATGTATCTGATCCTCTTCACCAGCCGTAATAGCAGCGCCGATGTTGTTGCCGGGCTTCGGGCGGGCGCGGATGATTACATAACCAAGCCTTTCGATCCTGAAGAGCTCTGCGCGCGAGTTAAAGTCGGCGAAAGTGTTCTGGCTTTGCAGAGTGCGCTTGCGGCACAATCAGCCGCGACAAAGGAAGCAACAAGGCAAGAGAAGCGGCTTCATGAACTTCTGCTCAGCGTCCGATGCCGCCGCCGGCCGGCCATCAGCGAGGACTGGTCTGGAATCGAAGGTTACCTGAAGCAAAACCTCGAAGTTGAAGGCAGCGACTGCCGGGAATGCGGTCTAACTGTAGACCGTTCGCAACTCCAACTGACAAATGATTCCGGGAGGCCACACCGTGCCTGAGCTTAGAGAGGACGAAATTCCTATCTCCGAATGCAAACCGGAGGAGCGCTCGTCGGAGACGATTCTGATCGCGGAAGACGATCGTATCTTTCGTCGAATTCTTGAAAGCTGGCTGCAGAAGTTTGGCTATCGAGTCATCGTGGCGGAAGACGGACTGAGAGCGTGGGAGATTCTGCAACAGGAGAACGCACCCGCTCTTCTCATCCTGGATTGGATGATGCCTGGTATCGACGGCCCCGAACTCTGTCGCAGAATCCGGGAAAGGCGTGATGCCTTTTATCCATACATCTTGTTGGTCACCGCCAAGGAGGAGAAGCAGCATGTGGTGCAGGGTCTGGCCTCGGGAGCCGACGACTATCTGACAAAACCGTTCGATCCCAGGGAGTTGCGGGCTCGACTGCAAGTCGGCAAGCGCATTCTTGATCTTCAGCGCGAGTTGATTCAGGCGCGAGAGGAGATCCGTTTCCAGGCCAGCCATGACGGTTTGACCGGCATCTGGAACCGCGCCACGATCCTGAACCTGCTGGGGCGCGAATTGCAGCGCGGGATGCGTGCCCGCACGGCGACTGGCCTGCTGATGATGGACGTTGACCATTTCAAGAGAGTCAATGATGAACACGGCCATTTGAATGGGGATACGGTGTTGAAAGAGATCTCGAACCGCATCAAACTGGCGGTGCGCTCCTATGATTTCGTAGGGCGTTATGGGGGCGAGGAATTCCTGGCGGTCCTTCCCAACTGCGGCCTGGACGACCTTCGTACTGTTGCCGAAAGAATCCGGCATTCCGTGGCCGAGACTCCGGTTTGCGCAGACACCACAAATATGGCGATGACGGTCAGCATCGGTGGATTTGCCACCTCGAACGCAACTCCGGATCTGGAACTACTCGCCGCTGCGGATTCGGCGCTTTACGCTGCCAAGAGGAAAGGCAGAAACCGGGTAGAGATTGGTTTGGCAATTGCGCCGGAGAATATTTACGTCAGTCAGATTGAGGACGTGTAACAGCAAACAGGCAATCTGTTCGCTCTGACCAAGAGCCAAAATTCCCTGGGCCGACCCTGGTTAACTACCATAAAGCGAACTGGGTTTCCCGGCTGAGGCGAACTTGATTCCCAGACTGGGAATGAAAAACTTCGTTGGACTAGCGCTTTTGTGAGTGTGTGATTGACTTGTCAAACCAGCCCTCGTAGCGTTGAGTAGTACCAATTTGGCACGCACCATAAGGGTCTGATGTGCGTGATTATTTGTGTGTTCTCACGCAGCCCCTGGTTACGTAACACGAAACTGAAAGTCGCCGAAAGTTTTCCGACGCTATCCTGTGAGTTCCGTCGGATGCGGTGAGTCCGGAGTTTTCTTGTCCGACGGCCCAGCTGTTTGGCATGGATATTGTTCGGGCCCAGTCGTACACCAGCGTCATCCCCCGACGCGCGTTCCATCACAAGCAGATCCCAGGTTATCTCGACACAACCCAGGACTGTGACCAAATTCTGTGGAGGTCATAGTGAGTACCCACGCGGCGCCGCGCGACGTGCGGAACAGTTCTGTGTTCTCGCGTGTTGCCAGCCTGGCAGCCGTACTCGCCGGTGGTCTTTCGCTGCTGGGATGGTCGTTGGGCATTCCGGCGCTCGCCGGTATTTTCCCCGGTCTGGATACCATGCAGCCCAACACTGCCCTGTGTTTCGTACTGGCAGGAGTATCTTTGTGGCTGATTCAGCCACGCCCCTTTGCGATAAAGGACTCCCGGGTTCAACTCATCCCGGTAGCGCGGGTTCTGGGCGGTGCGGTTGCACTGGTGGGCCTGTTGACGTTGGCGGAGTACCTTTTCCACCTGGATCTGAGGATCGATGAGGTATTGTTCCGCACCGCCGTGCTGGCCACCGGGGCTCTGCATCCCGGCCGGATGTCAGGCGCTGCGGCACTGGGCTTCCTTCTTCTCGGTGGCAGCGTCCTGTTCATGAGCCACCGGAGGCCTTACCCAGCCCAAGGGCTCGCGCTACTTACGTTTCTGAACGGACTTATCGCATGCATCGGTTACCTTTTGAACGCAGAGCAGCTTTATCAAATCCCGGGCTGCTCTTCCATGGCGCTGCACGTGAGCATGCTGTTCGTCACGACGAGTATGGGTGTTCTTGCGGCGCGGCCCCGTTCGGGTGTGATGGCTGCGGTCACCAGCGAATCCATGGGTGGGGTAGTGGCGCGTCGAGTCTTGCCGTTGGTGCTCGTCGTACCAGTCCTCTTTAGCTGGCTGCGATGGCGCACTCAACTTGCCGGGCTTTATGGCTTGGAATTGGGAGTCGCGATTTCCACCCTCGGCGTGGTCGTGGCGTTTGGCGCTGTGTTGTGGCTGAGCGCGAGGTGGCTTAACGGGATGGACGAAAGACGCCGGGAGGTCGAACAACGCAACCGCGACCTGGCCGCCATTGTGGAATCTTCCAACGACGCCATTTTCGGCAAGGATCTATCGGGCACGATCATCAACTGGAACCACGGGGCCGAACGGCTTTACGGCTATAGTGCGGCGGAAATGATTGGCAAGCCCGTTACCACGATCATTCCGGCGAACCTGCACGGAGAGGTAGCGCAAATTCTCCGGGAAGTTGCCGCGGGGCAATCGGTGACTCTCGAGCAGGCAGCGCGCCAGCGCAAGGATGGGAGCCTGGTCGACGTGTCGCTGATCGTCTCCCCGGTACGGGATCCCAAAGGGCAGATCGTGGGCGCCTCTACGATCGCCCGCGATATCACGGACCGCAAGCGGGCGGAAGATGCGCTTCGAGATTCCGAGGCTAGATACCGCCGGCTGTTTGAAACGGCGAAGGACGGGATACTGATTCTCGATGAGCACTCGGGATTGATCATCGACGTGAACCCTTTCTTGACCAGCTTACTGGACTATCCCCGAGACGAATTTCTTGGCAAAGCACTCTGGGATATCGGCCCCTTCAGGCAAATTCGAGAATCGAAGGCAGCTTTTCAAGAACTCAAGGAGAATCATTACATTCGATATGAGGATCTGCCGTTGGAGACGCGGACGGGACAGCGCGTCAACGTTGAGTTCGTCAGCAACGTCTACGGAGTAAACGGCGCAAGCGTGATTCAGTGCAATATTCGTGACATCACAGCGCGGAAACAGGCGGAAGAAAACTCCTCTTCACAAACCAGGAGATTGGCCAGCCGGACCGAGGAACTTGTCCGCTTGCAGCAGGCGCTGGAGGACAAGACTCTGCTCCTGCAGTCGGTGTTGGAAAGTATGTCCGAGGGCTTGGTCGTAGTCGATGAGAAACGGAACTTCATTCTGTGGAACCCAGCGGCGGAGAGGATCGTTGGCCTGGGCCAGGCCGCCATGCCCGACCGGGAATGGACCAGGCACTACGGCATTTTGCAGCCCGACAAGGTGACGCCTTTCCCGCCTGACCAGGACCCGGTGGCGTTTGCCGCGCAAGGAAAGTCCGACAGGACGGTGATGTTTGTACGCAATCCCCGGCTCGCCGAGGGTGTGTTTGTGGAGGCCTCGGCCAGCCCGCTGAAAGACAAGAACGGCATTGTGTGCGGGGGCGTGGTGGCTTTCCGCGACATGACCGAACGCATGCGGACGGAGGAAAGGCTGCGGGAATACGAACGAGTCGTGGAAGACCTGGAAGACATGATCGTCGTGGTGGACCGGGAGTACCGCTACGTGATTGCGAACCGCGCGTTCCTGAGCTACCGGGACCTGAAGAAAGAACAGATCATCGGATATCGCGTGGACGAAGTATTGGATAAGGAGACCTTTGATTCTATAGTCAAGGCGAAAATTGACGAGTGCTTTGAGGGGAAGGTAATCCAGTACGAACTGAAGAACACATATCCCCGGCTGGGCGATCGAGCTTTGCTGGTGTCGTACTTTCCGATCGAGGGGTCCACCGGCATCACCAGAATCGCCTGCGTGATGCGGGACATCACCGAGCGCAAGCTGGCCGAGGAGGAGTTACAGAAGTCAGAAGAGAGGTTCAGCAAAGCGTTTCGCAGCAGCCCGCTGGCAGTTACGATTTCGACCGAGGCGGACGGCCGGTATCTGGATGTGAACGACGCCTATCTGCAGATGGTCGGGCACAAGCGCGGGGAAGTGGTTGGGCGCACTGCCGAGGAACTTGACTTCTGGGTTCAACCGTCGCATCGCATTGAAATGCTCCGGCAGTTACGGGAGCGGGGGCGGTTAACCGGGTTCCATGCGCAATACGCGACGTCGAAGGGAGAGATTCGGGAAGCAGACATAGCGGCAGAACTGATCGAACTCGAGGGGCAAGCCTGCGTGCTGGTGATCACACGCGACATCACCGAGACCCAGCAACTGGAAGCGCAGTTCCGCCAGGCCCAGAAGATGGAGGCCGTGGGGCGTCTGGCCGGCGGTGTAGCGCATGATTTCAACAATATCCTGGGCGTGATTATCGGCTACAGCGATCTCTCGCTTGGCCTGATTGCGCCGGAGAGTCCGGCGAGCCGGTACATGGAGCAAATCAAGAAAGCCTCGCACCGGGCGGTAGGACTCACGCGGCAACTGCTGGCGTTCAGCCGGCAGCAGGTGGTCTTCCCCAAGATCCTGGATTTGAACGAAGTGGTGCAAAACGTGACCACGATGTTGCAGCGGCTGGTTGGCGACGACGTTGCCATCTCGTTCCGGCCGACTGTCCCCCTGGGCAGCATGAACGCCGACCCCGGCCAGATCGAACAAATTCTGATGAATCTGGTGGTGAATGCCCGGGATGCGATGCCGGCCGGAGGCGAGATCATCATCGAGACCGGGCATGCTGAACTGGACGAGCATTACGTTGCCCATCACCCCGGTTCCCGTGCCGGAGAGCATGTCGTGTTGTCGGTAAGCGACACGGGTTGTGGCATGGACGAAAAAACCAAAGCGCAAATCTTCGAACCCTTTTTTACTACCAAGGGAATTGGGCAGGGAACCGGCCTCGGACTCTCAACCGTGTACGGAATTGTCAAGCAGGGTGGAGGCACGATCTTTGTGTACAGCGAACCCGGCATGGGCACAACATTCAAGATTTATTTTCCCAGAGTGGCCGGGAAAGCGGAACAGCTGGGGCGATCCCATGAAGCGGCGGCCTTCCCTCGAGGATCAGAAACGATTCTGGTGGTGGAAGACGATTTGCATCTGCGCGAACTGACAGTCTCAATGCTGGAGGGTGCTGGCTACCGGGTCATCGCAGCAGGCAACGCGGAAGCCGCGCTGGAAATCGTCAAAGCTGCGGAACCAGAAATCGAGTTGATCGTTACCGATGTCATCATGCCCGGAAAAACCGGGGTCGAGCTCGTAGCCCTGGCCAAGGCGATCCATCCGAATGTTCGTTCCTTGTTCGTGTCGGGATACACCGGCGATCTGGTTGCTCTGCGCGGCGGGTTGGTGCCGGAAGCCGCGTTCCTGGAGAAGCCGTTCACCAGAAGTTCGTTGCTCAAGAAAGTTCGATCGGCGTTGTACACCGGGCAGTAACCTACGGGCGCGAACCGTCATGTTATCGGGGAGGGCCAGGGGCCAGAGATCGAAGATCGAAGACTAAAGATGGAAGATGGGTTGGCCAGCTAGAAGGCCACCAGCTACGCCGCCGCTGGCTTCAGTGCGAGATTCATGTAGCTATCCATGGCCTGCGTCAACTGCGAATCAACCTCATCCGCAATCGTCATGATGTCCGGTAACAGCACGCTGAAATCCAGAGCGCTCAAATTGCTCTGCAACGTCGCGAAGAGCGTCACCTGGAGAATTCGCGAGTCGTGAACCAGCATCCCAGGAGTGTAGCCTTGCGACTTTCGCATCTCGCCGTGAGCTACGGCGGAGGCGGAACAGATGGAATCAGTTTCTGCCCCGGGCTCGTTTGGCTTCCTCAGGCGGAGGATCAGGTCTTCAATCAGCTTAGGAAGATATCCAGTGCGTTCCTGGTCCGTAAGCACAACATGGTTGAGTTCAGGGTTCTTCTTAACCCGTAGCAACCAGTCTTCGACGATGTCGGGGATAGAACGCTGCAATATCTCAGCGACCCTTTCCCTTTTCTGAGGAACCGCTCTGCGAGTCAGCATTTTGTCGCGGATTAGGTCGGCAAGTTTCGCAACCTCGAACGGTTTCATCATGATCTGGTCTGCTTCCAGCAGGATAGCGTCCACCGCGCTCTTCACGTCGGGGTAGCCGCTCACCAGAAGGGTGAGAGCCTCTGGCTGAGAGTGGCGCATCGCGGTAATCACCGCAAAGCCGTCACTGGGGTTCGGCATGTGCATGTCCGTGATGAGCACGTCGAAGCTTTCCGTAGTAATCAATTTCAGTGCTTCGGGCACGTTGGCGGCAGGGACTACGTCAAATCCCTTGCTTTCAAGCAGCGCCCTCATCATGGTCCGAACGCCTTCATCGTCATCCACCACCAGTACCCTGTGCACGGGCGTCTTGGCGTCGGTCATATCGTCACCGCCTCTTTAATTCGAAATCGTAGATAACATCAGACTATTAGATTAACTTCCTCAAAACTGGTCACTTCTGATCAGACACGTCGTGCGAAAAGGGATGATCGAAAGGACCAAAATGGGAATACGCGCACTGAGCCAGGCAGATCGAATCCTCCCAAAACGAACCGCGCCGGAGGGCATTCCTGACAACTAGTCAGAGTCAAACCGCTATGGCACAAACTACTGATTACCCTGGGTTACTACCTTCTATTACCAGGTTGCCATTGTGGGCCGGAGGGTGCGAGCCTACCTTCGGTACATGAACTCCCGTAACGGATCGCAAGTCGCAGGATTGATAGCCAGCCAACCGCACCTTACATCCACGACGTTGCGCACAGTGTTGGCTGTGCTGGCGCTGGCTTCGATCGCGATGGCTGCCGAGCTTCCCAACGCGCCCAGCAGCGTCATCCGGACCGACGCAGCGATGATCGAGACGACGGTTCCGGCGGCGCCGGGGTTTGTGGCGGCGAACCGCGAGGTCAAACTCATCGACAAGACGTTCGTGAGCCTGGCCGTTGTCTCTATTGGCAGTACATTCGCCGATTCCTACACGACACTGTTCGCCCGCCAGAATTGGCTTGCCGGCAAGACAGGGGTCTGCAACGTGGAGGTTGAATCAGCTTATCTGTACGGAACTCACCCAACCGTGGGGCGTACCTATGCTGTCGCAACGGTCAAAAGTGTCAGTTCTGTGGCCGCAGCATACTACCTGCGCAAGCAGCACAATAGGTTCTGGAGTCTGCCTCTGGTCGCTAACGCCGTGATGAGCTTGCAAGGCGTGGGTCAAAACATGGCGGCATGCAACTA
>Ga0181525_10002575_pt1 | contig 14732 bp, 8 predicted proteins | sample PEATcosm2014_Bin_48_FD_121100 | JGI IMG/M metagenome (GOLD analysis project Ga0181525, IMG submission 121100) | Peatland microbial communities from MTU Mesocosm Facility, Houghton, MI, USA - PEATcosm2014_Bin06_10_metaG | ecosystem: Environmental > Terrestrial > Soil > Wetlands > Peat | place...
CCCGGGACAGCGGCGAGCGCGACCACAAGAACTCTTGGTCGGTCTCCGGGTTACCGACCCGCTTGTACAGCTGGGCCTTCATCGGCGCCCAGTACGGCGGGATCGTCTCGAGCAGCGTCTGCAGGTTCGACGGGCCGACGATGTCTACCGCGCAGCGGAACACGTCCGGCGTGAACGCCGCGCCGACCAGCGCCGCGTAGCCGCCGTAGGAACCGCCGTAGATGGCTACCCGGTCCTTGTCCGCCCAGCCCTGCTGCACCACGTAGTCGACGGCGTCCAGCAGGTCGTCGTGCATCTTGGCGCCCCACTCGCGGTCGCCGGCCGCGACGAACGCCTTGCCGTAGCCGGTAGAGCCGCGGTAGTTCACCTGGACGCACATGTAACCCCGGTTCGCCAGCCACTGAGCCTCAGGGTTCCAGCCCCACGTGTCCCTGGCCTGCGGACCGCCGTGCACGTCGAGCACCGCAGGCAGCCCGGCGCGCCCGCCGTCGACGGGGAACGTGACGTACCCGTGCACGGTCAGCCCGTCCCGCGCGGTGAAGGAGATCGGCTCCATCTGCGCCAGTTCGTAGCGCTCGAGCTCGGGCCTGCTGGTGAACAGGAAGCTGCCGGTACGGCTAGCCCGGTCGTAGGAGAAGTACTGGATCGGCCCCGCGTCGTCGGTGAAGGCGACCAGCCAGGTCCTGTCGGCCTCGTCGCGGCCGGCCAGCATCGGATCGCCGGAGTGCAGCGCCCTGATCGCCTTCAGGTCGGCCTCCAGCGCCGGGTCGAGCACGTGATACTCGATTCGGTCCTTCAGCACCAGGACGACCTGCGGATCCCGGGTGTCAGGATGCAGCAGCGCGCCCGCGACGTCGGCCTCGGGATCTTCGAACAGCACCTGCGTGTCGCCGGACGCCAGATCGATCCTGACCAGCCGGCCCGTGTCCACGCCGATCGAGCTGATGGCCAGCAGAGACGTCCCGTCTCCGCTGAACGACAGAACGTCGCTCGCCGCCACGTCATCCGGCGGGAGCGTCAGCAGGGTCCGCCAGTCAGCATCTACGCTGTCCCGGACGAGCAGGTCGAAGCTGCCGTCGGGGTGCGGCGCGAGCGCGCCGCGGACCACCATGTCCTCGTCCGCGATCCAGCCCGCGAACCCGGGGTTGTCGATCAGCTTGGTCAGCTCGCCGGTCACCAGATCGAGCCGGTAGACGTCATGCAGCTGCGGATTCTGCTGGTTCATCCCGACGAGCACCTCGTCGCGATGGCTCTTGCGGGTGGCGATGATCCGCGCCTGGATGCCGTCGAACGGCGTCAGGTCACGGCGGGCCATGGTCTCCAGATCGACGTCGTACAGCCGCCAGTTCTCATCCCCGCCGGTGTCCTGTATGTACAGCAGGTGCCTGTCGTCCCTGGCAAAGGCGCAGAACCGGATGCCGCGGTCGGTGTCCGCGGTGACGACGGTGGCGGAGTCCCAGTCCACCCCGGAGGCGCCGATGGGTGCCACCCAGACGTTGAGGACTCCCTCCTGCGGCGCTATCCAGGCCAGTCGCGTGCCGTCAGGCGAGATGTGCGGGGTGACCCGCTCCGGGTTGCCGAAGAGGACCGTGCGCGGAATGAGTTCGACCATGCCAAATGCCTACCACACCCGGCTGAGCGCCCGGACTAGCGCAGGCCCGTGTTCGCCCGAGGCGCACCGCGCGCCGCAAGCCTCAGCCGGAGAACCAGCGGGCCGGCCCCGGGCTTGTGTTGTGGTAGATGTGCTTGCGCTCCTGGTATTCCTCCAGGCCCGACGGCCCGAGCTCACGGCCGATGCCCGAATGACCGAAGCCGCCCCACTCGGCCTGTGGCAGGTACGGGTGGTAGTCGTTGATCCAGACCGTGCCGTGCCGCAGCGCGCCCGCCACCCGCTCGGCGCGTCCGGCGTCGGAGGTCCAGACCGCCCCGGCCAGGCCGTACGAGGTGTCGTTGCCGAGCCGGATTGCCTCCTCCTCGGTCCCGAACCGCTCCACGGTCACCACCGGCCCGAACACCTCGTCCTGCACCACCGCCATCTCACGCCGGCATCCGGCGAACACGGTCGGCCGCAGGAAGAAGCCGCGTGCCAGCTCGGGCGAGTCCGGCCGAGCGCCGCCCGCCAGCAGCTCCGCGCCCTCGGACTGGCCGAGCGCGATGTACCGCTCGACCTTCTCCCGGTGCGCGGCGGAGATCAGCGGGCCGCATTCGGTATCGGGATCCAGCCCGCTGCCCAGCCGGATCCGGCCCGCGCGGGCCGCCAGTTCGGCGACGAAGCTGTCGTGCAGGGAGTCCTGCACGATCAGCCGGGCGCCGGCCGAGCACACCTGCCCGGAATGCAGGAACGCGGCGGTGAGCGCGTTGTCCACCACCGTGTCGAAGTCGGTGTCGGCAAAGACGATGTTCGGGTTCTTTCCGCCCAGCTCGAGCGCCACCCGGCGGACGCCGCGCGCCGCCTCGGCCATGATCCGCTCGCCGGTCGCCAGCCCGCCGGTGAACGAGATCAGGTCGACGCCAGGGTGCGCGACCAGCGCCTGGCCCGCCGTGCCGCCCTGGCCGAGCACCAGGTTCACCACGCCAGGCGGGACGTCCGCTTCCTCGCACAGCCCGGCCAGCGCCACCGTGGACAGCGGCGTCAGCTCGCTGGGCTTGATAACCGCGGTGTTCCCCGCCGCCAGCGCGGGCGCCAGCTTCCAGGAGATCTGCAGCAGCGGGTAGTTCCACGGCGTGATCAGCGCGCAGACGCCGACCGGCTCGTGCGTGATCCGGCTGGTCACGTTCGGCCGACCAGGATCGACCACCCGCCCGGCGTGCGAGCCGGCGATCCCCGCGTAGTAGCGGAACACGGCGGTGGCGTCGTCCACGTCGAAGCACGCCTCGTTCAGCGTCTTGCCCGTGTCCAGGCTCTCGGTCCGCGCCAGCTCCTCGCGATCCTGCTGGAGCAGATCGGCGATCTTGCCGAGCAGCGCGGCGCGTTCGGTGACCGCGGTCCGGCGCCACGGTCCCGCGTCGAATGCCTCGCGCGCCGCGGCGACCGCCGCCTGCACGTCCGCCGCGGTCGCCTCGGCCACGGTATCCAGCGGGGTCGCGTCGAACGGGTTGATGGTCTGCGAGGTGCCGTCGTCCGCGGCCGCGGTCCACTTGCCCGCTATGTACAGATACTTCATGTCGGCTCCCGGATGTCCGCGGCGTGGGCGCTGGAATCCTACCGCCGGGAGCTCAGCTGGCGGGCGGCCCGCTCTGACCGGGCACCGGGACCAGCGCCTGCCCGGTCACCGGCCAGCCGCCGACCCAGGCCAGCGGCCGGACCTGGATCCACGCGTCGCCCTGGTCGAAGGCGTCGTAGAAGTGGTACACGAGGTAGCGGGAAATCGCATGGCTACCTCGTGGTGACATCGTCGGTCCTGGCCAGGGCAGCACGCGGGGCAGGCGGTGCGGCATCTCAATCATGAGCGAACGTTCGCTCATGGCAATCATGAAATTTGCCGGTATCCGATGACCAGCCGAACGCCCCAATAGCGCCGTCACCAGCCCGGTTATCCGCCGTCGGGGAGACACGCGGCGACATCGCGTCTCAGCTGGCGAGGCGGCGGGGACGCCGATCAATTAGTGTTTGCCAGTGTGAGCGGTTCGCGGACCACGCTGGCGGGGTGGCTGGCCCGGGCGGGTTTCGCGGATGCCGCGCGGGCCGAGCGGCTGCTGCTCGACGACGTCCACGTCACGCCCGGCGAGCTGGAAACTGACCCCATCGTGGCCGCGCTGGGCGCGGCGGCCGATCCCGACCTCGCGCTGACCGGCCTGGCCCGGGTATTCGGCGCCGCAGCCGACCCGGACGCCCTGCGCGCGGCGCTGCGCGACGAGCCGGACTTCCGCGACCGGCTGACCGCCGTACTCGGCGTCAGCACCGGCCTGGCCGACCACCTGGCCAGGCACCCGGAAGACTGCAACGTGCTGCGCGGTGCTGTCGCCCGCCCAGATCCCGCCGACCTCCGCAAGGAGATGCTGCAGGCAGTCGGCGCGGGCGGCGAGCCGGTGGCCGCGCTGGCCGCCGCCTACCGGCGCAGGCTGCTGCACTTGGCCGCCCGCGACCTGACCGGCGTCGCAACCGTCGACGAGGCGGCCGAGGAACTCGCCGACATCGCGGCCGCGGTGCTCGAGGCGGCGCTCGCCGTGGCCAGGGCCGAGCTGCCCGCATCCGCGCCGTGCCGGCTCGCCGTGGTGGCCATGGGCAAGTGCGGCGGCCGGGAGCTGAATTACGCCAGCGACGTCGACGTTATCTTCGTGGCCGAGGCTGCGGCCCAATCCGTCGCCGACCCCGCCGACGAGACCGCCGCGCTGGCCACCGCGCTGGCCACCGCGAGCAGGCTCGCCGCCGGGATGATCGGCGTCTGCGCGCGGTCCACCCCGGAAGGCAGCATCTTCCCCGTCGACCCGAACCTCCGGCCCGAGGGCCGCAACGGCCCGCTGGTCCGCACCCTGGCCAGCCACCGCGCGTACTACGAGCGATGGGCCAAGACCTGGGAGTTCCAGGCGCTGCTGAAGGCGCGGCCGGTAGCCGGCGACCTGGCCCTCGGCCAGGCGTACACCGAGGCGCTCGGCCCGATGGTCTGGCAGGCGTCCCGCCGCGAGCACTTCGTCGAGGACGTCCAGGCGATGCGCCGCCGGGTGGAGCAGTCGCTGCCCGCCAGGCAGGCCGGGCGCGAGCTCAAGCTCGGCCCCGGCGGCTTGCGGGACATCGAGTTCGCCGTCCAGCTGCTGCAGCTCGTGCACGGCCGCACCGACGAGTCGCTGCGCGTGCCCGCCACCCTGCCCGCGCTCGCCGCGCTGGCCGCCGGCGGCTACGTCGGCCGCGCGGACGCAGAGGAACTCGCCGCCGCCTACCGGTTCCTGCGCGGCACCGAGCACCTGCTGCAGCTGCACAGGCTCAGCCGCACTCACACCCTGCCTGAGGATCCCGCCGTACTTCGCAGGCTGGGCAGGGCGATGAGAATAAATTTTGGACCGAACGAGCCGTGGTTCACCTCCCCGGTCACGCCGAATCGGTCCGACCCGGCAGCCGAGTTCGATGCGCAGTGGCGCCGCCACGCGCTGCAGGTCCGTCGGCTGCACGAGAAGCTGTTCTACCGGCCGCTTCTCGACGCGGTAGCGAGGCTTCCTACGGACGCCGTCCGGCTGACCCAGGCCGAGGCCAAGGCCCGCCTCGAGGCGCTCGGCTACCTCGACCCGGCCGGCGCGCTGCGCCACATCGACGCGCTGACCTCGGGCGTATCTCGCCGCGCGGCGATCCAGCGCACCTTGCTGCCGGTACTGCTCGGCTGGTTCGCCGACGCCGCGGAACCCGACGCGGGCTTGCTGGCGTTCCGGCAGGTCAGCGAGGCGCTGGGGGACTCTCCGTGGTACCTGAGGCTGCTGCGGGACGAGACCAAAGCGGCCGAGCGGACCGCCCGCGTGCTCGCGTCCAGCCGCTACGCCGCCGGCCTGCTGCTGCGCGCCCCCGAGGCGGTCGCCATGTTCGGCGACGACGCCGAGCTCGCGCCGAGAAGCGCGGACTCGCTCCGCGCGGAGATGCTCGCCGCCGCCCAGCGCTACGGAGACGACGCCGAGGCCGCCGTCACCGCGGTCCGCTCGGTCCGCCGCCGCGAGCTGCTCCGCACGTCGGTGGCCGACGTATTGGGCATGACGGACCTGGCCGTGACGGGCGAGGCGCTGACCGGCGTCACCCGGGCCTCGGTCGAGGCCGCGCTCGCGGCGGCCGAGCGCAAGGTCGCGGCCGAGCTGCGTGCTCCGCTGCCGACCAAGTTCGCGCTGATCGCGATGGGCCGCTTCGGCGGTCAGGAGTGCGGCTACGGCAGCGATGCGGACGTGCTGTTCGTGCACGACCCGCTGCCCGGTCACGAGGAGAAGCAGGCCTCCGACGCCGCTCACGCCGTGGCCGCGGAACTCCGCCGCCTGCTCACCCTCCCGGTCCCTGATCCCGCCCTGATCGTCGACGCCGACCTGCGTCCCGAGGGCCGCCAGGGTCCGCTGGTCCGCACCCTGGCCGCCTATCGCGCCTACTACCGCCGCTGGTCCGCCCCCTGGGAAGCTCAGGCCCTGCTCCGCGCCGAGTTCGCGGCCGGCGACGGAGGCCTAGGCGAGGAGTTCATCGCCATGATCGCCGAGTTCCGCTACCCCAAGGACGGCATCGGCCCGGCGGCCATCCGCGAGATCCGCCGCATCAAGGCGAGAGTAGAAGCCGAGCGCATCCCCCGCGGCGCCGACCGCGCCCTGCACCTCAAGCTGGGCCCCGGCGGCCTGTCCGACGTCGAGTGGACTGTCCAGCTCCTCCAGCTTCAGCACGCGAGCGCGATACCCGCCCTGCGCACCACCCGCACCGGCGAGGCCATGGCCGCCGCGGTGGCGGCCAACCTGCTCCCCGCCGAAGACGCCGCCGCGCTGATCGCCTCCTGGGAACTAGCCGCCCGCATCCGGAACGCCATCGTCCTAGTCGGCGGCCGCCCCTCCGACACCCTCCCCACCCGTCACACCGAGCTAACCGCCGTCGCCCGCCTCCTTGGCTACCCCCCAGGTGACGCCGCCCAAGCCCTAGAACAGTCCTACCGCCGAGCCGCCCGCCGCGCCCGCACCGTCATGGAGCCCCTCTTCTACGGCTGACCAGCGCTCACGCTCAGCGGCATCCATCCCGGGGGCGGCGCAGCCGGATCATGAGTGGCTGCACGTGTCGCGCGAAGGCCGCTAGCCCGCGACCGACTCAGGCCGAGACGATGGTCATGACTCTGCGACCGATCCTTATCTTGTCGCCCTTCTTCAGCCGCTGGGCGTTGTAGATGCGGCGGTTGTTGAGGAAGGTGCCATTGGTCGAGCCTAGGTCTTCGACCCACCAGAGGCCATGCGCGAACTGGAAGACGACGTGATGGCCGGAGGCGTGCTCGTCGTTGACGGTCAGCGTGCCCTGTCGGCCCGCGGTGAACTCGGTATGGAAGGCACGGATCTCGCCGCCGGTCTTGACGACGAGTGACTGAGCAGGTGCCCCGTCGGCAAGGGTGACGTCCCCGGCCCCGCTGATGGCCCCTACCGCAGCCTTCCAGGCCTCCTGCTCCTCCTCGGTGGCGTCCTCCCACGAGGGCCGATACCCAGGATGAGCCCCGCGATGAGCCTCATAGGCCGTCCGTGCCAAGCGTTCAAGGTCAGCGCTCACCCAATCGATAATGCCAGAGGTATTGAGTAACGGCCCCCCGCAAACCGCCATCCCCGTTCAGTCCCCCTCGTCTATCACCAGCCGAGGCTCGTATCTATCACGGGCCGAGTCTCTCGTGGATTACCGCCGAGCCCTTCATCGATTTCCCGCGTTACGCAGGCCTCTCCATCCGTCTCAAGCCCAGCTCTTCTTCTATGACTAACCAATTATCTCAGAAATCACATGAGTCACATTAACAACAGGACCATCCAGCCCATTCCCGCGTGGCGGAGCATTTGAGCCGACAGCAATAGCGCCAACGGACGGCCCCGGCTGGAGCGTCCTCTACGCCGCCTAGGTCGATTGGCCGAACTCGACTGGCACGTTACGTCCAGGGCAAGTGGTAAAAATGAGATAGGAAGCAAACAGGATTTCCAAAGATATGGGAAGATCTGGGCTTCTGGGAAGATCTGGGCTTCTGGGAAGATTTGGTGCGCTCCAGCACACCGGATCCTCCCGCAAGCCCGAATCCTCCCAGAAAACTGGCGCATGCGAGCGTTGGCGCGCAGGACGCGGCCCAAGTGGAGGCCTTTGTGGCTCTTGTGGTCGCTGTGACTACAGATACGGCTACAGGAGGCCGTTGGCGCGGAGGATGCGGAGGGCGTCTACGGTCAGGTAGCCGCGCCACTCGCGTTCGGCGGCGGGGGACCAGGCTAGCCAGTTGAAGGTCCAGCCGCCGTCGTCGCGCTGGGCGTGCGCTAGGTGGTCCAGATGGGCCTTGATCGTCGCGTCGTCGAACAGGCTGCGAGCCAGCGAATCGGGCTCGGGGGCGAAGTCCAGCGGGCCGTGCGTCTCACCGGGCGCCTCGGGGTCCAGGGTCGCCAGGTTCCGCTCGATGATCAGCGGGCCGACCCGGCCGAACGCCTCGCGGGCTCGGTCTCGGTCGGGGACGTGCTGCAGGAAGGCGAGCACGCCGAACATCTCGTAGCCGCCGGGCTCGGTCAGCTTACCGATCCTGGTCCACATCACCTCGGTGGCGCGCTTCAGCCATGGATGGCTGAAGCCGCGCGCGTACAGGGTGCCCGCGATCAGGCCGGTGGCGATGAGCGACGCGGGATGGTCTTCCTCGGGGACCCACCACGGCGCGTGCGGCCAGCCGGACGAGGTCGGCTCGACGAAGGCAGCGCCTCCCTCGGCGGGGGCGACCGCCGTGAGCCAGTCACAGGCTCCCTGGACCAGGGCCTCGTCCCACACGTCGGCCTGGTCCATGATGCGCAGCGCCATCTCGACGGCGGCGGGCTGGCTGCCTGGCGCGCGCCAGTCGGGTTCCAGGCCGTGGCCGAAGCCGCCGTCGTCGTTGCGGTAGGCAGCAACCGCGTCCCGGACCGCCGCGGCAGAACCGTCGCGGACCAGGGCGGCAGAGCCGTCATCGACCGGAGCGGCAGAACCGTCGCCGATCAGGGCGGCGGAGTCGTCGCCGAACATCCGCTGGAACCTGCGCCGGTCTACCACCCTCGCGTTAGCGACGATGAAGTTGGCGGCCTTGTCGAAGTCTGGAGCGTTCATCGGTCCATGAGATCACGCCTGGGCTGTCCCGTATTGAACGAAACGGCCATCGTCATGGCATGCTGGCAGCGTGGATTCAGCGGTACGCGAGGCCGGAGGCGAGGCTGCGGGGCCGTCGGCACGAGGGGTAGCGGGCCTGCCGTCCGGCTACCGCGAATGGCCGGCGCCTGCCGCGCTGCGCCATGCCGTCTCGTGCCTGTGGGCGCAGGTCACCACCGATGCGGGTGACCGCGAGGGCCTGGTGCTGCCGGATGCGTGCAGCGACCTGATCTGGGAGCGGGGCAAGGGCGCCTACGTGGCCGGCCCGGATACCGGCCCGGTACCGACCAGGATGCCGGCGGGCAGCGTCATGCTCGGCGTCCGCTTCCGGCCCTCGGCCGGTGGCCCGGTGCTCGGCGTGCCGCTGGGCGAGCTGCGCGACCAGCGCGTCGACCTTGCCGACGTAAGGCCCGGTGACGCGACGCTGCTGCCAGGAACGCTCGACCTCGGCACCGCCATGGCCCGTGTCCTCGACGTCGCCGGTGCCCTCATCGCCGACGCCAGCCCGGACCCGGCCGCGAGCCACGCCGCGCGGCTGCTGCGCGACCCGCGGGCGAAGGTCGAGGACGTCGCCGCGGAGATCGGGCTTAGCCTGCGGCAGCTGCGCCGCCGCTGCGATGCAACCGTCGGCTATGGCCCGAAGACCCTGCAGCGGGTCCTGCGTTTCCGCCGGTTCGTGGACCGGATCGACGCCCGTCCCGCGGATGGCCTCACGCCGGACCTGGCTGCCATCGCGGCGGAGGCCGGCTACGCCGACCAGGCCCACCTCACCAGGGAGTGCCGCCAGCTAGCAGGCCTGACGCCGGTCGCGCTGGCCAGGCAGCGGGTGCCGCAGTGAAGCGGGATAATCAGCCTCGTAGCCTGCCCGCTGCCCAGGAAATCCGGCTAGCGCTAAAGGACGCAGAAAGTCATTCTGGTAATGAGGAGAAACCGAGATCGTTTTGTAACCAAAAAGCTGGTATCCCATGAGCGGGGAGATATGTCAATCGATGTGGAGGCTCAGCGGTAATCCTGAGCCGTTCCTGACGAGGCGCTGGGGGTACAGGCGGTGACCCTACCGGAAGCATGCGGCCATGACATAAGGCCGGGACTGCAGTTCTGTACGGTGTGCGGGCGTCCCGCGGCCGAACATGTCGATTCTACGGCCCAACCCCAAGCACCGCAATCGGCTTCCTTCGCTCCTACTATCGGATCAAGCTCATATGTTCCGCCGACAGGCGATCCGAATCCGTCCGGACCCACCGGCCCCGACCCGGTGGCGCCGCCGCAGGGTTCCGGCCAGCCCTGGTGGCGCTACGACAATCCCGACCAGCCCGGCGGCGGCAATTACCAGGGCCCTCCTCCGGTCTATCCCGGGTCTTACCAGGCACCTCCCGGCCTCGGGTCCTACCAGGCACCTCCCGCGCCGGGGCCGTACCAGGTGCCTCCCGGCCCCACCCTCCCTGGGCCGACGCCGACCCAGCCGTCAGGTTCGCGCAAGCCGCTGATCTATGGTCTCGTCGCCGGCCTGACGGCGGCCGTGGTCGCGGCCGCCGTCCTCGTCTTGACCCACAAGCCCACGCCGACCCCGCCGCCCAATCCCGGCCACTCGACAACGGCGCCGCCCACGGTGCAGCCCACGACGAATCCGCCTACCACGCAGTCGCCTACGGTGTCTGCCGAGGAGCAGGCCGCGGATAACCTTTCTAACCTCCTCACGCAGAGCGTCACGGACCGCAGTTCCATCGTGGCGGCGGTCGCCGACGCCGAGAATTGCGGGTCGAACCTGAACCAGGATCCGCAGATCCTCGAGAATGCCGCGACGTCGCGCCAGAACCTGCTGAACGAGCTCGCGAGCCTGTCCGGAGCCTCCAACCTGCCGGCGAACCTGATTTCCAACCTGACGGGCGCCTGGCAGAGCTCCATGGAGGCAGATAAGGCATACGCCCAGTATGCCCAGGACCAGATCTCGAACGGCTGCGTCACGAACGACACGTCCGACCCCAATTACCAGGCCGCCCTCGGCCCCGACGGCCACGCCACCACGTACAAGCAGGCCTTCGTCGGCCTCTGGGACCCGATAGCCATGCAGTACGGGCTGCCCACTTACGTGTGGAGCGAGCTCTAAGGAGCGGGTACCCGCTCAGCCCAGGCCGTTCCAGACCATGGCGGCAAGCCGGTCGATGGTGTCGATGCCGTACTGCTCGCTCGGGTTGCCGGTGCTGAGCACGGCCATCAGGTAGTTCCTGCCCTGGCCGGAGATCCATCCGACGCTGTTGATCTGCCAGTCGGTGTCCGCGCTGTCCAGCGGCAGCCAGCCGTTCTTGAGCGCCACCGTGACCTGGGCAGGGACGCCGCCGGAGACGCCCCATCGCTGCGACTCCGTCACGTTCTCCATCAGCGACAGGGCATACCCGCGTTCGGCCTTGGTCAGCGGGCCCGGCCCGATCAGCGCCTTGAGCAGGGCGAGCTGGTCGGTGGCGACGGTCGTGGTGAGCCCCCAGCCCGGCCAGGGGAAGTTGGGGCAGTTCACGCAGAGCGACGGCGAGGTGTCAGTCAGCTTTGCCGTGTTGTTGAACGCGCGGATCCCGGCCGCGCCGCCGACCTCGTCCCACAGGCTCGTCGCGGAGTCGTTGTCGCTGTCCTCGATCATCGACTGCGCGAGCGACTGGTCGCTGGCCGATAGCCCGCCGGCGCCTCGCTGGGCCAGCAGCGTCTCGAGCACGTCGAGCTTGACCACGCTCGCCTCGTCTTGCGGCTTGCCCTGCCCGAGGCTCCAGGTCTGGCCGGTGCTGACGTCGTAGACGGCGGCAAGGACGGTGCCGGTCCGGGTGGACAAGTAGGAGGCCGCCATCGCCCCGAGCGGATCGGAGTGCGGGCCGCCGGCCGCCGACGGTCGCGCTGACACGGCCGCCGACCGAGCCGGAGAAGGAGTTGACGCGGTCCCGGTGGTCGGATCGGTCGAGGCGCTGGGCAGGGCCGCGCCAGGTACGTATGCAGGGTGCCCCCGGACCACCAGGCTCACCACGATGCCTACCACGAGGCAGACGCCGAGAATGCCTACTACCGTCCAGGTGCGCCTGGGGGGTCCATACTTCCTGGAACCCCTGGCGAGTCTCGCCGAGTGTCTTCCGCTCACCTCGGTGCCAAACGTCCCGCTCTTCGTCCGGTCGCAAACCGCGCCATGACCGACCTATCGTGATCGGACCCAGGCTAACCCGCTGGGCAAACCTGCTGGAATGGTTCTGTCCCAGCGTAGTCCGCCCACTGCTGCCGTGTGAGGGACTGACCTGCGATGGCGCATGCCGCCGCTAGTAGCTTAGCCGGGAAGGTCACGTCCCAGAGCCGCGCCACGCCGTCCCCTCCGGCGGTGGCTAGCAGGCTGCCGTCCCGGCTGAAGGCCAGGGCGTAGACGGGCTGGGTGTCGGCGGTCATCGGCGAGCCGATCTCCTGCCTGGTGGCCACGTCCCACAGCCGGGCGGTGCCGTCCCCGCTGGCCGTGGCAAGGATGGTGCTGTCCTGGCTGAAGGCCAGGGCGTAGACGGGCTGGGTGTCGGCGGTCATCGGCGAGCCGATTTCCTGCCTGGTGGCCACGTCCCACAGGCGGACGGTGCCGCCGCTGGCGGTGGCCAGGGTCCGGCCATCCGGGCTGAAGGCCGCCGCGACCGGGCCTGACCCCGAGCCCGCCGTCATCGACCCGCCGAGCGCCCGCTGCGTGGCCACGTTCCACAGCCGGACGGTGCCGTCACCGTCGACCGTGGCGAGGATCGCACCGCCGCGGCCGAACGCCACCGACCCGCCGGAGCCCGAACCCCCGGAGCCCGAACCGCCGGAGCCCGAACCGCCGGCGGTCATCGACGCGCCGACCTGCTGCTGGGTGGCCGCGTTCCACAGCCGTGCCAGGCCGTCGGTGCCGATACTGGCCAGCAGCTTGCCGTCGGGACTGAAGGCCATGCCGCCGGCGGCATCGGCGGCCGGCAGCCGGCTGCCGATCGGCTGGCCGGTGGCGGTGGCCCACAGCCGCAGGCCGTCAGCGGCTACCGCGACCGTCTTGCCGTCCGGGCTGAGGGCGAGCCCGGTCACCGCGTGGTCGCTGCTGATCGGCGCCCCGACCGACCGCCCGGTCAGGGCGTTCCACAGCCGCACCACGCCATGGCCCTCGTTGACGGCCAGGATGCCGCCGCCGGCGGCCAGCACGGCCGAGGCGTTCCCGGCCAGGGCCGTCCGCGGCGGCTCGGGCGTGCCAATCGACAGCCCGCCGGCCGCCTGATGAAACTCGGCCGGGTTCCACAGCTGGATGGTCCCGGTGCCGCTCCCCGTTGCCAGCGTGGACAGGCCGCCCGGGGCGGGGCTGAACGCCAGCGAGTTCACCGCACCCGAACCCTGGGCGGTGAGGGCGGCCCCGGCCTGGCTCTGCGTGGCGACATCCCACAGGTCGGTGGAGCCGTCGGTCTCCGCGGACGCGAGCGTGGTCCCCCCGGCGTTGAACGCGAGCGCCTCCACCGGGTCCCCGGTGGGCATGCCCGCGCCGATTTCCTGTTCGGTGGCCGTGTCCCACAGCCGTGCCGTGCCGTCTTCCCCGCCGGTGGCGAGGACGTTCCCGTCCGGGCTGAACGCGAGCGCCTTGACCGCGGCGGAGCCTGCCAGCATGGCCGTGCCGATCTCCTGCTGGGTGCCCGCGTCCCACAGCTGGACGTTCCCGTCGCTGCTCGCGGCGGCCACCGCCGTGCCGTCCGGGCTGAACGCGACGGCGTCGACCGGCTGCAGGTCGGAGCTCATCGGCGCGCCGATCTCCTGCCTGGTGGCCGCGTCCCACAGCCGGACGTTATCGTCGCCCCCGCCGGTGGCGATCGTCGTGCCGTCCGGGCTGAAGGCGACCGCGCCGCCGGCTACCTGACCTGTCAGCGGCCGGGTGGCGATCCTGGCCCCGTCGGCCAGGTTCCACCGGCCGACCGAATCCGGGTCGGCTACCTCGAGGGTCTTGCCGTCGCCGGTGAACGCCAGGGCGAGGGCGGCGGCGCTCCAGGTAGTGCTGCTGATCAGCCGGTGCGAGGAGACATCCCAGAGCCGGATGGTGCCGTCGGAGTACCCGGCCGCCAGCATGTCGCCGCGGCGGGCGTAGACCAGCGCGGTAACGACGCCCGACTGGGCGGCGGTCAGCACGCCGCGGACCGGCTGGGCGAGCGATTCGAGCAGGCTGTAGCGTGCCTGCGCGGTCGGCGCGAGCTGCCAGGCGGCCCCGGCCAGGAGCGCGGCCGTGACCGGATCCTGGGCGTCCAGGGCCGTGCTCTGCGCGGCCAGGCGTCCCGATGTGTCCGTAGTTTGCTGCTGGCTCGCCGTGGTCCTTGCCGACCTGACCGCGGCCACGGCTCCGGTGATCACGGCTATGACAAGCACCACCGCGAGCCCGGCCAGCACCCGGCGCCGCCACTTCCCCCGGTTCGCCGCCCGCCCGCTGGCCCGCAGGAAATCGGCCTCGCGCGAAGACAGCGCCGGGTACCGGCCGGGGTCGGTCTCCCAGACTCGGACCGCCTGCCTAGCGGCGGCGAGCTGAGCCTCCCGGTACAGGTACGAGGAGTCCTTGCCCTTCTCCCGCCACTGTGCCGTGTCCTCGCCGAGCCGGTCGCGCAGGATCATGCTGCCCTGATCGGATTCCAGCCAGCCGCGCAGTCGCGGCCACGCCTGCAGCACCACGTCGTGCGCGATCTCGGCGCGGCCGTCGCCGAGCACCAGCAGGCAGCGGCGGGCGAACGCCTCGAGCACCGCGTTGACCGCGGGCCAGTCGCCCTTGGGATGCCCGGCGCGCAGGTCGTTCAGCGTCACCGGGCGCCGGATAGGCCTGCGGTCATCGCTCAGCGCGGTCATCTGCCGCAGGACGTCCCGCGCGATCGTTCTCTCGTTGTCCGTCAGCACGTCGTAGACGGCCTCGGCGCTGACCTCGACGGCGCCCGCGACCCCTCCGTCAAGGCCCGCG
>Ga0181525_10002576_pt1 | contig 14730 bp, 13 predicted proteins | sample PEATcosm2014_Bin_48_FD_121100 | JGI IMG/M metagenome (GOLD analysis project Ga0181525, IMG submission 121100) | Peatland microbial communities from MTU Mesocosm Facility, Houghton, MI, USA - PEATcosm2014_Bin06_10_metaG | ecosystem: Environmental > Terrestrial > Soil > Wetlands > Peat | place...
AGCGTCTTGCGGTCCGGGCCGCTGAAGCAGAGGTTGCCCACCCAGTTTTCCGGCACGTCAATGTGGTCAATCTGTTTTCCGGTCCGGTCAAAGACCGTCACGCCGCGGCCGCTCATGTAAAGATTCCCCTCGTCGTCAATCGTCATGCCGTCGGAGCCGAATTTGCAGATCAACGTCTTGTTCGTCAGCGAGCCGTCGGGCTGGATGTCGTAGCGCCAGGTCTGCCGCGCGCCGATGTCGGAGACGATGAGATTTTTTCCGTCCGGCGAGCCGGTGATGCCGTTGGGCTTGTTCAAATCATCGGTCAGGCGCGTGAGATTTTTGCGATCTGGTGAAAGGTAATAAACTTCCTGGTTCGTCAGCGCCATCGTGGTGTGATCCCACCAGGTGCGCTTGTAAAACGGGTCGGTGATATACATCGAGCCGTTGGTCGCGATCCAGACGTCGTTCGGGCCGTTCATGTATTTGCCCTGATAATTGGTGACGAGGACGGTCACGGACTTGTCCGGCGCAATGGACCAGAGTTGGTTGTGCTCGTCGGCGCAGGCGATGAGATTGCCGTTGGCATCGAAATACATTCCATTCGCGTAGCCGGACGGCTGCATGAAGGTGGACAGCTTTCCGTCCGCGCTCCATTCCATGATGCGGTCGTTCGGCTGGTCCACGAAAAAGACGTTGCCGCTCTTGTCGCACGTCGCGCCTTCGGTGAACTTGAAATCGCCCGCGAGCTTTTCCAATTTTGCGCCCGGCGCAACGACGCTTTGGGAAAACGAATCGGCGATGGAAACAAAAACGGCGGCAGCCGCAAAAAGTGACGTGACGGGTTTCATGAAATCAAATTGAAACACTCCGCGTGCCGAGTCCAACAAAAACGAATCTTGTTTTTCGAGCAAAACCGAGGCAAGTTGGTTGACGCTTAATTTATTGTGCAACATGCAGCCGGGAACAAAAAAATTTCTCCAGTTTCTGAAAAGCTGGGCCATCAACACCCTCGCCGTGGCGGTGGCCGTCGAAATCATGCACGGCCACATCCGCTACGCGCAGCCGAAGGATTTGCTGCTGGCGGCGCTGCTGCTGGGCATCCTCAACGCGTTTGTCCGGCCGATTTTGATGCTCATCGCGCTGCCGCTGCTGATTTTCACGCTCGGCCTGTTCATGCTCGTCATCAACGCGCTGCTGCTTTATTTCGTCGGCGAACTGCTCACGCCGCATTTTCAGGTGGACACGTTCGGGTCGGCGTTCCTCGGCGCGATCATCATCGGCATCATTTCCATTGTGCTCAACGTCATGACCGGCAATGCGCGCGCAAACATCAAAATCCAACGCCGTCCGCCGCCGCCGAAAAAATCGGACGACGACGTGATTGACGTTTGAAGCTCAAAGCGACTTGTAGGCCGCGCGCAACGTTTTGATTCCGCGCGCATTAAATTCCCGCTCGAAGTCCGTCAGCAATTCCGCAAGTTCAACCGGCGTTTCAATCTCGCTGAAATTTTTATCCGCACGAAACACTTCCGTCATTTGCGCGAAATAATCCGCATCGTCCGTCCGCAGATAAACTTTGCCGCCGGGCGCGAGCGCGGCGCGGGCGAGCGCGGGGAAACTTTCGTTGATGAGCCGGTTTTTGCGATGGCGTTTCTTCGGCCACGGGTCGGGAAAATAAACGTGCAGCGCGGAAATGGATTTTGGCGGCAACAGGTATTGCAGAAAATACGCCGATTCAATCCGCACGCCGCGCAAATTTTGCAATCCGGCGCGACGGCCTTTTTTATCCAGTTTGGAAATGCGTCCGAGCAACCGCTCGACGCCGATAAAGTTTGTTCCTGAATTCCGCCGCGCGAATTCGACGAGAAACGAAGCGTCGCCACAGCCGAGTTCCACTTCGAGCGGCTGGGGTTCTGGAAAAATTTCCGCCAAGTCCAGCGGCTCGAGAATGGAAGACAGTTGGACTACGAGATTTTCCGGCGCGTGGGATTGGGTTTTCAAATCGTCAATCGTAAATCATCAATCAAAAATTGAAAGATGGTCGGGGCGGTGAGATTCGAACTCACGACCTCTTGGACCCGAACCAAGCGCGCTAGCCAGACTACGCTACGCCCCGACGTTGGAATTTAAATTCTGCCCGCTTTGCATCTGAAAAGCAATGCGGAAATTTGAATTCAGGCCATCGCTGCGCTTGGAGTGAGATGGTTTTCAGGCTGGTTTTACCTCGCGCGCTCCTTTTTGGTAATATTCAAAAGCGATGCAGAGCTAATGTTTCAAATGAGATTTTCCGCCACGCGCAGAATTTTCACCGATTTGCCGCTGGTATTGTCAATTTCAACCACCGCACCTTGCAGCTTCACGTCGTTGCGCGCCACCTCAAACCGTTGCGGCATGGCGGTGCGGAAACGGGCGAGCACCGGCTGGATTTCGCGGCCCAAAACGCTTTCGTGCGGGCCGGTGAAGCCGGCGTCGGTCAGATACGCCGTGCCGCCGGGAAAAATCTGTTCGTCCGCCGTCTGCACATGCGTGTGCGTGCCCACCACGGCGCTGACCTGGCCGTCGAGCATCCGCGCGAACGCGATTTTTTCCGAGGTCGCTTCGGCGTGAAAATCCACGAAGATGATCGGCGTGTGCTGGCGCAGCCATTTCGCCTCATCGAGCGCTAGCGTGAACGGATTGTCCAACGGCGGTTGCATGAAGGTGCGGCCTTGGACGTTCATCACGGCCACGGGCGGCAGGTCGCGGATTTTCAAAATCGCGCTGCCTTTGCCGGGCGTGCCGGGCGGATAATTCAGCGGGCGGAGAAAACGCTTTTCGTTTTGCAGCAGTTCCATGACTTCCTTCTGATCCCACAAATGGTCGCCGGTCGTGATGGCGTCCACCCCGTGACCGAACAATTCTGCCGCGATGTCTGGCGTGATACCGTTGCCGCCGGCGGAGTTCTCGCCGTTGGCGATGATGACGTCGAGTCCGAGCAGTTGCCGCAGCTTGGGCAGAATTTCTTTGACGGCGCGCCGACCCGGGCTACCGACAATGTCGCCGATAAAAAGAATTTTCACCCGAAAAATCTAACCACGAAAGACACGAAAGACACGAAAGAAAACCATTCAAAGCCAGCACGCGACTGCACCAATAATCGCGGCGAAGAGCCAGAGCAGCAGCACGGCGCGAGTGCGGTTCAATCCAATGCGTGTGAGCCGGTGCGAGAGGTGATTGGTGTCGCCAATCCAGAACGGCTTTTTATTGAAAGTGCGGAGCAGGCTGACTTGCGCAATGTCAATCAGAGGAATGGCCAGTACGAACAGCGGTGCAAATACGGCGAGCGGCCGCAGATTTTGTTTGGTATAAAAATGCGGCAGAATCGCCATCACGGCAAGCAGATAGCCGATCAGGTGGCTGCCAGCGTCGCCGAGAAATGCGCGGGCGTTCGGAAAGTTCCAAGGCAGAAAGCCGACCAGCGCTCCGCACATCAGAAAGCCGGTGATGGCAACCAGATATTCACCGTTCGTGGCGGCGATAAGCGCGAAAACGAATGCGCCTATTCCGCCAAGCCCGGCGCACAGGCCGTTCATGTTGTCCATGAAATTGAAGGCGTTGATGACGGTGAGCAGCCAGAGGATGGTGATGGCGTAGCTAAAAGCTTCGCTGTGGACAAACAGCGTGATACGTTTGCATGTAAGGGCAACGAGGAGCGCAATCAGAAACTGGCCGAGAAGTTTTGGCAATGGTTTCAGTTCATGTTTGTCGTCGAACCAACCAAGAATCGTGATGGCGATTGCGCCGAGGGCGATGACGGCAAGTTCAACACCGCGCCGTTCCAAGCCGTGGGCGATTAAATTGGCGAAGGATATTTTTATCAATCCAAATTGAATTAAACCCGCGCCAGCAATCAGTGGCAGCAATATGCCGGTGAGAACGGCGAATCCGCCAGCGAGGGGCACGGCACCGCTGTGAATTTTGGGCGCGTCATAATTTTTCCCATCGCGCGGATCGTCCAAAAGATTTGTGTGCAGACACCATTTTCGCCACAGTGGCAGCGCGAGCAGCGTCGTTAAAAACGCGCCCGCAAACGCTGCCAGGAAAAAGTTGAATGGAAACATCACAAACGGATTCCGCGCTCGGCGGCCAGTTTCAAATACAAATCGCAGATGGAATCAACCATTCTCTCGACCGGAAAATATTCACGGACAAAGTCCGTACCAGACTGGCCAAGCTTTTGGCGCAACACGTCGTCGCTGGCGAGCAGGATTATTTTTTCGGTCAATTTCTTCAAATTGCCGGGCCTAATCAAGAACCCAGTTTTGCCGTCGAGACACACTTCGCAAGCCCCGTCACAATCATAAGCGACGACAGGCTTGCCGGCTGAGAGAGCCTGCGGCAGTGCGCGAGGCAGCCCTTCGCGCAACGACAAGTGCGCCAGCGCATCCATGATGCCAACATAGCGCGGAACTTCGGCTGGCGGCACGAGGCCGGTGAAGACAAAATGTTTGCCGGGGCCGAGCGATCTGGCCAGATTTTCAAAACGCGTGCGCCATTCGCCGTCGCCGACGAGCAGGAACTTGATTTTTGGATTTCGCAGGATGATCTTGGGCGCTGCGGCGAACAAATCATCGTGGCCCTTGAGCTTAAACAGCCGCGCGATTTTGCCGACAATGAAATCGTCCGGCGCGAAACCGAGTTCCTTGCGGAGTTCCAAATCATTTTTTGCGTCGAGAAATGGTTTAAGAGCAAAGCCGCTGAAGATTTTTGTGTATTGTTCAGGCCTTCCAATTCCGGCGGCGAGGTATTGGTTCCTCATCGCTTCGGCGACGACGATGAAATGGTCGGTGACCCGCGCGGCCCTTTTTTCAGCAGCGCGGAAAATGATGTTGTTCAATTGATTTTGGAACGCGCCAAATGACGGGCCGTGAATTGTGTGGATGATGATCGGGACTCCGGCACGTTTCGCGGCAAAACGTCCGAGAACGCCAGCCTTGCCGCTGTGCGTGTGGACGATATCCGGTTTTTGTTCGCGAAGGATTTTTTCCAGCTTGCGCAGCGCAATGAAATCCTTCAACGGATGAACCGGGCGGACAAGTTCAGGAACAAGCGTAAGCAGGCCGGGGATTTTCGCTGTTTTGTGTTCCAATGATCCTTCCGGTCCGATCGTGGGACCCGAAATTAATTTTACTTCGAGGCCGGCTTTTGCACGCAGTCCGTTTATGGTATCAACGGTGTTTTCCTGGGCGCCGCCAATGACGAGCCGTGTGATGACGTGGGTGACGCGCACGCGGTCAGGATGAATTACTTTTTGAGTTCGCGCAACCGCTGAAGAATGTTCGTGGCCTCGGAAGTGTTGGTTCTGGCGTAGGTCAGATAAACCTCGTAATTCTTGATCGCTTCGTTCGTGTCGTGCTTCCGGTAAGCGATTTCGCCTAGGCCATAGGCGACCTGGAATGAGTTGGTGAAGGTTTGGTGTAGCGTTTCGTAATCGGCGCGGGCGTCGTCGAGTCGGTCGCTTTGAAGGTAGGCGACGGCCCGGTTGAAAAGTGCCTGCGGATTGTTCGTCTGCATTGAGAGCACGCGGGTCATGGCGGATATGCCCTCGACATAGTTCTTCAACTGGATGGAAACGTAGCCTTTGTTGAAAAGCCAGGTCGGGTCGTCGGGAGAGGATTTAAGCTTGTGATTAATGACACCAAGTGCGTTTTGAAATAGCTTGTGCGCCAGATATGCCTTGGTGGCGGTGACGAGCAAATCTTCATTGGTCGGGTGCCGGGAAATTTCGGTCTCGATCAGTTGGGTTCCGCGGGCTGTGTCGTTTTTTTGGAAATATGCAGCGGCGACGAACAGGTTTAGCTGGGTATCATTGTCCTCGGTTAGTGCGAATCTCTCAGGTTGTTCCAAAGGTTCGTGGAGAGCGTCAAGCGCCGGGTCGGGCAGGCGGGAAACAAGATAGCTTGCCGCCAGTTGAAGCCGTGCGGGCAGATAATCCGGATCAAGTTCACGGACACGTTCAAACAATGAGACGGACTGGCGGAACAGTCCGCTTTGATTGGCAAAGATCAATCCTTGTTGAAAACAAAAGCTCGGTTCATCGAACGGGCCGTTTTCATTGAGAACTTCATTCCAACCCCGGGATTTTCCAAAACGGTCTGGACCGGCTTGGGACAAATCCACGGGCACTCGCTGGCCGGCGCGAAGCGTCTGGTTGAATTGGTCATTGATCTGCGCAACAACGTTGTCCGGGTTCAGTTTTTGCGCCGATTCAAAATGTGCGGCGGCACCAGCCAAATCACCGGCACGCTGTTCTTCCACGCCCCAGAAATCCAAGCCGCGCGAGTAAAAAGTCCCAGCTGCAAATGCACTCAGGTTTTGCTCGGGATCAATGTGCAGGTGTGCAAGGATTTTATCGGAAAAAGTTTGCGGCGCATTTGGGTCAGTGGCGGCGACGGCATGTTCTATCGACGCAAATGCCAGTGCTTCTGCGCGTGCCCAGAAGGCTTCGTTTGCGGTGGTTAGGTTTTTATCCAGCGGTGGTGGTAGGAGCGTGGCTTCCGGCAAAGTCATCAGTTTATAAACCAAGCCATGAGGCTCCAGATAAAACTGCTCGAAATAATAGCCGAAACTCGGATGCAAATAATAAAGTTCATTTGTCTTGGCGAGCGCCGCCAGAAGTCCGATCAAATGAAGAGGGCTGACGCCGTTGGTCAACTCGGCGGCGGTGACGGTGTACGGCCATTTTTGCGGAAACTCCGCGTGCAAAAATTTATGATACGCCGGATAGGATAGCGAGTGGGTGTCCAAGGGAACAAAATCCTTTGTGCGGCCATCCCTTGCGAGCGCCGCCTGCGTGAGGAACAATCGCCGCAGGTCGTCGCAGAGCAAAATGCCGCCGGCACGCGGCAGGTTTTCGTCCACCAGCGAAGTGAATTTTTGGAACGTATCACCATTTGTAGCCTGGATTTGCGGCCCGTTTCTGCAAATCAAGCCGGCCACTGTCAGAATGGAAATTAAAATCACCCCGCTGACCGCCGGGCCGTTTAACACCTGGAATGGAGACCGTTTTGGCCGTCCCGATCGGCCGGCGATTTCCGGTCGGAACACCACCAGAAAGTATCCGCTGTAATAGCCCACACTTAAAGCACCGAGGTAATAAAATGTCAAAAATGGAAAGCCAAATCCAAGATGCCGGGGACTGAAGGGCGGATCAAATGACACCCAGATGCACACCGCCAGAAATACCGCATGGATCAAATGAAACATGAGGCTTGCCACGGTCGAGCCGATCTGGCTTCGGTCGCCGAAGGACGATTTCCAACGGAAGGACAGAAATAATACCGGCAGCAGTGAAGTCAATGAAAGCAACTCGACGGTTTGCCTCACGTCCGGACGGATGAAAAAAACCTTCAAGATGGACCATTGCGCGGACAAGTTCATTTTCAGCTCATGCCAGAACGTCAGCGGCATTTTGTGCGAGGTGACCGCCACAAGCGGCAGGAGCAGATAAAACAACATTCCAGTCAGGCCGCACAAAGCCATCCACCCGAGAAAACGCAGGTTGAAAAAACTCAGGCCGCGGATCCAGATGAGCGCTCCGATGAACATCAGGAAAAATCCGACCATCGCCCAGTTTTCCGCCATGCCAGAACCGTAAATAAACGCCGCCAGGAACAAACGCCATTCCCGTTCATCCAGCCGGTATTCCAGCAGCGACCAGATGATAAATGCAAACAGCAGCACGCTGAATATTTCGCCCGTGCAATTTGTCGCCTGTTCCCAGAACGTCAGTTGCAGTCCGCACACCGCCACGGCCAGAACCGGCGGCAGCCAAGCGCCCCAGATTGTCAGGAATGAAAAATCACTTCGCTCGCGCTTGCGCTGCACGTCCGTCCTGTCATGCGGCAAAATGGCGACCGACCTCGCCAGCAGGCCCAGCGTCAATGCCCCGCACACGGCGGCGAAAATGTTCAGTGCTATGGGAATCTGCGCCACGGGCAGCCAGCGGAACGGATAGGTAGCGGCGAAGGAAACAGGGTTTAAAACTTCCGGCTCCCAGGTCTGACCTGATATTTTTGCCACCACCCCGATGTTGAACAGTGAAACCCAATGGTTCAGCGTGAACCAGTAGACGGCAAACGCCCCCGCCGCCAGCAGCCATGGCAGAAAACGCGGCGCGAAATTTTTTCGCGGGTCGGTTCTATTTTCAGTCGCCATTGGATTTATACAGTTGAAATCATATTGTGACGTTTTGCAAGGCTTGTCCCGCTCGCAAATCCGCCACGCATTCGACATGCTGGGTCTGAGGAAACATGTCCAGAGGCTGCACACGCGCCAATTCAAAGACACCGTCAGCGCACAAGATGTTCAAATCCCGCGCCATCGTCGCCGGATGGCACGAAACATAAATCACCTGTGCCGGCCGTGTTTCACGCAACAAGTTCAACGTTTCCGGCCAGCACCCTTTGCGCGGCGGATCGAGTATCACGGTTGTTTTGTTTTCTTTATGCTGGCCGTCCGCGTGAACCGAAAACTTCTTCAACAAGTCCGGCAAAACGTCCTCGACTTTTGCCGGAATGAACTCTCCGTTGGTGATGTTTCTTGTTGCTGCATTATGTCGCGCGGATTTGATCGCGAGTTGATCGTATTCAACGCCGACAAACGACTCGACCAGATCGGCAAGTTCAATCCCGAAAAAGCCGACGCCGCAATAAAGGTCGATCAAATGCCGCGAGCCGCCAGCCTGCAAAAATTCGCGCACGGTTTCCACCAGCTTGGGCAGCAGGAAGAAATTGTTCTGGAAAAACGAATCCGGCGGCACGTCCCAGCCTTCCGGCGGAATCCGCAGCACGATTTTGATTCCGCCCTTCGGCGGCGGGTTGGCTCGGACCTGCTTGATCTGCTCGCTGATGGCCAGCTCGGCAATTTTGCATTCCTCGATGTCCTGCACGAAATTGTTGTCCGCGCGGATGAATCCGATCTCCAGCTTCTTGGCCGGGCCGTTCCACTGGCTGCGGATCATGATGCGGTTGCGGTAGCCATAAGGCGAAGGGCAGGGGACGACCGGCGCGACAACCTCGCGGGAAATCTTCCCGACGCGCTCAAATATGTCCGAAATCTGCTTGTGCTTGAAACGCAACTGCGCCGCATAGTCAATGTGCTGATACTGGCATCCGCCGCACTGCGTGAAGTAACGGCATTCCGGCGCGACGCGCTCCAGCGAAGGTTTTTCCACGCGCAGCAGTTTCCCCCGCGCAAAATTCTTTTTAACCTCGGTGATTTCCACCTCGACCGTTTCGCCCACGATGACGAACGGCACGAAGACGACAAAATCATCAATGCGCCCTACACCTTCGCCGCCGAACGCGAGGTCGTGGATGGTCAGGGAAACTTTATCCGTCAGTTTGAGAGACACGATGTAAGTTTAGGAAATTAAGTGCGTGCGAAAAGTTTATTCGCGGGCGGCTTTCGGGAGAATGCCACCGTTCGAAATCAAAAGCATAAATCTGCTGCGCTTCCAACGGTATGCTGCTCCGAGATAATCTGGTGCTGTCCACTGATTGAGAAAATCCCCCTCAGGATTGAATAGTTCCAGATTGTTTTTGTTCTATGTTTTAGGCAAAAATCAATCAAAAACTGCTGATTTCCGTGGCAACCGACGTGAACCGGCTCAAACTTTTGCCCTCGCGCCGTGTTGGCAGACCGTCGATGACTGGGCTGAAATGCCGGCGCTCTGCCGAAACGGCCAACTACGTCAGGGTGGGCTGGTCGCCGGTTTTGAGGGATACGCGGCAGATTTTGAAAATATACCGCGCCCGAAAAGTTTATTCGCCGTGTTAAAACACGGACTTGACCAGAAAATAGAAGCCGATCCAGCATCCCAAAATGGGCGCGATTAGCAAAAGCAGGAACCACGTCGCAAGCTTGTTCCGCTTGAAGGCGATCAAAAGTTCTTCAATCGAAATCGCCATCAGAAACACGCTCGCGCTAAACAGGATGATTTTGAAGCTGCACCAGGCCGCGTGCCAGTCGCCCATGTTTTTCCAGTCGGTTGATTTGGCGATGGCAAAAAAAGTCTTCAAGTCATGATATCTGGCGTGAGGCGCAAAGAACACGATGCACAGAAGAAGCAATGACGCCAGCAGGAAGCGCGTCGAAAGGCGCACCGACTGCTTGAAATCGTTCTTCTGCTGATAGGGCATGGCATCAATCTTGGTTTCGAAACTGTTATTGCTTCGTTTGCAAGCCGGCGATCGCCGCCTTCATTTCGGCAAGGTGAACATCCGGATTGCCGGTGTTGGTGACGTGGACGATTTTTCCATCCAGACCGATGAGAAAGCTGACACGCTTGGCCATGTTCAACACCGGCATCTTCACGTCGTAGGCTGCGGCAATCTTTCCGTCCGTGTCCGCGAGCAGGGTGAATGGCAGCTTATACTTCGTGATGAATTGCAGATGGCTGTCCGCGGAATCAAAGCTGACTCCGACAATCTCCACGTTGTTCGTGGCAAAATCCTCGAAGCCGTCGCGGAAACTGCACGCTTCCTTCGTGCAGCCGCCGGTGAAATCCTTCGGGTAAAAATACAGCAGCACGATCTTCTTCCCGACATGATCGGCGAGATTAAAAGGTTTGCCGTCCTGATCCTGCCCGGTAATCAGCGGCGCGGTGTCGCCGGCCTTGGGCACGGCGGCGCGAGTTGTTGCAGCAAAGAAAACGATGCCGGCAACGGCGAGCAGGGCAGGCAATAGTATGGTTTTCATGGTGGGTATGACGTCAGCTGGGTTGGCGAAGTTTCACGCCTTTTAATGTTTCGACAAATCCGGCAAAGCCATCGGCCTGCGCTTTCAAGCGCCCGAGCAATTCCGCGTCTTTGATTTTGCCCGAAGCGTCGAGCAAATGATTGACCTGCGGCAAAAAGACGCGCACGGGGAAAATGTGCGCATTGCGATAGCCAAAAATGGCCTGCAACTGCTCCACTGGACGCAGCGCTCCCCAGATTCCCGCCGCCAATCCCGTGAAACATACAGGCTTTTGCTCGAAGCTCTCCGGAAACTTCAGCATATCAATGAAATACTTCAGCACTCCCGGCACGCTCCCGTTGTATTCCGGCGTCACGACGTGCAACCCGGCGGATTGCAGGACGGCATCGGCGAATGGTTGAAACGCCTTCGGCTTTTCCGCGTAGGAAGTTGGCGAGAAAATTTCCGGCGGCAGTTTCGCCAGGTCAAGAACATGCACCGGCACTTTCAATTCCGCGTAAATGTTTTCAATCTGCGCCGCAACCTTGCGCGTGTTGCTGCCCGGACGGTTTGTGCCTACAATTAAAGTGACCATTCTGGCAGTCTAATTCACGTTGCGGGTTTGGCAAATGCTCAATTCCGCCTGCGCGGCGAGCGCCGCAACCCGTTCTGCAGCCAAAGCCGCCAGACCAGCCAGAACGCCTCGTTGATGATCCCCCCGGCCATCTTGGACTGCCCGTGCGTGCGGTCCGCAAATGTGATCGGCACTTCCGCCACCTTGAAACCCTTCCGCCACAATTTGTTCGTCAGCTCAATCTGGAATCCGTAGCCGTAGCACTGGATTTTATCCAGGTCCAGCGCCTGCAACGCCTGCCTGCGGAAACATTTGTAGCCGCCCGTCGGATCCGTGAACGGCATCCCCGTCACGAGCCAGACATAAACCCCCGCGCAACGGCTCAACAGCAGCCGCTTCAACGGCCAGTTCAAGACCCGCACCCCGCCGGAGTATCGCGAACCCAGCACCAGGTCCGCATTGTCATTCTTCACCACGGCCAGAAAATTCACCACCTCGTCCGGGTCATGCGAAAAATCGCAGTCCATCTCGAAGATGAACTGGTAATTTCTCTCCAGTGCCCACTTGAACCCGGCGATGTACGCGCGGCCCAGACCGTTTTTCCCCGCGCGCTGCAGGACGTGGATTTGCGGATGCTTCGCCGCGAGTTCATCGGCGACCGTTCCCGTTCCGTCCGGCGAATTGTCGTCCACCACCAGCACATCCACCCCGACCGGCAGCGACAAAAGCTTCTGCGCCATGCGCGGGAGGTTTTCCCGCTCATTGTAAGTCGGCACGATGATGAGCGTCTCGTTCATTCGGAAATACGGATTGTAAAATACAATTGACCCCAAAAACAAGCGGACAGTTCAACTTCAAATTAAAATGGTTGTCGTCGAGTTTGGTTTGACGCAGAGTCTTTGAAGATCAAAGGTATGATTTTCTTGTCCAAACTCGGAATCTCTTCCGGCATGGTCGGTTTCCTGACCCTGTGTCTGATGGTCGTTACTCTCCATGCCCAACCCGCCACTTCTCCCGCGCCAGGCAAAGTTCCGGGCAAAACCTGGGCGCAGATGACATTGGTGGAAAAAGGCCAGTTCGTCTGCGCCATGGGAGCTTGTGTGGCGTTCTTTGTGGCGGAGGTTTGGTTCATTGTGGCCGGCTTCAAGGCTTCGGCTGGCTGGGGTTTGTTCATGTTGTTCATCGGCGGAACCCGTTCGTTGTGCGCGGCTGTTTACATGATCGCATGGATGATTCGATGGACGATGTTCACCCATCAAGGCGAGCCGTTCCAATTGCCGATGATGATCATGACGGCATTTGTGGTTTTCGCCGGTTCCGGCGCGATAGTTTTCTTTGTCCGCCATTGGGACAAGGCGCGCAAACCGCTGGCTGTAATGGGGCTTGGAGTGCTGTTGATTTTGGCCCTCGTGGGTTTGGGCCTTGCAACATGATTTGCCTTTGCTTTTCACGCCTGTGTCAATATCTAATCCCATCTTCGGACGGTCAAATCTAGCGCAATCGCGCACGATTGTCCGACGACAATACGTTGCAAACAATATCACGGCCTGAACTTTGCAACGGGCCTGCGTCCACATAGACGAATTCATTTTGATTCCCGTGGGCTGCAAAATTTCCTATGCTGCATTCGTGTCTAATCTCATCGCCATCGTCGGTCGCCCCAATGTCGGGAAATCCGCGCTCTTTAACCGCATCATCAAAAAGCGCATTGCCATCGTCCACGACCAGCCCGGCGTCACGCGCGACCGCGTCACCGCCGAGGCCGAGTGGAACGGCAAATCCTTCACGCTCGTGGACACCGGCGGCATCGGCCTGTTGCGCCGCGAAAAATCCGACGACGTCATCGTCAAGGCCGCGCTCGAACAGGTTGAGATTGCGATCGAGGCCGCGAGCGCCATCATCCTCGTCGTCAACGTGCAGGAAGGCATCGTGCCGCTCGACCGCGAAGTGGCGCAGAAGCTGCGCGGCAGCGGCAAGCCCATTTTGGTCGCGGTCAACAAGGTGGACACACACCGGTTCGAAGGCACCGTGCCGGAATTTTCCCGGCTCGGCTTCGATAAAATTTTCCCCGTCAGCGCGATCCACGGCGAAGGCATCCAGAATCTGATGGACGCAGCGACGGCGTTTTTGCCTGCAGTCAGCAGTCAGGAGCCAGCAGTCCGCAGCGATGCAGACGAGGCGGATGTTCCCGCTGCTGACCAGGAACTGCTGACTGCTGACTTGCCGAAACGCAAAAAAGGCCCGCTGCGGCTCGCGATAGTTGGTCGCCCGAACGTCGGAAAATCCTCGATTATCAATGCTTTGACGAAATCCGAGCGCGTCATCGTCAGTCCCATTCCCGGCACGACGCGTGACGCGGTGGACGTGCCGTTCGAGGTAGAGACCGAAGGCGTGCGCGAAAAATACGTGCTCGTGGACACGGCCGGCATCCGCAAGACGCGCAGCATCGACGACTCCGTGGAATTTTTCAGCGTCCAGCGCTCGACGGAATCCATCGCGCGTTGCGACATCGCAATTCTGGTTTTGGACGCCGAGGCGGGAGTTTTGGAGCAGGACAAAAAAATCGCCGACCACATCGTCGAAAACCGCCGCGCCTGCATCCTGGTCGTGAACAAGTGGGATTTGTTCGAGGAAAAAATCCGTCAGAAACGGAAGGATGAAATCGCCTCGCGCGCAATAAAGGAAAACCGTTCCGCTCCGAAAATCATGACCACGCTGGGGGAATTTGCGGAATGGGTGCAGGAAAAATTATTTTTTCTGGATTATGCGCCCGTGATTTTCACGTCTGCGAAATCCGGTTTTCATCTGGATCGCTTGCTTGAAGCAGTCCGCTACGTCGCCGCGCAGTTGCAGCAAAAAGTTCCGACGGCGATTTTGAACCGCACATTGCACGACGCCGTTGAGAAGCGTCAGCCAATCACCCCGCAGGGCCATCGGCTCAAATTTTTCTATGCGACGCAGGTGCGGCAGGCGCCGCCGACATTTCTGCTGTTCGTCAACCGCGACGAATTGTTTTCCGACCAATACAAAAAATATCTCGGCGGCGAATTGCGCAAGGCGTTCGGCTATGAAGGCTGCCCCATCGTGCTGGTGCCGAAAGCGCGCCCGAAAACCGTCGAGCCAATCCGGAAATTCAAGCCGACACAGAACAAGGCGTTAGGAAGGGCCGATGCGCACCGTGCGGCGCGTCACGAACGCTATTCCCGCAAACCGAAGAAAAAGGTGCGCTGAAATCTTGTTCACAGGGGCGAATAAGTGGTCTCTTTTTCAAACGGAGCGCGGAAATCCAGTTGATTTCATTTGCGAATATCTTCTTTGCAACTTTTTTGCAAAATTTTCTTGCAACCACAACATATTGTGTTTAGAGTCTGTCCGTTGCCTACTAAATGGGGTTTCGCTCAAAATGAAGCGGTTGACGAAAACCATGTAAACAGGCAAAAAGTTTGAATTTCCCG
>Ga0181525_10002577_pt1 | contig 14727 bp, 10 predicted proteins | sample PEATcosm2014_Bin_48_FD_121100 | JGI IMG/M metagenome (GOLD analysis project Ga0181525, IMG submission 121100) | Peatland microbial communities from MTU Mesocosm Facility, Houghton, MI, USA - PEATcosm2014_Bin06_10_metaG | ecosystem: Environmental > Terrestrial > Soil > Wetlands > Peat | place...
CTGGCTACCAGCGTCTGATCCCGCCCGCCGCCAACAAGACTTCCATCGCTTACAAGCTCAGGAACCAGCCCGGAGCCCTCTTCAAATCGCTCAGCGTCTTCGCCCTGCGCGACATCAGCCTCAGCAAAATCGAGTCCCGCCCCCTGCGCGGCCGCCCCTGGGAGTACGTTTTCTACGTCGACTTTCTTCGCGGCGACGACGAACCCGCCCGCAACGCCCTCCGCCATCTGGGCGAGGTCGCGGAGTTCGTCAAGGTGTTGGGGATTTACCGGGCCGCGTAAGCAGGCCGTGCGGGGACAGCCGCCTGGGCTGTCCGCCATGTGTAGAGCGGACACTCCTGTCCGCTGCCGTTGACTTTGATTTTGCTTTTGAAGTTGATCTTAGGAACCGTAGCAGTCAACTACCCCAGCACCTTCAGCACCACCGCGGTAATATCGTCGTGCGGCGGTCTACCATTGGAGAAGACCGCCTGGCGGTCGAAGACGAAGTCCGCCGATTCGGTTGCCGATCTGGTTCCGCATTGCGCCCAAACCTCCTCCATTTGAGCGGTGCAGAACTCGATTCCCTCCTCGTTGCGCAAGTCATGCAGGCCGTCGGTCGCGAACAGAACTGAATCTCCTGGGCCGAGTTGTACGACGTGCCGTCCGTAAGTGGCGCCCGGGAACATTCCAGTGGGCAATCCGCCCTCGCCAATTTGCCGGCAGACGTTTCCCGAGACCAGCAACGGCAATGGCATTCCGGCATTCGAGAAGATGAGCTCCCGCGTGGCGGGGTTCCACACCGCGTACAAGGTCGAGCAAAAGCGGCCCTGGATGGGCCGCTGCGCCAACCGCTCGTTCAACAGGGCTAGAACTCGGGCGGTATCCGTCCCGGTCTTGTGAATCCCGCGCAGCAGTCCCATCACCAGCGCGGCGAACATTGCCGCCGACAGTCCCTTTCCGACCACGTCCCCGAGGCAAATGCCGATGCAACCGTCCGGTAAACGGAAGAAGTCGACAAAGTCACCCCCTACGGCGGAAAAGGGTACGAAGCGGAACGCGATCTCAACAGACTCGTGGCACAGCCCCCTTGTGGGGAGCAGTGAGGATTGGATGAGTTTCGCTTCCCGTATATGCTCCTTGCAATCCCTGCAAATGTGTCCGGACTCGAACTTTTCTTCCACGGACCCCCGATTCCACCACGCCAGGCAGCTCTGACACGCGTTGATCGTCCTAACGTTCAGATCGGCAAGACACCGGCTAAGGATTAGCCCGCATTTACTTCCCATTCGACTTCCTTCGCGGCGACGACGAACCCGCGCACAACGCCCTCCGCCTCGCCGAGTTCGTCAAGGTGTTAGGGATATACCCGACCGCACGAAAACCGTAGCCTCACTACCTTGGGCACATGTGTCGCGCCCGAAAATGCCGATAGAATGCAACAGTCCCCGGCCATCGTCTGGGAGGGATGAAACCTTTCCAGAGAAGTGTCATCTAAGCTTGAGTGAGTTACACTCAAGGAGAGCTAATGAGCCAACAGCCGCTTTCCGACCAGCTTTCTAAGCATCGGGAAACAAATGATGTACGGGCCTTGCCCGTGCTTCCTGTGCGCGACACTGTCCTGTTCCCGCACGCCGTCCTGCCCCTTACCGTAGGCCGGGAAAGCTCCGTCCAGCTGATTAATTCGCTCGGAGAAGATAAAACTATTGTAGTCGTGGCGCAGCGCGAGGCGCGTGTCGATAGCCCGCAGGCCAGCGATCTTTACACCGTCGGCACATCCGCCGTCGTTCACAAAGTCGTGAAAATGCCCAACCAAAGCCTTTTCGTTTTTGCAGAAGGCCTGGAGAGGGTACGCCTCGGCGAGTTCACACAGCTTGCGCCGTTTATGCGCGCCCGCGTGTCACCGATTCCTGAAGCGATTCCGCCCGACAGCTCTGAAATTGAGGCGCTGCAGCGCAACGTGCTCACGCTCTTTCAGCAGATTGTCGCCGGTTCGCCCACTCTGTCCGACGAACTTTCCACCGTGGCCATGAACATCGACGAACCCGGCCGATTGGTCGACTTTATTGCTTCATCTCTGCCTTCGCTGTCGACACCCGATAAACAAGACACGCTCGAGACGCTCGACATTCGCGTGCGCCTCGAGAAGATCAATCAGCATCTCGCCAAAGAACTCGAAGTGCAGCAACTGCGCAACAAGATTCAGAGCGAAGTGCAGGACCGCGTCCAGCAAACCCAGCGCGAGTATTACCTGCGCGAACAAATGAAGGCCATCCAGAAAGAGCTGGGCGAGCAGGATGAAGGCGCCCGTGACGTCGATGACCTGAAAAAGAAAATCGACGACGCCGGCATGCCCGATGAAGTCAAAAAAGAAGCGCTCAAGGAATTGGGCCGCCTCTCTCGCATGTCTCCCATGGCCGCCGACTATTCACTCACGCGCAACTACGTCGAGTGGCTCGCCGTACTGCCCTGGGCCAAGACCTCTGGCCAGGAAATCGAAATATTAAAAGCAAAAGAGATTCTCGACACCGATCACTACGACCTGGAAAAAGTAAAAGATCGCATCCTCGACTATCTCTCGGTGCGTCGCCTCAAGCCGAACATGAAGGGCCCGATCTTGTGCTTCGTCGGACCTCCCGGCGTGGGCAAGACTTCGCTCGGCAAATCGATTGCGCGAGCGCTGGGCCGCAAGTTTGTGCGGCTCTCGCTCGGCGGTGTGCACGACGAGGCCGAAATCCGCGGCCATCGCCGTACTTACATCGGAGCCTTGCCCGGACAAATCATCCAGGGCATTCGCCGCGCCGAAACCAAAGATCCCGTATTCATGCTCGATGAAATCGATAAGGTCGGCCGCGATTTCCGCGGCGATCCCGCTTCTGCGCTGCTCGAAGCGCTCGATCCCGAGCAGAACTCGACCTTCCGCGACAACTATCTCGACGTCACCTTCGACCTGTCGAAGGTGCTCTTCATCACCACCGCGAACATGCTCGATCCCATCGCCGAGCCGCTGCGCGACCGTATGGAGATCATCGAACTGCAGGGCTATAGCGAGGAAGAAAAGCTGCACATCGCTCGCCGCTACCTGGTTCCACGTCAGGTGGAAGAGAACGGAATCACCGCTGAGCAGATCGAATTTCCCGACGAGGCTTTGCGCTATGTGATTCGCCACTACACGCGCGAAGCCGGCGTGCGCAGCCTGGAACGCACCATCGGAACCATCTGCCGCAAGCAGGCGCGGCGGCTGGCTGAAGGCAAGACTGAAAGGCTTGTGGTCACGCAGGAAATCGTTCAGGAATTTCTGGGCGGCATCAAGATCCGCGTGGAGGGCGAGATCGAGGAACGCACCGAGCGTCCCGGCGTGGCTGTTGGCTTAGCTTGGACTCCATCCGGCGGCGACGTGCTCTTCGTCGAAGCCAATGCCATGAAGGGCAAAGGTGGATTCACCATGACCGGCCAGATCGGCCAGGTGATGCAGGAATCGATGCAGGCGGCGCTGACCTGGGTGCGCTCGAACGCGGCGCAGCTCGGCATCGCCGAAGGCTTCTTCGCCGATCACGACATTCACATGCACGTCCCGGCGGGCGCTATTCCCAAGGATGGTCCGTCGGCGGGCGTTACCATGGCCACCACGCTGGTGTCGCTGCTTACGGGTCACCGTATCCGTCCGCTCACTGCGATGACGGGCGAGATTACGCTGAGCGGCAACGTGCTTCCCGTTGGCGGCATTAAAGAAAAAGTGCTGGCCGCCAAGCGCGCCGGGGTCACCACGGTGATTCTGCCCGCGGAAAACAAGATGAATGTTGAGGAGGATCTGACGCCGGAGCAGATCGACAACCTCACCATCCATTACGTGAAGACGATCGAAGAAGCACTGCGCGTCTCGCTACCCGTCGTGGCCGAGTCGTTGGCTGCGAAGGTCTTCCTGACGTCGGAGCCGGAAGCAAAGCCGGAAACTCCGGCCATTCGACCGATCGAGGAGCCCGTGGGAGCCCACGACAAGGTTCACACCTGGCACTCTTAGCGATTGCCGGTTGCCAGTTATCAGCCGCCAGTTCTCACTGGCGGCTTTTTCTTGCGCGTTACTCCCAGCAGGCACATTTTATATGTGCAATCCTGTCAGGGAGAGTTCATGATTGCGGCCCTATTACATCATCTACATCCGCCGCCGGGAGTTGGGCGTGCTGCGACGCTTCTGCCAATGAGCCCGTGATGAGCAACATCAGGTTTTTTTCGTAGGAGGCGAGGTTCCTCACGGCTGCACGAGTGAGCACACTGTAGAGCGCCCAGCTCGAAACCAAAAATAGAAGCACGAGGATGAGAAGCGGAAAAGAGCATGCGCGAAGTTTTACGCACACTAGAAATGCGGCCGCCGGTCCCAGGACCAGGACGGCGCAAGCGGAATTGATATGAAACTCATACCAACAAAAATAACTTTCCCAGAGATAATTCAAGTTCGTTAGCTTAACCCAGGGCAGATAGTAATACTCCAGTTGTGGCCGGTCCAGCCGTGGCGATTGATCGAGAGGCGGGGCGAGTTTGAAGTGCTCACTTGATTCCGACCACAAACGCTCGCAGAGTTTGCTGCGCAGTACCGAGTGCGGCATGTTATCAAGCTTCACCTCGCTGCGCTTTCGCATCCGAGGGTTTAGCACCATCCAGGCAAATGTATTCAGGAAGAACCCCAGGAGCATGCTCACGGGGATGAGCGCTGCGGTCACGGGAGTGATCCATTCTTTGGGAATGGAACCCATTAAGAATCCAGCTTGAGGACGCCAGAGTGTCCAGAACCCCTCAAGAACCAGGAGCAGCGCGGCGGTGAGGATTACGCCAGGTAGAACGGTCTTGATGATTTTGCCAAAGGAAAATGCGCTGAACACTCAAGCACCCACCTTGTGGTTCTCAACGGCCTGCCATCAACTCGGCTCCCGCGACGACGCTTGCGGCGCTCTTCTTCGCTAAATTGATAAAATCGTCGATCCTTTGCGGGGACTTTGACCCATCTGGAAATTCGACGCCGCTGTTGACATCGACGGCAAAAGGCTGAACCACCTCGATCGCTTTGACCACGTTCTCCGGTTTAAGACCACCCGCGAGAATAACGGGTTTTTCAATCGTCTTCACAATACGGGCGCTGATGGTCCAGTCGTGTGTATGCCCAGTGCCCCCAATGCGGGTAGCAGTGCGGGAGTCCAGCAGGACGGCGTCTGCCTGCTGAGCGGCTGCCACTGCGCGGGTCACGGCGCTTTCATCGACAACATTGACAGCCTTGATGATCCGTACATTGGGAATTCTTCGCCGCAGCTCGGGAATCTGGGCCAGCGCAAAATCGCCATGCAGTTGCACTGTACTGCATCCGCTCTGCTTACAAGTTTCAGCAACCCACTCCATGTCCACTTTGTGCGTGACGAGAACCGAAGAAACGAAGGGAGGAATCTCGGAGATGATTCTCCGCGCGGTCTCCAGATCGACTTCATCGTCCGTGCGGTAGTTGAGACCGACCAGGAATCCCAGTGCATCGGCGCCGCCGGACACGGCCATACGCGCCTCATTCAGGTCCCTGATTCCACAAATTTTTACTCGCATGGGTCTCATTTCGCGCCGCTTCCGCAGCCTTAAACCAACAGTATCATACTCAACTACCAGGTACCGATCCGTCCAGGTGACCTTCTGGAATCAAAGGTGGGCGCGTCATGGCAATCGTCCAGACTTAGGATGGCTCGGTTCGATTAGTCCCGCCGGGCCCCAGTCGCGTTAAACTGACCCGGTGCGCGTGCGCGTTCTTTTTTTCGGGATGTTGAAAGATCTCGTTGGGAAATCCTGCGACTCGATTGAGTTGCCCGAAGGTGCGGCAGTGCACGATTTGCTGGCGCATTGCGAGTCGAAAATTCCTGCCATGAAAGAATCGCTGCCATCGCTGGCTGTGGCGGTGAATCAGGAATACGCGGGAGCCGACACCGTGTTGAAATCTGACGACGAAATTGCGCTGCTGCCGCCGGTGAGTGGCGGCTCGGTGAGTGGTGGTTCGGGAAAATCGGCCTCAATTGTCCGCGAGCCGATCGATACGAAGAGCGTGCTCGAAGGCATGAAGCGCGGCGAGGATGGGGCCGCCGTTGTGTTCGAAGGCGTGGTGCGCAACCAGACGCGCGGACGCAAGACGCTCTATCTCGATTACGAAGCTTATGAAGAGATGGCGCTGCGGCAGATGGAAGGTCTGGCGGAGCAGGCGCTGAAACAGTTTCAAGTACGCGAGATCGCGCTGGTGCACCGGCTGGGACGGCTTGAGATCGGTGAAACCAGCGTGCTGATCGCGGTCGCGTCCGCCCACCGCGCCGCCGCCTTCGACGCCTGCCGATGGCTGATCGATACCCTCAAGCGCACCGTGCCCATCTGGAAGAAAGAATACTTCGAGGATGGCGCGGTGTGGGCCGACGGCGAGCCTTTTCCCCAGGAGATTCCTCGCGGAAATTCCCTCGACCGAGGCAGCCCCGGCGTGGAGAGCGCATCTAAGTGAGCGGGTTGAGGTTGCGACGAAAACTCTGCCTGCCCGGCTGAACCTTTCGAATCCGCTCAAGGTCATCAGCCAGGCGAGCCGTCCCCACGTATACTTCTTTTACCGAATGAGAAGATTCGCCACCGTGATTCTGCTGTTGCTGGCCTGTGCCGCGTCGCGCGCGCAGAAGCCTCCGGCAAAGACTCAATCCACGACCGACCCCGAGACCACGCTTAAGGTCGACGTGAAACTGGTCAATGTCTACGTCACCGTCACCGATCCGCAGGGCTCGCCTGTGGCTGGGCTCAAGAAAGAGAATTTCGCTTTGCAGGAAGATGGGCACCCCCAGACGATTTCTGTTTTCGACAAGGAGTCCGCGCTGCCGCTTTCGATTGCTCTGGCCATCGATACCAGCCTGAGCACGCGCCACGACCTGCCGCTGGAACAGGCGTCGGCCAAACGTTTCGCCCATGCCATCATGCGGCCGGTGGATGCTCTGTCGGTATTTGGTTTTAGCGAAACCGTGCTCCAGGCCACTTCCTACACGCCCGATCTGAGGCGCATTGACGAGGGGATCGACCACATCCGCCTGGGCGCGGCTACGGCTTTGTTCGACGCCGTATATCTGGCCTCGCGCTCGCTCGACCGCCGCCAGGGGCGCAAAGTGATGGTACTGATCACCGACGGCGGAGACACCATCAGCAAAGTCGACTACCAGGAGGCGGCGCGCGCCGCCGAAGAAGCAGAGGCGCTCGTCTACAGCATTATCGTGGTGCCCATCGAAAACAGCGCTGGGCGCGAGACCGGCGGGGAGCACGCGCTGATTCAGCTCTCGGAGGATACTGGAGGCAAGTACTACTACGCTACTTCCGTCTCGCAGCTCGACGATGCCTTCCGCCAGATCAGCGACGAGCTGCGAAATCAATATCTTCTTGCCTATTATTCCTCGCAACGCACATCGAACTCGGAATTTCGCCGCATTCAGGTTGCGGTTAACGGGCCGGCCGATGCCTCGTCGTACCACGTTCGGCATCGCACCGGCTACTACACGGTGAAGACGGATTTCTGAAAACAGTGGCCAGTGATTAGTGTTCAGTGGCCAGTAATATCTGGTCGGCAATTGACAAGGATGGTGGATGGTTTGATATGGTTCGGACTTGCGCAAACATGGCTGAAGAATTGCGTCGCTTCCACCCCAAGAATCAACTTGGATTCGCGGGTACTTGCTTTTGAGCCCATATTGCCAACGCCAAGTTGAGATGCGCTAATCCTGATCCCATCGCACGGCGATTGCCGATCCAGCTCCGCGTTTTGGACGAGAAACTTATGAGAGAGGTTCTGTGAACATTCGGAACAAAAAGTTTACGATTTTGAACTTCAACTCGTCCCGTACCTTTGGTGCGCGATTGGTGTTGTCCGCGGTAGTGGCGCTGCTCCTGGTTTCGTTCTCATCGGCGCAGTCGACGGGCACCGGAAGCATTGTGGGCGTGGTCACCGATCCAAAAGGGACGGCCCTCGCCGGCGCTAAGGTGGAGGTCACCAACAAAGCCAAGGCTGCGGTGATCCACCAGACGACCTCAGCGGTGGGGTTGTATTCCTCCGGCCCCATTCAGCCGGGAAACTACGATGTGCGCGTGGAGATGAAGGGTTTCCACACTGAACAGCTCTCTTTGGTGGTCCCGGTCGGCAACACAGTGAACGGTAGCGTGACGCTGCAAATCGGGAGTGTCGAAAAGATTGTGATTCCAAACGAGGCCACTTTCAACATCGAACAAGGAACTGTACAGAGCGTTGTCGACCCTGACGAGATAAACAAACTCCCCATCAACGGGCGAAATTTCCTTGACCTCGGGCAGCTTGAACCGGGAATTCAGATCCAGGATGGCAGCCTCTATGAAAACAAAGATGGCATTTCTTCAATTTCATTCCTAAACCGCTATGGGCGCGCCGAAAGAATTGATGTAGATGGAGTCGACATCAGTGATGAGATCACAGGTTCGGCGACGCAGAATATTCCGGCAAGCGCGATTCAGGAATTTCAGCTCGCCCAGTCGTTGCTAGACCTCTCGACCGGGCTGACTTCCTCGGGTGCAGTAAACGTAATCACACGATCAGGCACTGATCAAATCCATGGAGGAGTATTCGGATTGTTCCGTGGCAAGCCGGGAGCGGCAGCGCTTCCGGGTTCCACGCCCGGCTCTACGAGCGATACCTTTCAGCGCGAATTATTCGGCGGAGATGCAGGCGGAGCGATCATCAAAAATAAGGTCTTCTGGTTCGCCGATGCCGAGCGCACCCAGCAAAACCTAACGATGCTTGAACCTTTCAGCTATCCTTTCGATGGACTCGAAACCATTCTCTCCCAGCCGTATCGCGAATTCGATACCGACGAGCGTGTGGATTGGAACATGCGGGGCAGCACGCGCGCGTTCTATCGGTTCAATTTTTTCGAGAACAGCGATTTTCGCCCTTACGGTTCTGCAAGTTCCACCCAGCAAGTTCGCAACATCGACAATACCGCAACGAACGCGTTGGGCGTCGATTTCAATACCGGCGTCTACGCTCACAGCCTGCGCTTTGAATATCTCAAGTTCCGCAACGAGATGACGGATGCCACGAACGGGCTCAGTGGAATCGACAACCCAATTCCCGGGCTAGGGATTAACATTGGCGCCTCCATCGATGGGAATTGCGTTCTGAGCAACGGCGGCAGTTATTGCGGCGGGCCAAGCTGGCTGGCGCCGCAGCAGACAATTCAATTCGATGAACAAGCAAAGTACGACGGCAGCCGCGTCTGGGGCGCGCACATCATTCGCTACGGAGCCGCGATCAGTCGCATCGACGGCGCCCGGCTGGCGGCGTTCGCAACGTTTCCGCAGGTGGGCACAACCTCGATTGGCGCGTCTGTATTGTCCGATCCAACCGCTTACGCTGCAAATTGGGTGAGCCTAGGGAACGGGATTGGAAGCTCTACGGCCAAGTCCGCATTTGGTTTTCCTGGCGGAGGATTCGAACCAGACAACCGTGTGGAACTGTATGTGGGAGACCGCTGGGAGATGAGGCCGAGATTAACTCTGACCTACGGACTCCACTACGTGCATGACACCGGCCGCACCGATAGCAATCTCGGCGCGCTGTCAGACTTGAATCAGTGGGGGCCGGGGTTGGGTGATAAAGTGCGCAATCCGGGGCTGAACTTTGCGCCTCAACTCGGCTTCGCGTGGGATGCCGGCGGTACAGGCAAAACGGTAGTCCGCGGCGGCGCTGGCTTGTTTTACGAGAACTTACTTTGGAACAACGCAACTTTGGACAGTCCCTCGCGCCTCGCCAAAGGTATTTTTGCCGACAGCCCAACGGTTTGTCAGGAGGGCGTGGCCAATCCATTCGTGTGGCCGACAAGTCTCACAGGAATAACCTCGATCGCCGGAGGCGCCGCAACCGTAGTGAACACGCCGACGGGTCCGGAGGCGCAACCGACTTTCTGCGGCGGTACCATCTCGGCCGTCGCGCCTCAAATTCTCGCGCTCAGCAGCGCTTACCAGGCGGCGTCCGCGAGCGTGACCTCGAGCCAGCCGAATAGCAACTTTGTGGGCACGTCGTTGACCGCGTTGAATCCCAGCTATGACCTTTTCTATCCGAACTTTCGCACGCCTCGATCGTGGGAAATGAACATCGGGCTGCAAAAAGAAATTCGCTCTGGGACAGTTCTCAGCCTGGATTACATCCGCAATGTCGGGCAACGTCTTCTAATCGGCGAAGACGTGAACCACAGCGGAGCCGCGCGCAGCTTCAATCAAGCCAATGCGGTTGCCGCCCGCGACGCGGCCCAGGAGGCAAACGGCTGCCCCGCCGGACTCGCGCAGGCTGCGTGCATGATCGGCAAATTAGGACAGGCCGGAGCGCAGACGGCCTATTCCTCGGCGGGATTGGACTCGAACCTTCAATCCGTGGGCGGCGGACCGTGTACTTATTGCGCCTTTCCCGGTACGAATCCGATCACCGGAAACATTGGAGCGGTGGGTGGAGTCGATATGCTTTACCCCGACGGGACTTCGCTTTACAGCAGCGGGCAGATGAAGCTGGTTGACCATGTCGAGAGGCCGGTGCGCTTCGTGAAAGCCGCGGACTTCCAGTTTTCCTACGCGCTCTCTCGCTTTGTGAGTCAGGTGCAGGATCAGGATTCCGTCAATCTGGCGATCGACAATGACGACCTCACAAGGTTCACCGGTCCGAACGCTTTGGACCGAAAGCACCAGATTTCGTTTTTTGCAAACTTCGATCTGCCCTTGAATCTGAAGTTCAGCATGATCGGTCACTTCTACAGCCCGCTCCCGCAGAGTCTGGAGCTGCCGGAACTGACGAGTGGCGGCGAAATCTTCGCAAGCGACTGGTTGGGATCGGGTCTGAATCCGGATGCATCACCGGAGCCGTTGCCAGGAACTGAAATCGGCCAGTTCCAGCACCACACTGACATTACAAATCTGCGGACCGTGATCACCAACTACAACCACGTTTATGCCGAGCAGCTCACGCCGGCCGGCGATTGCCTGGTGGCGAACACTGCGCCCAACAGCCTCTTTCGCTGCCCCGGCCTGATCTCCGGTACGGAGGTTATGACTTACTCCGATATGGAAGCCCTGGGCTGGGCGATGCCAAACATAAATTCGGTTGCTCCCGGAGCGGTGGGGATTCCGTGGCTGAAGACGCTCGATATGAGAGTTTCGTGGCCAATCAAAATCAAAGACAGGGTGACCCTCGAGCCCAGCGCCAGCGCTTTCAACGTACTCAATTTCGTCAATCTATTCTCGTCCGGCAACTTGCCCGCTGCTTCGTTGCTTCCGGGGCAGAATGGACTACTGGCACCCAACGTAGTGGGCGGAGTCACTTCTGGCGCGAGCACACCGTTCCGCACGAGCTTTCAGTCGGGAACCTATTCGTTGGGAGCGCCTCGCCAGTTCGAGTTCGGCCTGCGGATCAGCTTCTAGGGTGGCGATCCACAACGCATTGAACGTTCCTGCCGTGCGCTCCCAAGCCGCGGCGTTTTCCTGACGCAGGCCGGGCAAGGCGACACGAAAGCGGCCCCGTGTACAATGGCGTCATGTCCTTCCGCGCGCAGGCAAATGCCAACGCCGCCAAGCGCGGCCGCACCCCGCCGCCCGAGGAAACCTTCGAAGAAGCCAGCTTTCTGAAGGCGCTCGGCGAGAAGCAGAAGCCGGTCAGCGTGAAGCTGATGGATGGTCAGACGGTCAGCGGCTGGATTGAATATTACGACAAACATATGGTTCGCCTAACCCGCGAGGGCGCTCCCAATCTTTTCATCTTTAAGCACGAAATCATGTATATCGCCGAAGATGGCGGAAAAAGAAAGTAGCCCGGAAGCCGGTATCCAAGTTCCATGTCCGCAAATTCGCCCGACCACGACAGTTTTCTTCCCGCCATCTCAGCCATCGCCCGCGAAGCCGGCGCTTTGCTGATGGAATATTTCCACCAGCATTTGAAGATCGAATACAAGGGCGATGCCGATCTGGTGACGGCCGCCGATCGGGCCGCCGAAGCGTTGATCCGCGACCGCATCCGCCAGGAGTGGCCCACGCACGATGTTCTCGGCGAAGAGCAGGGACTCAGCGACCAGGGCAGCGACTATCGCTGGTACGTCGATCCACTGGATGGCACCACCAACTTCGCGCACGGATACCCGGTTTTCTGTGTTTCCATGGCAGTGGAGCAACAGGCCGTCGAACAACGGTCCTCCGGAAAGCCCGGCCAACGCGTCGCCGCGGTTATTTACGATCCCACGCGCGATGAGTTGTTTTCGGCCGAGCAGGGGAAAGGCGCACGGCTGAATGGCGAGACGATCCACGTCTCCAAGGCGGCTACGCTGAAAGAGTCTCTACTGGCGACCGGTTTTCCCAGCCATAAGCGGCACAAAAATCCCAACATTTATTTCTATCACCAGATCACGCTGCGAACCCACGGAGTAAGGCGCGCCGGTTCAGCGGCGCTCGATTTGTGCAACGTGGCTTGCGGACGCTTTGATGGCTTCTGGGAATTCAATCTCAATCCCTGGGACACCGCAGCCGGTGTACTGATCATCGAAGAAGCCGGCGGCAAAGTGACGCGCTTCGATGGGTCACCGTTTGAAATCAACAGCCGCGAAACTGTAGCCTCGAACGGACTGATTCACGATGCCATGCTGCAAGAGTTCAGTGACATTTTTGCCGGCCGCGGTCTCGAGACGCTGCCGGACCTGCGCGAGTACAAGAGATGAAGCAAGCCCGAAGAAAACGGAGGAACGCCAGCCATGTTTAAAAAAGCCATCTTTATAAAAACCAAACCGCTGCAAACGGCCGCGATCATCCTGACGGTTTACGTCGTATTCGGATCGGCAATTCTATTCGCCGGTGGGCCCAGTTCTGCTCCTACCCCCGATCCGGCCTACGTACAGTCGTTCGAAAAGTGGAAGGCCGAGGAGATTGACGACCTGAAGCAGAACTGGCTGCCACTGGCCGGATTGTACTGGCTCAAGCCTGGAGTGAACACCTTCGGCACCGCGGCCGACAATGCGGTTGTCTTCCCTAAAGGACCGGCTTACGCTGGCGAGTTTGATCTTGCGGGCAAGGAGGTCGGTATTAAATTGCGTCCGGAGGCGCACGCCACAGTCGCAGGCAAAGCGTTAAACGCAGCAAAGTTAGATGCCGACATTTCGGGACACGCAACCATGGTCGAGATGGGTACGCTGCAATTTAAGGTAATCGTGCGCGGCGAGCGCGTGGGAATTCGCCTGAAGGACACAGACAGCGCAACGGTGGCTAACTTCAAAGGGTTGATATTTTATCCGCTCGACATGAACTATCGCGTAACCGCGACCTGGGAGCCGTCCGACGGCAAAAAGACCATCGACGTGCCAAACGTTCTGGGAGATGTGACTCCCGTTCCTGTGGCCGGGACGGTTGTGTTCAAGATCAACGGCCAGGAGCACCGCCTGATTGCTCTGGGCGGTGATCCGTCGAAAGGACTCTCGTTCGTGTTCAACGATTTGACGGCGAAGACCGAAGATACTTATCCTGGCGGGCGCTTTCTCGACACCGATCCGGTGACGAACGGGACTGTGATTGTGGACTTCAACCGCGCCTACAATCCGCCATGCGCAAGGACTCCATATGCCACTTGCCCTCTCGCGCCGAAAGAGAATCGGTTGGCGGTCGCGATTCCGGCGGGAGAGAAATTTGATAAGGCAGCACACGCCCACCAATAACCCGGTTCGCTGATGATGTCGGGTACATCCACGGGTAACGGCCTCTCCTGCGGCGTTACAATAACAGGGGGCTGGCCTCGCTGCGACCGTCCTTCAATTCTTTAAGTCAGGTTCAATGTGATCAACTCTCTTCTGGAACGCAAGATCGAAAAGCGGCCGGACAAAGTCCGGCTGCAAGGACGCATTCTTTTTCTTACCGAAGATCCTGAACTCATCAAGCGACAGCTTGCCGGAGAAGACCTGCCTTGGGACACGAAGAATCTCGCGAATAATCCCAAGCTGCGCGACGACATCTCGACCGACGAGATCACTCCCGCGCACTACTGCTTTTACTTCGACGAGACGCTGGGCGAGATTCCTTATCTTGGATTGAAATGCGGCAGCGTGACGCCGATTGGCCGCGGCGACGTGAAGCGCGGCGGATTTGTGTGTGCCGTAAGCGGCAAGCGGCGGGGAAAAGGATCGAGCCGGGAGCAGTCGCCTTACGCCGAAATGTGCGCCGGCATTCAAGTTGTGATCGCGGAAAATATCGAGCGCATCTACAAGCAGAATTGCCAAAACCTCGGCGTGTTGACTTCGACCGACTTTTCGCTGATCGACAAGATTCGCGCCGGGCAAGACATTGCGCTCGCCGAGTTCACCGCCGGCGAAGATGAGATCACGCGCCAGGTGATCGAGTACGGCGGCCTGTTTCCATTCAACGTCGCGCGCATGCAAAAGAAAGTGTTTCTGCCGCCGGTCAAAACTGCTAAGCGTCCCATGACCTTGGCTGAGAAAATCTTCGCGCGCCACATGTTGAATGAAAAAGGCGAGGTTGGGGTTGCCGCTGTGAAACCCGGCGATACCGGCTTTGCTCAAGCCGACCTGCGCTTCAGCCATGAATACGTTACGCCGATGGCGGCCATCTTCTTTGAGCGTTACGTCGGCAAGGATGCGAAGGTCAACGACGCCTCGAGCATTATTTTCTTTCGCGACCACCTGACCTTTCTCGATGAAGTGATCTC
>Ga0181525_10002578_pt1 | contig 14726 bp, 9 predicted proteins | sample PEATcosm2014_Bin_48_FD_121100 | JGI IMG/M metagenome (GOLD analysis project Ga0181525, IMG submission 121100) | Peatland microbial communities from MTU Mesocosm Facility, Houghton, MI, USA - PEATcosm2014_Bin06_10_metaG | ecosystem: Environmental > Terrestrial > Soil > Wetlands > Peat | place...
ACCCGATCGTGACCAGGGCCTTCGCGCCGGCCAGCGGCGCGCGGACGGTTCCGTCAGCGCCCTTGCGGTTGACGGCCAGCCGCGTGCTGCCGATCATGCCTACGACCAGCCCGCCGATCATCGGCAGCAGCCGCAGCCCGCTGCCCATCGCGTTGGTTCCCTGCACCTCCTGGAAGTACTGCGGCATCGCGAAGAAGATGCCGAACATCGCGAACGAGACAAGCGTCGCGAGCGTCGTGCCCCAGGTGAAGCCTGCCGAGCGGAACAGCCCGAGCTCGATCAGCGGCCGGACGTTCGCGCCGCCCGCGGCGCGCCGGGTCAGCCGCCGCTCCCAGGCCACGAAGACGGCGAGCACCGCGGCCCCGGCGACGATCGTGGCCAGCGCCGCCGTGTTCGTCCAGCTGGTCTCGCCGGCCCTGATGAACCCGAAGGTCAGCCCGGCCAGACCCGCGCTGGACAGCAGCACGCCGGCCACGTCCACGCTGGGCCGGAGCTCGCTGCGCGACTCCGGCATCAGCAGCACGACCGCGATCAGCGCGAGCGCCACCACCGGCACGTTGATAAGGAAAACCGAGCCCCACCAGAAGTGGTCGAGCAGGTAACCGCCGACGATGGGGCCGATCGGGAAGCTGATGAAGGTCGCCGACGCCATCAGCGCGATCGCCTTCTGCCGCTCCTCCGGCGCGAACAGCACCGGGATCACGGCCAGCGAGAGCGGGAAGATGGCGGCCGCGCCGATCCCGAGCACCGCCCTCGCGGCGATCAGCTCACCGACGCTCGCCGCGTACGCGCACGCCGCCGAGCTCGCGCCGAACAGGGTGAGCGCCGCGATCAGCACTCTCTTGCGCCCGAACCGGTCGCCGAGCAGGCCTGCGGGCAACATCACGGCCGCGAGCACCAGGCTGTAGGAGTCCAGCACCCACTGCAGGTCGCTGGTCGAGGCGTGCAGGGAAGTGGAAATGGTTGGCAGAGCGAGGTTAAGCACGGTCAGGTCGAGCCCTACCACGAGCACGCTCGCCGCGATCGCGACCAGCGCCCACCACTTGCGAGCCGAGTCGTCCGCCATGACAGTCACATCCCTTCGGCAGTAGCACCAAAATGAAAGCTACTGTCAAAAGTATGTGTCACTCAGTTGGCGGTGTCAACCACTCCAGCTCCAGGCCTGCTCAGGCCTCGAACCGGTCAAGCAGCGCGGTGCCGTTCGGGCTGCCCAGGCCCGAGCAGGCGTCCCAGCCGGGCCCGGCCGAATAGGCGCCGTTGTTCCCGCTGGTGATGTCGTTGAACCCGGGCACGTCCGCGCCCGGCGCAATGCCCGCGTACAGAACCGGCTGGATCAGGCCGAACTGGTGGCCAGCTCCCTGCGCGAGCCGGCTGATCAGCGCCGCCCAGAGCGGCGCGACCGCGCTGGTGCCGCCCACCACCTGGGACTTTCCGTCGGCGTAGATGCTGTAGCCGGTGGTCGGGTCGGCGTTGCCCGCCACGTCGGGCACGCCCCGCCCGCCGGAGCCGCTCGCCGCCTCCGCGCCCACGTCCTCGCCGGGCCGGCGGTGGTGATGCCCGCCCCCGCCCCCGCTGCCCCCGCCGCTCCCGCCGCCGCTGGAGGTGGTCGTCCCGCCGGCCCGGGCAGGCACTCCCGCGCTCGCCTGCCAGGACGGCAGCGCGAACTGGTCGCTGACCCCGCCGCCCCCGGCGCCCTCGTTGGCGGCCGTCTCGTTCCAGACGACCTCCGAGGTAATCGCGCCGCCGGAGGACTCCAGCCTGGTCCCGCCGCAGCCCAGCGCGTACGGGCTGGACGCGGGGAAGTCGCAGTGCGGCTCCCCGTCGCTGACGTCGTCGCCGCTGCCGTTGTCGCCGGCCGCCGCGCAGACGGTGATGCCGAGCGCCGCGGCGTCCGACATCGCGTTGTTCATCGCGGAAAGACCCTGCGCGGTCCAGGAGTCCTCGGACTGCCCCCAGCTGATCGAGATCGCGATCGGCGCCGGGTCGGCCTCGGCGGCCGCGGAGATCGCGTCCACGAAGCCCTGGTCGCCGTTGTTGGGGGCGAAGTACACGATCTGCTTTGCGCCCGGCGCGACCGCGCCGATGACGTCGATGTCCAGGTTGACCTCGAGGTCGGCGCCGTTCGGGTCGGACCCGGGCGCGTTGCTGGCCCCGTCCACGCCCTGCGCGCTGATCGACGGGACGGGAATGCCCAACTGGCCGAAATACGTGGAAAGGTCGCTGGTGGAGAAGCCGCCGCCGAGTTCGATGACCGCGACCGTCTGCCCGCTGCCGTCGGTGCCCGCGGGGAACTGGTAGAGCTCGGCCACCTGGTTCGGCAGGTACCCGCCGCTCGGCGCCGCGGCGGCCCCGGCGCCATCGGCACCCCTGGTGCGGAAGTGCGCCCGCGCCTGCGGCCGGGTGTCCAGGCCGAGCACGCCGACCACGACGCCGTTCAGCGCGGCGGGGACGTACAGCCCGCCCTCGCGGTAGCGGTGCGTGACCATCCCGCGACCATTGAGGTCCGGGCTGCTGACCTGCCGCAGGGTGGTGCCGAACGCGCTCGCCAGATCCGCCAGCGTTCCCGCCACCATGATCCTGCGGGTGGCCGGATGGACGGCGGTCACGTCCAGGTCGTAGCCGGCCAGCGTGTCGGCCACCAGCGCGGCGTCGTCGGGGTGGGTGCCGTAGCGCTCGGCCAGCTCATCCCTGGTCAGCACGGTCGGCCCGGTGACGATCTCGGCGGGCATGGTGTCCCGCCGCCTGGTGATCAGCGTGATCTCCGCGCGCTGCGAGGTGTCAAGCGGCCCTGCGTCGGTGACCCCGGCCAGCGGCGCGCGCTCGCTGCCAGGCAGTTCTACCAAAGATCCAGGCATTTGCTACTCCCGCTCTAGTTGGTGCGGCGCCGCCCTCGATCGGCCGCCCATGGGGAACTCTCCCGCGGTGGTGCGGTGAACCACTGCCCGTTCAGTAAAAAGATAATCCTTTAATCAGAACGGCCGGTGGTACCACAGCCGGTCTCCTGTGCTACGTCGGGGGTGGTGCTTTCGTGCAAAATACACATTTAGAAAAAGGCATGCACCACGTCAACCACGCGATCGTAGCGGTTCACCACGGGAATCATCCGCCACTTATCCAGCGTGGTACACGGATGCGAGATGCCCAGGCCGACCAGGTCGCCCGGGGCGAGCGCCGCGCCTTCGGGCAGCCGGAGGTAGGCGTGCTGGTCGTTCAGCTCGGTCACGGTGGCGCCGGCGACGTCGAGCCGGCCGCCGTCTCGCCGCACGCCGCGCAGCGGCACCGGCAGGCCCGCGTCGAAGCCGACGTCGCGCCGGCCCGCGCTGAGCAGGGCCAGGCCGGGCTCGGGCCGGGACAGCACCTGGGCCCACAGCTCGATGGCGGGCCGCAGCTCGGGAGCGCCCGCCACGCCGCGGGTGGCGGGGGAGACCTCGTGGTAGTGACCGTGGTCGTGGGTGAGGTACGCGCCGCTGCGCAGGATCGCCGTCACCCCGCCGTCCCCGGCGGTCAGTTCCGCCGCGACAACGTCGAAGTACACCGATCCCCCCGCGGTGACGATCGGCGCGCGGTCGCCCCCGGCCGGCCAGCCGGCCAGCGCGTCGGCCAGCGCCCTGAGCCTGCGGCAGAACGAGCCGACCAGGCCGAGCGTCTCGGCCTGGGTCGCGCCGCGGATGCCGCCCTCGTACCCGGCCGCGCCCGCCACGGTGAGCGTGCCGGCGGCGGCCGCGGCCTTCGCCACCGCGAGCGCCGCCTCGTCGGTCCGGCAGCCGGTGCGCCCGGCGGCGTGCCCGATCTCGACCAGGACCGGCAGCGGCCGCCCGGCCGGGTGCCCGGTCAGCACCCGGTCGAGGATGGATACGCCGTCCAGGCTGTCGACGTAGCAGTAGGCCTCGAAGCCGGGATCGGCGGCGAGCTCGGCGGCCAGCCATGCGATTCCGGCCTCGTCGACAAGCTCGTTGGCGAGCAGCAGGCGGGGGAAGCCGAAGGCGCGGTAGGTGCGCAGCTGGCCGATGGCGGCCACCGTGATGCCCCACGCGCCGTGGCTCAGCTGCAGCGCGGCGAGCTCGGGCGACATGGCCGTCTTGCCGTGCGGCGCCAGCTCGACCCCGGCCGCCGCGCAGAAGGCGGCCATCGCCTCGACGTTGTTCCGCAGCGCATCCTCGTGCAGGGTAAGCAGCGGATAGGTGAATCCCGCCGCGTGCAGCGGCGGCTGGACAGCGGCGATGCGAGCCGCCGTGGCGGTGCCGTCCCAGGGCCCGTCACCCGCGCCGAAGCCCTTTTCCGTCGGCTCTATCGGACGGTCACGCAGTGCCGTTAGCCGCTGCGTGAGCGTTGGCGGCAGGCGATGGCTCACACCCAGATCCTCCCAGTTCACCGTTCGCCGCCGCACGCCGCCCGGCCAGACGAGCGATCTGCGGCTTTTGTTCCAGATTACCGAACGCATAAAGCGACCGGGCACCTAGGCCACGTGATGCAAATGGTAATGGAATTTTAATTTCTGCAATTATCAAGACATCCCGCGCGGTATCTGGGAATGTGTGCGTGGGACGCCGGTAGTCAGTTCGTCACGGTAAGAGAGGAAGCAGCGCTCATGTATGACCGGAATCTGGCGTCCCCACGGTCGCGCCGCGCCAGGCGGCGCGGCAGGCGGAGGATCGGTTGGGTACTCGCCGTCGGCGCCTGCGTCGGCGTGCTCGTGACCGGCTACTTCCTCCTCTCACCACGCGCCACGCACGCGACCTCCGCCGCGGATGTGCAGGGTTACGGTGCCGGCGGCTGGGGCGCGGGCGGCTACCCGATGATGCCAGGGTCGCCGGACGGTGCTACCAATGGAGGGGCCACCAATGGGACCCTCAACGAAACGGTCCAGGTAACGAGCGAGAACTGGGCAGGCTACGCCGCGACCGGCGCGGCGGGCTCGTTCACCAGCGTGTCGGCGTCCTGGTCGGAGCCGGCGGTCAGCTGCGGGGGCACCGATACCTTCTCCGCGTTCTGGGCCGGGCTTGACGGCGACGGCACGGCGACGGTCGAGCAGACCGGCACCGAGGCCGACTGCGCCGACGGCGCCGCCACCTACCAGGGCTGGTACGAGCTGTTCCCGAACGCCCCGGTGTTCTTCGCCAACCCGGTGCAACCCGGCGACGCCATGTCCGCCTCGGTCGCGTCCGACGGCGGGGGCCTGTTCACCATCAGCCTGAGCGACGCCACCCAGGGCTGGTCGCAGACGACCCAGCAGACCGCGGCGAACGCGCAGCTCGGCTCGGCTGAGGTCATCGCCGAGGCGCCGAGCAGCGGCGGCGGCTCGGTGCTGCCGCTCGCCGACTTCGGTACGGTGAACTTCACCGGCGCGACCTTCGACGGCGCCCCGATCGCAACCAGCGCGAACCTAAGCGAGCTCACCATGTCCTCGGCCGCGGGTACGGTCCTGGCCGCCCCCTCGGCGCTCACCTCGGCCGGCGCCTTTTCCGTCACCGCGCAGACCGGCGGGACGACCACCGCCGCGCCGAGCCCGGGGACAGGCAGCGCAGCGGGCTCCCCTGGCGACGGCAGGCGCCACCACCACCGCGGCTGGGACTGGGGTTGGTAGGAATTAGCGGATCGGAGGGCGAATAGCGCCGAAAGGCTAGCGTGGAATGATTACACCGGGTGTCGCATACGGCCATCATGAACCATCAGTGACCGTTTCCGTACCACTTGTTGCGATTCGCGCCGCGGCTGGGACATGATGAACCGGAGTGACTATCGCAGATCGCGGGTAATGGGGCCTGGACAGAAGGGTCACCGTGACAGGTGCTGCGCCGCCGCGGGCCACGTTCCGCGACGTGTTCGCGGTGCGCGAGTTCCGGGCCCTGTGGTTCTCCGAGGTCCTCTCCGTGGCAGGCGACCGGCTCGCGCTGGTCGCGCTCACCCTGCTCATCTACGACCGCACCGGATCGGCGTTGCTCAGCGCGCTGGCCTACGCGGCCGGGTACCTGCCGTGGGTGTTCGGCGGCCTGTTCCTTTCCGAGCTAGCCGACCGGTACCCGCGGCGCTCGGTGATGGTCGCCTGCGACGCGATCCGCACCGTCCTGGTCGGGGCCATGGTGCTGCCGCACGTGCCGCTCGCGGCGCTGGTGGCGCTGCTGTTCGCGGCGACCATGTTCGCGCCCCCGTTCGAGTCGTCGAGGGCATCCATCACCCCGGACATCCTGCAGGGCGAGAAGTATGTGCTCGGCACGGCGGTGATACAGACCACCGTGCTGGCCGGCCAGGTGGTGGGGGCCGCGGGCGGGGGAGTGGCGGTCGCGCTCATCGGCGTTCGGCCCTCGCTGGCGGTGGACGCCCTCACCTTCGTCCTGTCGGGCCTGTTCATCGGCCTGGGCACGCATCGGCGGCCCGCGGCGGCCAAGCCGGAGACGATCCAGCCGTCGCCGCTGGCGCGGATGCGCGGCGGGATTCAGCTGGTGTTCGGCGATCCGGGGCTGCGGACGCTGCTGTTGCTCGGCTGGCTGGTGGTGTTCTACACGATCCCGGAGGGAATCGCGGCCCCGTACGCGGCAAGGCTCGGCGGAGGGTCGATAGCCACCGGGCTGGTGCTGGCGTCGACCGTGCTCAGCACCACGATCGCTACACCGTTGTTCACCCGGTTCGTCCGCCCGCGACAGCGGATCGATTTGATGGCGCCGCTGGCCGTTCTCACCTGCCTGACGCTCGTGCTGACGGCCCTCCGCCCGGGTCTTGCCTTGTCGCTGGTGATCTTCTCGTTCTCGGCGATGTTCGGTGTCTACCAGATCGCCGCGAACACCGCGTTCGTGGTCAGGTTGCCGAACGAACGTCGGGCTCAGGCCTTCGGCATTGCCAGCATGGGGGTGATCGTCGGCCAGGGGGCGGCCTTCGTGGCGGCTGGCGCCGCCGCGGAGGTGGTTGCCCCGGCGGTGGTCATTGCCGTAGGCGGCGGATTGGGAACGGTCGTCGCGTACTCACTGATGCTCAGGTGGCGCCACGTGTCGCCACCCGGCGGGCGTCATGCGGCGGGACGGCGTCCCGGTCGCGCCGCTGCCAGTGGCTCGGTGCCGCTGCGCGGATCGGAGTGGCAGCGGTGAGCGTGGCTGGAGATCAAGTCCAGGTGTCGCGCATTGCGGGATCCCCTCTCGGGTCGTGCGGGGCGGATGCTGGGTGTGATCATTGCCAGCTGACGCGCATGATTGCTCTCCCTCCGGCGGTGAAATGTGCTGATTTGTGATCCCCCGGCGTATGCACGCCGGGTAATCGTGGCTCGTCAATCCACATTTAGCCCCTCTTTGTGTGGCATGACAGGCGAATCGGGTCTAATAGTGCCCAAGATGGCTATGGATGGGTTAAAGTAGCTATACGGAGCTAGTCCTTTACGGTGAGCTGCGACTAGACAGGCACCCGACGGGTCCCATCCGGAACGGTGGAGCATGAGAGCCTCGTCCGTCACGCGTAGCGTCCTGGCGAGCGCCGACGTGCGGCACTGGGCCTGGTGGCAGCTTCCGCCGCTGCTGCGCTGCTACGTCGGCGCGGCGCCGCTGGCAATGCTCGGCGTGATCGCATACGCGCTGCCGCATACCTCCTGGCATCTGGACGACCTGCTGAAGTTCCTGCTGCTGCTTGGCTGCGCGCTGGTCTCGGTCGCCGCCACCCCGCGGGACGCCTACCGGCAGCCCGGCATGGTGCGGGACTTCATCACTGCCTGGGTGCTGCCGGTGGCGATCTTGCTGCCGCCGGTCTACGCGATGATCATGCCGGTCCCGCTGTACCTGCTCACCCAGCTGCTGGCCGCCCGCGGGGTGATCTACCGCCGGGTGTTCAGCGCCGCGGCCATCAGCCTGGCCTACGGCGCGGCCGCGCTGCTGTTCCGGGTCTTCCCCCATTCCTTCGCCGGCGGCGCGATCGGCACCGGCACGCACGCCCTGACCTGGACGGTGGCCGTCGCGGTGTGCGAGCTGGTCGGCGGCCGCGGGCACCACTTCCTCATCGTCGGCGCGATCAAGCTGTCCGACCCGAGCGCCAAGCTGTCCGTGATCGAGCTGGACCCGGAGGCGCTGCAGGGTGACTTCGCCGAGTTCGACCTCGGCATCCTGATCACCGTGGTGGTGGCGGTCAACGCCGTGCTCGCCATCTTCGCGGTGCCGACCGTGCTGCTCGCGCGGCGGTTCATCATGCACGCCCAGCTGGTGGTCCAGTCCCGCATCGACAGCAAGACAGGCCTGCTCAACTCGTCCACCTGGGAGGCAGAGGCCGGGGTCGAGCTGGCCCGCGCGATCCGCACGCACACCCCGCTGTCCATCGCGCTGGTGGACATCGACCACTTCAAGGTGGTCAACGACACCCACGGCCACCTGGTCGGGGACAAGGTGCTGCGCGCGGTCACCGACGCGCTGCGCAGCCAGCTGCGTAACTACGACCTGGCCGGCCGGTTCGGCGGCGAGGAGTTCATCGTGCTGCTCCCGCACGCCCGTGAGTCGGACGCGATCAGCATCGCCGAGCGGCTGCGCACGCACGTGGCCGGGATGGCCATCCCCGTCGATGACCTGGATGAATCCGCCGGCTACGTCAGGCTCACGATCTCGGTCGGCGTGGCGTCCCTGGACGGCGTGAGCCGCGAGCTGACCGATATGATGGCCGCCGCCGACGCGGCCCTGTACCACGCCAAGGAAACCGGCCGCAACAAGACCCACGCGATCACCGCGGGCGCGCCGTAGGGGCCGACGCCAGCGGCCGGGCGGCGGACCGAGGCGGACTAAACATTACCGAAGGCGATATTTCTGGCTGGATCTTGCCCGGAAACGGGCAGGATCTTTGCCTAATCGACCCGCAAGCGAGTAGAAATTAGCCATGCCTGACGTGCCGCCGGATCTCGCCCGCTATCTGGTGGCCTCGACGGGGCTCCCGCAGCCGACCGTGGTCAGGGTCATCGCCGACGTGACGGCCTACTTCGACGAGACGGTCGAGCAGTTCGTCCGCAGGCGCCACGCCGAGATGCACGGACGCCAGCACAAGAACGAGGAAATCTGGCCCGCGATCGAGGCCGAGCTCGGGCAGCGCCGGTTTGCCGCGCCGCCCACGTCGCAGCGCCAGCTCCGGCGCATGGTCTACGGATAAGGAGTTATAAACGTGTGCGGAATCGTGGGGTACGTGGGCCGCCGGGACGCGATCCCGGTCCTGCTCGAGGGGCTGCGGAGCCTGGAGTACCGCGGCTATGACTCGGCCGGCCTGGCGGTCATCCACCGCAACCGGCTGCAGATCACCAAGACCGCGGGCCGGGTCCAGGACCTGCGGGCAAAGGTCAACGACCGGACCAAGGCGAGCATCGGCATCGGCCACACCAGGTGGGCCACCCACGGCGAGCCGAACGACATCAACGCCCACCCGCACACCGACGCCGCGGGCCGCATCGCGGTCGTGCACAACGGCATCATCGAGAACGCCGAGCAGCTCCGGGACGGCCTCACGAAGCGCGGCGTCAGGCTGGTCAGCGACACCGACACCGAGGCGCTCGCGCACCTGATCGCCGCCGAGCTCGCCCACGACGCCGACGCCAGCCTCGAGGACGCGGTCCGCCGCGCGCTGCGCCACGTCGAGGGGACCTACGGCCTGGTGGTCCTTGACCTGCAGAATCCCGGCGAGCTGGTGGTCGCCCGCAACGGCAGCCCGATCGTGCTCGGCATCGGCCAGTCCGAGATGTTCGTCGCCTCCGACGTGGCCGCGCTGGTCCGCTACACCAAGCAGGTCGTCTACCTGGACGACGCCGAGGTCGCCACCGTGCACGCCGCCGACTACCACACGGCCGCGCTGGACGACTCGGCCAGGCACGCCCCCGGTGCCAAGGTCCCCACCACGGTGGAGGCCGACGCCGGCGACTACGAGCTCGGCCCTTACCAGGACTTCATGTGCAAGGAGATCCACGAGCAGGCCGACGCGCTGCGCCGCGCGCTGCGCGGCCGGCTCGACGACCGGTTCGCGACCGCGAAGCTGGGCGGGATCAACCTGGACGCGCGCCAGCTGCGGGAGATCAAGCAGGTCAAGTTCCTCGGCTGCGGATCGGCGTACTACGCGGGCCAGATGGGCGCGGTGCTGGTCGAGGAGCTGGCCAGGATCCCCTCGGACGCCGAGCCCGCGTCCGAGTTCAGGTACCGCAACCCGGTGGTGGACCCCGGCACGCTGTACGTCGGCGTGAGCCAGTCCGGCGAGACGATCGACACGCTGATGGCGGTGCAGGAGCTGCGGCGCAAGGGCGGCCAGGTGATCGGCGCCGTCAACGTGGTGGGCAGCGCGATCGGCCGGGAGTGCGGCCACGGGGTCTTCCTGCACGCCGGCCCGGAGATCGCGGTGGCCTCGACCAAGGCGCTGACCAACATGGAGGCGACGTTCGCGATGCTCGCGCTCTTGCTCGGCCGGGTCCGCGACATGTCCGCGGCGACCGGCCAGCGGATCGTGGCCGGCCTGCGCGCGCTGCCGGACCAGATCGAGGAGATCCTGGCAGGAGAGGAGGAGATCGCCGAGACGGCCCGCCGGTTCGCCGGCGCCGAGCACATGTTCTTCATCGGCCGGGTCCGCGGCTGGCCGGTGGCACGCGAGGGCGCGCAGAAGCTCAAGGAGATCTCCTACGTGCACGCCGAGGCCTACCAGGCGTCCGAGCTGAAGCACGGCCCGCTCGCGCTGATCAACGCCTCGATGCCGAGCGTGGTCATCGTCCCGGCCGACGAGCTGCTGGCCAAGAACATCTCCACGATCGAGCAGATCAGGGCCCGCGGCGGCCCGGTCATCGCGGTGACCAACGCCCGCCTGCCCGCCGACCTGGCCGACGCGGTCATCACCGTCCCGCGCGGCGAACCCGAGCTCGACCCGCTGCTGTTCAACGTGCCGCTACAGCTGCTGGCGTACCACACCGCGGCCAAGCTGGGCCGTGACATCGACAAGCCGCGCAACCTGGCCAAGAGCGTCACGGTCGAGTAAGGCACGGCGCCGAGGCCCCGGCCGCAAGGCCGGGGCCTCGGCGTCAGGCGATCAGTGGTAGGGGAGCGGCGCCTGGTCCGCGTCCGTAAACGCGGACCCCGGCAGCGGCTGCTCGCACCAGACGACCTTGCCCGTCGCGGTGCGGCGCGCGCCCCACCGCTTGGCCAGCTGCCTGACGACCTGCAGCCCGCGGCCGCTCTCGTCGTCGTTGCCCGCCTGGCGGAGCCTCGGCAGCGCACCCGAGTTGTCGAGCACCTCGCAGACCAGCGCCCTCTCGTTGACGAGCCGCAGCGTCACCTCGCCGCGCGAGTACCTGACCGCGTTGGTGACCAGCTCGGACACCAGCAGCTCGGTGGTGGGGATCAGGTCGTCGAGCCCCCAGCGCTTCAGCGGCTCGGCGATCACCGAACGCGCCTGCTTCACCGAGGTCAGCTTCGGCGCCAGCGTCCAGGTGGCGTAGCTATCGGAGGGCAGCCGCCGCAGCCTGGCGATGAGCACGGCGATGTCGTCGCGCTGGTGGTCGGAGTACACCCCGTCCAGGGTGGCCTTGCACAGGTCCTCGAGCGGCCGGGTAGGCGATCCTGGCCCGAAGATGCCGCGCAGCCGGGCGAGCCCGTCGCTGATGTCCTGGCCCTTGTTCTCCACCAGGCCGTCGGTGTACAGCACGAACAGGCTGCCGTCCTCCACCGAGAACTGGCGGCTCTCCACCTCCCCGTCGCCGATGCCGAGCGGCGGCGACGGCGGCACGTCGAGCAGCTCGTTGCTGCCGTCCGGGTGCACGAGCAGCGGCGGCAGGTGCCCGGCCACCGCGACCTCGCACATCCCGCTGACCGCGTCGAAGATCGCGTAGGCGCAGGTGGCGAAGTGCGGTTCGCGCTCGCCGAGGGTATGCATCAGCTCGTCGAGCTGCTGCAGCGACTCGGCGGGCGGCAGCTCGAGCATGGCAAGCGTGTGGATGGCGGTACGCAGCCGCCCCATGGTGACGGCGGCCCGCACGCCGTGCCCGGCCACATCGCCGACCACGAGCGCGACCCGGGCGCCGGGCAGCGCGATCGACTCATACCAGTCGCCGCCCACCTCGATGAGCTTGCTGCCCGGCAGGTAGCGGTGCCTGACCTCGACCGAGGACGGCGCGGAAAGGCCGGTCGGCAGCATGCTGCGCTGCAGCGTCAGCGCGGTCGCGTGTTCCCGGCTGTAGCGGCGGGCGTTGTCGATGAACATGGCGGCCCGCGACGCGAAGTCCATGCCGATCTCGATGTCGTACGCGTCGAACCGCCGGTACCCCTCCTGCCTGGCGCAGGCGAAGAAGCCGAGCATGGTGCCGCGCGCGACCAGCGGCAGCATCAGCATGGAGGCGCCGGAAAGCAGCTTGGCGACCGGCCTGCGCCGCCACGCCTTGGCGATCTGGCTCGCCTGCTTCTCGCTGATCGTCGCCTCGAGCACCGGCGCGCCGGTGTCCATGCACCGGTAGTAGGGCGTGTTCGCCGGGTAGCGCAGGATCTCGCCGGTCGGGAAGGCCGCCTCCCAGCCGGGGTCCTTCCTGTCGTGCAGCAGTGCGATCCGCCGCAGCGGCAGCGACCCCTCCGGCCCGCTCGAGGGGAGCTCGTCGTCGCCGGCCAGGCTCTCAAGCAGCAGCAGGTCGGCCGCGTTGCAGAAGTGCGGGACGAGCGCGGCGAGCAGCTCGCTCGCCAGCTGCTCGATGTCGAGCGTGTCGCCGATCCTGGTGAACGTGTCGTCGAGCATCTGCTTGCGCATGACGGCCGGGTCGACGAACCGCTCCGCCCTCGGCGCCGGGATGCGGACCAGCGCGAGCGCGGCCAGGTTGGTCCCGCCCGCGCGCATCGGATGGACGGTTACCACCGCCTCGGCCGCCAGCCCGTCGCGGGTGTCGATGGTCAGCATCGCGCTGCCCTCGCGGTCGGACCTGATCGCCTCGAGCAGCCCGCTGACCGCGGCCACCCCGTCGGCCTGCCGCGCTCCGTTCTGGGCGGCCACGGTCAGGTCGCTTAGCTGAGCGCCGAGCAGTTCGTCGGGTTCGCGCGCCAGGATCTGCGGCGCGATCCTGTCGTGCTGGACGATGCGCCCGTCGTAGTCGATGCCGAGGATGAGGGTCCGCACCGATCCAGCCAGCACCGGCCCGGCCAGCACCGGCCCGGCGGCTTCCGCGGCCAGCGGCCGGGCATCCTGGGTGTCGGCGCCCTCGTTGTGGTCCTCGGCGTCTCGGCTGGCCCTGGTCCCGTTGGCGACGACTCCGGGACTCGCGGGTGCCTGGGCACGCTTAGACGGGACACCGCCCCCGGGAACGCCAGTTCCCAGGGCACTGTCCTTCGCCTTCATGCCGGATGTCACGTGCGGTCTCCTGATGGCATCGCCGGCTGCTCGTTGTCAATTATGGGCCACGGACGGCGTGTTCAGACAGGAGTTCCGATGACTCACCTTTATCCAGAAATGATCCATTTTATGTCATGATGACGTAATCTGAGTGAAGTAATGTGACTGATGTGGCTCAGGGACCTAGCTGAGACGCGCTACCGCTAGCGCCGCCGCCAGCAGCACAATTGCCCACGAGCCCGCACGAAGTGCCTGCTCAAGCGGCTGGATGAGCGTGTCGGCGGTGATCGGAACCGTTCGCCCGTCGGTAAAGGTAATGCTGCCGTCGACCCGCATTGCCCGTCGCCTGATGTTGCGGGCCGGGGTGCTCAGCCGCCGCTGCGTCGCGGACAGGGCGAACGCGCCGCCCGCGGCGAGCACCGGGGCGATCGCCAGCGTGCCCGCCTGCGCCACGTACCCGGTCAGCACCGGGAACGCGCCCCACGCGGCGGCGAAGCCGGAGTCGGTGTGCATCACCCCGCCGAACAGCTCCGCGTTGTACGCGATCACCAGGGCGGGCCCGGCCACCATGAACGGGATCAGCGTCCAGCCCACCCGCGCCACGCCGGCCACGCCGAGCGCCAGCGCGCCGGCCAGCCCCACGACCACCACCGTGACCAGCGCCGCCGACGGGATCCTGGTCCGCAGCGGCCTGCCGCGCAGCTCGTCAAGCGCGTGCGCGGCCAGCCCGACCGCCAGGAAGAACGCGAGCACGGTCGCGATGAGCCTGCTCGTCTGCACCCGCGGCGCGAGCGCGGCCCCGATCACCACGTAGGACAGGTGCCAGGCCGTATACGGCGGATGCAGCAGCGTCCACCAGTCCCGCCACCCCCCAGGACGCGCGGCATAGTACGCCGGACGCGATGCGGCAGGCTCCTCCGCCCCGTCATCGGTCGGCACGCTTGCCCCACATCACCAGGCCGCCGCCGAGGCTCATCGCGCGCGCGCCGACATCGGTCATGCCCGCCTGCTCCCAGGCCCGGACCGTCCAGTCGACCGGGTACCTGCGGTAGTGGCCTGAGATGTTCGGCCCGAGGAAGCGCCCGACCCGCAGCCACTCCCGCCCGCCGAACAGCAGCCCGCCGGCCGGCAGCGCCACCCTCGTGTACGCCCACCAGGCCGGCCGCCACACGATCCCGGTCGGCACGCAGAACTCCAGGCTGGCCATGACACCGCCCGGCTTGAGCACCCGGGCCAGCTCGGCCAGCGTGGCCTGCGGGTCCCGCACGTACCGCAGCAGGTAGGTGAACGTCAGCGCGTCGAAGCTGCCGTCGGGAAACGGCAGCTGCTCGGCCTTCCCCGCCACCAGCCGGACCCTGCCCTCGCGCCCCGCCGCCGCCACCCGCCGGCGCCCCTCCCGCAGCATCGCCTCGGTCAGGTCCACCCCCACGACCTTGCCC
>Ga0181525_10002580_pt1 | contig 14722 bp, 8 predicted proteins | sample PEATcosm2014_Bin_48_FD_121100 | JGI IMG/M metagenome (GOLD analysis project Ga0181525, IMG submission 121100) | Peatland microbial communities from MTU Mesocosm Facility, Houghton, MI, USA - PEATcosm2014_Bin06_10_metaG | ecosystem: Environmental > Terrestrial > Soil > Wetlands > Peat | place...
GATGATCGCCGCGACCGGCAGGCAGGGTGCCGCAACCGCGAGTGCTGTATCTGAGGGACTGGTGAATCTGGGAAGCAGTATTTACCTGGCCCACCGTTTCGGCGCTATTGGAGTTGCACTGGGAACTGTGCTGGGCGCGTTCGTCGGAGTCGCGCTGCATTTTGCGATCAGCATGCACCTTACCCAAAACACGCTCGCGATCTCCCGTTCAAGGCTATTTCTAAAGGGAATCCTGCGGCCTACAGTCATCGCCGTCCCATCGCTGGCGCTTCTGCCGCTCTGGTGGTCACCCGCTCACATGACTCTCAGCCCGGCATTAGTGTCGGCCTGGGGTCTCAGCACTTTAGCCTTCGCATGGCTGGTCGGCTTGAGCGCGCGTGAGCGGGAAGATCTGCTTGGTTTGGTCAAAACTCGAGGTATGCTCCGGTCGAGTCCTGACTGATGCCCAGCGCTGTCTATACGAATGTTACGAGGCTGGTAAATTCACCGAGGGGCTGCTAAACCGATGACGCTGTGGTCTGACTTCCTCACCAATGACAAAAGGGTTATCGATAAATGGAAGCACTACTTTCCAATATATGAACGCCACTTCAAGGATTTTGTAAACAAGCCCGTCACCTTTATTGAAATTGGCTGTGGGCAGGGCGGATCGCTGCAAATGTGGAAGCGCTATTTCGGTCCACACGCTCGGATCATCGGCATCGACATTAATCCAAAATGCAAGACTTTCGAGGAAGATCAGATCGAGGTGTACATCGGCGAGCAACAAAATCACGAGTTTCTGCAGAATCTAATAAATGAGGTTGGAACGCCGGATATCGTACTCGATGACGGCAGTCACATGATGAGCCACGTGATTGCGACTTTCCGGTTCCTCTATCCAAGAGTAGTGAAGAACGGCATCTATATGGTCGAGGATCTGCACACAGCCTATTGGGAAGAGTATGAGGGCGGACTGCGCAAACCTTCCACCTTCATTGAGTTGTGCAAGAACCTGATTGACGAACTCAACGCCGACCACACCCGAGGAGCTCTGCCGCATACGGAATTCGCCAAATCCACGCTATCGATGCACTTCTATGACAGTGTTGCGGTGTTTGAACGCGGTACGCAGACAAGAAAAACGAGTACCTTGACGGGCGGATCGCTGGAAAAGCTGGTCGAGCGCGTTCGACGCAAACTAAGTTAACGACCTTCTTACCGGCCCGCTTAGCGGCGAATCATCAGGTCTTTCGCGACACTGTTCCACCCTGCCGAGTAACGCCAATAAGCGCCATTGAGCGCTTCGCGGAGAATCATGGGGATTCGGGCAATTCTATTGCGCGGCAACCGGGCGCGGTGTTCAAGATGTGGAATTTTTCGCTTAATCTCATTCAGTGTGTATCCAGCATAGGGGAAATTCGACCTGCATTCTTCCAGTCGGTCGCGGAATTCACAGAAGCGTTCGAGTTCGTAGAGGTATGATTCCGCCGTCATGAGGCTTGCGCGGCGCATTCGGTCCTGCAGAGTCCTTGCCCCTGGTCCTACCTGCTGTCCCCGGTGTTGGCGATACTGCATGAGTGGATCAGAAATTACTTCAAACTTTCCCTTCGCAGCCAACAGGAACGATATCCACCTGTCGTGGATTTGTTTCTCCGGGATCGGTGTCAGGAGATTGAAGCACTCCCTGCGGAATGCCATGGTCGCACCCGTTACGACGGGGTGTTTCAGAAGAACGTTCGCGGCGTGACCGTTTGCGAACTGGAACTGTTCGGCGCGATTAAAGTAAAAGGTATCCCAAAGGCGCGTACCCAGCAACCGTGAATCGTCGTCGATCATGTCGGCGTCACTAAAAGCTGCGATTGCTTCGGTTGAGTGCAGGAAAGCTTGCTCGATCCGTCTGAGCTTGTGCCGGTACCAAACGTCATCTTGATCTGCAAGGGTGACAATTGCACCCTGGCAGAGAGAAATCGCCTTTTCAAAGTTCTTGGTCGAGCCCAGCTTTTTGTCGTTAATCACCAACTGGGTTGAAAACGGTGAGTGCCGCGCAAAGTCCTTAACGAGTTCGATGCACCCGTCCGAGGAACCATCGTCACAGACTATGAGTTCGTCCGGAGTCCTATCCTGGGAGGCGATGCTTGCCAGTTGCGCTCCGAGAAAACGCACTCCGTTAAAGGTGCACATCGCCACCGAAAAGCTAAGCGCCAATTTGTCTACCTCCGTGACATCTGGGTCAACTAGGGTGCCACTCTCCGCTTTCGCATTCTAGCCATCGCCCTCCGGGTTGTTCAATTGCGGCAAAGCCATTGCGCTCTGCAGGGAAAACTAAATATCACCGTTCTTCTGAATTGCTTTGCAGATGGAGCTTTCCGAAGGTGGGCAGCCTGTTCATGCCGTGCCAACGTCTGCCCCGGTTGGTTCACCGAATGGTTCAAAATCCTGGCAAATGCAAGAAGGTATTGTGCGTCTAACTCCGTGCGCCGCGAATCTCGGTGCGTAGAGTGGATAAACAGTTGGGATTAAGGCCAAAGATCTCGGTATGCATGGCGACCTATCAGGGCGAGAAGTATATCAATCTACAATTGCGCTCAATTCTCGGCCAGTTGTCGGCTGACGACGAGGTCATCGTGGTCGATGATTGCTCGACCGACCGCACTTGCGACGAGATCAACGCCCTGAATGATGCTCGTCTGGTCTTAATACAGAATAACGGAAACCATGGCGTCCTCCGAACCTTTGAGACGGCGCTTTCCCGTTGCTCCGGAGAAATTGTGTTTCTGAGCGATCAGGACGATCTTTGGCTGCCGAAAAAAGTAGAGAAGGTGCTCGATGCGTTTGTGCTTGACCCTGCTCAGATGCTTGTCGTGAGCGACGCAATCCTCATTGATGAAAATGGAAACACGATTGGAGATTCTTTTTATGCCCAGCGCGGCAAGTTCCGGGCCGGACTATGGTCGAATCTCTTGATCGGAAAGTTCCACGGTTGCACCATGGCCTTTCGCTCGAGCCTGCTGCGAAGCGCTCTGCCTTTTCCTCAAGGAAGCCTGGTGCATCATGACACTTGGATCGGATGCATGAATGCGCTAATTGGTGGCGAGACAAGCTATATCGCTGAACCTCTGGTCGCATATCGGCGGCATTCGACAAATGTAACCGGGCGGATAAAATTGAGTAATTATACGAGATTTAAAATGCGGTCTCAGATGCTCATGGGCTTGCTAGCGTCTTGGTGGGGAAGCCATCGCAACAAGGCAACGTAAACGATTGCTTTCTAGCAAATGCTAAGAAACCTACAATACGTATGCTTGATCGGGAGCATCGGTTTAATCGGTGCGGATCGCGTCGATTTATTTGCTGGACGCGGCCCGTTCACGCTCACTCCGTTTCTAGTTCTTGCGCCGCTGGTTCTGTTAATTGGTATTCTTCGCACCTCGCCCGGCGGGATGTTTCGCTTATCAATCACGCCACCTATCCGGCGGCAGGAGCCCTTCGTTATTGCATCCGGCCTGTTTCTTGCTCTTTCGTTTGCTTCCGCCCCAATCGGCCTTGACCCGGAACGCAGCATGGTGGCTTTTGTCGATTTGTTCCTGGTGGCGGTTTTGGGCTATTTCATCTCGCTGCAGATATTGAAAGAACCCGATCAGGAAAAACTGATTGTAACGTCCATCGCATTCGGCTTGATTGTGTATTCAGTCTTTTGCGTTGCAGAGTTCATCGCGTGGAGTCATGGGATAGTCATAACTGCCCAGCGTGAGGGCTCATGGCTGGAATGGACATTTGGGCCGGGTACGTTGGGCCCTTGGGCGCCCACCCTGTCTGGAACGAACTACGACTCCAACCGTTCCGGCTTCGTGTTAACGATGTACCTGGCGCTAGTCGACAGGTTCGCGCCGAAATCGCGTCATGCACCCTTTTTTCGCATTGCGATCCCATTGCTGATCGGCCTGAGTTTGTCGAGGTCCGGCACGCTATGTTGGCTGGCGTACTACCTGTCGTCGCGCTCCTTCTGGAGGCGGCTTGCATCGCGCCGGGTGTTAGTACGAATAGCCGCCGTCGCCATTGTTGGCTCGCTGGTGTTCGCGGTGTACCAAGAGCAAATTATTGAGCTGGCGCAGGCGTGGGAAATCGCGGATGCCGTTTCTGCCAAGATGTCAATGGACCCGGGCAGCTCGGGAGAAAGTCACATCTTTTTGATCGAACGAGGTCTTAAAACGTGGTTAACCTCAACCAAGACCGTCATGACGGGGATCGGATACGCGGCTGCGCCCAAAGTGCTGGAAGATTTCTTCGGAAATGATAAGCGTGGAAACTTTCACAATTTATACGTCACCACTCTCGCCGAAATGGGATTACCCGGTTTCTTGGTCTTATTGTTTCTACTGATTTATCCGATCTTTGGAAGGAACGGCGTTGTACCCTGCATTGCCGCCATACTTGTTTTCAACGTAAGTTATCAAACCGAAACGGAGCCTATGCTGTGGCTAATGCTTGCGCTTTTGTGGTCGTACGATCGACGGAAATCCCGAAGGCCTCAAAGTGTTGCGCTCGCCCATCGGTTCGCCGACTAAACGCACTGGCTCTGCCGGGTTGCCCCCGCGATCGAAGCTTAGCTATTGCAAGATGGCTAAGGCGGCGGCGGTCAAAGCCAGTTGTGATGAAATCTGTGTCCAGTCGCGCAGCCCGCGAACAAAGGCTCCCGTAGGAAGTTTGTATGGGACAACAATCTGGTCGCCGGGGTACATGCGGAGGCGGTCGAATTTCGTTCCCACGAAAACGCCGTTGACGTTGTTGGCGGCAACCACGACGCCATTCGCGCGCAGCACAAATGCGTGGTGCAGATCGGACTGAGGTTTGCCCTTGCCGGCTATCTCAAGATAGGCCCCGGCGGTATTGCGAGGCTCGAAAATGAATGAACCGGGATTGTAGACGTCTCCAACTACCGCGACCGTTGAGGGAGTATGCGGGATCATCAACCGGTCGTTGTCCTCCATGATCATGTCGGGGAAGTCGGTGAGCTTATCATCTTTCGGCCTGATGGGCAGAGCGACTCGCCCGCTCGCACGAGTGCTGCGAAGCTGCGCGATGATTGCTTCCTGTGCCTGCATCATTTGCGGCAAATCCCCCGGCTGGGCGGAGGCTGCCACCGACACGGCCGACTGCCGGATTTGCACCTCCATGGTGCGCGCCAGTTCGTCCAGGCTTTTTTGCTGATCGATTCGTGCCGACTCGCGCGTGAGTTGCGAGCCGTAAATGTACGCATCGGGAGTCAGGCCGCCAGCGCGCTCCAGAACTGAGCGAAGTGTTTCGTTGGTTTCGAGTTTATAAACTCCTGGGCGTACTACTTCTCCCTCGACAATCACGTACTGAGAACGGTCGGCCTGCGGAACGCTGATATCGCGTTGCGAGAAGATGGTTACAATGTCGCCCGGCTGCAATTCGAGGTTGCTCGCCGGGTCTTGTTCGATGATTGCTTTTCGTGGGCTCATCCAGATCAGCTTTGAAGTGAGGTCAACAGGGTTGACCCGCTGGATGATGGCGTAGTCCCAGTTAATCTCTGGAGCGTATCGGCGCACATCCTCAGCAATATCCCTCACCGCGTTCGAGCTGGCATTATTCTGCAAAGACTGCCGCGCGGCGGATGTACTATCGCCAGTCTTCGACGATTCATTGTCCGAAGCGCTCTGTGCATTTTCGGCGTAAAGAGTATCCGCGGCAGCATCGGAAGATGTCACCGGCACGCTGTCGCCGGTCTTGGCGTTCTCAGCGGATCGCGTAGCTGCCGTGCCATTTCCATTTGAGCCGTTGGCTCCCGATTGAGCGAGGCCGGAGGAGCCATTCAGCGAGGGTCCCGAGGCAACCGGATACTCGGTTGCGCGTCCGTTGATGATGGCCGTGCGACTGCGCCAGTAACGGCGAGTGAGTAAAGCTTGCGCATCAGGAATCAGGTCGCGCACGCGCATGCCCGGCTTCCAGGGATAACGGCCGGGGTTGGCGACATTGCCGCGCAAGGTCACAGTGTCTTCAAAACGCGGAACAATCGAAAACACGCGAACGATGTCGCCATCTTTTACCGGCTGCGCGCGGGATTGTTCGTCGTATGGAAACTCCAGAGTCTTGCGCGCCTGGTGATCGACGAGGCGATCGATCGTGATCTTGCTCGTATCCGCAACCGTGCTCATGTCGCCGGAAGTTTCGATCAGATCATTTAGAGTGGAGCTGTCCTTCATTTCATAAATCGCCGGCGTATTCACCGATCCAGAGATCGCAACGAGCGGGCCAACGTGCGGGATGTAGATAACATCGCCGGGCAAGAGCCTGACATCTTTGGACTTGTCGCCCTTGATCAAAAGATCGTAGAAATCGAAATCGGTAATGGTCACGCCATCGCGACGCACCTGAATATGCCGCAACGATCCTTGCGGAGTGGGACCGCCCGAGACGAAAATGGCATTCACCAGCGTACTGAGAGAACTAATCGTGTAGGTGCCGGGATAGCGGGCATTGCCCACCACAACCACTTGAATCGACCGCAACCGGCCGATGCTGGCGGATAGATTGAAATTCTTGAATATTTTGGAAATCTCGCTTTTCAAATGCGATTCAAGATCGCCCCAGTGCACGCCGGCCACGGATATTTCGCCAACCTGCGGAATGTAAATCTGGCCTGCGCGGTCGACGATGACACGCAGATTAGCCTCCACCTGGCCCCAGACTTTAATCTGTAACTCGTCCCCAGGCCCGATGATGTAGTCACTCGGAACTTGCGTCCAATCCACTGGAGAAAACGTGCTTGGACTCTGCCGGAATAACGACTGGCCAAACAGCGGCAACGCCCGGCCAACGGAGTCGGCCACCATTTGTTCGAATTCAGTTTCCGGGCGCACCGCGATTTCAGTGCGCGGGAGCTGCGATGGATTGAGTGGAGGTTTGCTCGGAGCGTATTGATCTGAGCCTGAACCTGGGGGGTTGACCAATACCGGAGTGCGCACGGGAAGAGAGGAATTATCGCGTCCCTGGGCACTGTTGGCTCTTTGCGCGCTGCATTGCGCGGAGGCTGCCATGGATGGATCAGAGCAATCCGCCGCCGAATTTTGAGATTGTGTCGCTTGCGACAAAGAGTCGCTGAGGGATTGTGAAACACAGATGCCGCTTGATAGAACGACGAACAACGTAAAAGGCAGCAACTTTCGCATGGAGGATTCAAAATCCTGTAGTTCGGGAAATGACGTCCACCCACGTTTGCAACCCACCCAATGGGAAATGCAAATCGTGCTGGCTCCAGCCCATAAGTTTCGTCGCCAGGCCTGCACAGCGGAATACAGGAAAAATGGTACGGCGGGGATCGAATTACCCTAGCGACGATCGTGATCCTGATTGTTCCAAAAACTCATCGATTGCGCTGGCTTCTGCGCGGGACGCAATTGCGGTCTTCGGCAGAACTCGAAAATTTATTGTGACATCAGAAACTGTGCTTCCTGTTCGATTTCGGAGATCGCGATCGGAGCAAGATTACTGTCGGACAATTTCCGATTCAGCGCCGGAAGTTTGTTTATTTTGAAGTCATTCCATTCTGCGATCGCGGCTCTTGCGCGCTGCTTGGACTCGCTGTAAACAGCTACCGCCTGCGACGGCACGGCGCGATCTCCACTCTCTACTACGTGAAGCGCCGAAACCATATTGATGAAGGCGTCCTGCAGGCTTGCGCTCGCTCCGGGGCCGTCACCCCGCTTCGCTGTAATCTTTGAAATCTCGGTCTGGGTTTCCACGAGCGCGGACTTAATGGCCGAATTTTTTTCGCCGATCTCTTGCTCCAAAGCGGCAAGTTTCTTGCGGACCGAATCGATTTCGGCGGCGGTTCTTCGAGCTTCCATGGTATCGCCAAATATTTGCAGGCCGAGTTGCAACTGCTGCTCCAGCGTTTCGGAAGTCGCAGAAGAGCGCGGATCCATGGCAATAGTTAGGGGTTGAGTCTGCGGCGTTCCGTCCACGGTGAGTTTGACTGTGTACGTCCCCGGTATAACCTTGGGGCCGCTTGGAGTACGGTATTCGGATTCTTCATCCACACCTGATCCTCCAGAACTGCTCCAGGTAAGATTCCAGACAAAGCGATGCATGCCAGGATTAGTCTGAAGGACTTCGGGTTTAGGGAACCAACGCTCGGCGATGGGAAGTGGCGGATGTTTTTCCGGACGCTTATCTTCTGAAGAAAATTGATGCACGATTTTCCCGTGAGCATCGGTAATCTCGAGCGAGACGGTACTCGCCGAAGACTTGAGAAAATAATCAATCACGGCTCCGGCAGGAGGGTTCTCGGCAGTAGGTTCCTCGGGAGGAAGTGGAGTGCCGGCGAACGAATCGTTGTCGATGCGAACCGCTCGCGCAGGATGGTAAAGCCAAAATGCCTTCGACTTTGCGGCATCTGCAGCCTGCCGCAGCGGAGTGATGTTATCGAGAATCCAGAAAGAGCGGCCGTGAGTGGCAACGATCAGATCGTCGCCATGAATCGTAAGATCTCGAACCGATGTGACCGGAAGATTCAGTTGCAGGGATTGCCAGTGGCCGCCGTCGTCGAAGGAAATGTAAACTCCAAACTCGGTTCCGGCAAAGAGCAATCCCTTCTTCTCATTATCTTCGCGAACGCCGCGCACGAACGAGTCGGCAGCAATGCCATTGCTGATTAGTTGCCAGGTCGCACCAAAATCACGAGTTCGATAGAGGTAGGGTGTCTGATCGTCGAGCCGGCTGCGGTCTACTGCCGCATAAGCAACTGCGGCATCAAAATGCGAAGCCTCGATAAAAGAAATTTTGCTCCATGCGCTCAGCCCCGGAGGCGTGACATCTTTCCAGGTTCTGCCGCCATCTCGAGTGAGATGAATCAATCCTGTGTCGCTTCCCGCCCAGATCGTATCGCGATTTAAAGCTGACGGCGCGATCGTAAAAACCACGCCATAGCCTCGTTGTTTCGCGTTCTGAACGGTCGACGGTCCATCCGTCTTGTCACCCGGCTGTTGCGTCGAGCCTGTGAGATCGGGACTGATGGCCTGCCAGTGCAATCCGCCATCGACAGTTTTCATCACATATTGTGTTCCGAGATAGAGCGTGGTGGAATCGGCGGGAGAAAAAACGAGAACTGGAGTCCAGGGGTCTCTGTACTTACGCTGATTGATCTCGGAACCGAATGCCGGAACCGGCCATGGGGTCACGTTCTGACTAAAGCCGGTTCGCCGATTGTAACGGTCGACTGAGCCATAGGTCCCGCTCAGATAAATGATGTTCGGATCCTTGGGATCGGGGGCCACGTATCCGCTTTCACTGCCACCCGCTTGAAACCAATCGCGAGGAGTGATTTGGCCATTATCGGTGCGGCTGGGAACAGCAGCGCCGCCACTATCTTGTTGCGCCCCATAAACGATGTAAGGAAATTCGTTATCTGTAATCACGTGATAGAGCTGCGCGGTGGGCTGGTTGTACCAAGTGCTCCAGGTCTGGCCGCGGTCGAGGCTGACGGTTGTTCCCTGGTCGGTTCCGAGAACCATGCTGGCCGGGTTTTTTGGATCGATCCAGATCTGATGATAATCGTCGCCTCCGGGAGCGCCGCGCACAATCGAAATTGTTTTCCCCCCATCTTCAGATCTGTAGAGAGCAACATTCGGAATGTAGATTGCGTCGCGATCATGCGGGTCGATCGTGATGCTGTTGAAATACCAGGCGCGACCGGTGAGACGCGCATCGGCGTTTTCGAGAGTCCACGTATCGCCTCCGTCATCGGAGCGATAGAGTCCAGCTTTTTTCGCTTGAATCAGCGCGTAGACGCGTTTGCCATCTGGCGCAACGTCAACTCCAACGCGTCCCCAATCGCCGTCGGGCAATCCGTTGCCATTAAGTCGCGACCAGGTCTTGCCTGCATCTTGCGAGCGGTAGAGACCACCGCCTGGTCCATCGATAGGAGCGTACGTGCTCCACGGCGGTCGATGCGTATGCCATGCGCCAGCAAACAAAAGTTGTGGGTTGCCGGAAGAGATCGCCAGATCAGAAATGCCAATCTCGGAACCCTGATCGAGGATTTTGCTCCAGTGCATTCCGCCATCGACAGACTTGAAAACGCCACGCTGTTCATTCGCTCCATAAGCATGACCAAGCGCGCCGACGTAGACCACGTTCGCATCTCGCGGATCGATTACGATGCGGCTGATCTGGCGCGTGTCTTCCAGGCCAATGTGCGTCCAGGTCGCGCCTGCGTCCATCGATTTGTAAACGCCCTTGCCGGAAGACAGATCGGATCGAATGTCAGACTCGCCGGTCCCAACATAAATTGTGTTGCTGTCGGAAGGCGCCACGGCAATGGCGCCGATCGAGCCCACAGGCTGGTTATCAAAAACCGGAGTCCACACAGTTCCTGCGTCGGACGTTTTCCAAACGCCACCATTGACTCCGCCGAAGTAAAAAGTGGTCGAGTCACCGGGCACACCTGCAACGGCGACGGCTCGACCGGCGCGGAATGGGCCGATGAGGCGCCATTTCAAGCCGCTCGTCAGTTCCGTAGGAACAGACTGGGCAACTGCGGCGCTGGTGATTAAGACAAAGAAAAGCGCAGTAAGAGTCTCTCGGCAGTAAGACTTAGGTTTCTGCAAATGGCCATCCCTCGCTGGATAGCCAGTCTACTGGAAAACAGGACGCCATTGAACGGCTGAGTATAAATTATGCAGTGCGGTGATAGGCGAACCTCGTGTTTTGGGATCGCGAGCAGACTAGTCCGGCGTCAGCCCCAGGTATTCTTCGTGTCCTTCAAACACCTCGTGCGCCAATTTTTCTAGCCGCTGTTTCGGAGTGAGAGGTATGGGATTTTCAACCAACTTCTCTTGTGCCTTGAGCTCTTGTGCCTCGAGCTTCAGCTTGAAGTTTACATTCGCATTCGCGGCCATATGTTGCCTTTTATTCACGAAACAGAGCGCGTGCGGCTACGCTCAGGTTCTCCATTGCGGGCTCACCTTCTTCATAGTGCGAGATGGCTAAAGAACGTTTCAGCGAGTCATCGAGTGTCGGGTGCCGTGCGCATCGGCGGAAGAGAAGGTAGCTATCAGCCTAACCGCGCATAGAGTTGAAATGGCGCCCAGTAGTGGGGATTGCGGAACGCGCTGTTGTGTAGCAGGAATAATTTGGCGTCGCGCAAAGCGACACCCGGGGCCTTGCCCTTTTGCAGTTCGTCGTAAAACTTATCCATGAGCAGCTCGGTAGAATTATCGGTCGCCTCCCAAAGTGCGGCGATTACGTTGTGGGCGCCGGCGCGTAGGAATGCCCACGACAGCCCGACCAGGCCCTCGCCAGAGTAAGCGCGCTCGCCAGAGCTATAACACGCCGAGATCGTGACTAGCTCAGCCCGCAACGGATGGCCGATGATGTCGCGAGCGTAGAGTTTGAAAGAGTCATCTTCGGCGCTGCTTTTCGAGAGCACGATTGCCGAATCAAGCGGGCTCAGGCGGCTCGCCATTCCATGCGCGACAAAATGGATATAAGAAAATCGCTCGGGATTACTGGCCAGGTAGGCTGGCGGCGTGGCTGCCTGCCCGGTGAGAATTTTCTCCTCTGCAACCGGAAAACGTCGCGCAACACTTTCCATCTGATCCGCGGCCTTCGCGAGCTGGGGATATTTGTCGTTCGGCGCGACACTGTTACCCACGAGAAGCAGATTGCGTCCACGCTTTTCTTTATTCGGACGCGCCGCGTCGAGTACCCGCAGCGAGCTGGCGTTCGCGACGGTCACGTCTTCGATCCAGTAGTGCAGCTTCGGTTCGGACGGCCTTGCTTCGGATGACTTCGCTTCGGACAGCATTTGGTCGGAAACGAGAAGAGTTTCGAAATTAAGATTGTTCAGGCTGCCGTCGGGGATGACGAAAACCTTCGCGTCTTTTTTCTCCAGGGCTTGAGCGGGCGCAATCAACTTTTGATAGAGCAGCTGGCCGTCTCTGTCAGCCGACGCGAGAACGTCCTGCGGTCCGGCGAGTGCCTCGCGATAGCGCGCGACGGCCGCATCAATTTCCGCACCCGAAGGAAGTGTAAACAGGTTCGTCTTCTGCGGCGTGATCGCCCACAAGTACGACTGCTTCTCGCCCAGCCAGTAGAAGAGGATGACGCCGCCAGCTCGCCGCGCAACCGCCGACGCATCGAGAGCGGCGGGCTTGAACGAAGTCTCATCCTTCTGCAACAAGCCCAAGCCCTCCGCAAGAGTGCGTCCGCGGCTGTAGTCGGCCACCTGCAACGCCTCATCTGTCTTGCCTTGAGCGACGAGGAAGTGAACGTAGTTGTCATAGATGCGCGAAGCATTGCTAAGAAAAGGCAGCCGCGAATCTTCATGCTTCAGTTCGGAGCGCGCGCTTTCGAACGTGTTGAGCGCAGCACGATATTCGCTTTCGGCAGAGGCACGCTGATTTTCGTCTTCATAGAGCCGGGCGAGGGACCGCTCAGCTTCCCACTTGAGAAAAACTGGGGTATCCTTCGATTCCGCCACGAAAGTAAAGTTGCTCTTGGCAAGCTCAGTGTCATGCAGTCGTGCGGAAACTCGCCCCTGCACCAGCCGCGCATAAACAATGTCGCGGCCATTCTTGTCTGCTTCCGCCATGTTAAGCGCCTTATCCGCGTAGTGCTTTGCCTCGTCGAGCCTTCCGGTTCGTTCGCAGAGGAAGGCCAGCGATTGCAAGGCATTGACGGTGTCTTCGCGGCTAGGGAGCTTCTCTGCGAGATCGAGGGACTGCCGGAAGGACTGCTCTGCCGCGGCGTAATCGCGATTGTCAAGATGAACGTAACCGTTATCCAAAATCCACTTCAACTCGTCCGAAATGTCCCCCAACTCCTCAGCCCGCGCCTTGGCACCTAAAAACTTCTCCGCAGCTTTTTCTCGGTCACCGAGCCTGTAGTAGGCCCAGCCCATGTTTCCAAGCGCCTTTTGAGCAACGCCAGCGAAATCCCGAGGTGCAGCGATCTGAAGAGCATCGTTGCCCAGGTCGAGCACCTCGTCGAGGTGCCCCATCTGTAGAGCGGTCCAGCTAAGGTTAACTAATGCGGAAGCTTCCAAGAATTGGTTGCTGTTCTTGCGGGCAGAAATGCGCCCCTGTTCCAAAAGTTTCCGCGCTGATTCAAAATGGCCGAACTGACCCTCCACCCAAGCGCGCACCAACAGTACGCTGGAGCAGGCGGGAGTATCGGATACCGCGCAGAGCCTCTCTGCGTTCGCGAGCCTGTTTTGGGCCTCCGGAAAATTGCGTGTCAGGGCATAAGCGACGGCCTCTATTCTTTGCAACTGCACCGCTGTATCGCCAGAGGACGGTGCCCCAGGTTCGGAGCTAAGAAGGGTCAGGGCTTCGTCATTTCGTTGCTGCGCAAGCAGGGCATTCACTTCAAGAATCCTGAACTTCCACCTCCATTCGGAGGACACCGCTCCAAACTCGTCATATCCTTTTCGTCCCTCCGTCAATGAGCCTTTTACGTCGCCGTGCTGGAAGGTCTGCAGCGCGTGATCGTACGCGGATTGAGGGTCCCGCTGGGGATGGCAGGAGGACAATGCGACCGCAAGGATCAGCAGGGTCAGCGTCGGCGCGCCCACTCTGGCGCATTTCCGCGACCTGCGTTCCACGTTGTGACTGTGCCGCCGCACTGGAGGCATGGCGATTTCGACTATCTCAGGATTCTAACTGAAGCAGATATCTGGAGCAGCTTCGAGACTAAGGGCGGCGGGAACGTCGCGACTTCGGTGAGGCGACCCGGTGAGCGACATACCTTTTAGTTGGGAGGGAATTGCGTAGCGCGTTCTTTGGAATGCGAGGACTCCGCCGCCGTTGGCAGAGGAGTCCTCGCGTCACGCTGCGTGTTAGGGCCTGTCCTGCGGCTGCTTCTTACCAGGCGGCGTTTGCAAGGGTAGGGGCGTGGGCGTCCCTGGCGGTGGTAACTGGGTCGTGCCGTTCGGGTCGGTGTACAAGCAACGAACGGTCCCCCGTGCTCCGCCGCCGTGTAACTCTGCACGAATCATCTTCAGCGTGAACCTGTATTTGTACTCCTCGCTCGTCGCGGGCTCCAGCCTCGGTCCAGCGTTCACCGGAGTGCGCTTCACGCTTAATTCAGCAAGGAAGATTTTTCCGAAGAATGGGATGTCGATTACGTGGCCATACGATTTGCCGGGAGCTCCCGACACGCCGTTGACCAGAGAGCAATCCATTTGGTTCTGTCCCTGGATCTTGGCCGGGTCCCAGTTGAACTGATCGCTGGCCCACTGCGGAAGTCCGGCCATGCGCTTGATGTTGGCGTATTGATGAGCGATGCGGCTGAAGACGCCGCCATCGTTGAAATAGGATTCGTCGCCCTCCGGCTTGGAGCCGAGAATGTCGAGATGCGGATCGATCTCTATTTTCTGGCCGGCGATGCGAAGATTTTCGAAGCGCGTGCCGAGAAAACTTACAGAAGGCACGCTGGCGCCGACGGCGTGCTCACTCGTAATCTGCGCCACCACGCGGTCGGCAGTGAGAACGTCAAGAATGTTCACGCCTTCCAACACGGAAGTAGCCAGCGTGATTGCGCCAAGACCGTCGGAACCCTGAAAGCCCGCGACTTGGGTGTAGCCGCCCTCATGCGAAACGATGCCCTCCAGGCGAAACGGCTCTGCTCGCTCGAATCGGTATCCGCCTGTTGCGGGCAACTCGACGAACGATTGCTTGCCAACTGTCCGTTGAATCGGCTGTTGAAGTTCGGCGCTGAA
>Ga0181525_10002581_pt1 | contig 14720 bp, 18 predicted proteins | sample PEATcosm2014_Bin_48_FD_121100 | JGI IMG/M metagenome (GOLD analysis project Ga0181525, IMG submission 121100) | Peatland microbial communities from MTU Mesocosm Facility, Houghton, MI, USA - PEATcosm2014_Bin06_10_metaG | ecosystem: Environmental > Terrestrial > Soil > Wetlands > Peat | place...
TATTTCATAATTCCTGAAGGTATTCAATTATTATATAAGCCTGATCCCATGCAGAGGCAACGGTAATTGTCAGTGTTGTATCATTTAACATTAATGTGTCTGCACCATTAGGCAAAGGTTCGCTAGCAAATGGTGCTGTGTGATTTTGCGCAGCTCCATACATGTGAATCAAAGTAAAATTAGCATCGATAATGATCGGTACTTCCATCCCATTACCGACCGTGTAGGTATTAGCGCCTGGAGTCAATGCTCCTGCATTTAAAACGTACCTAAGCACAGATCTAAATTGTGCTCCTGTCATATTACCGGGCGGGATCACACCGGGGATGAATTGCTGACCTGATAGAAGCTCTTCATCCAATAGCCATCCAATCGTGCGTATATTGACAGCATTTGAGATCTTTTTTAGATGCTCTACAAGAAATTGCCGTGCATCTTCCCATTTCTCAGGTACGACATCGTAAACCGGCACATAAGATTCGAATTGCTGGCTTGTAATTGGAGTCATTAACTAACCCTTAAAAGTTGCAAAGTCCAATAAACATTGTTATATGGAACCACATTATTATTTTGTATCTGCAATGTTGAACCTGAAGCTAAAAAGTTAAAACCTGAAACCGCACCTAATCCCAAAAAAGTTGATCCCGTCCAAAGAATTGCGCGAGATTGCAGAACCGGCACGCCTGTATCGATAGCATATAGAGATGCAATCGCTCTTGGAAGCCCTGCAAAATTGAGCACATTTGTTGTTGCCGTTGGAGCTAAAACAATCGCAGTCGAAGGAGATTGCAAATTGGTAATAGGCGTTGCAACGGTTGCCGGAGAGGGTTGAAATGTGAAATCTATAGCCCCTACGTTTACGCTTGGAGAATATGAAAACAGCTGTACGTACGTATTAGCTGCCGGATAACCTGCTTGCGCTATACTATTGATCACCGTGTGATGACCTACATTTATTGTGGCATCAGAAAATTTAGTGTGATCTGTACCAAAAATGGTATCTAAGGCAAGGTTATTGGTTAACAACTGACCTTGTGAAAAGTCTAAGTTGTCTGTTGGTTGAGGAATGTTGGGAAGAAATGAAGACATATTAACTCCTTTAGATATGTTTCCATATCTTTCTATTTTTTATATTTGACACTGTAGAATTATGAATAGTAAATTTTTGCGTATGATGTGGTATCAGAATATCGTTTTGCAAGTTCATTCTATATGTTCCCCACACGCCCAGCTTGCCTCATCCATATAATCTGCATGTCAACCTGTACATCGCTTTCTTGTTCAATTCCAACCATCTGACTATTGGACAAAGTATATTCAAGTGTTAGATAGTTACCTCTTGTAGGACAAAAAACGCGCTGGTTTGTTTTTGTGCTATCAGTTAAGTCAAGACCTGCCGTCGTTGTAGGGATTATTGTATTAAAAAACGGATTAGTCGATCCCGTTGCAGGAACAATATTGTTAGGCAACTGATTAGATGCTGAATTATCATTGTAATCGATATAGACATTCAAGGTCATTGCACCTGATTCTGTGGTGTTCATCAATAGATCTATGTAACCAATTTGGATATTTTGCCCTTGTTCCAGAAAGTTGAACTTCTTGCTTGTAATACTAAAATTATCACGTACATAAATTTGTCCTCCTCCTATATAAGTCGCTAGCGCATCTAGTTGAGGAGTGCTAAATTGCTGTGTCATTGGATTATAAATCATCAATAGGAATGTGTTAGGAGTATTTACAATAATTCCGAAAATACGGGTATTTAAAGAGGCAGCAAATGGAGTGCCGGCCGGAATCTGATCTATTTTTATCACATTTCCAGTTTGTAGATTATGATTTGCAGAAGTGATTTGCGTAGCAGTTGTGGTATATCCTGTTATAGCAGTAATTGTCAGGCTTTCATCATTTGTTGTTTGTGCATCGAGGAATTCAATATATCCTTGTTGATTTCCGCCGATTACAGAAAGCACATTTTCAGGTTTATTCCCCCACGAAAAGTTAGCCTCTTTCCACTGAAGCTTTTCACTTGGCAACCCTCCTGTAGGATTTGCCCATGTGCGATAAGAAATGGGTTGGAAAAGCCCTAATGTTGTCAAAGAATCGGTAAAGATTGCCCAGCTATCGTTTTCATAGTTATAAACAAGACGTCGATCGGGAAATATTCCATTGTTCTCAACCTCCGGATATGTCCAATAAGCAAGACGTCTTAAGTAATTCCTTATTCCATGCACACGCTTTTGTCCAAAATTGCTATTGTTGATCTTGGTCATCACAAGATCTGGGATCTTGATATCGATCAATTCGCTTTTGAAGCTGTCGCATTCTACAACGCCTTTATCGCCTAGGCCTACAAGTGATGTATCGAATTGAATTGCGCTGAATGTACTTGCCGATCCAAGTTCCGTATTGACCTTTTCTATCTGGAAGGGAGCTATCGTTCTTCCGGTATAACGAAGTTGCCATGTGCTGTTTTCACAGTATATAACTAGATTGTCTCGAACGAATCCTACGCAGACTATATCTTCATTAGTTGGAATGTCCAAGTAGCCACCCTTTCCTCGAATATCATCACGCCATGCGTTAGCACTCACAACTGTTACAATGGAACTGACTGTAGTTATAGGATTGCCGACAGCAGCCCATCTAATGCGATTTGAATAGGAGGTTGAAGCGGCTAGGGTTAATCCTTCTAGTGTATTAAATGCAACCAGACGCCCTCTGAATGGCAATAGAGCGAGACATTGAGTTAGCAGATTCCCTGAAGCATCAATCTGAGGAGCGAAATCAATCCAAGCGCCTGTCCCACTTCCAACACCATTCGTATATCTGATCGGATCACCTGATGTCCCTGAATCATTGGTAGCCCAGAATAGTTTAACATTCGTCGAACTCACCCAATAGTTTGTAGTCCAAAAAAAGTTAGAATTAGCTTGAGGAAGACCCGATGACCATGTAGTACCCGGGATGAACTCTACGAATCCCGATGCCGTGAAATTGTAGGCATATTTTGTGTCCCATATCACCGTCATTTCATTGTTCAATGGGCTAAGATCTCTCTGTCTAATTCCCATTACAGGCAATGTAGGATAATAATTGAAGCTAATAGTTAATGGAGCTCCACCGATCGCTCCGGTGATGGTAATAGCTCCTGTGACGTAATTGATTGTTCCCGAACCTGCCGGAGTCCCTACAAGTATGCCTAATGAATTATCTGTAAATGTATTAGTCCCATCAGAGACAACCACAGAACCCACTTCTATCTCTGCGCTTGCTTCTAGACTGAAAATGGTGATCAAATTACCGCTGAATCCTCCTCCACCAGATGCTGTGCCGAGCGACTGATCTACAAAAACGCGACGCAACCGCGCTAAAAGTTGATACCCACTTTTTCTGAGTATTCTTTCTCGCCAAACATAGGCGTTTTCTAAAACCGGGTAAGCATCATTGGGCAAAAGGAAATTTTCTCTACTTTGAACCAATCCTGTTGCGTTACCCTTAATGAAAATTGGTTTATAGCCGCTCATTTAATACCAATTCCTAAACCATTGATTGCCATCGCAACTCGGAACACTTCCGCTGAAGATTGTCCTATTGCGTTGATTTATCTCTTCTACGCCTTGTCTTTCTAATGCCAATGCTTCTTGTCGTTTGAAACCTTCCATTAGATTGTTAACTCCTTCCATATCTTGACGTAATCGAAGTATCTCGATCGATGTCCCGTATGAAAGATATTGAACCCATTGATTCAATATTGGACTATCTGTAGTTTTAAGAAATTGCACTGGAGTTAAATAAGTTTCTATTTCTACTTTGTGTATATATTTAGGAATTGGGCGAATGGTGAGTTCGTTATTCCAAAAAAGCATTGAATAGGGACGTCCCGTTTGATATTGAGCCACGCGAATTGTCAATGTTGTGCCTGCTTGCAATGGCAGCGGATTTGTGAATAAAACTGCTCCGGAGACGTAGTTTACTGTCCCCACATTCGTTACAATGTTTAAACCAGGATTAAGCGTGTTCTTGTTGTACATGCCGGGGATCGGGTATCCTCCAACATTGATACCGCCGATGAAAGTGCCTATTGGATATAAAGATCCTTCCACTGGGACAGAATCTACAGGATTAGCTTCCAAAATCTGAAGGTTACCATTTCCGTCATCTGCAATTGAAATGGGATTTCCATTGATGTCTGTTCCTCCAATGACTACTTCTTTACTCAAGAAAGGGCCCGGGAGCGTGATATTGAAAACGACAGGCGTTAAATAATATGTTCCTCCACTAACATACGCTGAGTAAGCCGTAGTATCTACTCCGATCGTAAATGTATTTACTCCTGTTACTGTGATTAAGAAGCTATTGTTGTTGACTTGAGTCATTCCAACCACATTTGTGATGTATATTGTATTCCCTGTGGTTAATCCATGCGGTAATGTTGTTGTCACAGAGCCTGGATTAGCATTCGTGATTCCGAATATGCCACCTGTTGCGGAAGTAGCTCCGAATTGATTAAAAAGCGTAGGCCATCTTGGAAACATTCGATAGAATTCGTCTCGGTCTTTATAGAAAAACCCTCCTATTCCATCGACATAGAGGGGTGAGCGTACTCCTTGGATATTGTTCACATCGATGGGATATCGATCGATATAAGGCTGTGTATAAAAAGTATAGACGGATCGCATCTGATCCACCTTGATCGCATAGGGAAAATCTGAATTGTAAAAAGTATTCACACGCTGTTGGATATAGGCAGTAGATAAAGAAGCCTCCGATGCGGAGGCTGTTAATTCTCTTATGTTTTGTTCAATCTGAGCGTAGGTGCTGTTTGCTTGGACTAAGATTGACATAGTTACTCCTTAAAAACCAACGGGAACAAATCTGTGCTGAGAGTCTTCTACTTGATCAGTTTCTAATGCAATACCTTTAGCATTGAGCAAACCGCTTCTTTTTTTGATCCTTTTATTAGGGTCATTCACGTCATCGACAAGACCTTTTGGCACTTCATAGATTTCACCATGAATGAATCTCCACATCGTAATTGGTTGACCTGCCCAATTCATGTAGGGGCGTTCGAGTCTTTCATTGGCTCCATTTTTATTCAGATATTGAGCCTCAACCATCCTTTCTTCTTCTTTTTTAAGCTTTCCCATTTTCTCTTTGTCTTTGTCCGCAAATCTTTTGAAGCCATCATCCGGTACAGAATTACCTACGGTATTCATCAAACCATGTCTTAATCCTGTTGCTGTTACTTTTGTTAGTTCTGACATATATTCTCCTTAGTTACCGAAATCACCTAATGAATGAAACGGAAGTTGTACGAAATTGTAAGTATTTCTGCTTCCGGCCGGAGACATTGTAGCAGGTTGCTCTCCCGAGGAAGGAATTATGAAATGATCAAATTTTGTTGAATCGATGGCAAAAGTAAGAATCAGATTTGTGATATCAACAGAAAGTAACATTCCTATCATTGAATTTAATTGAAACATTCCATAGTCGAAAGGAATACTGAAATAAGCTAATTGTCCTGCGATCCATGAATTCGGAGTAGAAGTAGTCACTACCATAGGATTAGCATTTGTAATCGAAGCGATAACCAAAAACATTGGCACCACAGGTGAAGGAGGCAGAAAAATATTTGCACTCATTAAATTTCCTTCTTAAAAAATGCCCTCCGAAGAGGGCATCAAGTTCGCGTTATCAGACGCCTTGGTAGAAGGTTCCATCGCCTTTATAAGCCGCCCAAACGATCGTATCATTAGCAGAACCAGCAGGAGATTGTGCTCCGGCTTGTAGATTCATGTAAGGGGTGAAAGTTGAGCTTCTAAAAGGGCCTTTATTGACATCATATCCAGTATATGTTTGCAAAAGCGGATTATACTGAGTTGAAGACCCTGCCGGTGCAACAGTCGCAAACAGAGGAGCTGTTGGCGATGCTGTAGAAGCCGGGAATGCAAAAGGAGTATAATTCGTAGTATTCACGTTAATCGTGAATTGATAAGCAGCATAGTTTACCGCTGTGACAACCGCTGGAAGATCTTGTGTTCCAGGTTCACTGTTTGTATTCAATTGAGTCATTCCAAAACTAGATGGAATTTGGAATACAAGTTTTTGACCAACATAAATTGTATTTGTTGGATCTGCGGAAACAGTAACGACAGCTTGTGCGGCTTGTGATACAGCAGTTACATACATGAATTCCGGAAGAACGGCATTGTAAGCCGCGATTCTTCGTGCTGTGACAGCAGTAGCAGGCGCAGCAAATCCAGCAGCAGGCAAACCTAAAAGGGTAAAGCCTGATCCGGAAGCAGAAGATATGGTAAACCACATTCCACCGATCTGAGCCATTCCAACTGTGTTGTAAAGAACGACTCGATCACCGTTGTTATAGGTGTTAGTCATTGATACGACAGCTGGACTAGCATTAGTGATAGCTGTTCCTACGACTGGAGCCTCCGGAAGAGGATAAGCAGTGAAGTAGGTAAATCCACCGGAAGTAACGAGGCTCATATTGACCACGTTAGAACTATTAGATTTTGACCATTCAATCGCACTGTTATTCGCAAAGGAAGGGTTGGAATACCATTCGAACATGAATCCGCGACCTGTTGCCTGTGTGGTAGCAAGTTGCGTCATATTGACAACTCGGAAATAATCCGCCGAGCTTGGCAGAGGAATATTTACCGGAACACCTGCTGAAAGGAATGAACCTTGAGTAAGTATTGTAAAAGGCATAATTATCTCCTTATAGTCTTGAGGTTACATTCAAACCAGTAACCCAGTTTTGATTTGTGATTGCTCGCGCAATTGCAAATTTAGCATAGAGTTCACTGTTTTGTGCCACATTGGAGACGACCCAATCAGGTCTATAACCCAATCGAGCTGAGTAATTGTTCTGCTCAATCTTTGCAGCAGCTTCAAGACCATACATAGGAATTGTATAAACGGTTTGTCCGCCAGGTTGAGAAATGCCGGGGATCTTTGCTGCTTTAGAAGAGACAAAGAATCTGAATCTAGAAACCGAGCAATATTCTTCCGGTCTCAATCCTTCTTGATGAGGATAAGCGTTCTTCAATAGTACGCCCTGAATGTTTTGCAAATCAGGAGTAATATCTGTGCTTGCTAATGCAATAAATGCATCTCGTGTTGGAGCTGTCAGTTCTGTTACTTTTATGACCTAGACTACAAACATCTAGGCGGGAATCCCTCTTCGGAGACTCCTCACTATCTTCAGTAATCGATCGGCTTTTCTAATTTCGCCCAATAGTAGATTTTATGAGATGCTTCTTCATCCAAGGCCACACATTTATGTTCATAAACTGCGGGTTGAATGCAAATACAATATCCCTTTTGATCTTCATCCCATTGAACCAAACAGAAGCAACCTTTCCATAAGCCAAGATAAACTTCCTCGTCTTGCGGAATTGGTTGGTCCTTAGTATTTATCCAATCAATCATTTTTATACACAGTGTTCAGACTATCGCATCTTGTAATAATGGCTCCGCATCTTTCACATATCCATCCATCATTTTTTAATTGATTTTCCGGGTTTGTGTTTATACATCCATTTTTACAAGTCTCAGGATTTAGTCGTTTACGGTGTACTGTAAATTCCTGTTGAATTGGGAATTGCATTCAGAAAGACCTTTATCAAATCTAATAGACACCATGGCGATATGATCGCTCTGACTTCTTTTAGAGAGGACTGTCTTCATAAGATGCGTTCCCTAAACAAAAAGGGTTTATAATACTTCCGCCTTATTATCCTTCAGCTTACGCCGCTAGGAACTCCAAGTCAATTACCCAAGATTTTACTTCGGCACACATTTTACCGAATTTAAGATCAGCATCAATTCCTTCAAGCATTGTACGCGCATCATTACCTAATAAAATCCTTTCGATGTTGTTCACATCATTACGAGAAATTTCACTAGGCTGTTGTCCATTGACTCCACCTACAGCGTTGATATAACTTACGCTAGAAGCGTAAAGATCTCTCATCAAGAGATCTTCCTTTTCTCTCATCCACTGGCCAAGTAAAGCTGTGAATTTAGTGAGAACCTTATCATTCTCAAATAAAGTAACCTGCTCGTTGATCACCACAGTTTTAGCGTAGATCTCAGTTGTGGCATCCACATCGGTTCTGATTACGATTTCTGGGGCCGGGTCGATTCCTGACCCATCTAATTGTCCACCATCCGTATTTAAACGCTCATAGCGAGACATACGGGTTGTTTTACCGATGTGTGCTTCTGCGTAATGCAAATCTGCACCGAATGAATGGATTAAATTGAACATTGGAGTCGAGAGTAGATCTTCAGAAAACTGAAGAGGCAACTCCGGCGCCATGTTCATTATATTTGTAATGCCTGTAGTACTAGACATTGATTTCCTCGTTGTAAAGGTAATTAATTTATGTTGCGAGCGAAGCAACTAAAATCAGCTACCCTTGCGAGGGGCATTACAGCAATGCTGGCGAGGCAAAAGACGGCCTGAAATCAGGCTATCAATTTAAATATTTAGGCACAAGAATAAAGAAATGTCTCTATCTTGATATAGAGTATAAATGTGTTATAATAATCGGAAATTAGGGAGCAAAAAATGAAAAACCAATTCCAGAATCTATTTTTTTATTCAATATATGCAATAGTCACAGTGATTGGACTCAATTGCATCAATATATCTATCACTCATAAATGCAATGATAGCATCTCTGTAAAACTAGATGCTGATCTAGATACAACTGTAAAAGCCCCTTATGGAGTAAAAATAGATCTTCCCACTCCTATTGTAGTGATGACACGTTAGCCACCGCGCATTACCCGCTGCATTCGGGTCCAATTGTCTTTTCTACGTTGATCATCGAGCTTATATGGCGCCGTATCTCCGGTAGAAGTGACTCCAGGAGCTGCCATCGCTTTTGGTTTATTGAAATTAGCTTCTGCTTTAGCTGCATCCTTACGGCTGTCCGGATTGGATACAAAACGTTTCACAGCTTTGTAGATGCCTTCCCATTTCTCATAGCTATCAGGAAGATGCTTAAAAGGAGCTGCTACTTCGGGATAATGAAATTCAAGATAATCGAGATTCTCTGAAGTACAAATCTTATCAAAGTCATTATAATTCCTAGTTAGACGTTGAGGGAATTCCGCATGTTCTTTCTTTCTTTGCTGTTCCTCTATAACTTTTCTTTCCTTTTCGAGGTTTTCCTTAACCATTCGCGAAATGCGTTGTTCTTCGGTTTCGTTTGTCTCTTGATCGATAGGTGAATTCCTAGGTTTGTCAAGAATCGATTCCATAGCTGCTTTAAGAGCTGTAGCTTCTGCTTCCTTTTCAGCCGCTCGTTTTTCTGCTGCAATCTTTTCTTTGCGCTCAATTTCCCTTTGTTCACGGAACTGCCTCCAGTTAACTTCGTTGACTGATTCAGGTAGTTTTTCCTTAGGAGAAATGTTTTGTTCAGGATTCGGTTGTACATTTTCTTTGTTTTCTACTATTTTAGTTTCTGCTGTCATATAAGGCTCCTATGAGTGATATTAAAATTAAAGATAACGAAGAGATCAGTAAAAATATAGAGCATTATAGAAAAACTTTGATGTTTCTAGGCGGAAATGTGCCTATTCAAGCTTTATGTTTACCATTGGTAATTGAGAATGTCCTAATGAAGAACGGGTACGAGCGTGTTTACGACCTTATCGGTACGAATCTTACTAAAATCAAAGGGCTCGGCAGGGAGAGAATCGCTTTGCTTACATCCCGACTTGATGAGTTTTTCACGGTTAGCATCTAGATATTCTGATTCAGAGAGCATGAAGATTTGATGCTCTTTGCGTATATATTCCCAGAATTCTCCATTAAAGAAAGCATTGCTCCATGCTTGCATTGTTCTATATCTAGGAGCTACAAACCCCATAGTGGAGAGAACGGCCATCGCATTGGCTTCAGGAAGCACCCAAAGCCTTTGGATATCATCTGATCCTTTACGATAGAGAAAGACGCTTTGATTGGGCCTTGGGCTTGGTAAATAAGGCCACGCATAGAATTTCCGTCTCATCACATTGTGAATTAAAGGATCGCTTGCAATGACCATTACAACGCAAAATTCACGCTCATCGATGATAGGCTTATGTTTGTCGATGCAGATCCAGATCTGATTTAAGATATCATCGCATAGTGCATGTCCAACCTCTAGACTATCGTATTTAGTCCTGTCACTAGAAGCTTTGACCGAGGCTTGTCCGGCTGTAAGTCTCATTAATGATCTTCTCGATTCACCTTAAGATGGGTTGTTTTCCTATCGCTAGGATTTTTAGCGATAAAATCCGCCCCTTCGGTTGCATACATATTCGGAGAAGCTTCCCACGAACTATATTGTTTTTCCCAATGATCTCTAGGAACTGCATTACCGGATTTTTTCATTGGTACAGAAGCATTTATTCCGTGATCATCGTGGGCTTTTTTTGGCCCTTCTAACTTTACTTTGCTAGATGGACGATGACCTAATGGAGCCATTCCCGCGCTATTTTTATATGCCATATTAGTACTTCATTTGGTTTTTGCGAACATAGGATGCAAGGTCTTCATTTGCTTTATCCAAATCTTTTGGGTTACCAAATTCGGTAGCATATTTTAGATTTGAAGTGTGGCCGAGTTTTCCTTGATCTTTTTCGAATTCTTTTTTAGGGAAAGTCGCTGATCTCATTCCACCGTGTTCTGCTGAACTATCATTTTTCTCTCTCATATAGCCTCCTAAGCTGTTTTGGTTGTTTCTTCTACTTTAAACGATGGATGATTAGATAATCCACCATTACTAACTTTAATTAACTCCGCCATCTCTAAAGAGGCACGGAAGTTTGCAAGATCCATATCTTCCAGAGTAACCATTTCTTTCACCAGCGCAAGATCTGCTTCTGCTTTTTTATGTTCAGCTCCAGCTTCTATTTCATCCACTTTCGCATAAGCTTCTTTCTCTTTAGCAAGATCTAATCGGCTCTTAGTGAATTTGCTCATCACTTCGGCTTGTGTTTTCTGCTGATCCATTGCTTGCTGTTGCTGCTGTGCCTGTTGTTGTTGCTGTGCGGTCTCTTGCATATCTGTTATCACTTGCTTCTTGTTAGTGATGAATGCTACATTGAGTATAGATTTATCAGAGATAGGCATGCCAAGTTCTTTAAAGTGTAACAACTGCTGTAATTCCGTTTGTCTTTGAGATGCAGAATAATTACCTTCTTCCACCGTAATACTGTACTTAAGGGAATGAGACGTGAAGAAGCGACGATCTGCATTATGACCGAGGATATTGCGAATTTTACCTTTAGAGAAGTTCTTGCAAATGGCTTTAAGACGTATTTTACCATAGAGCCTTTGTGTATAGTCGAGCTTATCGAAAATAGTTTGAAGCGTGACAAGACCAGCTCCTTGGCGTAGCATAGAAAGAATACCGGATTTGTCATCTGTCGCCGCTCCCAATAATTCTTCATTGACTCCAGATATTCTTGTAATGTCTTCAGATAGAGATCTTGATAATTCTAACATCGATTGAGGAATGGCAGGAGCTTCTATCCTTTTGACTTCTTCGGCTAGATGGCCGGCTTTAAGAGGCACAAGAAATCCTTGTCCCGATTGACGGAATGCTTTTGGATCAACGACAGCATCTATAGGATAAATCCATCCGGAATTGATTTGTGACTGCAATATATCCATCTCAATGACTTTGCGCATATTGTAGAGATATTGAGCATCGCGAAGATTACGGATCACTCCTTGCACGCGCCAAGCATAGGATTGAATATCCGGTTCGTGGTAACATAGGGACGGTACAAAGGGGTATTCGTCAATATTTAATAGATTTTTCCCATGATACATTAAATTGTCGCCGAGGAAGATCATGAGCTTAACAGTAGGTACTTGAGTCTTTTTGACTATTAGCCATGGTTGTTGGGCTAATGTTCTTTCCATCGTGTCTTCTTCATCACCATCCATTTCTTCCCATTCGACTGCTTCACCGGATTTAGGATCTAATATGATAGTCGCTTCACGAGAAGTACGATAATGGAATTCGTCATACGTAAATAGGCCGCTGGTTGCGAGATGCAATAGTTCTGCTTGAAGAGGGAATCTGCCATCTTTCATGCTAGAGGTTCTTAGCTTATCGATCTCCTTAGCCCTGCCCGGCAATAAGGCCTTGGCTTGTGTTTTATTGACCCATCTTCTCCTCCAGATCCCGGTACAATCAGATAGGTCTTGCTTGCGGAAATAAGGGTCTATCAAATAATTATTATAAGCTACTTGGTCGGTAAACAAATCTCCGCTGATTGGATCAAGAGTGTAATCCGGATACAAATGTAAAAGAGTCATTCCTGTATCACAAGACCCTTCAAAAGCTTGACTAAGATATTCTTGAAATCCATCCCGATCCTCACACCATTTTATGACTGCATTATAATCGTCAGAGAGAGAATCGACTCCTTGTAGATTGGGAATGGTAATAGTAGATTTTCGATTCTTACGTTGATATCCACATATCATGTTGATGTGACGTCGCACTAAATTGAAGAAAAAGCGTCTGGACTGATAGTAGTTATTGTCTCCATACACCATCGAATAGAGAGTTTGATCGCCTACTTTGAAACGCTTATCAATACTTCCTTGCACCCAGAAAGCAGAATTCGCAGGATAGGCCATTGTGTAGAAATTATCACGCATTTGGCGCAAGCCTTGTACGCCATTGTCAGTGGGATCGACATAGCCTGTGGAATAATTGCCAACCTCGTATGAACCCATTAAAATCCTTTTTAGACCATAATGGTAATATATTATTTATTACATATAGTCGCTACTAGTATTTCCCAAGAAGATCGATTCATTGCCTCCATATACTTTGCGTCTAAGCTGTTCTATAGTTAGATGTTCATCAGGATGACTGAATTCACCTCGCGGGAAAGCTGTAAAGCAAGCGTAACGGGTCGCATCGATGATGTGTTCTCTTACCTTCAATGGTTTATCTTCGCCTCTTTCAGCTGCTTTAGGATCCCATGAATAACTTTGGATACATTCGAGCAAAGTCTTGCAACTTTTATGAACTACGAGATTCTTTTGTGATATGAACTTTGAAGTGACTTTTATTCCTTCGAGCACATCATTATTAGCATCTAAAACAGGTAAATTTCTGCTTCTAAGCTCTAATTTAAGGCTTGCGGCTGAAGGATCGACATAAATCGCACTTATGTTTCGGTAAGCGATAAATTCTTTAATATCGTCGGCTAACTCCGAATCGGTTTTTGAACGCCCTTTTTTTGCCGAGTCCCAATAATATTCAGCTTCAATTCTGATTTGCGGCCATTTTCTAGGTGAAATAGCGCATAATACGGCGGCTGTTGCATTGGATGTTCCATAGTCGACACCTACGATATAATAGTTTGCACTCTCAAAAGGCTGTTCGTATATATTGTCTTGATCCCAAGCATCGAATATCAGACCATGAGATACAGCCCATTCACCCAGAATGTAGCGTTTATACCACATACCTGAATATTCAGCTTTTAGGTTTGCTTTATATTTCTCATCGAGAGAAGGATTGTCATCAAGATTGAAAGACCAAGAGATGAGATCTAATTCAGACGCACGATCGATGAAGTCTTTTTTAAGCCAATGCCAAGGGCCTTCCGGGTTACATGTAGCTAAAAGTTGAGAGCCCTTGATACTTAGACGTGAGATGAGCATGCGCCAGAATGGTGCGGGGATACATGTAGCTTCGTCCACGTACGCAAAGGCAAGCGTAGAGCCCTGAATGCGCCTAACTGCACCTTCGTCATGAGCTCCAACGAAGTAAATATTACGCCCATAGAGTTTTGTTTCGGTTGTTTTAGTAGACGGGGGGCTAAATCCCAAGAACTTGTATAATTCAAGGAGCACATTTCGTTGGATCGTGTCACGATTAACACCTATGATCATTACTGCCCCGGCAGGGCCATTTTTAAGCAGATCTACGAGCTTTAGAATGGAGGCGAATGTTTTTCCGGAACGAACAGCTCCAACCCATATATTGAATCGCTTATTGGCTTCTTGAAATGATTGGATTTGTTTTTGACTTAAGGTCATCCAGTTCTTGTTTTAAACGTTTATTTTCTTTGATAGCTTCCAGAATTAGATCTAAATTAGGATCATTTGGAGGCAATCCTTGAGCTACGGCCATTTCAGCTTTTTTCTTAAGTTCGTAGTCGATTTTATGCTCGACGGATTCGCGTTCTTCTTTTTTAACATCTTTGAAATAAATGTTTAAAAATCTATTACCATATGATTGATGTAAATCTTTATTCTTTAATAATCTTTTACCCATCCATATTCTTGCTTTATCATAATATCCGTTAAAACATTTTCTAATACAAATTGACTCCCATTGAGTAGGTGAAATATTTTTTATTTCAGAATACCATTCTGAAAGGTGAACTACATCACTTCTGGGATCATCATCTTGCATTTTCATCCATTGCATTAATTCCTCTCCTAACTTGAGAAGATCTTCATCCGCGAAACCCGGATTGGGAGGACGTCCATATCCCACTGCATGTTTATTTCCTTTTGCGGGAGCCATAGTCAATCCTTTGGAAGTGGTTTAATGTCGAACTCTAATCCTTGACCTTTTTTGAGTACATCTTGGCCAAGCTTTTCCATTTCATCTCCGTTATCCTTTTTCATAAAATCGCAGGAGCATAATAAGACCAGA
>Ga0181525_10002582_pt1 | contig 14719 bp, 15 predicted proteins | sample PEATcosm2014_Bin_48_FD_121100 | JGI IMG/M metagenome (GOLD analysis project Ga0181525, IMG submission 121100) | Peatland microbial communities from MTU Mesocosm Facility, Houghton, MI, USA - PEATcosm2014_Bin06_10_metaG | ecosystem: Environmental > Terrestrial > Soil > Wetlands > Peat | place...
ACAACCCCCAGGATGGCGCCTTCCGCACCAAGCACGGACCGATCTTCAGCAATCTGATTCTGGCGGACGAGATCAATCGCGCGCCCGCCAAGGTGCAGAGCGCACTGCTCGAAGCCATGCAGGAACGCCAGGTCACCATCGGCGATGAAACCTATCCCTTGCCGGCGCCGTTCCTGGTGCTCGCGACCCAGAACCCGCTGGAACAGGAGGGCACCTATCCCCTGCCGGAAGCGCAGATCGACCGGTTCATGATGAAGGTCATCGTCGACTATCCGACGCGGATCGAGGAGCGTGCGATTCTCGATGCCATGGCGACCACCGAGCCAATGGTCGTGCCGCGCACAGTAGTCAGCGCATCGCAGATCCTCGAGGCCCGGCACGTGGTCAATACCTTGTTCGTCGACGACAAGGTCCGCGATTACATCGTCGACATCGTGCTCGCGACCCGACCGCCCATCGCGGCCAACCTCGAATTGAACGGATATGTGCAAAACGGCGCGTCGCCCCGGGCCACCATCGCGCTCACGTTGGCCGCGCGTGCCATGGCCTTTCTGAGCGGCCGGCACTTCGTTACACCGCAGGACGTCAAGACGGTTGCGATGGATGTACTGCGGCATCGCGTGTCAGTGACTTACGAGGCCGAGGCCGAGAACGTCACTTCCAGGGAAGTGGTTGAGAAAATTCTGAACACGCTACCGGTACCCTGAGCAGGGAGCGTCTGCGGATGGCGGAGGTGAAGCAGTCGACCGAGGCGAAGCGCAGCAGCATGCGTCAGCTGGAGATCCGCACTCGCCGCATGGTCGACGACAGCATGGCAGGTGCCTACCACTCGGTGTTCAAGGGCCGGGGAATGGACTTCGATGAGGTCCGCGAATACAGCCCTGGGGACGAGGTCCGGACCATCGATTGGAACGTGACGGCTCGCGCCGGTCGTGCGTTCGTCAAGAAGTTCACGGAGGAGCGTGAGCTCACTCTATTTCTTCTGGTCGACATCAGTGCGTCGGGAAATTTCGGATCCGGCGCGCTGTCAAAGCGCGACCTGGCCGCAGAGGTGGCCAGCGTGCTGGCATTCTCCGCGATTCGCAATAGCGATAAAGTTGGTCTGATTCTGTACACGGACCGCATCGAACGCTATCTGCCGCCCAAGAAAGGTCGCCGGCATGTTTTGCGCGTGGTGCGGGATATCCTCTACCACGAGCCGCAAGGCATCGGCACCGACACCGTCAAGACGCTCGAGGTCGTCAATCACGTGCTGCATCGGCGCGCCGTGGTGTTCCTGATTTCGGATTTCGAGACCAGCGGCGATCCCGGCGTTGTCCGGGCGGCGCTGCGCCGAGCGGTCCGGCAAACCAATCGCCGGCATGATCTGATCGCAGTCCACGTGGAAGATCCGCGCGAGAAGGAACTGCCCAACGTGGGCATCGTGGCCCTGGAAGATGCGGAAACCGGCGAGGTCATCGAACTCGACACGGCACGTACCGCGGTGCGGAAGCGATTCAACGAGCTTTCCCTGGAGCGATCTGTGCGCCTGCGGAACGATCTGCGAGCCGAAGGGGTTGACTCCGTGCAGTTGCGCACGGATGCACCTTACCTGCCTACGCTGCAGCGATTTTTCAAGTCGCGCGGCCGCCCAAGGGTATGACCGCGCCTGCCTGCGCTCGCCGCGCCGCCAGGGGTTGCGCGTGGCTTGCGTTGCTTCCAGCAGCCGCCTTTGCTGAGGCGGCGGAGGACATCCGCGACATTCGAGGACCCAAGGCGGTGCCAGGATCCTGGGTGCTGCCCGCGGCGCTGGCGGCGGCGGTCGTGCTGGCGCTTTGCATCGCCTATGTCGTCCGGCGCCGTCGCCGGCTGTCAAGTCCAACGCTGACCTTGTCGGAGCGAACCCTGCAGCGCCTGGAGACCACCCGACCCTTGATGCGCCCCGAGACGGCCCGGGCGTTCGGTATCGCTGCCTCCGAGCTGATACGCGACTATATCGAGAAGCGATTCAACGTCGTAGCGACGCAGCGGACCACCGAAGAATTCCTGCAAGCCCTGCTGCGGAGTTCGAACGAAACGCTCGTGAGTCATCGGCCGCTGCTGGCGGAATTTCTGCAGCAATGCGACTTCGTCAAATTTGCAGGAGATTCGCTGGCGGTTACGGATATGGAATCGGCTTTTCAGAGTGCTCGTCGTTTCGTATTGGAGACGGGCGAGATGCCCATCGCATGATCAGGTTTCTGCAGCCCGACTGGTTCTGGGCATTCACCTTACTGCCGCTCGTGGTCCTGTGGCGAGGACGGCGCGGACCGGTCGCTGCGGTCGAATATTCCGATGTCAGTCTCGCACGAGAACTCGCGCGCCGCACCCGCAGTCGGATCGGCGGAATCGTCTGGCTGCTGCCGATCATTGCCGCGGCTCTCATGGTCCTCGGGTTGGCGCGGCCGCAGCGCACTGAAAGTCACACTACCGTGACGGCGAACGGAATCGACATCGTTCTCGCGCTGGATATTTCAGGGTCGATGCAGGCACTGGATTTCAAGGTCGACAACACCCGCGTCAATCGCATTGCGGTGGTCAAGTCGGTCGTTTCCAAATTCATCGACGAACGTCCCAACGACCGTATCGGGCTCATCGCCTTTGCGGGGGCACCGTATATCGTAAGCCCGCTGACTTTGGACCACGACTGGCTGCAACAGAATCTGGAGCGGATCAACGTAGGTATGGGCGACGATGGAACGGCGATCGGCTCGGCCATCGCAGCCGCTGTCAATCACCTGCGCACCACGACGGCAAAATCCAGGGTAGTCATCCTGTTGACGGACGGTGTCAACAACACCGGGAAAATCCCGCCGCTGGCCGCGGCGGAGGCGGCCCGGGCCCTGGGAGTAAAGGTATATACCATTGGCGTCGGCGTGCGCGGCAAGGCACCGATCCCCGTCAGGGATGAGGCAGGCCACACTCGCGTGGTCATGGCGTATGTGGATGTCGATGAGGCCACCCTCCAGTCCGTCGCCAATGACACCGGCGGCCAGTTTTATCGGGCGACCGACACGGATTCGCTGCAAAAGATCTACGAGCAGATCAATCGTTACGAAACATCGGCCCAGAGCGTGGAGAAATTCGAGCGGGTGGAAGAGCTTTACCGGTGGCCATTGTTCCCGGCGCTCGGACTGCTGGGACTTTGGGTGCTCCTGCAACATACGAGGTATCGCAGGTTACCGTGAGGTTCAACGATCCCCATTGGATGCTGGCGGGCCTGTTGATCTGCGCTGCGCTCGTGGGCATATGGCGCCGCTACGACCTACGGCAGCATGCGGCTCTGGCAAGATTCGTCGCCCCGCATCTACGAGTCAGGCTTACCGGGTCGCTGTCCCGGGGGCGCCGCTGGCTTCAGCGCGGGCTGTTCCTGGTCTCCGTACTATGCCTTTGCGCCGCACTCGCCGGTCCGCTGTTCGGATATCACTGGGAGAAAATCAGCCGCCGCGGCAATGAGGTCGTGTTCGCGATCGACACGTCGCGAAGCATGCTGACGCCCGACGTCAAGCCCAATCGGTTGACGCGGGCCAAGCTGGCGATCGATGACATGGCCAGGCAATTGGATGGCGATGGGATCGGCATCATAGCGTTTGCGGGCAGCGCCTTTCTCACTTGTCCCCTCACCATCGACTATGCGGCTTTCCACCAGTCGTTGGATGCGATCGATGTCCGCACCATCCCGCATGGCGGGACCAATATCCCCAGCGCCATTCTGGCAGCGCAAGCGGCACTGAGTCGCCGCCCTGGAAGCGACAGAATCCTCATATTGGTAACCGATGGCGAGAATCTCGAAGGAGACGCGCTGGCTGCGGCCAATACCGCTGCCCGGCAAGATGGCCTGAAGATCTACACGGTCGGTGTCGGCACCGTGGAGGGCGATCTGATCCCTTTGCCATCGGATCTGGGCGGCGGGTTTGTCCAGGATGAAAAGGGGGTGCCGGTAAAGTCTCATCTCGACGAAGCCGGCCTGACAGCGATCGCGACCGCCACCGGGGGTGCCTACGTGCATCTCGGGGATCAGGGCGGGGATTTTGAGGTGTTTCTCAGAACCGTCTTCGGCTCGGTGACGAAGCACGATTTGATTTACCGGCAGCAGAAAATCTACAACGAGCGCTATCAATGGCCTCTGGCAGCGTCCTTGCTGATGCTATTGGCATCCCTGGTGGTGGGCACGCGTCGCTCGAGCCGCCGCCGAGTGCCTTCGGTCTCCAGCGCGGTCGCGGCGTCGGTCGTGTCGGCCGTGATGCTGGTGCTGATCGCTCCAACGCGTTCCGAGAGTTCCGATCAGGGGAATGATCAGAGCGCTACACGCAACGCCTCAGCGCCTGTCCTGGAGTACAACGCGGGCACGAGCGCGTATAGGGCGGGACAGTTTCCGCAGGCGACTCAGTCATTCCAGCAGTCGATCAAAACCGCACCGGCGAGCGACGCCAGGCGCCTCGCAGATCAGCAGGACGCTTACTACAACCTCGGCAATGCGCTCTACCGGGCCGGGCAGCAATTGGAGAAGTCGGCTCCGCAGGAGGCCATCCAGAAATGGACCGAGGCCGTCAAGGCGTACGATACGGCGTTGCAGCTGCGCCCCAATGACGCCGACAGCAAATACAACCGCGACTTCGTGAATCGGAAGATTGACGCGCTTCGAAAGCCACCCGATCAGGGCGGCGGTGGTGGCGGTGGTGGCGGTGGCGGGAAGGGACAAGGCCAGGGCCAGGGGCAACCGCCTCCTTCGCAGGGGAAGCCTCCGCCGCAGGGACAGCCACCTCCGCCTCAGGGGCAACCACCCCCGCAGGCGAAGTCACCACCGCAAGGGCAACCGCCCCCGCAGGGACAGCCGCCACCGCCGCAAGGCGGCGCCGGCGCCGATGCGGGCGCCGATGCGAATGAGCAGCGGCAGCCCGGCCAAATGAGCGCTGCCGAAGCGCGTGAGCTCTTGGACTCCGAGAAATCGGAAGAGCACCACTCGCTCGCAGTTCCCGCGGGCCCGCGCAACCCAGACCAGCCGCCGGATAAGGCGTTCAGGAATTGGTGAAGCGGACGCGATCTATGCGCTGGGTCAGGATCCTCGTTGCAACCCTGTGTGCATTCGCGCCGGCCAGGTATGCGATGGCGCAAACCCTTGACGACCTGGCCTACGAAACGGTGGAACCTTCCCGCATCAAGCTCGGCGAATCGGCGATTCTCCGGGTAACCAGCTTCGGCCGCATCAAAGACGTCACGTTACCGATCATCCCCGGGCTGGTATTCGAGCCGCTGGGGCGATCGCAGGGCTTCGACTTCGTCAACGGCGCAACCCTCCCTGCCACGTTCTTCTCGATCCGCATTACGCCGCAGTTCGCAGGCGTGTTCACTATTCCCGGACTCACGCCGAGCTCGCGCCCCGTCGGACTCGAGGTGGTGAAGGGCGATGAGCCGAATCCTTACACCTGGCACAGCCAGCAGCCGACTCCCGCGCCAGTGCCGACTGGTACGCTGCCGAAGGGCGTGCAGCTGCAGGCGGGCGGCGCAGCCTTCGTCCATTTGGCGATTCCGGCACGCCCGATCTACGTGGGCGAGAGCGTGCCGGTCGAAATCGACGTGGGTTTACGTGCGGGAATAGTTACCGCGGTGAACGGCCTGCCCACCCTCAAAGGCAGCGACTTCACGTTCAACAATCTATCGAAACAACCAGAGCGGCGCCAAGAGAGCATCGATGGTGGCACGTTCATACTGCTGAGCTGGCACAGCGCCCTCGCGGCAGTTAAACCGGGCGAATTTGAGTTGTCGGCGGAGGCGCCACTCACCGTTAAAATGAGTACGCTGTCCGCGGCCGATAGGGCGATCGCATCCAGGCTGGCCTACCCCCTCCTCCAAAGCATGTACAGCGGCGTCGCTCCAAAAGACATGACCATCGAGAGTTCCCCTTTGCAGCTGAAAGTGCTGCCGCTGCCGATGGAGGGGCAACCTGAGAACTTCAGCGGAGCCGTCGGGAACTTCCGGGTATCGAGCGAGGTTTCACCCGCCAGCGTAGCGGCGGGGGAGCCTCTCACCCTGCGCCTGCACATCAGCGGCGCCGGCAATTTCGATCGCGTCGATTCAACGATGTTCGATCACCTTGATCATTGGAAGACCTACCCTGCGAAATCCTCCTTTACCCCAAGCGATGCCGTTGGAAACGAAGGCGAGAAAGTGTTCGAGCAACCACTGATCGCGGCACAACCGGGCGAGCAGTCAATTCCCGGGCTCGAGTTCGCTTACTTCAACCCCAATACGCGTCAGTACGAGCATGCGCAGACGCCTGCAATCAAGGTGACGGTTGCCCCCGCGCTGGCCAGCGGCTTAAGTCTGAGCGGCGCTCCCGCGACGGGGTCGGCTTTGGGCTTGCGCCCCGATCACCGGGTCCCGCAGAACTCCGCGAGTGAGCTCAGGCCGTTGTACTTCCGCCCATCGTTCCTGATCATTCCGACAACGCTCGCGTTGCTACTGGCCGGCAGTTGGTTCGCCGTGCGCGCCAACGCCGCACGCGCAAACTCGAAAGGCGCCAGGAAGGTGCTCGCGCAATTGGATGCGGCGGCGCGAGCGGGTGATTCCTCCGCATTCTTCACGGCCGCGAGAAACGCACTCCTGCAACGCTTTGCCGCTCAATGGCGGATGCCCGCCGACCAGATCACTGTCGCAGACCTGAGAGCGAGACTGGGTGCGACCGGCGAGGACCTCGAACGGCTATTCGCGATCGCCGACGAGACGAGATATTCGGATCACCAGTCGGGCGGCGCAGATTTTCAGCGCTGGATCAGCCTGATTCGCGGCCAACTCAGCAGCGAGAGAAAGTAAATGCGTACGGCCAAGATTCCGATGGTGATCGCGGTGATCGCGCTGTGGGCTGGTCAGGTACTGGCGCAGCCGACGCAGCCGACGCAGCTATCGCCGTCGCCGTCGCCGTCGCCGTCGCCGTCGCCGTCGCCGTCGCCGCCAACGTATTCGGCAGACGGGCTTTACAACCTGGCGAATGCCTATGCTCGGGCGGGCAAGCCAGGCCTGGCTGTGCTCAGCTACGAGCGCGCTGCACTGCTGGCGCCGGCTGACCCAGATATCAACGCCAATCTTGCGTACGTGCGCGCCTCTGCGCATGTGCCCATGAAACCGCTGAGTCGTTTCGCACGCCTTGTCGGAACCACGAGCCCTGCTGCGGCGGCATGGCTCGGCATCCTGGGAATTGCTCTCGTCGGGATCGGACTGGTCGCAAGCAGGGCCGCGCCCCGATTTCTATGGATACCGCGTGGCGGTGTGCTGCTTGGCATCGCGCTGATCGCGTTAGCCGCGTCGAACGCGATGCTGCTGTGGCCACACATGCACGAGGCAGTCATCCTCGTCGACCAGGCACCCGCGCGCGTATCGCCGGCGCCAATGGCCGACACCGCATTTGCACTGCGGGAAGCAGAAAGTGTCACGATGACGGCGGAGTATGAGGATTTCATCCTCATTCGAACTGGCGGCGGCCTCACTGGGTGGGTTTCCCGCGCGAGTCTGGGCGCCGTAGTGCCCTCAGATTGAATCCGGCCCAGTGTCGCTAGGGCCGCGCGCCGAACCGTGCGGCTGTCCTCGCGCGTGCCCGTTCGGCTTCTATGGCACGGTCCCGGGGTTCCGCCGTGGTGACTAATGCATGGATGAGCGCGCGGGCCGAGGCGGCAACTTCATCGACGGCGCGATCAAAAGCGGCGCGGTTGGCCTGCGATGGACTATGAAAGCCGCTCAGTTTCCTGACGAATTGAAGGGACGCGGCCCGAATCTCCGCTTCTGTCGCGGGTGGGCTAAAATTAAAAAGAGTCTTGATGCTCCTACACACGGCCATTGCCTCCATCAGCATATCGAAGCGCCCCTTGTAGCGCGCGAGCTACCCCCACGCAATACCCAATAGCTGGGGCGATTCCGGGGGCTTGCACGCCGTTGTTACGTCCCCCTAAGATCCGGGCGCATGAGCGACTCGTTACGCGATCAATTGCTGAAGGCCGGGCTGGTCACCAAGAACAAGGTGAAAAACGCAGACCAGGCCGATGAACAGCGCCGACGGCAACTGAACCACGGAGCAAAACTGCCGGCGACCGATGTGCCGGCCGGCGCCGCTCAGCGCGCAAAGGCGCAAAAAGCCGCCCGCGACCTGGAGCTTAACCGTCGTCAGCAAGAAAAGGTTCGGCGCAGAGCGCTTCGGGCTCAGGTCGAGCAATTGATCGAACAGGCGCGCCTGCCGCGCCTTGAGAGCGACACCTATTACAGTTTTATCGATGGCGGAAAGGTTTGCCGACTATCTGTCGATGCTCAGCGGCGGGAGGAAATCTGCTCGGGAAAGCTCGCGATCGTTCGCTACCGGGGGTTTCATGAAGTGGTGCCAGCGGAAGCAGCTCAGCGGATTCGTGAGCGTGACGAAAACGCCCTGGTCATTCGCGACGAAGATAAGAAGGCTGTGCCCGAAGACGATTCTTACAAGGATTTCGTCGTCCCCGACGACCTGACCTGGTAGCGGCCAGCGAACTGCTCGATACGGCTCGCGGCTTCCTGGGCACCACCGTAGGCACGCATCGACTCGGCAACGCGGCGTGCGGAGGCGCAACAGGCCGGGTCGGCTAATACGCGCTGCACTGTGGCGGCGAATACGGGGACGTCAAGCTGTTTTTCGCCATCCGCGGCGTTGATGGGCATGACAAGTTCCCCCGCACCGAGGGCGACGAGGCGGCGGGCGTTACTTTCGCGCTCCGCCATCGCACGGCCGGGCAGATAGGCGGCGTGATGAAAGTTGGGCGGCAGCGTCCCAATCTCGGCCGGCACATCCTGGTAGCCGGTGGTAAGCACAACGTGAACCGGCGCATCGGCCAGCGCCGCGATGGCAGCGCGAATGACCACGATGGAGTCACAGGCAGTGGATCCTGCCGCACCCGCATACCTCGGACCTTGTTGCGACCGGCCGCTTTCGAGCGGTGAATCAATCGACACGGTTGTGCCCTGCGTCGCAAAATGTGTCCTATGAAACTCATCGACGCACGCCGCATCGCGATGTCACTGCCCGAAGTTACGGAACAGCCCCACTTCGAGTACACGTCGTTTCGCGTTAAGGGCAAGATTTTTGCTACAGCCCCACCGGGTGGCGAGTACCTGCACATTTTCGTCGCGGACGAAGACCGTGAGCCGCCCCTCCTCCTGCAACCTGGCGTTATCGAGAAGCTGTGGTGGGGCGGCAAGGTGCGCGGCCTTCGTATCACGCTGCGTGGCGCCAAAATGCCCTTAGTTGCTGGCCTGCTGAAAAAGGCGTGGTTGCGCCGGGCACCGAGGGCGTTAGCGGCGAGGGTGAGCGGCAAATGGGGGCTCAAGCTATAGAGTCGTCCAGATGCGTTCGAAGCTACACCCTGCCGTCACGTGGCCCAAGGAAATACCACAGAATCAAACCCAGCAGCGGCAGGAGCAGCACTACCAGTATCCACAGCAATTTCTTTTCGTTGGAAGCTGAGCTCTGAACGATATTGATAATTGCCCAGATGTCGCCAGCGAGTACCAACAGGCCCCAAATACCATTGTATCCAATGTACATGATCCTTGGATCCTCCCCTTTTTCGACATCGGGACCACTCGCTCAGATCGCAGGTGCAGTTTCGCACGATTCGATTGTCGTTCGAAAGTCTGGATTGCGGGGACTTAAATACCCCCAAAAGGATGGGCGCCACTGGTCCGGCATAAGAGTACCCGGGCCGATTGACGAGTCTAGCCCCAGTTCTGCCGTTCGCCAGTGTCTGGTTTGGAGCAAGCAAATTAGTTCACGGCGCGACTATTGTTCGCGCCTCAATCGACTTAAATGCTGGTTCGTCGCGAATAGGATCGAGCTGCCAGTCCACCCGTAGCAACTGCAGGCCCGGAGCTCGCTGTTTCTCTGCTGTGCTCAGCCACTGCAAGGACTTAGCCTTGTCGCCCCATTGGGCATAGATCTCGGCAAATCCGTACGCCGAAGCATCCCCGTTTAGCGTTCTCAGTCTCTCCAACTCTTTGGAAGCGTCTTGTTGTCTTCCCAACGCGTGGTATGCCAACGCCAAGCAATGGTGGCGAAAATCTTCATCTATCGGCGTCGTGCGCGATTCACATAGCTGCTGGGCCTGCTGGACTCGCCCTGAAGCAAGCAGCGCCTCCGTTATCAGTGTTTGCACATGGTGCGAACCAGGGCTGAGCGCTTTGGCATCTTCCAAAGCTCCCAGGGCTTCTTTGTATCGGTGTGCTTCAAGCAGGCACTGACCGAGCATGGTATGCACGCCGACATCCAGCGGATTGAGGAGAACTGCGCGGCGAGCGGCTGCCACGGCTGGCTCATGGTGCCCCAGCAATGAGGAAAAACCGGCAAAGGCGCTTTGTACTTGTGCGCTTCCAGGCTTCAACGCTAACGCACGCTCGAACTCGGGGGCGGCGCCAGCGTAATCCAGAAGAAGAAACGCAAGTATCTGTGCCAGTGAAATGTGTGTTTCGCCGAGCTCCGGTGCAAGAGCGACAGCCCGCTCCGCTGCAGCGCGGGCCTGCTCGCGCAGACCCTCTCGCTCGCCCGGTTTGGCGTTGAATATAGCAAAATTGGCCACCGCCGCTGCGCGCCCCGCATAAGCGAGAGCGTAACCTGGATCGAGTTTGATGGCTTCATCGAACGCCACGATGTTGGCCATGTCACCGGCCTCATCCGTGTCACCTCTTAGCAGCAGCTGCTTGCCATGCAAGAACGCATCGTAGGCTTCTGGATTTTTGGTACCACCCGCTTCTATCTTTGTCAGTTCGTCGCTCACGAGCTGAACTTTCAGCCGCTGCGCAACTGATGTCGCTACATCTGTCTGAATTTTTAGGATGTCGGTTAACTTCCGATCGTAGGTCTGAGACCAAATATGAAAGCCGCTCACGGCATTAATCAATTGCACTGTTATGCGGATCGTGTTGCCGGCTCTACGCACGCTGCCCTCTAAGACGGCACCGACATTCAACTGGCGAGCGATTACGGCGACATCGACATCCTTGCCCTTGAATGAGAATGAAGAGGTCCGCGCCACGACTTGCAGTTCGTTTAAGCGCGAAAGCGCATTGAGTAGCTCTTCGCTGATACCGTCTGAGAAGTAATCTTGCTTTGGATCACCGCTCATATTCACGAACGGCAGCACGGCGATGGAGTGCGGCGGCGGATTGAAGGCAGTTGCTGATGCGCTCTGAGCCGTCGGCGCCGATACCGCTTCAACTGCCGCGTCACGCCTGAATGGCAGGAGTCTGTTTGCCCCGAGATAAGCGAGTGCCCCGACCCCTACGGCGATCGTTAGGACGAGCGTACCCTTCGACGGCCAGGATGCAAGGACGTGCTGCCGGGTCGTCGGTGCGGCAGACACCAGAGCGGCGGCTTCCGAGACGGTCGTTGTCGGCCCTTGCGACAGCCCGCCTGCCAGCAAGCGCTGTACACGCTCCACGAAGGCGGCCGGTGGGACCCCGCCCGGGAGCCGCGTCCATTGCACTTCCCGAAACCGATCTGGGACTCGATCCTCCTGGTCGGGTGTGTCATCGACTACAACCGGCAAGAGAAACGGGAGGTCCGATGCCATCAGGTGGCTACGGTCGACTGCGAGTTTCCATTCGAGCCGAAAATATCCCTCACCCCGAGCGTGCGTGTTTTTCGAGATCATCGGAATGAACAGCGCGCAGGTCTTGATCTGGCGGCGGATCGATGCATCCCAGGCATCCCCGCCGCGGAGCTCGCTCTGGTCGAACCAAACCTCGACGCCCGCGGCTCGAAGCGCAAAGCAGAGGTGGCCGGCTGCTTCCGCATCCTGGGACGCATAGCTCAGAAACACTGCCTTTTGCAGATCGCTCACGGGCCCGACTCGCCTATGAGGCCTAAGGAAGTTTTTGTCTCGGCGCGGTCGGCCATGTGCAGGCGTTTCGCTAGTTTGCCGATAGCCTATCCTAAGCCGCGAGTGACTGCTTCCGGGCAGCTATTTCAGGATCATCAGTGACCGGGTTGGGCCGCCGGCTGCCTCACGGCCTGGTCGAAATCCGCCAATGCGGTTTCATTTCCGGGATCGCCCGGCCAGCGGGCGGTGTTGCCTCAGAGCCGCCGGTGGTGACCGGCCGGTTTCGGGTAACTAATTGGGTATCGAGCATCATACCCAGGACTTCCGGTGACAGTCAGCGCCGATCAGTGCCCTGCAGCGAACTCAGAACCTGTCGACATCCACGATCGCTTGCGCGAATGCCTGCGGAGCTTCCTGAGGCAGGTTGTGGCCAATACCACCTGTGATGAGGCGGTTCGCATATTTCCCGAGAGCGACCGGTCGACGTAGAGATGCGCGAATTTCCGCGGTTGACCCTGTTTGTCGTTCCCAGTGTTAGCTTTTTGGTGACTCCATGACCTCCAGAGAATGCGATAACGCTTTAGCCACACTAATATGCGTAGCACAGGGCATGTATAGGCATGATCTGTTTCTTAATGCGCTCAAGGGAGGCGTATGCTGGAGCAGCCCTTCCTTGTCGCGGCGATGAATAGAAAGGGCGCATATACTTTTGTTTCGGCTCGACGATGACCCCCCGCCAATATCCAGGATGCGCACCGATGAGTTTCAGACTGGCTGCATGTCTTCTCGCCATCGAACTTGGCCTGGCGGGCTGCGTTGTGAAGGGCGCCCCCAAGGCGATCCCGGCATATATCGCGTCTGCCATTGCGGCTAAAGATCGACCACAAACCGATGTTGATCGGGACGCCAACAGAAAGCCTGCGCAGTTGCTGATATTTGCGGAGGTTCGGCCGAATTCACAAATCGCAGACATCATGCCGGGTGGCGGATACTTCACGCGACTCTTCAGTCATGCAGTGGGTGCGCATGGACACGTTTATGCCGTGGTACCTTCCGAGTTGGCTCAGGTTCAACCAAAGGCCGCGGAGGATGCCAAGGCTCTCGCCGCCGACCCCGCTTACGGCAATGTCAGCGTTTCGATCACACCGACGACTTCTCTGTCTGTTTCGGCTCCGGTCGATATCGCGTGGACGTCCGATAACTATCACGATCTATACATTTTCTTCGGAGCAGATCAGGCGCAGCTGTTTGATAAGGCAGTCTTCAAAATGCTGCGCCCGGGTGGGCTCTACATAGTTATCGATCACGTCGCGAATAGTGGCATGAGTGCGTCCGCTCTCAAGAAGCTACATCGAATAGATCCGGCAGTGGTCAAGGAACAGGCCCTCGCAGCCGGTTTTCAATTCGTAGGATCGAGCGATGTGTTGGGCAATGCGGACGATTCGCACGATGATCCAGTCTTTGTTCCTGCGATCCGCGGACACACCGATCAGTTCGTCTATAAGTTCCGGAAGCCCAAGGGCTGACTGGGATCATCTGCGTCCACTGGTAGTCCCAGGGACTGAAGCTATCTATCGGGAGAGTAACCGAGTATGGATTGGCGCCGGTTGCAAAGGGACTACCGGCGACCGCTATAAGCGCGCCAGTTGTGGCATTTATGGCAAAGGCCGAGACGCTTCCGGAGCCGTGATTCGCGAGGTAGGCGAAATCCCCACTCGATTCGATACTGAGAGTACCTGGAGCAGTGCCAGTCGCAAACGGACTACCCGCGATGGCCGTGAGCGCACCGGTGGTCGTGTTGATCGCATACGCTGAGACATTGTTCGAGCCAGCATTCGCGACGTATGCGAATTGCCCGGTGCCGGTGTAGTTGAACGTGATAACCGAGGGATTGGCGACGGTCGCAAAGGGACTGCCGGCGATGGCGGTGAGCGTGCCGCTGGTGTTATCGACGAGATAGGCCGAGATATTGTTGGAACCGGAGTTCGCCACAAAGGCGAAGCGCGCGCAATCCACGAGCACCGTGGTGATGTTGGCGCCGGTCACGGACCCCTCGCCATTGCTGACCGTGCACGCCTGGACAGGGCTGTTCGGTTGTGTGTTGATGGATACCCTATAGGCGTCACCCGCGCCAATGGCAGCCCTAAACGTAAACGCCCCGTTCGCGTCTACCGTCAGATTGTCGCCGCCGTTGTTGGTCAGCGTGAGGCCACCGCCGACAAGGCCGGTGACTGTACCTGGCACGGCTTCAGGTCTCCGTCAGAAACGCTTCCCCGGGCTCACCACCGCCGCTAGCGCTACCGCCTTCGCCGCCGCACCCCGCCAACACCCCCAGGAGTACTGCGAATTTAGCTCCTGTGGCAATCGCGGTAACTGCCTGTTTGACCTTCATACTGCTTCTCCCGGAAAACAGCTCCCTGGGCCGCCGTTTGCGCAAGGAATAGCCCGACCAAGGTGTCATGGCCGGCCTTGGCCGCAGCCGCGCTCAGCGCGCCCTTTCCCGCGGCGCGAATCTGCCCGGGACCATCTGAAGCTCTTGTATAACCCTGCAGACGACTTCAGCTAGCCGATACGTGTCGCCGTACGGACTCGCACAAATCTACGCCGTTCTCAAAGACAAGGAGCAGACCTTCAAATGGCTTCAAATGTCCTACGACGGCCGTGCGGTCTGGATGTCGTATCTCGCTGTCGATCCCGTATTCGATGGCTACCGCTCGGATCAGCGCTTCCAGGATCTATTGCGCCGCGTCCACCTGCTGCATTAGTGCGGCAGTCCGTCGCGCCCTCCTTGGCCAACCTCATCCTTGGCGCGTATCTTGCGCGCTTCTATGCCATCACGATCGCGAATTGCCAAACCATCCCTGAGCTTCTCG
>Ga0181525_10002583_pt1 | contig 14717 bp, 10 predicted proteins | sample PEATcosm2014_Bin_48_FD_121100 | JGI IMG/M metagenome (GOLD analysis project Ga0181525, IMG submission 121100) | Peatland microbial communities from MTU Mesocosm Facility, Houghton, MI, USA - PEATcosm2014_Bin06_10_metaG | ecosystem: Environmental > Terrestrial > Soil > Wetlands > Peat | place...
AAAAGGCCCGCGACGGGTGTCCCCGTTCTTCATTCCGGGCCGGCTGATCAATTTGGCATCCGGCTACGTGTCGATCGGGTTCGGCCTCAAGGGGCCCAATCATGCGGTCGTCACCGCATGCTCGACCGGGGCGCACGCGATCGGTGATGCCGGGCGCCTGATCGCGCTGGGCGATGCCGACGTGATGGTGGCGGGCGGCACGGAATCGCCAGTCAATCGAATTTCGCTTGCCGGGTTCGCGGCATGCCGCGCGCTGTCGACCGGCTTCAATGACACGCCCGAGCGTGCATCGCGGCCTTACGACCGCGATCGGGACGGTTTCGTCATGGGCGAGGGCGCGGGCGCCGTAGTGCTCGAGGAATACGAGCATGCCAAGCAGCGCGGCGCGCGGATTTACGCCGAGTTGATCGGTTATGGGCTTTCAGGCGACGCTTATCACATCACGGCGCCGGCGGCGGACGGCGACGGCGCGTTTCGATGCATGAGCGCCGCGATCCGCCGCGCGGGCATAACGGCGGGCGATATCGACTATATCAACGCGCACGGCACATCGACGGCGCTGGGCGACGAGATCGAGCTCAAGGCCGTCGAGCGACTGGTCGGCAATGTCGCCGGCCGCATCGCGATGTCTTCGACGAAATCGTCGATCGGTCATCTCCTCGGAGCTGCCGGTGCGGTCGAGGCAATATTCTGCCTGCTCGCGATGCGCGACGGGGTGCTGCCGCCGACCATCAATCTGGACAATCCATCCGTTGATACCGTCATCGACCTCGTGCCGCATAAGGCGCGCAATCAGCCGATCAATGTGGCGCTGTCGAATTCATTTGGATTCGGCGGCACCAACGCTTCCCTCGTGCTCCGGCGCTGGACGCAGTAGCAAGCGGTTCGTCCTTTCGCCATATTTGCTCCGCACTCGCCTGCGATTCAAAGATGAACTTGGTCGTCGCGATGGCTAAGAGCAGCAGAATCTGCAAGCATCCGTCTTTGTCAGTCGGGGCTTCGTTCCAAACTTGATCATGCAGCATATGGAAGTGGAAATGTGGCGGTGACAGGATCCAATCCCCCGCCAAATGGCGGCGAGCGCGCTGCGCCGGGTTCACAGCCGGCAACGCCTGCCGCCGCCAAGCCTGCCATCCAAGCGCCGCGCACGGCGGCGGCGCCGGCCGCCAATAATCCGGCGAAGCCGGCACCCGTGCCGGCTGGCAACGGGTCGGCCGCAGTGCCGCCGGCCGGTGCACCGAACGCGCGTTCCGCTGCGCCGGTTCGGCCATCGCCTGTGCCCGCGTCCGTGCCGTCCGCGCGCAAGCCGGGACGGGCGCCTGCGGGCACCCGCGCGGCCGCTCCGGCTCTCTCGGGGCGGCCGGCGAATGGAATCGGCGCCGTGCCCGCGGACTCGAATCGCCCCGAACCCAAACGCATCGCTCCGCGCAGCCCGCGAACCGCGATCGAGCCTGACACCGTCGAAGTCCCGATGCGCCGCTCGGCGAGCGCCCGGCATCCGCTTGTCATCATCGGCAATGCCATCATCAGCATCTTCGTGCTGTTGGCGGTCGTGGCAGGCATCGTGCTTTTCGTCGGCAAACAACGTTTCGAGCAGCCGGGGCCGCTGCCGCAGGATCGTATCGTCGACATCCCGCGCGGATCGGGGATGCGCGATATCGCCGACGTGCTCTCCCGTGAAGGTGTCATCGACCAGCCTTACGTCTTCATCGGCGGCGTGCTGGTGCTCAAGGCGCGTGAGGATCTGAAAGCCGGCGAGTACCAATTCAAAGCGCATTCCAGCCTGCGCGACGTGGTCGAGACCATGGTCGAGGGCAAGGTCGTGGAGCATCAAGTCAGCGTTCCGGAAGGCTTGACCTCCCAGCAGATCGTCGCGCGCCTGCAGGACGACGATGTGCTGGTCGGGGACATTAAGGAGGTCCCGCGCGAGGGCAGCCTGCTGCCCAATACTTATGATTTCACCCGCGGCGTCACGCGCGAACAAATGATCCAGCGCATGCAGCAGGCGCAGCAGCGCGTGGTCAAGGACATCTGGGAGCGTCGCGCCGCCGACCTGCCGATCAAGACACCGGACCAGCTCATCATCCTCGCCTCCTTGGTCGAGAAGGAGACCGCCAAACCGGACGAGCGCACCCGCGTCGCCGCCGTCTTCGTCAACCGGCTCAAACAGAAGATGCGGCTGCAATCGGACCCCACCATCATCTACGGACTGGTCGGAGGAAAGGGCACGCTCGGCCGGCCGATCATGAAGAGCGAGATCGAGCAGCCCACCCCCTACAACACCTATCTCATTGATGGTTTGCCGCCCGGTCCAATTTCCAATCCGGGCCGCGCCTCACTGGAAGCCGCGGCCAATCCGGCGCGGACGCGCGAACTCTATTTCGTCGCCGACGGCACCGGCGGCCATGCGTTCGCGGAAACCTACGATCAGCATCAAAAGAACGTCCAGCGGCTGCGCCTGATCGAGACCGATCAAAAGGATCAAGCGCCGCTTGATACGCAAATGACCGCGCCGCCCTCGCAAACCACGTCGGCTCCCACGCCGGCGGCCGCGGCGCCAGCACCGTCATCGCCTCCGCCGGTGTTGCGCGGCACGTCCCAACAACGCACACAATCAGCCCACTGATCGCTTCGCGGCCTTGTGACCGCGAAGTGCCGCCGTTAAGGTCAGCGCGAAATTTTAGGTAATCGCTGCCGGAGGATCGCAGCCTATGGTGCTTTCGAGCATGACCGGATTTGCTCGCAGCCATGGTGTGAGCGGCTCCTATGCGTGGGCTTGGGAAATCAAATCGGTCAATGGCAAAGGGCTCGATCTGCGGCTGCGCCTGCCGCCAGGTTGGGACGCGATCGAGGTGCCGGTGCGCGCCCGCGCCGCCGAGGCGCTGACCCGCGGATCACTGCAAGCGAACCTGACTGTCGAGCGCAGCGGTGCGGCTCCGGCGGTGCGCGTCAATGCCGCGGTGCTCGAGGCTATATTGGCGACGATGCGTCAGTTGGCGCCGAAGATCGACGCATCACCGCCGTCGCTCGATGGCTTGCTTGCGCTCAAAGGCGTGATCGAGGTCGGCGAATCCGAGGAGAGCGAGGAAGAGCGGCGCGGCGCGGAGGGTGCGGTCATCGACGGCTTCGCCGAGGTCGTCGCCGCGCTCGGCGAGATGCGCCGTCACGAGGGCGCAGCACTCAATCGGGTGCTGTCCGCGCGCTTGGGAGAAATAGGAGCCCTCGCTGACCGCGCCGAGCAGGCGCCCGGCCGCAAGCCGGACGCCATCCGGGCACGGCTTGCGGAGCAGGTCGCAACGCTCCTTGCGCAATCCGAACGCTTCGACCCCGACCGGCTGCACCAGGAGGCGATCATGATCGCCACCAAGGCCGACGTGCGCGAAGAGCTCGATCGGCTGGCGGCCCACGTAGCGCAGGCACAGCACCTGATCGGACAAGGTGGCCCGATCGGCCGGCGGCTCGACTTTCTCGCCCAGGAGCTCAATCGCGAAGCTAATACCTTGTGTGCCAAGGCAAACGACGTCGAACTGACCAATATCGGATTAGAACTCAAAGCCGCGGTCGAGCAATTCCGCGAGCAGGTGCAGAACGTGGAATAGGCCATGGCGCGGACAAGGCGGAACAATAGGAAAATTGCCCGCCGCGGCGTGATGTTCGTTCTGTCGTCGCCGTCCGGCGCCGGGAAGACCACGCTGTCGCGCATGTTGCTCAAATTCGATCGTAATGTCGTCCTCTCAGTCTCGGTCACAACGCGCCCGAAACGGCGCGGCGAGGTGAATGGCCGCGACTATCATTTTATCGACCGCGCACGCTTCAACGACATGGTCAAGAACGGCGAACTTCTCGAATGGGCCGAAGTTTTCGGCCATCAATACGGCACGCCGCGGCGACCGGTGATCAGTGCCTTGGAGGCCGGCCGCGATGTGCTGTTCGACATCGATTGGCAGGGCACCCAGCAGTTGGCCGAAAGGGCGCGCGACGATCTCGTCAGCGTGTTCATTTTGCCGCCGACAATCAGGGAACTGGAGCGGCGGCTGTGGCAGCGGGCGCTCGACAGCAAGGCCGTCATCGGCGCGCGTATGGCCAAGGCCGCGGGCGAAATGAGCCACTGGCCGGAATACGATTACGTCATCATCAACCGCAAAATTGAAGTCGCGTTTGATGAAGTGCGAACCATACTCGCCGCAGAGCGGCTGAAGCGTGAGCGGCAGACCGGCCTCACCAAGTTCGTGCGTGATCTGCAAGAAGATTTGTGAGCTAGGCCGATAGCACCGTGCGGCCGACCACGCGACCCGCGCGCAGATCGTCGAGCGCGGCTTGCGCCTGACTGAGCGGACGATCATGCGTCGGGATCGCCGTAAGCTTTCCGGTGCGCGCGAGATCGATGAGTTCGCGCGCTTCAGCGAGCGTGCCGGTGAGCGTTCCTTCGATCGTCATCGCCTTGATCGGGATCATGGCGGCGGCGATTGAAAAGTTGCCGCCGAGAAGTCCGGTCACCACGACCTTGCCGCCGCGGGCCAGAACGCCGGTCGAGAATTGCAGCGACTTTTCCGAGCCGACGAAATCGCAGACCGCGTGTACGCCGCCGGTCGCCGCCATCACCGCCTTGCGCGATTGCGGATCGGACGGATCGAAAGCCTGCGCCGCGCCGGCCGCGAGTGCCGCCGTTCTTTTCCCGGGATCGATGTCGGCGACGATCGGCGGCTCGGCAAATAGCGCGCGGGCGATCGCGAGTCCCATCATGCCCACGCCGCCGACCCCGACAAGGAGCGCCGGGCCATGCTGTGCGCGACTGGCGAGCCGCTTGAGCGCCGCATAAGCCGTCAGTCCGGAGCACATCAGCGGTCCGGCGAATGCCGGCGCGAGCGGTGCGTAGTCAATGAGGTAGCGCGGATGCGGGACCAGAACATGGGTTGCGAAGCCGCCATCGACGGCGATGCCGAGATGATGATGCGCCGAGCACATATTCTCTTCGCCGGCGCGGCAAGCGGCGCAGGTGCCGCAACCGATCCACGGATAGACCGCAACGCGGCGCCCGACGACGGCGCCGTCGGCGGCTTCGCCAGCCGCCTCGATCACGCCCGCAATCTCGTGGCCGAGCGTGAACGGCAAGGGGCGATCCTTGGTGATGTCGAGCCGCCGGTCGCCGCCGAGCGCGAAATAGCCGTCCTGCAGATGCAGGTCGGAATGGCACACGCCGCAGCATTCGACCCGCACCAGAACTTCGCTGCCTCGCGGCCGGGGAAGATCCGCCACCGTCTCGCAGAGCGGCTGGCCATAAGCGATGAGCGATTGACGATGAAATTGGGTCATGAAGCTTTGCCTCGGGAATCCGTAACGCGGGACATCATGCCCCACCAAAGGGGGCTTCGGCGAGAGCCCGCGCCAGCGCGACAAAGCCGGCGACCGGAATGTCCTCGGCGCGCGCCGTCGGATCGAGACCGGCCGCCGCGATCAATGCCGGCGTGTCGGAGCCGAGCGATCGCAGGCTTTGACGCAGCATCTTGCGCCGCTGGCCGAACGCGGCCTGCGTTACCCGCTCCAGAAGCTTGCGGTCGCAGGGCAGCGGCGACGGCCGCGGAACGATGTGCAGGAGCGAGGACGTCACCTTCGGCGGCGGCACGAACGCGGCGGCATTGACGTCGAACAGGATGCGCGGCTCGGCGCGCCACTGCACGAAGACCGATAGTCGGCCATAGCTTTTCGAGCCCGGTGCCGCAACGACGCGCTCGGCAACTTCGCGCTGGAACATGAGCACCGCGGAATCGTACCACGGCGGCCAAGGCTCGGCGCTGAGCCAGGAGATGAGGAGAGCCGTCGCGATGTTGTAGGGCAGATTGGCGATAATACGCGCTCGCCCGCCCGGCAGATGCGCTTGGGCGTCGAAATGCAAAGCGTCCGCCGCGATAATATCGAGGCGGTGCAGATAGAGCGCGGCAATGTCCTGCAAGGCGGCGATGGCCCGGTCATCGCGTTCGACCGCAATCACGCGTGCGGCTCCGAGTGCCAGCAGCGCGCGAGTCAATCCACCCGGGCCGGGACCGACCTCGAAGACGGTCACGCCGTCGAGTGGTCCGGCCGCGCGGGCTATACGCGCCGCAAGATTAAGGTCGAAGAGGAAATTCTGTCCGAGCGATTTTCTCGCCACGAGGCCGTGCCGGCGGATGACGTCACGCAGCGGCGGCAGGCTGTCGAGCGCGGTGGTCACGAGGTGCCGAGCGACACCGGGCTCGCCGTCTTGGCAAGCCGCGCCGCCAAGCGTAGCGCGGCGATCAGGCTGGTCGGGTCGGCGGTACCGGTCCCGGCGATGTCGAAGGCGGTGCCATGGTCCGGCGAAGTTCGCACGAAGGGCAGGCCGAGCGTGACGTTGACGGCGTGATCGAATGCGAGTGTCTTGATCGGGATCAGCGCTTGGTCGTGATACATGCACAAAGCCGCGTCATAGGTCGCGCGCGCCTGCTGGTGAAACATCGAGTCTGCGGGAAGCGGGCCTCTCGCATCGATGCCATCGGCGACAAGTCGCGCCACCGCAGGCGCAACGATGGCGCGATCTTCCTCGCCGAGCGTGCCCTCTTCGCCGGCATGCGGGTTCAGTCCGGCAATTGCGAGCCGTGGATGGGCGATAGAAAAACGCGCGGCAAGATCGCGCGCGACAATGCGCCCGGTTTCGACCACAAGCTCGCTCGAAAGCTGCTTGAAAATGTCTTTGAGCGGCAGATGGATGGTGACCGGTACGACGGCGAGTTCCGGCGACCACAACATCATCACCGGCCGAACCGGCTTGCCGGTGGCTTCCCGCACCAAAGTTGCCAGGAATTCGGTATGGCCGGGCTCGGCGAAGCCCCAGTGATAGAGCACGTTCTTGGCGACGGGATTGGTGACCACGGCCGCGGCCGAACCGGCCATGACGTCGGCGACCGCGCGGCGGATCGACGCGACGGCGGCGGGAGCGCTCGATCGATCCGGCCGGCCCGGTTCCGCGCTGACCGCGATGTCGAGCGGAACGACCGGCAGCGCCGAGCGAAATGTCGCGGTGGCCGATTGCGGCGTCGCAATCGCGATCACGACGTCTAGTCCAAGCCGGGCGGCGCGCCGGCCGACAAAGTCGGGGTCGGCGACGATATAAAACGGCGGTATGTCAAATTCGGCGCGCCGCCGCCAAATCGCCAAGGCGAGGTCGGGACCGATCCCGGCGGGCTCGCCGAGCGTCAATGCCAAAGGTTGCACGATTTTTCTTCTACAGCATGGTCCGGGAAAGTGGAAACCGGCCTTCCGCCCTCGCAGAGACCGCTGCGGCGGATGAAGGAAGCTCCGAAAATCTCATGCTCGACAATTCTATTGCTTGTATTCGATCATCGCTTGGCGACGCAAATCCGCAAGATAGCGCTTGGCTTGGGCGCCGAATTTTTGCTCGAACATCTGTTCGCGCACCTGTTTCAGGGCGGGTGAATCGGTTTTCGATTCCTTTTTCGAGCAGACTGCAAACATCTGTATCCCTTCGGCGGTTTGTTCTGGCGGGGTCAAATGGCCGATGTCGGTCCTATCGAGGATGTCGCGAAGCGCTTCGGGCAGATCTGCGGAGGATTTGTTGACCGGATCGCGCACCGCGACTTCCGGAAGAGCGCGCGCGAACGGTATGCCGCTGCCACAGTCGACAAAACGCCCGCGCAAGGCCTCGGCGTCCTTCTTTCGCGCATCGTAGGCGGCATCGGCAGAGCCATGGGGCACGACCATGATGATCGGACGCATGATGTACTCGTAGCCGACTTGATTCTTGTCCTCGGGCTTATGCAGTTCGAGTTGGGCTTCGACGTCGCTGTCGGGGATATCCAAGCTCACTTTGTAGCGGCCGCGCACGAGACTGGTCCACGCGATTTGGGCCCGCAGGTGTTGTTTGAGCGTGTCCGCGCTGGCGCCGCCGTTGGTCAGCAGTTGCGTCAGCTTGGTCGTGTCGATTCCCATATTGGTTGCGACGTTCAAAAAGGCGTCGTCAATGTCCGAATTAGTAGGATCGATCGTATAGCGTTTGGCTTCGCGTATTTCCAAAATCTCATCAATGAGGTCGTCGAGCACTTCCTGCCGGGCCGGCGGCTTATGCGTGTTCATTTCTATGAATTTCGCGCGGTGATCTACATCGAGCGAGGTAATCGGCACGCCGTCGACCAGCACGACAACTTCCTGCGCGTGCGCCGCCGTGCTGACGGCGAAAAATGCCGCCGCGGCCAGCAAGGCTGCCGCGAAAGTCCTCGCGCGGGCGCGGATTGAGTTTCTCGACGTCACGTCCTGCATTTCTTCAGGGCCAGGCATCCCGTTCGGCTCCTTCCGTCTTGCCCCCAGTATGTGGCGCATCAATCCACGGTCTCGCGGCAGAATTTAGAACGCGGGACCTACCGGCGATAAGGTGTCCGGACCGAGGGTACGCAAGCTCAATTGCAGCATCACCGTACTATTTCCGACCGGTCCGGTCGCCGTATATGTGTATCCGGTAAGCCAGTTTACGGACAGCATGAAGCAGTCGTCGACGTAACCTAAGCCCAGCCGGGTCTGATCGAATTGATTGTTTTCGATGTCGTAACGTAGCGAGCCGAGCAGGATCCAATTCTGCGTCACCTTATAGGAGGCGCCGGCGAGGATGCCCTCGCGCCGCGTCAGAAAGCCGAGCAGCGGCTGTGCGGCATAATCGCCGTACAATAATTGCAGCGTCCATCGATCGAAATTGGCCCGGCTTTCGAGCTCGAGACGTTCTGGAGTAAAGGTCGCCTGGTCGAACCGCGCGCGCGCCGTGAACGAATAGACCGAATTGGGCTGGTACGAGACGCGGCCGACATAGTCCGAAATGGTCTTGTCGAGGCCGCTGTCCAGGCCGGTATTGGTGATATCGCCGACTGCGAACGAGTTCTGTCCGAACAACGCGTAAGATTGTCCGAACATCACATTGACCGAGCCGGCGCGGTTGAACTGCGCCGTATATTGGAAGCCGACATTGGCGCGGCTGCCGCCTTCGACGCGATCCCAGCCCGAGTACTTGTCGATTTGGAACAGGTTACTGTCGTCGAAGACCAGGCTTTGAGCGTCCTCGTTGGGAAACTTCCCGATATCGGTCTCGTTCGGGCGCAAGATGACCTGGGCTATCGGCTCGACCGTTTGAGTACCCCACGGCTCGACATCGACAAAGGGATAGCGGTATTCGACGCCGACCGCCGGCATGGCGCGGGCGAGATTGCTCTGGCCGGTGGCGATGTAGTTCGATACGCCGGGCTGATTGTCGACGTCGAGCGAGGCGAAATCGCCCCGCATCTGGAAGAACGGCGTGATCATCTGACCGTTGTCCGTGACCACCGTGCGCCGCCAATCGGCTTCGGCCGAGAAGCGCGAATAATTGCCGGGGATGGCGCGCAACAGACAATTCGCCGAGATGGCGGTATCGGCGGTGGGGGAGGTGCACGCGCCGCTCTGTAAGGCGGTCTGCGTGACGGCGTCGAACTCGGCTTGATCACGAGTCAGGCTCGTCAGGTTGAGCTTGTAGCTGAATTCGCCGCCCAGCACTTGCTGCCCGAGCACATTCGAGTAATCGAGAACGGGGTGAATGATCGGAATCTGGGTTTGATTGTCCTCCTCCGAAAAACCGTAGTAGTAGATCGACCGTATATCGAAAAAACTGCTTTGACCTGCGCCGGTCAGGTAGAGCTGCGAAATGCCCTCCGAGGCAAGCCCCGTCTGGAACGGATCGAACGCGTTGGCTAATTGCGTAAGCTGATAGTCGGACATGAACTGGGTGTCGGTCACGAGTAAACCGGTCCATCCCCACACCCATTTGTCGTTCAGCGAGAATTGCCCCGCTGTTTGTACCGCCCCGCGAAAGTTATTCGCGGTCGGGCTGTCGGGGCCGTCACGACTGGCAAAATAACCGGGATCTGCCTGCCAAATGCCGGCGGCTCTTATCGAATAAGACCCGTTGAGAAGCCGCTGCCGCCACTGTGTTTCGAGCAGCGCACCCTGCTTTGTCGTCAACAAAGTCGAGAAGGCAAGGTCATAGTTTGGCGCGAGCGCCCAGAAATATGTCGGCTTGAAACCAAAGCCGTACTGCGAGGTGTCAGAGAGAGTCGGAAACAAAAATCCGCTCTTGCGCTTCACGGTCGGATCGGGCGCCGACATGAACGGCACATAGGCCAGGGGCACGCCGAAGAACTCGACCCGGGCATCCTCGAAGTAAAGCATCTTCTCGCCCTCATCATGGATGATGCGGGCGGCTTGGACCTGCCAGAGCGGCGGCTTTTTCGGATCGTCCTTGCAGGGCTCGCAGGCGGTGTACACGCCGTTCTGAAGGACCGTGTAATTGCCTTTGGCGCGATCGGCGCGCGCCGCGGCGAAGCGCGTGTCGTCGGGCGTCTCGAGGCGGAGCGAATCGACGAAGCCGTCGCGATAATCGTCGCTCAGATCGATCAACTGACCGTACGTGATTTTGCCGTCGGGCTCGGTCAGTCTGACATTGCCTTCCGCGCGCAGACGCTTCGTCTTTTGGTCGTAGATCACCTGGTCGGCTTCGATGGTCGCGCCACCGTAATAGATTTGGACATTGCCGACCGCGGCAACGCTGTTGTTGGTGTAATCGTATCTGATCTCGGTCGCCTGCACGAGCATCGGCGCATTGGATTGCGGCGGCGGCTTTTTCGGCGGCGGCGGCGGCCGCGGCGGAAAATGCATAAGATTGCCGGCCGCTTCCTGCGCCGCGACGCGATCGGGCGCGAAACCAAGACCGAGCAAGATCAGCACCGCAGCGAGGGTCGTTGCACCCACTCGAACACGACTACTGACGCCAGGACAGAACGGGCTACGCCAACGCGCCACTAGCCGTCCTCCTGGTACAACAACGCGACGAACCCGGTCAGTCCGCCGACTACGACCGGAATCCACGCCGCCGCGACTGGCGACAGGAGCTCGGATTTGCTCATGTCCTCGGTTATTTTCGACAGGACGAACAGCAGGAAGCCGGCGGTGATGCCGCTTAACACCATTTTCTGCACGCCGCCGAAACGGAAGAACCGCAAGCTGACCGCGGCCGCAAGCAAGACCATGGCGGCGAGGAGAAACGGCCGCGCCAAGAGCTGCTGATATTGCAGCCGATAGCCAGCCGCTCCGAGTCCGGCCCGATCCGCCAATTTGATGTAACTGGGAAGTTGCCAGAACGGCACGGTCTCGGGCGTAGCGAAGCTTTCGCGGACCTGCTCGAGTGTCAAATTGCTCGGGAGCCGGTAGACATCCTCGATATCGGGGGCTTTTCCGCCCGCATAGATCCGCGCGTCCTCGAGTTGCCAGTAGCCCTGCTGCAGCGAGGCGGCCTTGGCCTCGATGCGCTGCTGGAAATGACCGTCGGCATCGAACGTGTAGATGGTGACGCCGCCGAGCTCCGCGCCTTGGTCGCGGCTCGAATTGGCATTGATGATGGCTGCGCCGCCGGCGCTTTTTTGGCGCACCCAGAATCCGCTGTTGCTCTCCTGGAGCGCCGAGGGATTCTCACCCAGCATGTCGGCTTCGAGCCGCTTCGAGCGCTCGTGCAACGTCGCCGAAATGGGATTGTAGATGGTGGTCGCCACCGTTCCGAACAGAAACGCCGCGATCATAGCCGGCGCCACGAATTGCCAGGCGGAGACTCCGGCGGCGCGCGCCACTACCAGTTCGAGCCGGCGCGACAGCGTCAGGTAGCACGACATCGCCCCGACCAGTACCGAGAACGGCATGATGCGCTCGGTCAGTTGCGGCACGCGGTACATGGAAATCTTGGCGAGCAGCCAAGCCGTCGCATTGGGCCAGTCGGCCCCGCGCCGCATGAGTTCGACGTAATCGATCATGGCGGCCAGCGCGACCACGCCGATGAACGATCCGACGACGGAGGTGAGAAACCGCATTCCGAAGTAGCGCGAGAGTGTTCCGGTGATCATGGTGCGCCCTTCTAGCTCGTCGCCCGCGCGATGCGGTCGCCGACTGCGGTCGCGAGTTTCGATATTGCGGCGGCCGGCTCCACGGCTTGCCCGCGCGAGATTTGCCACAGGCCGGCGGCGATCGCGCCGAACAGCGCGACATATTGCACGGCCAGTACGCCCGGGACCTTTACGCCGACGATCACGCTGACGAAGCCGACAAGACGCAGCAGCGCCACCGTGCCGATCATGCCGAGAAGCGCCAGCGTGCGGCTCTGGCGAGTCGTTTGCGGCGGACCGAGGAAAGCGAAGGCGAGAATGACAAAAGCGAGCGGATAGAGCGGCGTCGCCAGCCGGTCATTCAGCTCCGATCGATACTCGTTTGGCTGTGCCGCATAGAGCGGGTCGTCGGCCCGCGGCCACAACAGTTCCCAGAGATATTTCTCGCGGACCGTATAGACGACGCTTTGCGGACTGCCGGTGAATTGCGAGAGATCGAACGGATAGCGATTGAATGTCACGATACGCGGATCGCGTTGTCCGGCCTCCAGCCGTTGAATACTTCCGCCGTCGAGCACGAGGAACGAGCCGCTCTCGTTTTTCACGATTTCGCCCTGTTCGGCGAGGTAGGTGGCGTGTTCGTTGGGATCGCGGCGGTCGTCGACGAAAATGCCGACCAAGAGGCCGTTCGGCCGCCGGTCGGCGATGTGGAAAGTGAGATTGCCGCCCACCGTGGTAAAACGTCCCGGCTGCACGATATTGGTGAGAATGTCGGCGCGGACTCGCGCGCCCCAATCGCGCAACGCCCGCAGGCTGCGCGGCGAGACGTAAGCGGCGATGACGGCGACCAGGATCGAGACCACGACGGCGGCGGCAAGGAATGGCCGCAGCAACCGCCACGGCGACACGCCGGCGGCATTCATGACGATGATCTCGGAATCGGAGCTGAGCTTGTTGAGAACGTGCGCCGTGGCCATGACCAGCGCGATCGGCGCGATCATCATCACCAGCAGCGGGATGATCATTCCGGTAATGCCGACGAAGACGAGCAGCGTTTGCCGCTGACTCGTGATCAGGTCGAAATCACGCATCGCCTGCGTGAACCAAATCACGACGGTCAGGCTGACAAGAGTGATCAGAAACGCGCCCATAGTGGCGCGAAACATGTAGCGGCCGATCGACCCCATCGGACTCAACATCCCCGCTGCCGGCCCAGCGAAAGCCGCATCGGCCCCCCGAGGCTGCATGGTCTCGCGGGCCGAACTCCCCAACGCGGCTATTTCATGCTTTCACAAAGTGGCTTCGCCAAGGCATAGCCGCCGAACATGCACAAGGCAAAGCTATTGAACATGCACACTAAAGCGTTAATACGCTCGTTTGATAAAGGCCCGCGTCGCCGGCCCATATCGAGGCGCGAAATGCGCCGCTTGGCACGGCTGGCTGCCGGGGTTCATAAGGTGCCCGGTAGGGGCCGCCGGCCCACAGGATATTTCAAAGGACCACATTATGACCGCCGCCCTCAAATTCGGCTTCACGTCTTTTGCGCGCCCGCGCGGGGTTCTTATTATGTTCTGCGAGGAAAATTTGAAATTCGGCCCGGCCGGCCAACGTGTCCTGGCGCCGTTGGGGGACCTCGTGCGCCGCGCAGCCGCGGCGGACCGTTTTACCGGGAAAAGCGGTTCAAGTCTCGATATCGTTGCCCCGTCGGGTCTCGATGTGCCGCGTTTGGTCGTCATCGGGATCGGCAAGGACGGCGACTCGAAGTCGCGGGACATGGTCAAGCTCGGCGGCATGGCCATGGGCAAGGTGCCCGGCGCCGCCGCGAGCGCAACGATCTTCGCTGAACTCGGATCGGGCGCGCCGAAGGGCGCGCAGGTCGCCGATCTGGCGCTCGGTGCGCGGCTGCGCGCCTACACGTTCGATCTCTATAAGACCAAACGCAAAGAGGGCGAGGAACGGCCGAACAGGGTCGAGGTGCATTTCGCCTGTTCCAATCCCGCGTCGGCGGTAAACGCATGGGCCCGCGCCGTCGCGATCGCCGACGGCGTCGTGTTCGCCCGCGACCTCGTCAACGAACCTGCCAACGTGCTCTACCCGGCCGAGTTGGCGCGCCGCGCATCGAGCCTGACCAAGCTCGGCGTCGGCGTCGACGTGCTCGATGTCGCGGCGATGAAGAAGCTCGGCATGGGTGCGCTGCTCGGCGTCGGCCAAGGCTCGGCCCATGAGTCGAAGCTTGTCGTCATGCGCTGGAACGGCGGCAAACGCGGAACCAATCCGATCGCCTTCATCGGCAAGGGCGTGTGCTTCGATAGCGGTGGCATCTCGGTCAAGCCAGCGTCCGGCATGGAGGACATGAAAGGCGACATGGCAGGCGCTGCCTGCGTGGTCGGACTGATGCAGACGCTCGCCGCGCGCAAAGCCAAGGTCAACGCGGTCGGCGCCATCGGCCTCGTCGAGAACATGCCCGACGGCAAGGCACAGCGGCCCGGCGATATCGTCAAGACGATGTCGGGCCAGACCATCGAGATCATCAATACCGATGCCGAAGGCCGTCTCGTTCTTGCCGACGTGCTGTATTACGTCAACAAACGCTTCAAGCCGAAATTCATGATCAATCTGGCGACCTTGACGGGAGCCATCATTGTGGCGCTGGGGCAGGAATATGCCGGCATGTTCTCGAACGACGACAAGCTTGCCGAGCGTTTGACCAAAGCAGGCGAAGCGACCGGCGAACGGGTGTGGCGCATGCCGCTCGGCGCCGAATACGACAAGATGATCGACTCCAAATTCGCCGATATG
>Ga0181525_10002585_pt1 | contig 14706 bp, 16 predicted proteins | sample PEATcosm2014_Bin_48_FD_121100 | JGI IMG/M metagenome (GOLD analysis project Ga0181525, IMG submission 121100) | Peatland microbial communities from MTU Mesocosm Facility, Houghton, MI, USA - PEATcosm2014_Bin06_10_metaG | ecosystem: Environmental > Terrestrial > Soil > Wetlands > Peat | place...
GGCTCGCTGTGGCAGATCGGCACGGTGAAATTTCATCGGCCGGTGCGGCCCGGCGAGTCGCTGCAACTCGAGTACGAACTGCAGCCCGACGGCCGGGCGCGCTTCGAGCTGCGCGCGGCCGATGCGCTGGTCGCCAGCGGCACGATTGAACGCCGCCCGGCGGCTGAGCTGGTTGCGATGTCGGCGCCGTGAGCCAGCCGACACCGCCGATGGCCAGTCACGCGCACGGCGCGGTGGCCGAATGGCGCCGCCGCCCCGAGCGCGGTAGCCCGACGATGCTGCGCATCATGGCGTGGCTGTCGATGCGCCTGGGCCGGCCCGGCGGCCGGCTGTTCCTGTACCTGATCGGCGGCTATTTCTTCCTGTTCGCACCCAAGGCGCGCCGTACCATGCGCGACTACCTGCGGCGCGCGCTCGGGCGCGAACCGGACGCCGCGGATCGCTTCCGCCAGATCATGGCCTTCGCCAGCACCATCCACGATCGCGTCTACCTGCTGGCCGAGCGCTATGACCTGTTCGACGTCTCGATGCAGGGCGAGGCGCTGATGCAGCAGCTGATCGATCGCGGCGAGGGTGCGATCCTGATGGGCGCACACATGGGCAGCTTCGAGCTGCTGCGTTGGATCGGGGAGCAGCACGCCGGGCCCGGACTGGTGATGACCATGTACGAGGACAACGCCGTCAAGATGAATGCAGTGCTGGCCGCGCTCGCCCCGACCCATCCACCCGAGATTATCGCGCTCGGGCGCATCGACGCGATGCTCAGGATCCGCGCCCGGCTCGAGCAGCGCGCGATGGTGGGCATGCTGGCCGATCGCAGCCTGGCCGAGGAGAGCGTGCTGCCGGTGAGTTTCCTGGGTGCGACGGCCTATTTTCCCACCGGCCCGATGCGCGCGGCTGCGATGCTCGGGCGCCGCGTGGTGTTCATGCTAGGACTGTATCGCGGCGGCAATCGCTACCACGTGGTATTCGAACCGCTGGCGGATTTCTCGGCCACGCCCCCGGGCCAGCGCCAGGCCGCGATCGAGGCGGCCATCGCGCGCTATGCCGCGCTGCTCGAGCACTATTGCCGCAGCGATCCGTACAACTGGTTCAACTTCTTCGACTTCTGGCGCAGTCCCGTGCCGGCCGAAGCATGCGACATGCCGCGGCGGCGCTGATCGCAGCAGCGCTGCTGGCGCTGGCACAGGACGTCGCCACCGCCGACGCCAATCCCGAGCTCGATCAGCTGATGGGGCTGCTGGCGCAGCGCCGGCACGGTGAAGCGGACTTCAGCGAGACCAAGTACCTGTCGCTGCTCAGGCAGCCGCTGAAATCCTCGGGCGTACTGATCTACGAGGCGCCGGATCACCTGGAACAGCGCACCGAAGCACCCAAGCCGCAATCGGTGGTACTCGATCACGGCATGCTGACGCTGCAGATCGGCAAGCGCCAGCGGGTGCTGCGGCTGGCGGACTACCCGCAGCTCGCACCGCTGATCGACAGCATCCGGGCGACGCTGGCGGGGGATCGTGCCGCGCTCGAGCGCGTGTTCGCGCTCAACTTCGACGGCACGCTCGAGCACTGGCAGCTGCGCCTCGAGCCGCGTGACCCGGCGCTCGCCGCCACGCTCAAGCGCATCGACATGCGCGGCGAGCGCGATGCAATACGCGAGGTGCAGGTCCTGCAGGGCGACGGCGACCGCTCGGTCATGAGTATCACGCCGCGCGAATGATACGCACGCGAGTGGTGAGCCTGTCGGTGTGGCTGGCGCTTGTTGCGCTGGCGCTGCTGGTGGTCGCGCGCGCGCGCTACAGTGCCGACCTGTCCGCGTTCCTGCCGCGCGCCCCGTCGGCCGCGCAGCAGCTGCTGGTGCAGCAGCTGCAGGACGGGCTGGCCTCGCGCCTGATCCTGGTCGGCATCGAAGGTGCCGACGGTGCCACGCGCGCGCGCGTGTCGCGCGCACTGGCGGCGGCACTGCGCGCGCGCGCCGAGTTTGTCAGCGTCAGCAATGGCGAGGACGCCAGCCAGGACGCTGATCGCGAGTTCGTGTTCCGGCATCGCTATGTGTTGAGCGCAGCGGTCAGCGCCGAGCGCTTCAGCAGTGACGGCTTGCGTGCCGCGATCGCCGATAACCTGGAGCTGATGGCCTCCCCGGCCGGGCTGTCGGTGAAGTCGCTGTTCGCCAGCGATCCGACCGGCGAGACGCTGCAGGTGATCGATCAGCTGCAGGGCGCGCAGCCGCGGCGCGAGTCCGGGGTGTGGAGCTCAGCCGACGGCGCGCGCGCACTGCTGATCGGACAGACCCGTGCCGCCGGCTCCGATACCGACGCGCAGGCGCAGGCGATCGGGCTGATCCGCACCGCGTTCGCCGGCGCTGCTACGGGCACCCCGCTGCAGCTGCTGCTGAGCGGCCCGGCGGTGTTCTCGGTCGATGCGCGCTTGACCATCGAGCATGAGGCGGTGCGGCTGTCACTGCTCAGCACCACGCTGATCGTTACGCTGCTGCTGCTGGTGTACCGCTCGCTGCCGACACTGCTGATCGGACTGTTGCCGGTCGCCTGCGGCGCGCTGGCCGGTGTAGCGGCGGTGGCGCTTGGCTTTGGCGTCGTGCATGGCATCACGCTCGGCTTCGGCGTGACGCTGATCGGCGAGTCGGTGGATTACTCGATCTACCTGTTCATCCAGTCGCCACACGGCCACGCGAACACCGCTGCCACCTCCAACGCCGTCACCTCGCTGTGGCGAACCATCGGCCTGGGCGTGCTGACCTCGATCTGCGGCTTCGCATCGCTGCTGCCGTCGAGCTTTCCGGGACTGGCGCAGCTCGGGCTGTTTTCAATCAGCGGCCTCGTGGCCGCCGCCGCCGTCACGCGCTTCGTGCTGCCGCAGCTACCCGTGCAGCTTAAGGTCGCGGACCTGGCGCCGCTGGGCGCGGCCGCCACGCGCCTGCTGATGCGCGTGCGGCTGCCGTGGGGCGTGGCCGCCGCGCTGGCGCTGGCCTGCGCGCTGCTGCTCTACCATGATCGTGATCGGCAGTGGAATCGCGATCTGTCGGCCTTGAGTCCGGTGTCCGACGCCGCTCAGGCGCTGGACGCGTCGATGCGCACCGACCTTGGCGCCCCCGATATCGGCGATCTGGTGGTGGTCAACGCCGACAGTGAACAGGCGGCGCTGCAGTGGTCAGAGGCGGTCGGTGAGCGCCTCGATCAGTTGGCCGACGAAAAGGTCATCGCCAGCTATGACAGCGCGGCGCGCTTCCTGCCCAGCAACGCCACGCAGGCCGCGCGGCGCGCGAGCCTGCCGGCCGACGAGCCGCTGCGTTCGCGCCTGGCAGCGATCGCCGCCAGCCTGCGGTTGAAGCCCGACGCGCTGGCGCCGTTCGTGCAGCAGCTGGCTGCCGCGCGCACCGCGGCGCCGCTGACGCGGGCGGACCTTGATGGCACCTCGTTTGCGCTCGGCGCAGACGCGCTATTGTGGCAGCGCGCCGGCGTGTGGCATGCGCTGCTGCCACTGCGGGCGAGCGCGCCGGCGCTCGGCGCCGCGACCGACCCCTCGGCCGCGGACCCGATCGACATCGATCGTGTGCGCGCCGCTGTCGCGGACGTCGCCCCTGGCCACATCCTCGTGATGAACATCAAGCACGAACTCGACTCCCTCTACGGCGATTACCTCTCCGAGGCGGTGCGGCTGTCGTTGGCGGGCCTGGCCGCGATCATGGTACTGCTGCTGATCGCACTGCGCAGCGCCGCGCGCGCGGCACGCGTGGTCGCGCCGCTGCTGCTGGCGGTGCTGGTGGTGGCCGCCGGCTTCGCGCTGGCGGGCATGCGCCTGACCATCCTGCACCTGATCGGCATGCTGCTGATCGTGGCTGTTGGCTCCAACTACGCGCTGTTCTTCGATCGGCGCGCCGCCGACCGCGAGCCATCGGCGTTGCCGCTGACGCTGGCCTCGCTGCTGCTCGCCAATGCCTGCACCGTGATCGGCTTCGGTGTGCTGGCATTCGCCCGCGTGCCGGTGCTGAGTGCGCTCGGCGCCACGGTTGCCCCGGGCACGCTGCTGGCGTTGCTGTTCGCGGCGCTGCTCGCGTCGCGCCGTACCGGCGGCGCCGCACCGCGTACTGGCGGGTGACGGATGCACAGCGAGATCATTGCCGCCGGGACCGCAGCCTGCGACGGCGAGCACGTCATTCGCGTCGTGCTGCTGCCGGGGGCTTATCATGCGCTCGAGGAATTCAGCAGCGCCGGCTTTGACCAGGCGCTGCGCGATCGCACGCTCGCGCTCGAGCTGATCCTGGCCGCGCCCGAGCTGGCGCACCTGAATGATCGGCGCTGGCTGGGCGAGCTGCAGCAGGACATCATCGCGCCGGCGCGCGCGCGCGGCGGCCAGCTGTGGCTCGGTGGCATCTCGCTGGGAGGTTTCATGGCGTTACGCTTCGCTGCCGAACACGATGGCGAAGGCGCTGCCGCGCTCGACGGGCTGTGCCTGCTGGCGCCGTACCTGGGCAGCCGCATCGTCGCGGCCGAGGTCGCGGCGCAGGGACTTGCCAACTTCCGCGCCGGTGCGCTCAGCGACGATGACGATGAGCGGCGCGTCTGGCGTTTCGTGCAGCACCTGCCGACGATGCCGCAACCCCCGCGCGTGTTCCTGGGCCTCGGATCCGAGGATCGCTTCGCCGACACACAGCAACTACTGGCCGCGGCCCTGCCGGCGGGGTCCACGCAGGTACTGCCCGGCGGCCACGACTGGCCGGTGTGGCGGGCGCTCTGGGGTGCATTTCTCGATCGCCTGCAGGACGGCCCATGAACGCTGCATTGCCGATGACAGCTGCACGCTGGCGGCCGGCGCCGCTGATCATCGCATCGGCGCTGTGGCATGTCGTCGCACTGCTCGCGACGCTGCTGCGCCCGCACTGGTGGCCGTGGACGCTGGCTGCGGTGATCGCCGATCAGCTGCTGCTCACCGCGCTCGGATTGTGGCCGCGCAGCCGCGGCCTGGGCGCCAACCTGACGCGGCTGCCGCCCGCCGCGGCGGCGCGCGGTGAGGTGGCGATCACGATCGATGACGGGCCGGATCCGGAAGTGACGCCGCAGGTGCTGGCGATCCTGGCCGAACACCGCGTGCCGGTGACGTTCTTCTGTGTCGGGGAGCGCGCGGCACAATTCCCGCAATGCGTGCGCGACTGCGCGGCCGCCGGGCATGCGATCGAGAACCACAGCTACGGCCATCGCAACCATTTCGCGCTGCTGGGCGGCGCTGCCCTGCGGCGCGAGATCGCGCGCGCGCAGCAGCTGCTGGGCGCGCTGTGCGGCACGCCGCCGCTGTTCTTCCGCGCGCCGGCGGGCCTGCGCAATCCGCTGCTCGATCCGGCGCTGCAGCGCCAGGGACTGCGGCTCGCCAGCTGGACACGCCGCGGCTTCGATACCGTCAGCAGCGATGCCAGCCGCGTGCTCGCGCGCCTGACGCGCAACCTGTCGGCGGGGGATATCCTGCTGCTGCACGATGGGCATGCGGCTCGAACCCCCGCCGGTACACCGCTGGTGCTCGACGTGCTGCCACGGCTGATCGCGGCGATCAGCGAGCGCTCGCTGCGGCCGGTAACGCTCCGGCAGGGCCTGCAATGATGCCGGCGGCGCTGCAATGACGGCCGCGTCAATGCCGGCACAGCTGCTGCACGCGGCGCGTGCGCCCTATCGCGCGGTGGGCAAATTCTCTTATTACTTCGCCGGCGGCAAGCTCGCCGCGGATCCGGCCTATCGGGCGATCCTGGAGCGCGGCCTGCTCAAGGATCGGCGCCGGCTGCTGGACCTGGGCTGCGGACTGGGGCTGCTGGCCTCGGTGCTGCACGCCGCTGAACGCTGCAGCCAGGATCCGGGCTGGCCGCCAGCGTGGCCCGCGCCGCCGCGCGGGCTTTCGATCCGCGGCATCGAGCTGCGGCCAGCCACCGTGGCGCGCGCGCGCCGCGCGCTGGGCGCGGTGGCCGAGATCATCCAGGGCGATATCCGCGTCGCCGAATTCGGCGAAGCCGATGCGGTGGTGCTGCTCGATGTGCTGCATTATATCGACCAGGGCGCGCAGCGAGCGCTGCTGGAGCGCGTGCGCGCGACACTGCCGCCCGGCGGCGTGCTGCTGCTGCGGGTCGGGGATGCCGATGGCGGCCTGCGATTTCGGATCGGTCAATGGTGGGATGGAGCGGTGATGCTGGCACGCGGTCGGGGCTTGAGCCGTCAGTACTGCAGGAGCGTGGCCGGGTGGCGCGCTCTGCTCGTCGCCTGCGGTTTTGACTGCCAGGCGCTGTCGATCAGCGATGCGACGCCGTTCGCCAACACGCTGCTGTGCGCTCGAGCCCAATGATGCGCTCGACGCCGATGTCACCGCTGGCGCTCACCCATTTCACCGCGACCAGTTGCCTGGGAAAGGGACTTGCGGCCACGCGCGCCGCGCTCCAGCAGTCGCGCAGCGGGCTGTCGCCGTGCTGCTTTGAAACCGTGCAACTCGCCACCTACATCGGCGAGGTCGAGGGCCTCGACGCCGTAGAGATGCCGCCGCAATTGCAGCGCTTTGATTGCCGCAACAACCGCCTGGCGCATCTGGCGCTGATGCAGGACGGTTTCGACGCCGCGGTACGCTCGGCGATCGCGCGCTTCGGACCAGATCGCATCGGGGTGTACCTCGGCACCAGCACCTCCGGGATCCTGACCACCGAGATCGCGTACCGGCATCTTGATCCGCTGACCGGCGCGCTGCCGGATGGCTTCGACTACAAAGGTACGCATAACTCCTTTTCGGTCGCCGATTACGTCGGCCGGCTGTACGGGCTGGCGGGCCCCGCGGTCGCGCTGTGCACCGCCTGTTCCTCCAGCGCCAAGGTATTCGCCGCCGCGCAGCGCATGATCGGCGCCGGCCAGATCGACGCGGCGATCGTCGGCGGCGTGGATTCTCTTTGCCTGACGACACTGTATGGCTTTCATTCGCTGCAGCTGACCTCGCCCGAACCGTGCCGGCCATTCGATGCGACCCGCGACGGCCTGTCGATCGGTGAGGCCGCAGCGTTCGCGCTGCTGGAGCGCGCGCCCGCTGACACCGACCCCGCGGCGATCCTGCTGCTGGGAGCGGGCGAGTCGAGCGATGCCTATCACATGTCCAGTCCGCATCCGGATGGCGCCGGCGCGCGCACTGCGATGCACGATGCACTCACGGCCGCGGGCCTGGCGCCCGGCGATGTCGACTACATCAACCTGCACGGCACCGGCACGCCGAGCAATGACAGTGCCGAGAGCCGCGCGGTGCTGGGACTGTTCGGCGATGCGACGCCCTGCAGTTCGACCAAGGGCGCCACCGGCCACGCGCTCGGCGCCGCCGGCGCGCTGGAAGCGGTGATCTGCGCGCTCGCGCTCGAGTCCGGGCTGATGCCCGGGGGACTGAATGTGCGCCAGCGCGATCCGCAACTGGCGCTCAATTACCTGACGCAAAACGAGCGCGCCCCGCTGCAGCGCGTACTCAGCAACTCGTTCGGTTTTGGCGGCGCCAACTGCGCGCTGCTGTTCGGTCGCGCCGCATAGCCGCGCCGATGAGCACGCTGACGGGCTGCATCCAGGGCATCGGGGTGCTCGGACCGGGTCTCGCCGACTGGAGCGCGGCGCGCGCGGTGCTCGCTCGAGAGCAGCCCTACCTCGCCGCAGCGACCGTGCTGCCGCCGCCGGCGGTGCTGCCGGCCGCAGAACGCCGCCGTGCCGGCCGCGTGATCCGACTGGCGCTCGCCGTGGGGGCCGAGGCGCTGGGCGCCGCCACCGCAGCGAGCGGCGTCGCGGACTACGCGCGTCTGCTGCCGACAGTATTCACCTCCTCGGGCGGCGACGGCGACAACTGCCACGAGCTGTGTGTAACGCTGGCGAGCGGCGATCGCCAGATCTCCCCGACCCGCTTTCATAACTCGGTGCACAACGCGGCTGCCGGCTACTGGAGCATCGCCTATGGCTGCACCCGGCCATCGACCTCGCTGTGCGCAGGTGATGCTAGTTTTGCCGCCGGGCTGCTCGAGGCGCTGGCGCAGCTCGCCGGCGGCACGCCGGCGGTACTGCTGCTGGCTTACGATGCCAACTATCCGCAGCCGCTGTATGCGAGGCGGCCGATACCCGACGCGTTCGGCATCGCGCTGCTGCTGGTGAGTGCGGATTCCGGGGCCGGCTTGCCGCAGCTTGAGGTTACATTGAGCAGCGCACCGGCAGCTCCGATGGAGCAGGCGGCACTCGAGTCGCTGCGCGCGTCGATTCCGGCAGCCCGCGGGCTGCCGCTGCTCGAGCGACTGGCGCAGCGACGCGCTGGCACGGTCGTGCTCGATTACCTGGACTCCGCCACGATGGCGGTCGGGGTGCAGCCTTGAAGCTCGATCACGCGTGGATCGCCGCGCACATTCCGCACCACGGCGGCATGTGCCTGCTCGACGAGGTGCTGACCTGGGACCTGCAGCGCATCTGCTGCCGCAGCACCAGCCATCGCGCGCCTGATAATCCGCTGCGCGCCCACGGTCGGCTGGGCGCCGCCTGCGCAATCGAGTACGCCGCCCAGGCGGTCGCGGTGCATGGCGCGCTGATGCAAAACCCGACGGCGAGCGCCAGCGGGTTTGGGATGCTGACCAGCGCGCGCCGCGTCGAGTTTGCGGTCGCGCGCCTGGACGATCTGGCGAGCGAGCTCATGGTCAACGCACAGCGCCTGCATAGCGATGCCGCCAGCGCGCTGTATTCTTTCGCGCTGCAGGATGGCACGCGTCTGGTGGCCCAGGGACGCCTGAGCCTGCTGCACGGCCCGATCGTCGGCGCAAACCTGGCCGGGTTGCCGGGCCCATCCGACACGTCTGGCACCTCGGCGGGTAGCCCGCGATGAGCGCCGCGATACGCCGCGCGCTGGTGACCGGCGGCAGCGGCGGCCTCGGCGCCGCGATCTGCGAGCGCCTGGCACGCTCGGGACACCAGGTCTACGTGCATGCGCATCGCGGCCGCGAGCAGGCGCAAGCGCTGGTGCAGCAGTTGACCGCGGATGGACTGCGGGTCCAGGCGCTGTACTTCGATGTCACCGACGCCGACGCGACACACGCGGCGATCGAGCAGATGCTGGCTGAAGGCGCGATCCAGATACTGGTCAATAACGCCGGGATACATGACGATGCGGTATTTCCGGGCATGTCCGCGCTGCAGTGGCAACGGGTGATCGACGTCTCGCTGCAGGGATTCTTCCACGTCACCCAGCCACTGCTGCTGCCGATGTTGCGCACCCGCTGGGGCCGTATCGTCAACATGTCATCGGTGTCGGCCCTGCTCGGCAACCGCGGCCAGGTCAACTACGCCGCCGCCAAGGGCGCACTGATCTCGGCCACGCGCGCACTGGCGCTCGAGGTCGCCAGCCGCGGAGTCACCGTCAATGCGATCGCCCCGGGGATCATCGCGACTCGCATGAGCGAGTCCGCATTCAGCGACGCGGCGATCGCGCGCCTGGTGCCGATGCAGCGCGCCGGCACTGCCGCCGAAGTCGCCAGCCTGGTCGACTTCCTGGTCGGCGACCGCGCCGCCTACATCACCGGCCAGGTGCTCTCGATCAATGGCGGGATGACATAGCCAACACTTCGCAGGTAATCGTGTTGGCCTGCTCCCGCTTCCGCCTGAAAATTATTGCAGGCTATATCACGGGATACACAGGAAGTTGAGTGTGGCTGATTCCGCACAGAAGCGCGCCCTGAAAAAATATCGGGCCCGACTCGCCAAGCGAGGGATGGCTCGACTCGAAGTTCTCGGGCTGGGGAGCGATCGGGTGTTCATCCGAGGCGCGCGTGTTAGCTAAAATATTTGTTTTTCACGGCAATTGAGAAAGCCGCGGATATGATGCCAACGAGTATGTGGGATTGGATATTGGCTACGGCAGCGTCATCAAGAAAATGATACTTCGCAGGCGACAGTACGTGCCACCCCCAGATGGTCGCGGTGATAATCAAAAAGACAAAAAAGAACCAGAACAAGATCACGGACGCCGCATGGATTTGAGCTCTAATCGTCTCGCGACGCGAGTGAGCATTCTGCATTGCGGACTTCTCTAGATCCTCCTCATTAGCGAATGCTTGGCTCTCGTCCCGAGCCATTCGATCATTCGAGCCCGGAACGATAAGAACCTCGGGGACAGTCTTCTTTTCCCCTGTCGATTCCACTTTAGTGCGCGGTTAGCGCTGAGAAGTAGTCCTCGAGGAGATCGTTGGAGATCGTTTGACCGTGCCCTCTTCCTTCGTCCCAGACCTGCGACCAAGGAGAGTCCGGCTGATGGGTCAATCGGGAAAGTTGGATGCCGTTGCGCCTCCCATATTTCTGATAGACCTGACGGATGACATCGTCTTCCAATTCACCAAACCTATCCTTTGTGGCCCCAGAACCATCCTGGACTGCTAGCGGGCCAGCGACAGGACTACTTCGGAACTCTTTGACAGCCCGATACAGAGTTGGAAAAACTGGACCGTAGGTGTAAGCCTGAACATCCTCACTGACCAGTGGTCGCCTGTAGAGCCCAAGCATGAAACCGTGACTTAAATAGACGAGCTTAATCAACTGCAAAGGAGTGAGTGTCTCGCCGGCAGCAGCCGCGAGTTCCAGGAATTTGTTCGCTACGGATATCGGCGAATGCCTTAGTGGAACTTTCATATCCTTAAACCTATGTCATCAAGAGGCTGGCTGGGCGTTACTCGCTACCCAACATATCCAAATATTGTGACTTTTATAGCTGGATCAAGCTCTTACCTATCAAGACATTGCAATCATATCGCACGTCAGCGCCGACTGACTACGGCGCATTATTGACGCAAACTGGCGATTTCTTTCATTACCATGCGTGTTTAGACACGCCCTTCAAACATAGATCTGGTCGTAATCCACAAGCACCGACGTGTCCAGAACACCACGACTCGGCTCACCGATCTGGGGGTCGATGCACGGCGGCATTGAGGTCTGCTCGGAACTGTGCGGCATCGATCCGCGGGGCTCGTCCTGCAGCATCCGCAATGACTGCGCGAGGCACGAATCGAGGGCGTCTAATGGGTCGCAGTTCTCCGACAGGCGTTCCGTATCGGCTCACGATGATCGTTCGTCCAGCCGCGACCTCACGCAGCACCGCGGCAGTTTGATTGCCAGGCTCTCGTTGGCTGATGGTGCGGATTTTCATGACGTGACTGTAGCAGTTGACCACGTTCCCGGACTCGAATTCTGCGACTAATAATTCCGGTTCGCCCACAACATCTGCGAGACTTCTCGCATACAGGTGGGACGCCGGTATAGGGTATCCAGCAGTCTGATAGGGTGATCCCCACAAGCCGGAGACATCGATGCTTGAACTGCGTCCCAGCTGCGAGTGTTGCGACAAGGACCTTCCGCCGGATTCCAGTGAAGCGCGAATTTGCTCATTTGAGTGCACGTTCTGTAGTGGCTGCGCAGAGGGCGTTCTCGACGGCAAGTGTCCCAACTGCGGCGGCGAGTTAATGGTTCGGCCACGGCGGCCGTTGAGCAAGCTCGCTAATAATCCAGCCGCAAAAACGCGTACTCACAAGCCTTTGGGTTGCACCGGGGCCGGATAGGCCGCCGCCACTCCACGGGTATAATGGCCCGATATGTCGGCCAATCGCTCCTCTCGCCCGATCCCGCGCTCGCTTGCTGTCCGCTGTGGACTGGCCAGCGGGCGCCAGCCGCCGCTCTTGTTCGGGCTGCTCGCCGCACTGCTGGCGCTGCCCGCCGGCAGCGCACTGGCCGCCAACACGCTCCCCAGCTCGCACGCCAAATTGGTGCAGCCATCCTCCACCGGAGACGCCAAGGCCGCGCGCCAGGCGCTGGTCAAACAGCACATGCAGACGGTCGCGACTCCGGTCCAGCACCCGGGCAAAATCGTAGGCGGCAATCGTTTGCCGCATGCAAGGACTATTGTGACAAAACGAATTCTTCCCCCGTAAGAATCTGATTAATAATAAGTTTTAGCGCTGTCGCCAATCACCGACAGGGCGGCGGGGGCCCAAAAATGGTAACATCCTGACCATTGAATTACGCGTCAGGAGATGCACCATGACTCGCAGACGCCTTCGTCTACCCGCGCTCATCGCGCGACTCATCGACTCAGCACTGGTGGTGGCGATACCGCCCGATACGATGCGCAGCGTTTCCCACCACCTGACCGACAGCGTCAATCTGTTGCTATTGCGTGGCGGGCAGCGCGGCAGCGACTTCCAGGACTGAGGAATCGGCTGGATACACGCTCGACCAGACATAAAGCAGGAAACCCGAGTAGCGGGACTGCCCCGTAGCGTTATGGCCGCAGGCTTCAGCTCGCGGACCCGCCAGCGTGGCGCTCCGCCTTGTCCGCCGCCTGCTCGCTCACCTCCTCGACTGGTCGCGAGAACTTCCAGCGCTTATGAATCCAGGTCCAGTCGGCGGGACTCGCGCGGATCATCTGTTCAACCAGCGCCGCATAGCGCGCGGTAAAGATCTGCGGGTCGAGCCGTTCGCCGGCGGCGCAGATCGGCACGCAGTCGAGCTCATAGAAGCCGCGCCGCACGCGCCGCATCGGCACGAAGAACGCGGCATACCCGGTCATGCGCGCAATTTCTCCCGGTCCCGGATAGAACGCGGTGTCGCGACCGAGGAAGCTCAGCCATTGGCGCCGGCCGCTCGAGGCCGGCATCTGGTCGGCGTGCATCGCCACCCCATGCAGCTGGCCGCGCCGGCGCAGCACCTCGCGCAGCAGACGCTTGGCCGAAATCAGGTGCCCGCCGTAGCGGCAGCGCATCTTGCGCAGTTCGCGATCGAAGTAGGCGGAGTGCAGCGGCTTGTAGCCGGCCTCGATCTGCACGCCCATGAACAGCACCGTCACCTGCAGCGTCCACTCCCAGTTGCACTGGTGCGCGCCCAGCAGCAGCACCGAGCGCCCGGCGCGCGTCTCCGCGTCGATCCGATCGACATTGTGCAGCTGCAGGTGCGCGCGCAGCTGGTTGGCCGACAGGTCTGCGGTCTTGATGAACTCTGCCGCCACCTGCGACAGCTGCCGGTAGTACTGCCCCAACAGCACCTCGATCTCCGCGGCAGTGCGCTCCGGAAAGCAGCGGCTCAGGTTCTCGCGCGCGACCGCGACCCGAAATCGAAATACATGGCGCAGCAGCCACATGACGCCTGAGGTGAGCGCGTACAGCACACCAAACGGCAATCGCGACAGCCATCGCAGCCACCACGCCGGTCGGCCGGCCGCGCTGGCGCCGACGTCAAAGTCCGAATCCTGCTTGCTGTCGGCGGCTTGGTTCACTGGCGGATCGATGGGGTCACTGGAAGGCGGATGTGTTCACGGCAGGGATAGCTTAAGCGCTCCGGGTCGCGCTAAGGTGGCGCATCATGTTGTGGATCAAAGCGCTGCATCTCTTTGCGGTCACCGCCTGGCTTGCGGGCATCTTCTACCTGCCGCGGATTTTCGTGCATTACGCCGAGGGAAAGTCGGCCGGCGAGGACGTGCGGCGGCTGGTGGTGATGGCGCGCAAGCTATACGGCTTCATGTCGATCATGGCGGTCATCGCGCTGGGGCTGGGGCTGTGGCTATGGCTCGGCTTCCACGACAGCGGCCGCTGGCTGATGGTGAAACTGGTGTTCGTCGTCGGCCTGATCGGCTACCACCTGGCCTGCCGCGTCATGGTCGGCCGGCTGCAGCGCGCCGCCCCGATGCCGAGTTCCTTTGCGCTGCGCATGTTCAACGAGCTCACCCTGCTGCTGGCGCTGCCGATCATCCTGCTGGCGGTGGTCAAGCCGTTCTGATCACACCGTGCGGCTGAACAGCGCCTTGTCCGGCATGCGGCGCGCCAGCCGCGCATCGAACGCCATGCAGATGTTGCGCAGGTAGCCGCGGCCTTTCTCCGTGACGCGGCAGCTGGCCGCGCCGAGCTGCACCAGACCGTCCGCCGCCGGTTCCGCCAGCCGCTGTGCGGCGGTGGCGACAAACTCGGTGTAGTCGCCGGGTTCATCCCAGCGGGTCTCCATGCGCGTCATCAGCCGCAGGATATGCCGGCGCAGCACCTGGTCCTCAGGATCCAGCCGGTGGCCGCGCTGGATCGGCAGCTCACCCTGCATCACGCGCTCCTGGTAGCGCTGCAGGTCCTTCTCGTTCTGCGCGAAGGCATCGCCGGCATCGCCGATTGCCGAGACGCCAAGGCCGATCATCGGTCGGGTGAAGGCGGTCGTGTAGCCCATGAAATTGCGGTGCAGCGTGCCGCCGCGCTGCGCCTGCCACAGGCTGTCAGTCTCGAGCGCAAAGTGGTCCAGTCCGATCTCCCGGTAGCCTTCGCTCTCCAGGCGCTGTCGTCCCAGTTCATACAGGGCCCTCTTGGCCTCGCCTTCCGGCAGATCAATCTCGGTGAAGCGCCGCTGCCCGGGCCGGATCCACGGCACGTGCGCATAGCCGTAGAGCGCAATGCGATCGGGACGCAGCCGCAGCACCGCGTCCATCGTGGCCTCGACGCTCGCGAGCGTCTGCAGCGGCAGGCCGTAGATCAGGTCGAAGTTGACGCTGTTGTATCCCAGCGCGCGCGCCGCCTCGCTGACCTCGCGCACCTGCTGTTCGCTCTGCACCCGGTTGACGATGTCCTGCACCCGCGGATCGAAGTCCTGCACGCCCAGGCTGATGCGCCGGAAACCATAGCGCGCCAGCACCTCCAGCTGCGCCGGTGGTGAC
>Ga0181525_10002586_pt1 | contig 14706 bp, 13 predicted proteins | sample PEATcosm2014_Bin_48_FD_121100 | JGI IMG/M metagenome (GOLD analysis project Ga0181525, IMG submission 121100) | Peatland microbial communities from MTU Mesocosm Facility, Houghton, MI, USA - PEATcosm2014_Bin06_10_metaG | ecosystem: Environmental > Terrestrial > Soil > Wetlands > Peat | place...
CGACCAGGACGTGCTCGAAGATCTGCGCCGCGCGCTCGATGACGTCGAGATGGCCGACGGTCAACGGGTCGAACGAGCCGGGGTAGATCGCGGCTTGGCCGCTGCGGCCCGGGACGCCGTTCACGCCGCCGCCTCGCTTGGGCGCAGGAACGCCAGCGCGACCTCGCCGTAGCGCTCGCTGCGCTCGAGCCGCAGCGCCGGGTCGTCGGGGCTGGGCTCGCGCGCCGCGTGCTCGTAGACGACCGTCGAATCCGCGTCGATCGCGCCGCGCGCGCGCAGCGTCGCGAAGACCGGCGCCGGAAACGCTTGCGCGTACGGCGGATCGGCGAAGACCAGGTCGAACCGGCCGTCGACGATGCGCGCGGCGCGCTCGGCCGGCGCGGCGATCACGGCGACGTGCTCGGCGACCCCGAGCTCGCGCGCCGTGACGCGCAGCGCATCGGCCGTGGGGCGATGGCGCTCGACGAAGGTGACGTGGCTCGCGCCGCGCGAGAGCGACTCGAAGCCGAGCGCTCCGCTCCCGGCGAACAAGTCGAGGACCCGGGCGCGCTCGACCCGCGGACCGAGGATGGAGAACAGCGCTTCTTTGACGCGGGCGGGGGTCGGTCGGACTCCCCGGCCGCTCGGCGTCGAGACGCGGCGGCTGCGCAGGGTCCCCCCGGTAATCGTGAGCGTCCCCATCCTATGGGACGGACGTATTCTCGATCAGCGTCTCCAACTCCCGCAACGCGCGGATGTGCAACGTCGGCCTGGGGACATCCTGTGGATAACTCGCGCCGTCGGCGTCGAACCAGACCGCGCGCAGCCCGGCCCCCAACGCGCCGCCGACGTCGCCGCGCACGTTGTCGCCGACGTACCAGCAGCACTCGCGCGGCGTCGCGAGCGCGGCGACCAGCGCCTCGAACGCGGCGCGCTCCGGCTTCACCGCGCCGATCGCGTCGCTGACCAAGACCCGTAAGTGTCGCGCCTCGTCGCCGAGCGCGCGGGCGACCTTCTTCTGCTGCAGCGGCGTCCAGCCGTTGGTCAGGATCGCGCGCGGCACGCCCCGCTCGCGCAGCAGCGCCAGCAGCTCGCGCGCGCCGTCGACCGGCTCGACCAGCGCGTCGACCAAGGCGTAACACTGCGACTCCCAGCGCTGCGGGCTCAGGTCGGGCACGCCCAGCCACTCGCCGAAGCGCGCGACCATCGCGTCGCGCGAGAGCCGGTCCTGGCGGAACGCGTCGAGCAGCGCCTCCAAACGCTCCGGCCAGACGCCGTCGTGCGGGTCGATCGGCGCGCCGACCTCGTCGGCCAACGCGTAGAACGCGCGCCGCTCCAAGCCGTGGTCGAACCCCAGCGTATGATCGAAGTCGAAGCCGAGCGCGAACGGCGCCGTCACGCCGTCACCAACACCGCCCGCGCCGAGACGTTGGCGTCGACCAGCGCGCGCAGCGCGGAATGCTCGGGGGCACTCAGCGCCGGATCGGCGCCGACGATCGCGTCGGCGGCCGCCTTCGCTTTCATGTACAACCCGAAGTCGTCGACGATGCTGCCGATGGTGCCCATCTCGCCGGCCTGCGCGGTCCCGGCCAGCTCGCCGGCGTTGCGCAAGCGCAGGTCGGCCTCGGCGATCGCGAAACCGTCGGTCGTCTCCTCGAGCACGTGCAGCCGCTCGAGCTCCGTCGCGTCGGCCGGCGCGACCAGGACGCAGAACGACTCGGCGACGCCGCGCCCGACCCGCCCGCGCAGCTGGTGCAGCTGCGCTAGGCCATAGCGCTGCGCGTCCAGCACGACCATCACCGAGGCGTTGGGGACGTCGACCCCGACCTCGACGACGGTCGTCGCGACCAACACGTCGGACTCGTGGCGCTTGAAGCGGTCCATCACCGCCTCTTTCTCGCGTCCGGGCAGCTTACCGTGCAGCACGTCGACGCGCAGGTCAGGGAAGACGCGCGTGCGCAGGCGCTCGGCCTCGGCCAGCGCGCCGGTCAGCGCCGTCTCCGAGGCGTCGATCGCCGGCGCGACGACGTACGCCTGCCGCCCCGCCTCGACGTTCTTGCGGACGAACTCGTAGACCATCGCTTTGCGCGCCGCCCCGATCACGAAGGTGCGAATCGGGGTGCGCCCCGGCGGCAGCTCGTCGATGATCGAGAGGTCCATGTCGGCGAACTTCGTCTGGGCGAGGGTCCGCGGGATCGGCGTCGCCGTCATCGCCAGCGTGTGCGGCGCACCGCTCTTGGCGCGCAGCGCGGCGCGCTGCCGCACGCCGAAACGCTGCTGCTCGTCGATGACGACCAAGCCGAGGTCGGCGAAGGTCACGCTCTCGGTCAAGAGCGCATGCGTCCCGACGGCCAGCCCCGCCTCGCCCGAGGCGATCCGCTCCTCGGCGCGGCGCCGCTCGCGCGCGCCCATCGAGCCGAACACCGCCTCGACGGCGATCCCGAACGGGAGCAACAACGGGGCCAGCTTGGCGGCGTGCTGCGCGGCCAGGATCTCGGTCGGGGCCATCAGCGCCGACTGCGCGCCGCCGCGGTGCGCCAGCGCGATCGCCGCCGCCGCGACCAGCGTCTTCCCGCTGCCGACGTCGCCCTGCAAGAGACGATTCATCGGCGCCGTGCGGCCCATCGCGGCCCAAATCTGCGCGATGACGCGCCGCTGCGCGCCCGTCGGCGCGAAGGGGAGCTGCGCGACGAAGGCGTCCCAGAAGCCGTCCGGCGTCTCGAGCGCGCGCGCACCGCCCTCGGCCTCGCGCCGCGCGCGCTTGAGCGCGGCGGCGAGCGCGATCGCGAAGAACTCGTCGAAGACGATCCGTTCGCGCGCCGGGCCGAGCTCGGCGGGATCGCGCGGAGCGTGGACGGTGCGCCAAGCCTGCGCCAGCGGCGGGAAGTGCAGCGCGCGGACCAGCTCGGGCGGGAGCGCGTCGACGTTCTGCGCGATCAGGCGCTCGAGGTTCTTGGCGATCAGGGTGCGGATGACGCGCGAGGGCAGATCCTTGGTCGCCGCGTAGATCGGGACGATCTCGCCGGCGTAGCGCTCGTCCTCGCGCAGGACGCGGTGGGTGCTCACGTTGAGCTCGGGCAGCAGCCCGGCGCGCGCGACGCGGCCGGCGACGAACAGGCGGTCCCCGACGGCGAAGCGCCCGAACAGGTGGCGGCGACCGAACCATTTCGCTTGGACGACGCCGCTCTCGTCGGCCAGGTCGACGGTGATCAACGGGAAACGGCCGGGGCGCTCTTTGACCCGCGCGACGCGGCCGACGACGATCGCCTCGCCCTCCTGCAGGCCGGCGATCGGCATCGGCTCGCGCCAGTCGCGATAGGCACGCGGCAGGTAGGCGAGCAGCTCACCCGGAGTGTGAACGCCGACTTCGGCGAGCTTCGCCGCGGTCTGCGGGCCGAGGCCCGCCAGCCCTACGAGTCCGCCGGCCGGGCGCGTCGCGATAGTTCGGCCCCCACCTCGTCGAGCGCGATCTCGCGTTCGGCGAGCAGCACCAACAGATGGTAGAGCAGATCGGCAGTCTCCCACACCAGCTCGCCGCGATCGGCGTTCTTCGCCGCGATGACGACCTCGGTCGCCTCCTCGCCGATCTTCTTGCCGATGCGATCGACGCCGCCGGCGAACAGCCGCGCCGTGCGCGAGCCCTCCGGCGGGTGCGCCTTGCGCTCGGCGATCGTGCGCGCCAGCACCGCCACCGCAGCGGCGAAGGCGGCGCCCGACGGCTGCTCGTCGGCGCTCGGCAGCGGCTGCGTCGTCGCGAAGCACGACAGCGCACCGGTGTGGCAGGCCGGCCCGGCCGGGATCACCCGGTAGAGCAACGCGTCGCCGTCGCAGTCGACCGAGATCGAGACGACGCGCTGCGTGTTCCCCGAAGTCGCGCCTTTGTTCCACAGCATCCCGCGCGAGCGGCTCCACAACCAGGTCGAGCTGGTCGCCAGCGTCCGTTCGACGGCCTCGCGGTTCGCATACGCCAGCGTCAGCACGGCCCCGGTCGTCGCGTCGGCGATCACCACCGGGACCAGGCCGGCGGCGTCCCAGCGCAGCTCCGCCAGCGCGATCATACGCGCACCGGCTCGCGCCGCACGACGATCCCGGCGTCGGCGAGCGCGTCCTTCAGCGCCGCGATCTCCAGCTCGGCGTAGTGGAAGAGCGAGGCCGCCAGCGCCGCGTCGGCGTCGGCGACCCGGAAGACGTCGAGGAAGTCGACGATCGCGCCGGCGCCGCCCGAGGCGATGACGGGCAGGTTGCACGCATCGCGGATCGCGCGGGTCAGCACCAAGTCGTAGCCGCTGCGCGTCCCGTCGGCGTCGATCGAGGTCACCAGCAGCTCGCCGGCGCCGAGCCGTTCGCACTCGGCGGCCCAGGCGATCGCGTCGCGGCCGGTCGGGGTGCGCCCGCCGTCGACCACGACCTCGAAGCCCGACGGCACGCCGGGTGCACGGCGAGCATCGATCGCGACGACGATGCACTGCGCCCCGAAGTGCTCCGAGGCCGCGCGGACCAGCGCCGGGTCGCGCACGGCGGCCGAGTTGATGCTGACCTTGTCGCAGCCGGCACGCAGCAGCGCGTTGACGTCGTCGACGCCGTTGACGCCGCCGCCGACCGCGAACGGGATCGTCAGCTCGCGCGCGACGGCCCGCACCACCGCCAGCGTCGCGCGGCGCCCTTCGACGGTCGCGGTGATGTCGAGGAAGACCAGCTCGTCGGCGCCTTCCTCTTCATAGCGGCGCGCCAGCGCGACCGGGTCGCCGGCGTCGGTCAGGTCGACGAACCGTACGCCCTTGACGACGCGGCCGTCCTTGATGTCCAGGCAGGGGATGATCCGGCGGGCCAGCACGACCCGTCGCTCTTCGCCGCCGGCCCCGCTTTGTTCTGCGAGCGCGCCGCGGTCAGCCGGCGACGCTCCCGCCGATCGCGCTGAACGGCGTCGTGACGCCGTCGTCCTGTTGCACCACGCGCAGGGCGACGATCGCCAAATCGTCTTGGACCCCACCGCTGAAGTCCTCGGCCGCGCGCACCAGCAGGTCGCACAGCGCCTGCGGGTCGGTCGGCCCGTCGCGCAGGAGCGCGACGATGCGCTCCTCACCCAGCAGCTCGCCCTGCGCGTCGCGGGCCTCGCCGAGGCCGTCGGTCGCCAACAGGACCAGATCGTCGCCCGCCAGCGGGACCGTCTGGGTCGTGTAGCGCTCGCCGGGGTCCAAGCCGACGATCGGACCGGTCGGCGGAAGCTGCTCGATCGACCTCCCGCGGCGCACGTAGGCGGTCCCATGGCCGGCGCTGGCGTAGCGCAGCGTCTGCGAGCGCGCGTCGAACGCGCCCAAGAAGAGCACGACGAAACTCGACGGATCGTCGAACGTCTGTAGGAAAAGCCGGTTGAAACGCTCGACGACGTCGGCCGGATCGTCGGCCTCGGCCGCCAGCGCGCGCACGGCGTACTGCGCGAAGGCGGCCTGGCGGGCCGAGTCGATCCCCTTCCCGCTCGCGTCAGCCAGCAGAATCCAACCCGAGTCCGGCCCGGCGTGCCAGGCGTCCAGCAAGTCGCCGCCGACCAGCGCTTCGCTGGTCGCCGACGCGTAGGCCGAGCCGAGTTGGGTGTGGGGGAGCCGGCGGCCCGGCACCCGCAAGGTGCGTTGCAGCGCGTCGACCAACGAGCGTTCGCGCTCGAAGCGCCACTGGACCGCCGACCTGCCGCTCGCGTACCAGAGCGCGACCAGCGCGAACAGCGTCACGAAGCCGGCGCTGATGGCGACCGTCGTGTTGATCCGCCGCCGCATCGTCGCTTGCACGCCGGCCTCGGCGTCGATCAGCGCGCCCTGCATGCGAATGACGTCGCGCGTGAGCTGATCGGTCAGCTGCTTCCCCTGCGCTTCGCGTTTGTAGGCGTCGGCGGTGCCCGGGTCGCGGATCAGCGGCACCGCGACCTCGTCCTCCCAGGTCTGGTGGACGCTGCGCAGGTCCTCGAGCGTCGCGCCGGCGTCCGGGATCCCCTCGCGCTCGAGCCGGGCCTCGACCGCGAGCGCCAAGGCCTCGAAGTAGTGGTCCGGCGGCTGGTAGGACTCGAGGAACGCCGGATCGCGCGTCGCGACGTAGCCGCGCAGGTCGGTCTCCTCGACGAGCTGCCGTTGCACCAGCGTGTCGAGATCGACCCGAGCGCTGCTCAAGCGAACCTCGGCGTTCGAGGCGGCGTCGAGCTGGTGGACGCCGATCAGAGGCCCGAGGATCGCGGTCGCCAGCAGGGCCGCCACCAGCAGAATGGTTGGAGGCGACGCCCAGAATCGAACTGGGGGTGGAGCTTTTGCAGAGCTCTGCCTTACCACTTGGCTACGTCGCCCGGAGCGTTTGGAGCGGGTGGCGGGAATCGAACCCGCGCATCAACCTTGGGAAGGTCGCAGGCTGCCATTACATCACACCCGCGCCGGACGAAGGACCGCCGTTGCCTGTTCGAAGCCCATCTTCCTCTCGCATCCACGACGGTGCGCCCGGCACCTTCGCCGCCGACCCAGGCGGGCCCGGGAGGCGGAGGCCCGGCATGGCCTGAAGGGCGAGTCGAGCTCTCATTCCTGGTCTTGCGGAGATCCTGCGTGCATCCCACCCGTCTCGCGCTGCGTGCCTGGGCCGCGGTAGCCCTCCTTGCGCTCGTCGCGACCGCCCTCCCGCTGCACCCGGCGCAGGCCGACCAGTCGGCGCGGCCCCTCGACGTCGCGCTGGAGACCAGTGCCGGCACGATCGTCGTGCGCCTCGACGTCGAGCACGCGCCGCTCACCGCGCGCAACTTCCTGCACTACGTCGATACGCACGCCTACGACGGGGCGACGTTCTACCGGACGGTCAACAAGCGCAGCGAGCCGGAGGCCAGCATCGAGGTGATCCAGGGCGGCCTGGGTTCCCGCGCCACCGGCCTGCCGCCGATCCCGCTCGAGCCGACCAACCGCAGCGGATTGCGCAACACCGACGGCGCACTGGCGATGGCGCGCACGACCGATCCCAACTCGGCGACGACCGAGTTCTTCATCGATCTCGGCAACGACAGCTTCCTCGACGCCGGCGGTCCGCTCGGGCCGGGCTACGCCGTCTTCGGACACGTCGTGCGGGGGATGGACGTGGTGCGCCGCATCCACGATGCTGCGGCCGCCGGCGAGTCGCTCACCCCGCCGATCAGCATCCTGCACGCCCGCCGCGTTCAGCCCTCGAGATAGCGCCGCGCCCAGCCCAGGCCGGCCTGCGTCTGACCGCGCGGGCGATACTCGCAGCCGACCCACCCGGCGTAGCCGATCTCGTCGAACACGTCGAGCAGATAGCCGTAGTTCACCTCGCCTTCGTCGGGTTCGCCCCGCCGCGGGTTGCCGGCGATCTGCACGTGGGCGTAACGGCCGGCCAGCGCGCGGACACGCCGCTCGAGGTCGCCTTCGCTGATCTGCGCGTGATAGAGGTCGAGCTGCAGCGCCAGGTTGGGTTCGGCGACGCGCGCGATCAGCTCGAGCGCCTGATCCGTCGTGCGCAGCAGATAGCCGGGATTGTCGATCGCGTTGAGCGGCTCGATGAGCAGCGTGATTCCGGACTCCGCCGCCGCTCGTGCCGCGCGCCGCAGGTTCGCGACGTAGGTCTGCTCGGCGGCGGCCCGGTCGGTACCCGGCGCCAGCAGGCCGGCCATCGCGTGCACGCGCCGACAACCGCAGCCCAGCGCGTAGGCGAGTGCCGTCTGCAGCGCAAGGTCGAACTCCGCCTCGCGACCGGGCAGCGCGGCGAGTCCGCGCTCGCCGGCCGCCCAATCGCCGGCCGGCAGGTTGATCAGCGCGAGCTCGAGGCCGTGCGCCGTCAACTGCTCGCGCACCTCCGGTGCCGGCAGCTCGTACGGAAAGAGCACCTCGACGCCGCGAAAACCGCACGCCGCGGCGGCCGCGAAGCGCTCGCGCAACGGCAGCTCGGTGAAGAGCCAACTGAGATTGGCGGAGAGTTTGGGCATCAGGCCTTCCGAACGACGGCGTACAAGGTATCGATCTCGTCCTCGCTAAGGATCGGCGCATGCAGGTCGTGATCACCGGGGCCGCCGGCATGCTCGGCCGCAAGCTGGCGGCGCGGCTCGTCCGCGACGGATGCATCGGGCGGCGGGAGGTCGACACGCTCACGCTGGTCGACGTCGAGCATGCGGCCGACCCGGACGACCTGCCCGGCAACCTCGTCCGCACGACGGCCGACCTGTCCGTGCCGGGAACGGCGTCCGACCTCGTCGCCGCCGCTCCGGAGGTGATCTTCCACCTCGCCGCGGTGGTCTCCGGTGAAGCCGAGACCGATCTCGGCAAGGGCTACCGCGTCAACCTCGACGGAACGCGCCTGCTCTTCGATGCGATTCGCACACGCGGCGGCAGCGAACGCTACTGCCCGCGCGTCGTCTTCGCCTCGTCGGTCGCCGTCTTCGGCGCGCCGCTCCCCGACGTCATCGGCGATGAGTTCTTCTCCACGCCGCTGACCAGCTACGGCACGCAGAAGGCGATCGGCGAGCTGCTGCTCGCCGATTATTCGCGGCGCGGCATCCTCGACGGCATCGCGCTGCGGCTGCCGACGATCTGCGTCCGTCCCGGCGCGCCGAATCGCGCCGCCTCGGGGTTCTTCTCGAGCATCGTGCGGGAGCCGCTGGCCGGTCACGAAGCGGTGCTTCCGGTCGGCGACGACGTGCGCCACTGGTTCGCCTCCCCGCGCGCCGCGGTGGGATTTCTGACCCACGCGGCCGCGATCGATCTCGCCCCACTCGGCGGGCGGCGGGCGCTCTCGCTGCCGGGCCTCTGCGCCAGCGTCGGCGAGGAGCTCGCCGCGCTGCGCCGCGTCGGCGGCGAGGGCGTGCTGCGGCGCATTCGGCGCGAGCCGGACCCGGCGATCGCGCGCATCGTCGAAGGCTGGCCGCGTGCCTTCGATCCGCAGCGCGCGCTGGCGCTCGGTTTTCAGGCCGAGCGTTCGTTCGACGAGATCATCGCCGTGCACGTCGAGGACGAGCTCGGCGGCGTCATCGCGACCGGTTAGACCGAGGCGAAGGCCGTAGCGCGCGCGGCCGAATCGCGGTGTCGGTGCAGGACGCTGCGCAGTGCTTGGCCCAGACGCTGCGCGCCGGTCGCGATCTCGTCGAGCGCCGGCGACGCGTAGCACAGGCGGATGTGGCTCGACGTCCCGCCATCGGGCATGAACGCCTCGCCGCCGCGAACCCAGACGCCCGCCTCCGCCGCGGCGGCTTCGACCTCCGCAGCGTGGCTGAGCTGCGGCAGCTGCGCCCACAGGTACAGCCCACCCTGCGGCGTGAGCCAGCGCAGCTCCGGGCAGTGCAGCGCGAGTGCGGCGAGCAACGCGTCGCGCCGCGTCTCGAGCGCCGCGCGAAAGGGCGGCAGATGGCGCGCGTAGCCGCCGCCGCGGAGGAACGTGGCCAGGACGGCCTGCGTCAGCGCGGGCGTCGAGAGATCCAGACTCGCCTTGGCCGGCGCCAACAGCTCCATCGCGGCGCGCGGCGCGACCAGCCAACCGAGGCGCAGCGCGGGGCTGACGGTCTTCGAAGCGCTGCCCTGATGGATGACGATCCCGGCCTCGTCGAGACTCTTCAACGATGGCGGCGTCTCGCCGAAGGCGATGTCGCCGTAGACGTGGCTCTCGACGATCGGCGTGCGAAAGCGCGCGCACAACTCGAGGATACGGCGCCGGCGCTCCAGGCCCAACAGGCGGCCCGTCGGACACTGGAAGGTCGGGATCAGATAGACGAAGGCCGGACGGAGGCGGATCAGCGCGGCCTCCAGCGCATCGGGATCGACGCCCTCGCGATCCATCGCCACGCCCGCCACCTCGGCGCCGGCGGCGCGGAAGGCGCGGAAGGCGCCGTGCCAGGTTGGGCTCTCGCAGACGACCACGTCGCCCGGCGAGAGCAGCGCGCGGGCGACGACGTTGAGACCCTGCTGCGCGCCGCCCGTGACCAGGAGCTCGCCGTGAGCAGCCACGACGCCGTTCGCGCGCAGCATCTCGAGCAGCGCCTCGCGCAGCGTCCCGAGACCCAAGATCGGCGCCGCCTTGGTCAGCAACTCCGGATCGTCGAGGGCGCTCCCGGCGCAGGCCGCCAAGGCGGCGCGCGGCGTCAGGCTCGGATGCAGCCAGCCGTCGCCGAAAGCAACCCGGCCCGGTTCGGCGGTGAGGACGTTCGGGTGCGTAGGCCGGGCCAGCCGCGAGGCGAGCTGTGGCCAGGCGATCGCATCGTCGAAGGCGCGATCCGGGTCGTCGGCGATGACCACGGCACCGCGCCCGACGTAGCCGCGGACCAAGCCCGCCGCCTTCAGCTCCCCGTAGGCGGCCGTGACGGTCGTGCGGCTGAGCCCGAGCCGCTGCGCGTAGAGCCGCTCCGAAGGGAGCTGCGTCCCGACAACGAGGCGACCACTCCGGATCGCCTCGGCGAGGGCCGCGGTCAGCTGCAAGTAGATCGGCTGCGGATCGGTCGGATCGGGCTCGAAGCCCAGCTCGTCCGGCGCCGGGGGTGTGGCCATGTCGGAGTCTCTTCCACCAAGCCAATTTCTCATTGGCTATTGAACCGGAGGCCTATTACACCATATATTCCAGTCCTCACCCTCAAATGGCCTTCTCTAAGGATGCCCCGATGCGCACGCCGATCTATCAGCTCGACGCCTTCACCACCCGCCGGTTCGCGGGAAATCCCGCCGCCGTGATGCCGCTGGGACGCTTTCCGGCCGACGCGACGCTGCAGGCCATCGCGGCCGAGAACAACCTGGCCGAGACCGCGTTCCTGGTCGCGGACGGCGGCGACTACCGGCTGCGCTGGTTCAGCCCCACCGTCGAGGTCCCGCTGTGCGGCCACGCGACGCTGGCCAGCGCCGCGGTCGTCCTGGAGCGGCTCGAGCCCAGCCGCGATGCGGTGGTCTTCCACTCGGCGAGCGGGCCGTTGACGGCGCGCCGGGCGGCGGCCGGGTACGTCCTGGACTTCCCGCTCCGACCGTCCGCGCCGGTCTCGACCCCTCCCACGCTGGCGTCGGCGCTGGGGGTGGCTCCAGTCGAGGTCCGGGCCGACGCCTTCAATTATATGGCGGTGCTGCAGAGCGCGCAGGCGGTGCGCGAGCTGACCCTCGACATCGCGGCGCTCGCCCAGCTGGACCGCGACGGGGTGGTCGTGACCGCGCCGGGCGAGGGAGACTTCGACTTCGTCAGCCGCTACTTCGCGCCGGCCAAGGGGATCCCCGAAGATTCGGTGACCGGCAGCGTCCACTGCACGCTGGCGCCGTATTGGGCCGAACGCCTCGGCAAGACCGCCTTTCGCGCGGCCCAGCTCTCGCCGCGCGGGGGCGAGATCGTCTGCCGGCTCGTGCACGACCGGGTCGAATTGGAAGGCAGCTGCGTCTTCTATCTGGAGGGCGAGGCCGAGATCTGAACGTCCGCGCGCGGCGAGCCGCGCGCCGGAACCGGAGGTCGCTCGTCGCGGTTGTGACGGAAGATGACCGCAGAACGGCGCGCGTCGATCGTCGCGCTCGTCGTCTCGTGCGCGCTCTTCATGGAGCTGCTCGACGGGACGGTGATCGCGACCGCCCTGCCGCAGATGGCGCGCTCGTTCGGCGAGAACGCGGTCGACGTCGGCGTCGGGATCTCGGCCTACTTGGTGACGCTCGCCGTCTTCATCCCGGTCAGCGGCTGGACGGCCGACCGCTTCGGGGCGCGCCACGTCTTCATCGCCGCGATCGTCGTCTTCACGCTCGCCTCGGCGTTGTGCGGCATCGCGCAGAGCCTGCCGGAGTTCACCCTGGCCCGCATCCTGCAAGGGATCGGCGGCGCGATGATGGTCCCAGTCGGTCGTCTCGTCGTCCTGCGGACGACCGAGAAGCGCGACCTCGTCCGCGCGACCGCGCTGCTCACCACGCCCGGACTGGTCGCGACGATGCTCGGGCCGCCGGTCGGCGGCATCATCACGACCTACGCCTCGTGGCGCTGGATCTTCTACCTCAACGTGCCGTTGGGTGTGCTGGGCGTGCTGCTGACGCTGCTCTACCTGCCGGCGTCGCGGGAGGACGAGCGCCGTCCGTTCGACCTGCCGGGTTTCGTGCTCTCCGGCGCGAGCCTGGCCGTGATCATGCTCGGCTTGGATGACATCGGCCGCGGCGATCGTCTCGCGCCCGCGCTCGCGCTGCTCGCATTCGGCGCGGCGTTGGGTTGGTGGAGCGTGCGGCACGCCCGGCGCGCGACGCATCCGCTGCTCGACTACGGCTTGCTGCGCATCCCGACGTTCGCCGCGTCCGTTTGGGGCGGCACCTGCGTGCGCCTCGTCGTCGGGACGACGCCGTTCCTGTGGGGGTTGCTCTTCCAGGTCGGCTTCGGGATGACGCCGCTCGCCTCGGGACTGCTGGTGCTCTCCTGCGCCGTCGGCGACGTCGGCACGAAGGCGTTCACCACCGGCGCCGTCCGCCGCCTGGGCTTTCGCACCCTGCTCGTCGGCAGCGCGCTGCTGCTCGCGCTCGGTATCCTGGCCTGTGCGCTCTTCGGGCCGCGCACGCCCGCGCTCGCGATCGTCCTCGTGCTCGGCTACATCGGCGTCGTCCGTTCGCTCGCCTTCACCGGCGTCAACACGCTGGCCTACGCCGACGTGCCGCCGGCCCGGATGAGTGGAGCAACGTCGTTCGCGAGCACGCTCCAGCAGCTCTCGTTCGGCATCGCGGTCGCGCTCGCGGCGATCGTCTTGCACCTCGCCGCGCTGTCGCACCCAGCGACGGCCGCCCCCTACACCGTCAGCGATTTCCACGTCGCGTTCGTCGTCGTCGCCGCCCTCGGCGTCCTGGCCGCGGTCAATTTTGCCCGCCTCGCCCCCGACGCCGGCCACACCGTCAGCGGCCGCCGTTTTCGGGTCGCCGGAGCGGTACAGGAGTAAGCCGGGTCCGTGCGGCAACCGTCCCCCAGCATGCGAGAGGAGAGACCATGAGCGCCACGTTGCAAGAGATCCCGCTGCGGCGGATCGACGGGTCCGAGACGCGCCTAGGCGAATTCAAGGGCAGCGTCCTGCTCGTCGTCAACGTCGCGTCGCAGTGCGGGCTGACGCCGCAGTATGCGGGGTTGCAGGAGCTCTACGAGCGCTATCGCGAGCGAAACTTCGCCGTGCTGGGTTTCCCGGCCAATCAGTTCGGCGCGCAGGAGCCGGGGACGAACGACGAGATCGCGCAGTTCTGCGAGACGCGGTTCGCGGTGACGTTCCCGATGTTCGAGAAGATCGTCGTCAAAGGCGAGGGGCGCCACCCGCTCTACGACGAGCTGATCGGCGCCCAGCCGCAGGCCCGTCAGAAGGAAGGCGGCCAGCTCACAGCGCGGCTCGAGTCGAAGGGGCTGCTCGCCGATCGCAAGCCCGACGACATCCTGTGGAACTTCGAGAAGTTCGTCGTCGGACGCAACGGCGCGGTCGTCGCGCGCTTCGCGCCCGACGTCGCACCGGACGATCCCGCGCTGATCGCTGCGATCGAGACGGAGCTGGCGCGAGGCTGAGCGCGTGGCCCTCTCACCGCGCGCGCCCACCGACCCCAAACCCGCCGGGCCACAACCCGGCGGTTCACCGCCTGGTGGGCCCCAGCCCGGCGCACCCCAGCCCACCGGCTTGCCGCATTGGTGGTTCGCGCTCATCACGCTGCTCGTCGCCTGGAACGTCATCGCGTTCTTCGCCCACCCGGGTGCCGAGACGATCGCGATCCCGTACACGACGCTGTTGACGCAAGTCCGCGACGGCAACGTTCCCACCGTCGAACTCAACGGCGATCAGATCAGCGGGACCTTCGCCAAGCCGTACGTCGCACCGCCACAACCGTCGGCCAGTCCCATCCCGTACACGGCGTTTCACACCACCTATCCGCAGACGATCGGCGACCCCGGGTTGTTGCCGCTGCTCGAGACGCACCACGTCACCGTCGAGGTCGCGGCGACTGCCCCAGCCTGGCTCGGTGGCTTGCTGGCCTGGCTGCCCGCTCTCTTGCTGTTCGCGTTCTTCATCTTCATGGCGCAACGGGCCGGCTCGGGCGCCGCGTCCTCCGTCTTCGGCTTCGGCCGCGCGAAACCGCAACGCTACAGTTCCGATCAGCCGAAGGTCACCTTCGACGACGTCGCCGACGCCGCCGAAGCCAAAGCCGAGCTCGAAGAGGAAGTCGACTTCCTCAAACATCCGGACAAGTATCACGCCTTGGGCGCGCACATCCCCAAGGGCGTCCTGCTGGTCGGACCGCCGGGGACCGGCAAGACGTTGTTGGCCCGCGCGGTCGCCGGCGAAGCCGGCGTGCCGTTCTTCAGCCTGAACGCCTCGGAGTTCGTCGAGATGTTCGTCGGGGTCGGTGCGAGTCGCGTGCGCGACCTCTTCGATCAGGCCAAGAAGGCCGCGCCGGCGATCATCTTCATCGACGAGATCGACGCGGTCGGGCGCCGTCGCGGAGCCGGCGTCGGCGCCGTCAACGACGAGCGCGAGCAGACCCTCAATCAGCTCTTAGGCGAGCTCGACGGTTTCGATCCGCGTATGAACATCATCGTCCTGGCAGCCACGAACCGGGCCGACGTCCTCGACCCCGCGCTGCTGCGGCCGGGCAGGTTCGACCGCCAGGTGACGGTCGACGTACCGGACCGCGACGGGCGCGAAGGGATCCTGCGCATCCACATGCGCGAACTACCGCTGGCGAACGACGTCGACGTGAAGGCGCTGGCCGGCATGACGATGGGGATGAGCGGCGCCGATCTCGCCAA